>Ga0206129_10000146_pt1 | contig 121294 bp, 112 predicted proteins | sample Helgoland_Spring_8_FD_148616 | JGI IMG/M metagenome (GOLD analysis project Ga0206129, IMG submission 148616) | Pelagic subsurface seawater microbial communities from Kabeltonne, Helgoland, North Sea - Helgoland_Spring_Bloom_20160502_2 | ecosystem: Environmental > Aquatic > Marine > Epipelagic... | reverse complement strand
AAACTGCAATACCTGGAACGCTAAATTAGGCTACAATGCATCATACACCGCACCCGTAGCTCAGCTGGATAGAGTAGGTGGCTTCGAACCACTTGGTCGGGGGTTCGAATCCCTCCGGGTGCACCAAATAAACAACCCTCAGCCCCAGGCTGGGGGTTTTTTATTTGCGTCTCCTGGACGATTGGTTCTAAAAATAAACAACCCTCAGCTCCAATATGCCACAGCTTCCGTCACACCATGAAGATATCGCTGCGATCAGTTTAATTGTATCTATAGCAATATCGGCATCCACCTCCACAATTCGTCAATCACAAAAAGACGTACTCAAAATCCTTGGTTTCAGTAGTTCGCACTGCTAAGGTGTCAGAAATGGTGCAACAATCTAATAGGGTCGGCGTCTCTTATAGGTAACAGCAAAGGGTATCTAAAGAATGAAAAAAATCGCAGTAAATATATCCACTAGAAATTCTCTGCTTATTCAGGTTTTATTGGTTTTGTCTTTGATAGCAATGGACATATTTGGGGAAATACACCTAGATTACATTATGCCCTTTTACTTACTATTCTGGACAATGACTTACTTAGATGTAATTAAAGATAAAAAGAAAAGTTAAACAAGAGCCGCCAAACTTAGGGTAAATATTTTAAGCGGTACCGATTATTTGCGACAGTTCAATAGTAAGCGCACATTGTCACATGGGTCGCTTTTTGGACAGGGTGCAACAAATCTAAGAGGTTGCAGACAAGAAGCCCAAAAACGGTGTTAGCGAGCTTACCGAACAATCGCTTGATCCAACAACTCACTGGCATTCTCAAGACCACCGGCGTTGACCACATTGCTATAACCCAGGCCATCCAATATGGCCTTTGCCTGGCCTGACCTATTACCGCTGCGGCAATAGAGGTATATGGGTTGATCTTTATCCTCAACCAGGGTTTTTATATTTTGCGCGACCAATCCCAACTCAAGGTGTTGCGCTAACTCCAAATGGCCAGCGGACCATTCTGAGGCTGTTCTAACATCGATAATCATAGTATTGGCTCCGCCCAAAGCCCAGCCTGAGGCCAGTGCAACTAGCAGTAAAAGAGATTTTATTGGCTGTTTCATAGAGTTATTCTCCTAAGGTTTAAAGGCTCTCATACAGCCTGCCCGCAGCATGATTTTCGAACCAAAATAGTGCAGTAAACCAGACTTTCACCAACCCCCGCACCAATTTGGCGCAGACCCAAGCCTGGCCGCTAAGTTGACCCCCAGCCTACGCGGGGTGCAGGTAGTGGCACGATAAATGCTTTGCAAATACCAGAGCGTCCTTTGTCTGAGTATCTCATAGACCCAGTCCAAATCTAACTCTAAATTTAAATGTAAATCTAGGAGAATCCATGAAAAATATAATCAAACACAGCCTAATGCTTGTAGCACTGGTTCCCGCTGTAAGTTTTGCTAGCGCCACATCTGACTGGATGCCAGTCGAAGATGGCTTGGCAATCAGCGGTAAAATCCACGCGGTAAAAACATCTAAAAAGTTTAGATCTGTAGAAAAATGCAGAGCCTTTGCTGAAAAGAAACCTTCAGTAGTTGCTTTCACCCTAGACCTTAATAAAGGAACCTGCACCACCTTTACCTCGGTGAGAAGCCGCCCCTCGAAATCAGGTGCTTCTTCGCAACTAAAAGCCTAGCTTTAACCCCACGACTCCAAGGCTGGACCTAGACAATATACTTAAAAGTTCCAGCCTGGAGTTGCTTCGGGCATTATTTGAAGTGCTGATGCAAAAAGTTCCAACTGGTTAACTAAAGTCTCTACAGGCTCCGCGCTACTAAGTTCCAATAGAGGCTCTTTATTACTGAAGGGCTCCATCTCAGCAAGCTGGCTATCGAGCAGCTGAGGTGACATAAAATGCTCAGATCGTTTAGCTAAACGCTCCATAATCAGCGATTGGTCAGCATTTAATAGTACCCCTGCCCTACAGGCGTATGAGCTAAAGACTATCTTTCTGTGCGCCTGCTTCAATCCGGAGTACGCAAGAATACAGCTTTTATTTTGCTGCTGACTTTCACTGAGCTCAGCATATATTCGCTTTATCCAGGGCAGCCGCTGTGCATCGGACAGGGGAATCCCCTGCGACATTTGTTCAATTGCCTGATCACTATGCAGTGAATCAGCATCCAAAAAGGTAAACTGGTGTCGCCGGGCAAATTCACTGGCCAGTGTCGACTTGCCTGTTCCAGATACGCCCATCACCACCAGCAACAGAGGCTGTTTTCTGGGCTCGGACTGCTTTTTCAATAACGACATCTCAGGTTCCTGACAGGCTGTTTGCTTCAGTTAGTAAAATAGTCCAACAAATCTAAATATATCTAAATAGCTGTGCCATTGGCAGAATAGTTGTAAACGGGAGTATTGTTACATAAAATGATTGCGCAACCAATTGCCCGCCTTATAAAAATCATCATCTAAAAAAACCGGCGGCAAACCATATAAATAAATAAGGAATTTGTATGACTTCTGCTATTCAAAGGCTTTTACTCTCAGCGTTTTTTATTATCTCAACGCACAGCATAGCCGCAACTGCGTCCTACCTGAATGCCGACCTATCCTCAGATAAGCGCGTTGAGCTGTTAATGGGTCAAATGACCCTGGACGAAAAAATTGGCCAAATGTGCCAGTTTGTCGGTGAAGCTTCAGATATCGACTTTGATAGCAAAGACACTAAATCAGATTACACCTTAGCTCTGGGAGACAGAGCCGGGCTTATTAAAGAGGGCAAAATAGGCTCATTTCTAAAAGTATCTACCTATCAGGAAGCTAATATATTGCAGAGCCTGGCAGAGGAATCTCGACTTAAAATTCCACTGCTTATCGCCACCGATGCCATCCACGGCCATGGTATGTATATGGGCCCTACCACCATCTATGCCACTCAAATTGGTCTGGCCGCATCATTTGAACCTGAACTAGCTGAGTTAATGGCTGAATATACTGCCAGTGAAATGCGCGCAACAGGGTTTCACTGGGCCTACTCGCCCAATGTGGAAGTGGTGAGAGATGCTCGCTGGGGTCGTATTGGCGAAACCTTTGGTGAAGACCCCTATCTGGTAACCGAAATGGGTAATGCCATGGTGCGCGGCTATCAAGGCAAAGACTTTAGCTCATCAACCAATGTGCTGGCGTCGGCCAAGCACTTTGTCGGTGGTGGCATTGCCTACAATGGGGTTAATGGCGCACCAGCAGATGTTTCCGAACGTACCTTGCACGAGATATTTTTCCCACCTTTTGTGGGCTCGATTGATAATGGTGTGTACACCATTATGCCTGCACACAATGAAATTAATGGTATTCCAGCCCATGCCCATGAGGAGTATTTAACCGATTTAATCCGTGGCGAATGGGGCTTTGAAGGTTTTTACATCAGTGACTGGATGGATATTCAACGGCTGGAAGGCGCCCATAGAATTGTAGACTCAGAGCGAGAGGCCGACAAAGTGGCTGTGTTGGCCGGTATGGATGTGCATATGCAGGGCCCCGGTTTTTTCGACAATGTAAAATCATTGGTGGAAAACGGTGAGATACCAATGAGTCGGATTGACCATGCCGTCAGCAAAATTCTCTACGCTAAATTTCAACTGGGTCTATTTGAAAATCGCTACACAGATAAACAGGCCGTTGCAGATACATTACTTAAAGACAGCCATCTTGAGTTGGCATTACAAACTGCGCAAAAGTCTATGGTACTGCTTAAAAACAATGGTGTATTACCCCTGAGTCGAGATACGGGGCGCATCCTGGTCACAGGCCCCAATGCCGACCATCAGGCACTGCTGGGAGAATGGGCGCGGGTGCAGCCAGACAATAATGTTATTACTGTGCTCGAGGGCTTGAAGCAACAGTATGACCAGGGTACTAAAATCGACCATGTAGCTATTGCCCGGCACGATGTGGTTTCCAATGCCGAACTATCCAAAGTCAGCAGATTAGCCAGGCGAGCCGATGTGGTTATTGCTGTCATGGGTGAAAACTCCCTGCGCTTTGATAAGAACAAAACCAGCGCCGAAAATGTGGACCGACCAACATTAAATCTAGTTGGCAATCAGATTGAGTTGCTTGAAAAAATTAAAGCCAGCGGTTCAAAACTAGTAGTGGTATTGATTAATGGCGGCCCTATCGCCTCAGAGTGGTTAACTGAAAATGCCGATGCCATTGTGGAGGCCTGGGAACCAGGCATGTTCGGTGGCCAGGCCATTGCCGAGACCCTAGCGGGAAAAATAAACCCCGGCGGCAAGCTACCCATTACAATACCCCGCTCCGTGGGGCACTTACAGAGCTTTTATAACCACAAACCTTCAGCATTTCATCGCGGCGGATTCTATTTAAGCAGCCGCAAACCACTCTATTACTTTGGCTATGGACTGTCTTACACCACTTTTGATTACAGTAATTTGAGCCTGCCAGAGACTATGTCAACCAGTGATAGCCTCAACTTCAGTGTTGACATTACCAATACTGGCGACATGGATGGCGACGAGGTGGTAATGATTTATATTAATGACAAAGTCAGCACAGTGACCACTCCAGTAAGAAAGTTGGTGGCCTTTAAGCGGTTGCATCTAAAGCGCGGCGAAAAGCAAACTTTGAACTTTACCCTTGCCAATAAAGATTTCGCCCTGTTAGATCGGCATATGCAATCTGTGGTCGAGCCCGGTGAGTTCGAAATTATTATTGGCGATCATCTAAAAGTCGCAACCATTAATGTTCAACAATAAGGTCTTAAGCCAATTTTCCCTGGGGCATTAATATGGATTTAAGTTTATTTTTAGTGGCTGGTGCCGGGATTTCACTCCTGCTATTTTTAGTTATGGCACTCAGAGTGCCTGCCTTTTTAGCCTTGCTGATCACCAGTTTATGCGTTGGCCTTCTCTCAGGTTTGCAACCAGAGCAGGTTATAGACTCGGTCAAAACCGGTATGGGCGGCACCCTGGGCTTTGTGGCTATTGTAGTGGGCCTGGGAGCTATTCTGGGTCAAATATTAGAGAGCTCTGGTGGCATTGAGCGCATTGCCGACAGCTTAATTGGCACCTTTGGCCCTGAGAAAACCCAATGGAGTTTAGGCCTAACCGGTTTTATTGTAGCCATACCAGTATTTTTTGATGTGGCATTTATTATTTTGGCGCCACTGCTCTATGGATTGGCTAACCGCTCTGGTCGTTCATTATTGTACTATGCTATTCCACTGCTCGCTGGACTCGCTATTACCCACAGTTTTATACCACCTACACCTGGCCCTATTGCCGTGGCTGAGTTAATTAATGCAGATCTCGGCTGGGTTATTTTATTTGGCACCCTAACTGGCATACCGGCCATGATTATCGCCGGACCCTGGTTTGGTCAGTATATCGCCAAAAGAATATTTATTGAGGTGCCAGAGGCGCATCGCAGTCAAGCCATGGAATCCAGTGGTCCCTCCCCAAATTTTGTCTGGGTTGCCTCCATTATTTTGCTGCCTCTATTGCTTATTATGCTGGCGACTACAGCACCTTTTGTATTGGACGACACCAGTACTTTGCTATCTGCTATTCGCTTTTTGGGCCACCCGTTTGTAGCACTAACTATTGCCACTATTTTTGCTCTGCTAATAGCCCATAAAAAATGTGATCTCAGCACTGAGTCATTATTAAAGATTGCCAATAAAGGCCTTGAACCCGCCGGTGTGGTGATTTTAATTACGGGTGCAGGCGGGGCTTTTAAGCAGGTACTGATTGACTCTGGTGTGGGTCAAATGCTGGCATCGGTATTTATTGAAGCCCAGTTCTCTGTGTTTATTCTCGGCTTCTTAATCGCCGCCATCACTCGTATTGCTCAGGGCTCGGCAACAGTAGCTATGATTACTGGGGCAGGATTAATGGCGCCTATTTTACAATTACAGCCCATATCAGCGCCCAGCTTGGGTTTGCTGGTTATTGCTATCTCCTCTGGGGCCACTATCCTCTCCCATGTCAATGACTCCGGGTTTTGGCTGGTAAGTCGCTACCTGGGTATGAGTGAAAAAAATACCTTGCAAACATGGACGGTGATGACAACATTAATCTCCTTGATCGGCCTGGCCAGCTGTCTGCTGATATCCCTGTTTTTGTAAATATGCAATCATAATCCTATGGCAAACAATAAACCTCAGGGCGCTCAGCGCCTCACCCTCAAAGACGTTGCCGCCAAGGCTGGGGTCAGCCCCATTACCGTATCGCGAGTAGTCAATGGGTCTGCAGGGGTGCGAGCCAATATTCGCGAGAAAGTTGAAATAGCTATTGCCGAACTGGGCTATATCCCCAATCGATCGGCAAGCGTGCTGGCATCCTCGAAATCAAAGTTAATTGGCGTGTTAATTCCCTCGCTGTCCAACGTGGTATTTAACGATGTGTTGCGGGGTATCTACGATATTGCCACGCCGGCCAATTATCAGGTGCTGCTATTTAATACCCATTATTCCCCTGAGGAAGAAGAGCGCGCCGTCAGAACCCTGCTCGGTCAGTCTCCTGAGGGATTAATTATCACTGGCGGAGAACAGACCCCCGCCGCCCGGGCTATGCTGCAAGCCTCCGCTGTCCCGGTGGTTCAGATAATGGGAGAGGTAGATAAGCCAATTGATATCAATGTGGGCTTTTCACATTTTGAGGCAGGCGCTGCTGTGGCCCAGTTATTACTAAATAGGTCTTACCTTAAAATTGGTTTTATAGGCGCAAGAATGGACCCCAGAACCTGCCAGCGACTGGATGGATTTGAGGGGATTTTATCGGCGGCCAATCGCCTGGATAAGAAGCGCATTATAACAACTCAGAAGCCATCCTCTGTGGCTATGGGTGCCTCGCTATTTAGGGAGTTGATGACCATAACTCAGGGAAACTGCGATGCGGTCTTCTGCTGTAACGATGATCTAGCGCTGGGAGTCTTGCATCAATGTAAAAAAATGCATATTGATGTACCAAAACAATTTGGAGTATGCGGCTTTAATGATATTGAAATGGCCGCCTATGCCGAACCTGCACTGTCGACTGTGCGGGTCAATAGATACAACATGGGCAGTAAAGCTATGGAGCTTATTTTTGAAAAAATAAATCCACAGACTGACGAAGCCTCATCAATATCTGCTTATATCAATACAGGCTTTGAGTTAGTTATTCGCCAGTCTACGCGATAATCTCGCTATATAAACTCTAGTGCTGGAGACCCGCAATATAGAGCTGAAACGGGACAACCTGTTTATCCAGTGACTGCCGATGGTACTGTCAATGCCACTGCTGTGACTGATCTGGTGCCCACACTAAGCGACAAGCCTAGATACTGCGGAGACAGTCTCTGGTTAAAAGCTAGAATCTATGCATCCCAGCTCAATGTGCCCGGTTTTCATTTTTAACGCTGTTTTGAGTTTATTGATAGCTCCAGGGCCAATCAGAAAAGAGTTAAGGCTTTATTTTGCCATACTCCAACGCCTTGTCACTCAATGCTCCAAAGCGCAGGCTGAGTATGTCCAGCAGATAATTCTGATACAGCTTCCAGGGTGATCTGAGACCCTGCTTGGGAAAGCGGTCTATAGACCGATCCACGTACCCAGAGGCCAGATCCAAAAATGATACTCGCTCCATAGCGGGATCAGATGTACGCGGCACACAGTAGGCAAAGCCTTTTTTATCCATATGGTTAAGCATACGGCAGACATATTCGCTGGTCAGATCACATTTCAATGTCCAGGAGGCATTGGTGTAGCCCGCGGCCAGCACAAAATTGGGTATATCACTCAGCATCATACCTCGGTAACCCATGGTTTCTGGCAGAGACATAGGTTCGCCATCAACCTCGATCTCCATCCCACCCATAGGCAGCAGTTCCAATCCAGTGGCGGTCACTACTATATCGGCTTTTAAAAGCGCTCCAGATTCCAGCTTGATGCCTGTCTTGGTGAAGCGTTTAATCTGGTCGGTCACTACTGAGGACGTGCCCTTGCGCAGGGACCGGAACAAATCACTATCGGGCACCAGACAGAGACGCTGGTCCCAGGGGTTATATTTCGGGTTGAAGTGGGTATCTACATCAACCTTTCCCGCGAGCTCTCTGCGAGTGAGAGATAGCAAGAATGCTTTCATTTTTTGTGGCCGACGCCGGCTGTACTGGTATATCAGAGCCTGCATGCTGACGTTTTTCCAGCGGGTAACCAGATAGGCTAATTTGGAGGGCAGCCAGCGATTCATGCGCAGTGCGAAAGGGTCTCGACCCGGACGCGAAACCACATAGGTTGGAGACCGCTGCAACATGGTCACATGCTTTGCGGTTTTTGCCATCTCTGGCACCACAGTAATAGCGGTTGCACCGCTACCTATGACCACTACATTCTTATCTGCATAGTCCAAATCTTCGGGCCACAGCTGAGGATGAATTAGCTGGCCTTTAAACTGCTCTACATCAGGGAATTCTGGGGTATAGCCCTGGTCGTAGCGATAATAGCCAGTGCAGCTATAGATAAAGTTGCAGCTTATGGCCCTGGGGCTAGCCCCCTCCCCCTCAATGGTTACCGTCCAGACTGCCCTGTCACTGTCCCAGGAAATTTTAGTGGCTCGGTGGTTGTAGCGGATATGTTTTTCGACATCATATTCCCTGGCCGTCTCACGAATATAATCCAAAATAGTAGGGCCGTCAGCTATAGCTCTCTCGTGCTTCCAGGGTTTGAAGTTGTAGCCCAATGTATGCATATCTGAGTCAGACCTAATACCCGGGTAGCGAAACAGGTCCCAGGTGCCTCCCATGGCACCCCTGCTTTCTAAAATAGCATAGGATTTATTGGGCGCTTCACGCTCAAGATGACTGGCTGCACCAATACCAGACAGGCCGGCACCAATAATCAAAACATCTACATGATCTAAAGACATAGGGTCTCTCTTACTTTTTATTATTTGACAGGAATTTTACGGGCAAAACCACAGCATCGATGTCCCCGCCGCGACAATTTTAAAAAAACCAGCGGCTGACTGACTTATCAAGTTTGGCACTGCACTTTTTAAGCTGAGCCCCATAGGTTCCAGCCTGACGCTGAACTTTATTGGCCACAGTTAATAGCTGGGGCTTTTTATTATAGGACTTTCGGGCATAGCCACCCCAGCCCTCGTGATAGGCAAGATACTGACTGTAGGCATCCCACTTAGAGATACCCAGACGTTTGTTAGTCTTATTGGTGTACCAGCCCACAAAGTTAATGGCATCACCAAAGTCATCGCGGTCATGGCTCCAGCTGCCAGTATCCTTTCGGTAGTCACTCCAGGCTGCGTCCTGAGCCTGAGCATAGCCATAGGCTGATGATCTGCGCGGCAGAGGAATAAATAAAAACTTGGGGCGATCTGGTCGCACCTTAGCCTGAAAGGCGGACTCCTGATTGATAATCGCCATCATAACGCCTATGGGTGTACCCCAGCGCTTGCTCGAGCTACGGGCATCTTTATACCAGTCTGTTTCACCCCAGAATATTTTGCACAGGTCATTGACCTGAGTCGGCTGATAGGTGGAACAGCTAGTTAACAGGATAAGTAAAACTATGGGTAGCAGGCGCTGAGTGATCATGCCTGAATAATGCAGCTTCTAGCGATGAATATCCAGATAGTTTAGAACCAAAAGCCAGACGGCGATAAGACGCATACCAAGCAATGCGAAAGAAACGGCGGTTATCTCTGACACAGTTGTGAGCATAAATAGTTCCATATCACTCCACAGTAATGCACAGCTGACAACCATGCCAACTACCGCCATAAATCTAAAATATCGGCCGGCAACCACGGCATATAAGTAGCCAGCCAATACTAGTAACAAAAGCATCACCCGCACCTGTATCAAATCGCTTGCCGGATGAAAGGCAGCTGGATCTATTTGCACAGCAACCACCTTGGATTGGATAAACAGCTCGGGCATGAAGTAGGCTGTGACACCACGGATACTAAGAAGAACCGCCACCAGAGTTAACCGGACGCAAATGCGCCATCTAATGCCATCTTCCAGCTCAGGAATAAGGGACTCAGATAGAGTTTTTGCTTGAACTTTATCTGGCGTCTGATCGGCTGTTTTATGCGGACTAACCTCTAAGAAGTCCATGAATATCCTCTTATTCTCGATGGGCATCCACCCCATAGGGTTTTATAATTTTTAGAGACCAATAAGACCGTGGCTAATAATTAGCTCTGGTTAGATTCTTTGAGCAGATTACCTTCGATCTCTATTTAAGTGTGTATAGTTTTACAGCATTATTGTGACCCTGAGCTTTTTACCCGCTCAGCACCTATTAATTAGCAGTTTTTTGGGTGATCAGTAAAAACACTTACTACGTAGGTAATCTATTGACCAGGGGCATATCCCGCGTGCATTATCCGCGAATTATGGTTCCATCGCTGGAATGGGCATTGCTACTTCTTTTATCGGACAATATCTAGGCTAAAAATATGACTTCTATGCCCCAAATTGCTGACAAATATATTTTTACTGGCACCTGTCGGGCTGGCCTGGGTGTGGTTGCCGCTGTCACCAGTTTCCTGGCCGATAGAGACTGCTATATCTGCGCTCTCGAACAATTCGACGATGAATCAACTGACAAATTTTTTATGCGTGCTGTGTTTCGCCGCCAGAAGGGCTCGCCGGCAATCGTTGATATACGCGATCAGTTCGATAGCATTGCGCAGCAATTCACCATGGACTGGCAGATTCACAATCCAGAAGTTCCAGTAAAAACACTGCTAATGGTATCTAAATATGATCACTGCTTAGACGACTTGCTCTACCGCAAACGCAAAGGTGAATTTAATATGGAGATCACCGCAGTGGTTTCCAACCATCAGGATCTGCGCCCTATGGTAGAGCGCGAGGGCATTCGCTTTATCCACCTACCGGTAACCAAAGACACCAAGGCTCAGCAGGAACAGCGCCTAATGGAGATTGTCGATGAAACTGGCACGGAACTGGTGGTTCTAGCTCGCTATATGCAGATTTTATCCAATAATTTAACTCAGCAGCTCTCGGGCCGCTGCATCAATATCCATCACTCCTTCCTGCCGGGCTTTAAAGGCGCCAAGCCCTATCATCAGGCCTTTGACCGCGGCGTAAAAGTGATTGGCGCCACAGCCCATTATGTGACCTCGGATTTGGATGAGGGGCCTATTATCGAGCAGATGCTGACCAGAGTTGACCATAGTTACGGCCCCAATCATCTGGTTCAGGTGGGTCGAGATAATGAATCTATGGCACTGGCCAAGGCTGTTAAATATCACATTGAACGCCGCGTATTTCTAGACGGCAATAAAACAGTTGTTTTCCTGGGCAGCTAAAATCTATTAGGGGGAGAGTTATGCCTTTTGGGCTTCTAAAGTACGGTCTCAGCAGCGAGTATCCGGCACAGCATCATTTTACCCCTGCCACAGAGCTTAAAAAACACTACGACGTGGTTATTATTGGTGCCGGCGGTCACGGTACCGCCATTGCCTACAATCTGGCCAAATACCACGGCATAACCAATGTTGCTGTGCTGGAAAAAAGCTATCTAGGTGGCGGCAATACGGCTCGCAATACAGCGGTTATTCGCTCTAACTATCTCACCGAAGAAGGGGTCAGTTTTTACCGCGAGTCAGTCAAGCTCTACAACAATCTCAGCAATGAATTTAACTATAACGTGATGATGGAAAATCGCGGACAATTGACTCTGGCCCATAGCGATGCCGCTGTGCGCAGCTTCCGATGGCGCGCCGAAGTCAACCAGCACATGGGTGTCCGCTCCGAACTGATTGACCGGCAGGCCATCGCGGAATTAGTGCCAAATCTCAACATGTCTGAGGACTCTCGATTTCCCATTATGGCCGGACTTTGGCATGCAGACGGTGCCACTGCACGCCACGATGCTGTGGCCTGGGGCTATGCCAAAGGTGCCTGTGATCGCGGTGTCGAATTACACCAGCTCACCGAGGTAGAGGATATTGAGGTTAGCCGTGGTCGGGTCACTGCAGTTAAAACCAATCGCGGTCGCGTAGAGTGCGGTGTCGTGGTGCAGGCAGTGGCTGGCGCCAGCTCTATAGTGGCCAAAAAAGCTGGTATTCCGCTACCCATCCACTGTTATCCTCTGCAGGCCATGGTCACCCAGCCTTACAAGCCTATTTTAACTCCCCATGTCAGCTCTCCCCACGTCCATGTCTATGTGCATCAGACCTCCCGCGGTGAGTTTGTGATAGGCGGCGGCTCAGATCCCTACCCCCTCTATCACACCAGAGCCACATTGGATCAACGAGAATCTCTGAGCGCAGCAGCCATGGAGCTATTTCCATTTTTAGCCCAGGCAAGAATGTTACGTCAGTGGGCCGGCACCACAGATATGACGCCGGACTACAGTCCGATCATGGGACTCAGTCCAGTAGAGAATTACTATCTGGATGCTGGCTGGGGTACCTGGGGCTTTAAGGCTACACCCATATGCGGCGTCACCATGGCCGAGCTGGTGGCGACTAAAAAGGTACCAGAGATTATCAAGCCATTTGAGCTCGAGCGCTTCTATAAGTACGAACAAATTAACGAAGCCGGCGCCACCGCCGCCAGCCACTAAGAGGGATTACCATGAAGCTTCTCACCTGCCCTCTCAATGGCCAGCGCAATATTTCTGAATTTACCTACGGTGGCGAGTACCACCCTATGCCAGACCCAGAGACTGCCAGTCCAAGACAGTGGGCCGAGTATGTGTTTTTTCACGATAATGAGGCCGGCGTGGTGATCGAGTGGTGGTGTCACACTGCTAGCTCGTTTTGGTTTCTGGCAGAGCGCAACACCATTACTGACAGGGTTATTCGCACCTTTGAAGCCAGTGAAATATTTCAAAATCGCATCGACTTTGCCGAGCCAACTAACGGGGAGAAAAAATAATGCAGCGCTTACCCAGCCCCTATGGCCTATTGATTGATCGTGAACGGCAGATTAAGTTTAGCTTTGAAAATAAATCCTATCAGGGCTTTGCCGGGGATAGTATTGCCAGTGCTCTGGCCGCTAATAATCAATGGCTGCTAAGCCGATCATTTAAGTACCACCGCCCACGCGGCGCACTGACCATGGCGGGCCAGGACGCCAATACTATGGTACAGCTACCCTCCAACCCCAATGCCCTGGCTGATAAAGAGCCTCTATCTCCAGGCTTAGAGGTTATGGGGCAGAACTACAGCGGCAGTTTGAAGACTGATCGCGGTGCACTGCTGGGGTTATTTTCTCGCTTTTTACCGGTTGGCTTTTATTACAAAGCTTTTTTTAAGCCCAGAGGCATGTGGGAGAAATGGGCGCCGCTGATACGCAAAAAAGCTGGTCTGGGCGTGATTAATCAGCAACTGGAGCCAGACTATTACGATAAACAGTATAAATTTTATGATGTGGTAGTGGTTGGTGCAGGACCCTCTGGTATGCAGGCCGCTCTCACTGCCGCTGTGGATGGCTGTGAGGTGCTACTGGTTGATGAAAATCCGATTCTGGGCGGCTCCTTAAACTATTCTCGACTGGATGCTAAGGGCAGTATGGCCAGAGAGGTCCGTGATCTGCTGGTGCACGATATTGAGGCTAATAGCAATATTACCTGCATGACCAATGCCACTGTCAACGCCTGGTTTGCAGATAACTGGTTGCCTATTATCTGCCAAAAGCGTCTTTACAAGGTGCGCGCCAGACAGACCATTCTATGTACCGGCGCACTTGAGCAGCAGGCGGTATTTCACAACAATGACTTGCCTGGCGTAATGATGTCCAGCGCAGCTCAGCGCTTGATTCACCTCTATGCTATTCGCCCAGGAAAGACCGCTGTGGTTGTTACTGGCAACGATGATGGCTATGCCAATGCTCTGGATTTAGCCGATGCTGGTGTCGAGGTTGCGGCTATTGTTGATCTGCGTGACAAGCCTAGATCCAGCCCTCTGGTTAGGGCCGCCAAAAAACGCGGCATTACCATCAAGGCTGGCTACGCAGTTTACGCTGCCCAAAAGCGCGGCAATCATTTGGCTGGGGTGGAAATTCGCAAAATACTCAGTCAGGGAATATGTGACTCTCAGGCTGAGAAGATTCGCTGTGACACAGTCTGTATGGCGATTGGCTACACGCCCACCTATCAGCTCGCCTGTCAGGCCGGGGGGCAGCTTAGCTACAGCGACAAATCGGCCATGTTTACCCTGAATAATTTACCAGATGGCTTGCAGATAGCAGGTTCAGTAGACAGTTATTGGGAGCTGAGCAACTGCCTGGAGGAAGGTGCCAGAGCTGCTATTATTGCCACCAATGCTCTGGGCTTTACCCAGACTGATATCCCCGAGCCAACAGCTAGAGAAAAACATAGCCCCAACCATAGCTGGCCTATTTTTGCCCATCCCAACGGCAAAGAATTTGTCGACTATGATGAAGATCTGACCATTGCAGATATTGTTAATGCCACCCGCGATGGCTACGAGCATATCCAGCTGGTTAAACGCTACTCAACCTGCGGCATGGGGCCCTCTCAGGGTCGTCATTCTGCACTGGCCGCGGCCAGACTAGTCGCAGCTGCAACTAACCGAACTGTAGCAGAAACCGGTGTTACCACGGCACGGCCACCTTTTGCGCCCGAGCATTTGGGCCACAGTGCCGGACGCAGTTTTTACCCAGCCCGCCGCAGCAATATGCACTACAGGCATATAGAAGCCGGCGCTCAGATGCTGCAGGCCGGCGCCTGGTATCGCCCGGCCTTTTATGGCCAGGCCACAGATCGTGATCGCTGCATTGATAATGAAGTGAATAATGTGCGCAACAATGTGGGTCTGGTCGATGTATCCACCCTCGGCGGTCTTGAAGTCCGCGGCCCGGATGCAGCTGAGTTTCTCAATCGCTTCTATACCTTTGGCTTTGTTAAACAACCAGTGGGCCGAGCCCGCTACGCTCTGCTCACCAATGAAGCCGGGGTAATAATTGATGATGGCGTGGCTTGCCGTTTTAGTGAACAGCACTACTATGTGACTGCAACTACCGGCGGTGTAGATCGCGTCTATCAAACTATGCTTAAGTGGAATGCCCAGTGGCGTCTGGATGTGGATATAGCCAATGTCACCGCGGCTTACTGCGGAGTCAATATTGCAGGGCCCAGGGCCCGTCAGGTACTGGCTAGGGTTTGTACAGACATCGATCTAGGGGCAGAGGCTTTTCCCTATATGGGTGTGCGCCAGGGCACAGTAGCCGGTATTCCGGCACGGGTAATCCGCGTTGGTTTTGTCGGTGAGCTGGGTTACGAAGTTCATGTGCCGCAGCAATATGGTGAAGCGCTCTGGGATGCTCTGATGGAGGCTGGTGGCGAGGAAAATATCCAGCCCTTTGGTATTGAGGCTCAGCGGCTTCTGCGTCTGGAGAAAGGCCATATTATTATTGGTCAGGACACTGATGCTATGTCTCACCCCATGGAGGTTCAGATGGGCTGGGCTGTGTCCCACAAAAAACCATTCTTTGTGGGTGGCCGCACCATTGCTGAGTTAGAGATGAAATCGCCTACACGAAGACTGGTGGGTTTTGTGGTCAATGCTAAAAATGCACCTATTCCACTGGAGAGCCATCTGGTGCTAGATGGGGCACAGATGACTGGGCGGGTGACCTCCTGTAATCATTCACCCACTCTGGGCAAACCCATAGGCCTGGCCTATGTGCAGCCCCATTGTGCCGAACCCGGTAGCCAGATTAAGATCAAATCCTCTGGCGGTGTTATGGTCACCGCCGATATTGTGACTCTACCTTTCTATGATCCTAAAACACTGCGTCAGGAGCTGTAATCATGATTGAGCTAACACCAGATAAAGCCCTGAGACGCAGCCCGCTGTATCGCCGCCATCTGCAGTTGAATGCTCAGTTTGAACAGCTGGGTGAAGCACTGGTGGTAAGTGCCTATGGTGATACTGGCATGGAGCCCAGACTGGCCATCAGTCTTGGATTAGCCGATCTGTCCTGTCTGCCGCGCACCGGTTTTAAAGGTCCTGGAGCCCCAGACTGGGCTGCCACTCAGGGAGTTGAAATTCCCTCAGCACCCAATACAGCACTGGCCCAGGCCGATGGCTCAATGGTCGCAAAACTGTCCCATCAAGAGCTGTTAATTGTCTCTGGTATGCAGGGCGACTCCGGTCTGGTCGATAGCCTCAACCAGCAAATTCCAGGGACGGGCGTCTATTCTTTGCCCCGGGCCGATAGTCATAGCTGGCTCGCGGTCACTGGCCTACTGGCGGCAGAGATGTTTTCCAAAATATGCGCTATTGATCTGCGCACCCACAAGTTTGCCCAGGGTCAGGTGGCTCAAACCTCCATCGCCAAAATTAATGGCATTATTGTGCGTCAGGATCTGGGCACCACCCCCTGCTTCCATATTTTCAGTGATATTGCCTCTACAGAATTTCTCTGGGACTGCCTGTTGGACGCCATGGAGGAACATCAGGGCGTCGCCATAGGTGTCGCAGCCATCAGAAGTCTTGACGCGACTGAATAACGTTTTTATTGATTCATAGCTTATACTCTGGGCTATGAAAAAGAACAAAAATATCGAGATCTCCGCACTGCGCATCTTCGCTGCCGTGAGTGAGGCCGAGACCCTAACCCAGGCCGCAGAGCGTCTGGGTATTACCCAGTCTGCCGTGTCACAGACCATTAAACAGCTGGAGATTCAAACCGAAACTCAGCTGGTGGACACCAGATCTCGCCCGGTTAAGCTCACCCCCAGCGGTCAGGTATTAAAAGATTACGCCCTGCAAATTATCGACGATACCAGGCGCATGCTGGTCGATGTGCGCATGACTGCCAAAGGCGGCACAATGCCGTTAAATCTGGGTATGGTCGATTCGTTTTGCGATGTGGCAGGCCTGCAGCTTATGCGCCAGCTCAACCCCTATGTCTCCAAACTGACGCTGCGCACAGGCCTAGGCTCATCTCTGTCTGAAGATCTGCTAAATCGCAATCTGGATATTTTAATTACCAGTGATCCTATAGACGAACATCCAGAGCTGCAGCGCTACCCTATACTGCGTGATCCCTTTGTGATGATTGTGCCAGATATGTACAGTCAAGAGGGCGCGGCAACGCCGGCCTGGCTGGCAGAGCATGCGCCCTTTATTCGTTACACTAGAGAGTCCCGACTGGGCAAACTAACGGACCTTATTAGCCGCCGCCTGGGCATTCAGCCTCAGACTGCCTGCGAGCTGGACAGCACCCAAACTCTGATGCGTTTTGTGCAGTCTGGCCAGGGCTGGGCCATCACCACTGGCCTCTGTCTAGTGCGCTATCCAGAGCTATTGGAGGGCTGTAGAGTATTGCAGTTGGCCAGTGGCGCCAATGCTCGTCATCTGACCATGCTCTGTCGCCACACTGAGCTGGGCGCGCTACCTGAGCAGATTGCCGCCAACTGCCGGGCAATATACAGTGATGAGATTGTGCCCGAGCTTATCCAGATTGCACCCTGGCTTGAACATCAAGCCTATGCTATCGCCGAAATGCCAGCCATCTAGAGAGCCCATGGCAACAACAGGTGCACTGCATCCTAGGTGATAAAGATATCTCCATCGGTCGACTCGGTATCCACCCAGCTGACGGTCTCTGTACCCACTGCACCGAAAAGCCCATCTAGCTCTGGCATGGGCTGACCCGCAGAGTCTCCAGGCAGATGGCTTTTTCCCCAGGCCAAACCGGCTATACCGCGCTCGAGCATTGAATCAATCTGCTTGTCCGTATAGTTCACCGCCGCAAGAATCTCTCGAGTTGAGTGGCCGTGGGCCTCGGTTGGGCTGGCCGCATAGATAGGGGCACAGGTCGGTCGGATAGCATAGTGATCAATCTGAGTTAGCTGATGTCCACTGGGGTGATCCGGATATATCGAGAAGGCAAAACTGCCGCGTTCAAGGCCCACGCTGCCATCGGCGACCCGGCTATACTGCTCGCGCAGGGTCTCAATCGAAATAGGCTGCGCTGCTGCTACATCAGCCGCCAACAGTCGCTCCATCCATTTCTGCGAAGAGGCCTGCTGGAAGGCCACGGTTAAAAATACCTGAATATCAGCAGTGGCGGTAATACCCTGCAATCCAGCAATATTTTCCAGTACAGGCAGATCAGCCAGCTCAGCATCGAGGAAAATCCAATCATCAGCAGTTTGATAAAAATGCGACAGCTCATGGTTGCCCATGGCCTGACGGCCAGAGGGCTCATTAAAGTCTTCAAGGCCTGCATAGTCGAAGCAGAATGGCAGCTGTGCCAGATTGGTCACCGCCGATAGCGAAGTTCGCGCGCGGCTAACAGCTCCGGTTCTGGCTCTGTGGAAAAGGGCTACGGCCATAGCCAGCCCGCCAGCAAACCCGCAGTTTACGTCCAGAGTACCCAGATGAGCATGTTCCTCAGGTGTCTCAGAGCCACCAAAGCGGCTCATAATACCGCTGTTGGCCTGAATAATATCATCGTAGCCAATATAGTTGGTTTTCCGCCCTGGCATGGGACCACCGAGACAATCGAGACGACAGAACAGCACCCCCGGGTTAATTGCCTGCAGTGCATCATGGTCTAACCCCAGAGGTTGCATCTGACGCTCAGGAGCGTTGATGACCACCATATCCACCGAGCACACTAGGCGGTTAAAGGCTTCGCGCCCCTCATCTGTATTGATATCAATCAGCCCACTGCGCTTGCCCATGTCCGCCTGAAAGGCGAATAATGTTCCGATCAGCGGATCGTACATTGGTACCACTGGCTCAATCTTAATAATTTCAGCGCCAAAACGGGCGAGAAAGGCCGTGGAATGGGGTCCCGCAATCACATTGGTTAAATCCAGCACCCGCAGTCCAGCCAGCCAGCCCTGGGAATGCTGCAATGGGGCCTGCTGCGCCGGGGCCTGCGGAACCCTAGCTGGTGTCGCCACTGAATCCAGCTTGGCCAGGGCCTGATCAAAAGATACAAAACTGCGCGCTGAGGGGGCTAGCATTTTGTGCGCAGATTCTTCTAACCAGGCCACAGGGCCAGGCTGTTTCATTAACCCGTACTCGGGATCATCGACTTCAACGATCAGTCCCGCATCGTTGCAATGACTGCTGTTGACCCACTCTCTGGTGGTTCTGTGGGGAGCACCGGGAATTTGACCCTCGCCAAAAATTACGCCCCATTCAGAGGAGGTCTTAGTACGCATCACTAATTTTATCTTTGCCGAAATAATATCCGCCCAGCGCTTAGGTAGCGGGTAGACGCCCAGAGAGCTCTCCCCCTCCCACTCGCTGACTGGCAGGTGCAGATCACTGACCTCTGGCATGCCCTCAGCCATCACCTCTTCGTAGAGACCAAGCACTTCCAGACAGCGCCTTGCATGGTTGCGGTGAGAAGGGCAAACAATGTAAAACATGCGGTCATCCGCACATTTATAAGAGCGGTAGAAGGGATCCAGATACTCCTGAAGTTGATCATAACTGAGATCGAAGTCAATATTGGCGGCGCGGCGGCGCTCGATTTCATGCTCGCGCATGGTCTTGTAGCGCTCAGGCAGGTCAGCTACCTGATAGGAATTGTAGGACAGGCCTTCCATCATCGCGGCAATTACTGGCACCTCAATATGGTCACCCAAACCTGTGTTCTCCCGCGCCAAAAGCGCTAAAACCACAGAGCTGGAGGCCATAGTTATACTGTAGGACGAGGCCAGAGGTAGCGGCGAGAAACAGGGGTTGAGCCCCATCAGTACGCGGTTAAAGCCCATATCCGTAAAGGCTCCAGCAGTGGCTGCTACCACAGCTTCGGTAGCTTTCCACTGGCTGCGCAACTGATCATTGCTGGCAAAGCCGGGCACTGACAGACTGATCAGCTGGGGGCGGTTTGCGCGCAGCGCGGCAAAATCAATGCCCAGACGCTGCATTACCCCAGGTCGGAATGATTCAATAACCACATCTGCGCGATCAATTAATTGCAGCGCCTGATCCAAGCCCTCAGGGGTTTTTAAATCCAGGTTGAGGCAGCTTTTGTTGCGATTCAAAATCCCATTGGCCTGATGCTTCCACTGGGGCCCGCTAGGTGGGTCAATATGTACCACTGTGGCACCTAAGTCTGCCAGCACCATAGCCACAGCTGGCCCAGCAATCTGCTGACCAAAGTCGACTACTCGCACCCCTTCGAGGGGTAATTGAACCTGTTGCTTCATCTCTTATACTCTTAATTATGGGCTGCAGGGCCTACTGATTACCTGAGACCCCAGCACTGTCTCTCTCGCCATTTACTAACAGGCTATTACCCCGCCTTCTGGCCGCGATCATAGAAATCATCAGCTATTCCCACCAGCAATAAAAAAAGCCCCTAAGGCAATGTTATTTTTATTAATGCGGCTTTTTTGCCTGGGCTGCAGGCCCCGTCATTACTGGATTTATCGGAAGATACAATTTTATTAATGACAGATAGCTAGCGGGGTGCAAAATAGGGGGATAATGAAAGGCTCTATTGCGATTTTTGACCGAAAACAATATGATCTGTATCGTTTTAAGCGCTATAGCCAATTAAAATAATAACCGGAGAATAACTTTGATATCAGCAGAAAAATCTGGCTTTTTGTCAGGCACTCATCCTGTGATGGCCGTAGGTTCTGCAGTATTGGTCGCAGCGTTCGTTTTATTTACCCTTATAAGCCCAGTTGCAGCCGAAGCTCTTTACAGTTCGGCGCGAGATTTTATTGCCGCTGAGCTCAGCTGGTATTACATCAGCCTGATGAATCTATTTCTGCTGCTGGCCATAGGGCTGGTATGTAGCAAGTATGGCAAGATTCGCCTGGGTAAAGATTCTGACAGACCAGAATTTAGCTACTTTGCCTGGTTTTCTATGCTTTTTGGCGCTGGTATTGGTATAGGCATTCTGTTCTGGAGCATTGCTGAACCTATCTACTATCTTCAAGCCAATCCATTTATTACTGAAGCGGAGGCTATGGGCCCGGAAGCGGCCCAGGTGGCAATGCGCATCACTATCTTTCATTGGGGTTTGCACGGCTGGGCTCTCTATGCGGTGGTGGGCATATGTTTTGCCTATTTCTCCTATCGCAAAGGCTTGCCCCTGTCTATCCGCTCGGCCCTCTACCCTATCTTTGGCGAGCGTATCTATGGCCCCATAGGCCATCTAGCTGACTTGCTGGCGGTACTGGGCACTGTATTTGGTATAGCCACATCGCTGGGAATGGGAGCCCAGCAACTGAATGCCGGCATACATTATTTGCTGGGTATTGATATCAGCCTGACCACTCAGATTTTATTGATATTTATTATTACTCTGGTGGCCACCATCTCTGTATTAACTGGTGTAAACCGAGGTATTCGTATTCTCAGTGAACTCAATATGCGACTGACTCTGTTAATCCTGATTCTGTTTCTGGTGTTTGGGCCAACTCTGTATCTGCTCAGCTCAGTTGTTAACAACACGGTTGATTATCTGGTCAATGCCCCCGCACTGGGTGTCTGGCTGGCACCACAGCAATATGGCCAGTGGCAGAGCGACTGGACTATCTTTTACTGGGGCTGGTGGCTTGCCTGGTCGCCATTTACAGGTATTTTTATCGCCCGCATTTCCCGCGGCCGCACCATCAGAGAATTTTTGCTCGGTGTGCTAGGCGCACCTGCTGTGCTGACTATTCTGTGGATCACTCTGTTTGGTAATACAGCTATGCATATGGAGCTTTTTGGTGATGGTGGTGTGACCGCCGCAGTCAATGCCGACCGCACAATCGCCCTGTTTAAAACTATAGAACTGATGGATCTGGGCGGGCTACTAACCGGCCTTATGGCCAGCATTTGCACTGTTATGCTGATCACCTATTTTGTCACCTCGGCAGATTCCGCCACCCTGGTAATCTGCACATTGGTGGCCATGGGCAGCAGTAGCCCTGGAGCGCGACTGCGCATATTTTGGGGTGTGGCCGTAGGGGCTGTGGCCGCAGTGTTACTGTTCGCTGGTGGCTTGAATGCACTGCAAACTGCCTCTATAGCGGCAGCCCTGCCCTTCTCGTTTGTTCTTATTATGGCCACCTTTGGCCTGTGTAAATCTCTTTATGCCGAGGGCCAGAGCCCCCAGGCACAACCAATAGCGACTAAAGCTGGGGAGTGATTATGTCGACACAAATAATTCTGCCGCGGATATTGCAGGTGGGCGACGGTGCCAGCCAAGAGGCTGGTAATATTCTCAATAGCCTGGACTGCAAGCGTCCCTTAATTGTGACCGATGGAATGATGGTGCAGCTGGGTTACGTTGCCCGCCTGCAACAAAGTCTTGAGGCTGCATCTATCACAGCAGATATTTTTCAGGACACTGTACCGGAACCCACGGTCAGCTCGATTCAGGCCGGCGTGGACAAAGTGCGCGATGGCAACTACGACAGCATTATCGCCATCGGCGGCGGCAGCCCTATAGACAGTGCCAAGGCCATTGCTATTTTGGGCAAGTACGGCGGTGTGATGCGGGACTATAAATTTCCTCGGGTAGTCAATGAGCCGGGGTTGCCGATTATTGCCATTCCCACCACTGCTGGCACAGGTTCCGAGTGCACCAAGGTGACCATTATCACCGATGAAACCAATGATGAAAAAATGCTCTGTGTGGGTATTGGCTTTATGCCCACCGCGGCACTGGTCGACTATAGCCTGACATTAAGCCTGCCCCCAAGAACCACAGCGGACACGGGCATTGATGCCCTGACCCATGCTATGGAAGCCTATGTCAGCAAAAAGGCCAGTCTCTACAGCGATAGCCAAGCCATAGCCGCAATGAAATTACTGGCGCCCAATCTGCGCAAAGCTTTCCAGGATGGCAGTGACCAAAAAGCCCGGGAGGAGATGATGCTCGGTGCCACCCTAGCCGGAGTCGCGTTCTCCAATGCCTCTGTGGCATTGGTACATGGCATGTCTCGCCCTATTGGCGCTTTCTATCATGTGCCCCATGGCCTCTCCAATGCCATGCTATTGCCTATGGTGACAGAGTACAGTATTCCCGCCGCACCAGAGCGCTATGCAGACTGCGCCCGCGCCATGGGTGTGGCCAATGAGGGTGACAGTGACCAGACAGCCAACAGCAAATTAATGGCCGAACTCTATGCTATTAATAAGGAACTGCAGGTGCCCACACCGGAGCAGTTTGGTATTGATCGCGACCACTTTTTTAATAACCTTCAGGTGATGGCAGAGCAGGCACTGGCCTCGGGCTCACCTGGTAACAATCCAAGAGTACCCAGCGCTGATGAGATAATCGAAATCTATCGCAAGCTGTGGTGATGCCAATTAGGTAATGCAAAGTTTAGAGATGACAATTTTTTGAGGAAAAAATCATGACAGTAGTAGGACATTTAATTAACGGCCAGATGACCACCGCCACTGAGCGCACTCAGGATGTGTACAACCCATCCACTGGCGAAGTGAGCAAGCAGGTTGCCCTGGCCTCTCAGGCCACTGTAGAAGAGGCTATTGCCGCGGCCCAGGCCGCCTATCCTGAGTGGCGCAATACGCCAGCTATTAAGCGCGCCCGGGTGATGTTTAAATTTAAAGACTTGCTGGAGCAGCATGCCGATAAAATCTGCGCTCTGATTGGCGAAGAGCACGGCAAAATCAGCCATGATGCCGCCGGTGAACTGCAGCGAGGCATTGAGAATGTAGAGTATGCCTGCTGCGCACCAGAGCTACTAAAAGGGGAGCACAGCAAAAATGTCGCCCCCAATATAGACTCCTGGAGTGAGTTTCAGCCCCTAGGTGTGGTGGCCGGTATTACCCCGTTTAACTTCCCCGCCATGGTGCCTCTGTGGATGTATCCAATGGCCATTGTCTGTGGCAACTGCTTTATTCTTAAACCCTCTGAGCGCGACCCAAGCTCGACGCTTTTTATTGCTGAATTGCTCAAGGAAGCAGGCCTGCCCGATGGTGTAATGAATGTGGTCAATGGCGATAAAGAAGCCGTTGATACATTGCTCAATGATGAGCGCATTAAGGCCATAAGCTTTGTGGGCTCCACCCCCATTGCGGAATATATCTACAGCACCGCCAACGCTAACGGCAAGCGCTGCCAAGCTCTGGGTGGCGCTAAAAACCATGCGATTGTGATGCCTGATGCAGATATGGACAATGCGGTGGCGCAGTTATTGGGCGCTGCCTTTGGCTCCTCCGGTGAGCGCTGTATGGCTCTGTCGGTTGCCGTGGCCGTAGGTGATGCCGCGGCAGATGCCCTGGTCAGCAAAATGCAGGAAGCTATGAAAGGCTTAAAGATTGGCCCCTGTCATGATGCAGACAATGACTTTGGTCCGGTGATCACAGAGCAGCATCAGCAGAAAGTGTTTGGCTATATCGACAGTGCCGAACAACAGGGAGCTGATATTGTGGTAGATGGTCGCAACCCCAGCATCGATGGCTATGAAAATGGTTTTTATGTGGGCGGCACATTGATCGATCGCGTGACCCCAGAGATGGACAGTTACAATGCTGAAATCTTTGGCCCAGTGTTGCAGGTGGTTCGCGTGGATAGCATGCAAGCAGCCATGGACCTGATTGATAACCACGAATACGGCAATGGCACCTGTATCTTTACTAGAGACGGTGAAGCCGCACGCTACTTCTCTGACCATATTCAGGTGGGCATGGTGGGCATTAATATCCCGCTGCCAGTGCCTGTGGCCTACCACAGCTTTGGTGGCTGGAAGCGATCGCTGTTTGGCGATCTGCATGCCTATGGCCCAGATGCTGTGCGTTTCTATACCAAGCGCAAAACCATTACCCAGCGCTGGCCTTCGGCTGGTGTGCGTGAAGGTGCGCAGTTCTCTATGCCGACCATGAGCTAAATTAAAACCATGACGACTAGGGAAAAAGGCTCGGCGGTCAGCCGGGTAATGCAAATTATCGAAGCGGTGTCCAAAGCCGAGCGACCTCTGTCGCCGGCGGACCTAGCCCTTCAGTTGGCTATTCCCAAGCCCAGTATTCACCGCCTGCTCAACCAACTGGAGAGCGATGGTTTTGTGCAGACCAATATGCGCGGGCTCATTGTTCCCAGCCCTAAGATGCACAGTATCGCCTGGGCTGTACTGCACAGTGAGCGCTTTAGCTCATTGCGCCGGGCTATTTTGCAAAGGCTTACGGAAGAGATTGGTGAGACCTGTGGTATAGCCGTACCCAATGGCGCTGAGATGATTTATTACGATCGCGTGCAAACTGACTGGCCCTTGCAAATCCACCTGCAGGTGGGCAGTCATACACCCAGTTGGTGCACCGCCAGCGGCAAACTCTATCTCAGTTCTCTGCCCAAGCACCGGCGTAAGCGTCTTATCAACGAACTGTCACTGACCAGATATACCCGCAATACTATCGTTGATGTCGATACTCTGGAAACCGAGTTACAGCATATAAAAACAAGTCGCCTAGGCACAGACAACGAAGAGTTTGTCGATGGTATGGTGGCCGTCGCTGTGCCGGTGAATGATAGCAATGGCAAACTCTGCGCCTGCCTATTTACTCATGCACCGGTCATTCGCAAAAGCTTTGATGAGCTGCTTGAGTATACAGACGCACTGCAAAGTGCAGCCCAGAGCCTGGGTCATCTGATCGATGATCCAGAATAATAATTGCTCGGCTTTTTGAGCAAGGTAGAGGGATAATAATGAAGAAAAGACTGCCGCCATTAAACTGGCTTCGCTCCTTTGAAGCCTCCGCACGCCATCTGAATTTCACTCTAGCGGCCTCTGAATTACATATGACTCAAGCAGCGGTCAGCCAGCAGATCAAAGGGCTGGAAACCAAGTTGGGTTGCGCCCTATTTAAACGCCTGCCCCGCGGACTGGAGCTGACCGATGCCGGGCGAGCCTATATTCCCGGCGTGCGTGAGTCAATTGAAAAGCTGGCGCTGGTTACCGATGAGGTATTTGGTAAGGAGCGCAGCCACACTCTGACCGTGCGGGTTAATTTGGTGTTCTTTAATACCTGGCTGGCACCGCGACTGGCGGATTTCCGAAACCAGTATCCAGATATTGATCTGCGCTTTACCAGCAATATCTGGGTGGCCGGCACCGATAAAGAGGCTGATGCTGAGATATGTTATGGCAAGGGCCAATGGACTAACTGTTTTAGCGACCGACTCACCTGGGATAGGCTTATCCCGGTCTGCAGCCCAACCTTACTAGACGGGCAGCTACCTCCGGCTGACCCCAGCGAACTGTCCAACTATACCCTGCTCCATGTTATTGGATACGAAGAGGGCTGGGGCTTTTGGCTAAATCAATTGGGCTATTACAATATCGACCCTTCTCAGGGCATTCACTTTGATTCGCTGATGACGGGAATGGAAATGGCTGCACAGGGTCATGGTGTGGCGCTAAGCCGCACATCTCTCGCGGCTAACATGCTGGAGAACGGCCGCTTGATCGCGCCATTTGAACAGACTGTCAGCACGGTGGAATCCTTTTACCTGACCACCCCCAAGGATAAGCCTATTCGCGCCCATGTGGATGCATTTCGTCAGTGGATTATTGATCAGGCTCAGCAAGCTAGCCCTGGGCAGGTTTAGTCCCCCGCGCCCGCCCTGGAGCTCTCAGTGGATTCGACTAGCACTCTGGCGACCAGATTATCGAGCTTATGCCAAAGGGTTTCATCAATCTCAATGCCCTGCTCCAGACAGTGCTCATAACTATCGACCATAGACTCAGATTGAACGCGACTAACTGGTGAATCCAGGCTAATCTGGCTGACAAACTGCTGTTCCACCGAGACCATATCTTCGCCAGCAAAAATCATTAGACTTTGATTATCTGACTGAGTGGGCAGAGTATATTGGCTGTACTCTGGGTGCTTTGCATGAGCTTCAATGGTCACTTTAAAACCACTGCTGCCCTGCTCCCAATAGGCTGCAAGGGCTGTGCCAGACTGGGCCGCACTGACAAGCCGCTGGATAATCAACAGGCGATTGTGGCAATTATCCAGCTGTACAAAGCCATGACCATACTGGCGGGCCAGTGCACAGGCCAATCTGACCGTTTGACTGCCACAGAGTAAAACCGAAGAGCTCTGCCCATCAAGCAGTGCCTGCTGATCCCCATTGCTGACCAACTGGGCATGAAGGCAGAGACAATTGTTCAGAAATGGCAGCGCGAGATTAAGCTGCTCAAGGCCGTTAAAACCGTGCATCTGCGACCAGATAACCATAGCCGCCGCATCCTGATAGTCGCCCACAGAGAACCCCAAGCCTTCAAACGCCTTCTTGAGAGAAGCCGTCAATTCATTGCGAGAAACTTTCATAATCTAACGGCTGGGATCTATGCTTTTACTGAGCACGGGTTTAATAGGAAACTGCCAGTCATCCATAAAGGGCTTATCGAAATCACTGATCAGTGGCGCCCCCTGAAACATAGTGTTACGCACCCAGAGCCGCGAGCGGGGATCAAATTTGCTGACCCCAAAAAAGGATAATTTGCAGCGCAATAGATGAATGGGCAACACATCGCTGTGCACCAGATTCTCGCGAATATCCCCGTAATGGCTTTGAGCCATGGTTTGAATCCGACTGATCGCACCGCTTAAATTAGGCTGCTGAAGAATAAAATGAGCAACATCCTGCTGGGGAAACTCTGCTATATAAGCGCAGACTTCGTCGTAGCATTCTCGCACCATGCGACCAATGGCCAGCGGCATCTGTTTCTCCATGCCCATATCTACATGAGTCTGACCAAGGCGCGGCTCCATCTTCTCTTCCGAGCGATACCAAAAGGAACCCTGAGCATTGGGCTGGGCAAAATCAATTGCCAGTGCCCAGTCATATTTATCTTCTATAACCAGCTTTAGTTCCTGCAGAGACATCTGGGGAACCAGATGCTGGTCTTCGTCGACGGCCATTAGTTCTTCCAACTCGTCCACCAACTCTGGGTAGAGCTCTATCAGCAAAGTGTTAATTACTTCCTGAGTTTCAACACGCCAACGCTGCTCAGCATACTGCGCCAGCTCCGACCAGTTGTAGCAGCTGGAAACAATATTGTCCCCTTCCTCAAGCAGCCACTGACTCAGCTCTTGAAGCTCCTGGCGAACCATGCCGTTAGAAATATTTTGCTTCTCATCACCAGTAACAATTTCACCCAGATGCTGAATCACTCGATCGGTAGCTATTTTGAATCGCTCTAGCATTTGAGAGTCTATGCCATCAGTGCCGGCCATCTTTGCTCTTGCCAATGCTGTTTCACGCTGCTCAATCCACTGATTAATCAGCAGCGGATGATTGATCAAAAATGGGGCCATACCCAACCCGGTGGAGTTGCCAATACCAAAATAACGCCTGATATCATCATCCAGCTTTACTGCAGTTTCTGGTGCACGCTGCGCGGCAATATAATCGGCGTGCTGCAAACTAAAGTGACGCAGCATAAAGCAGGTAAACATTTCTGCGGCAAAGGGTCGGGCAAAATCACGGTGTTTGGTGCGGACCTTTTCCCAGTCGGCCATACCCAATTTGCCACTGCCATAGGCGGCGGTGGTGCGATACAGATAGCCGACTTCGGCAATTACATCCACATCGGGCTGGCGACCATTGGCTAGCTCATCTACTACATACTCAAAGGTGCGGCCACTGCGATTGCCTCTGGACAGCACAAATACTCGGGAATCAACACGTCCGGCTTCCTGCTTGGGCACATTGGTGCGCAGAAACTCTAACTGCTCGGCATCAACGGTGCCCTCGCAAAGGGCCATGGTCAGATCCCACTGGTTGGCAATCACACGATCATTGCGATTTTCTGGGTCTAGATAATGGGAAAACAACACATAGCTATAGGTACCGAACTTGGCTTTTACCTCATAGACTGCGGTGCCGTAACCCTCTGAATCCAGATCAAACACAGTGCTGTTGATCTGCCACTTCTCCTTCACCATGCGTCGCACTAGGGTGCGCATAAAGCTTAGGCGAGACTGGTGAAAACTACCCAAGCGGTCCAGCTGCATAACCTGACTGGCAGGACGCAGGGACAGCGCAGCGCTATTGCTGAGACTATGCTTTCCAGCTAAATTATGATGCGACCGCACAGGCTTTACCCCATAGGCTAAGGTTGTTTTTGAGGTCCGAACAGGACCTATTTTTCGGCTATTGTAGGCGCAGTTATGGGCAGCGACTTAATTAAAAGCGACACAGAAAGCCCGGTTGCGACATAGTGCTTTTGCCAACTAAACCGCCTCAAAATAAGACGGTTTTTTTTCTAAGCCACTAAGGTTTGACCGGTGAACCCGGAAAAGATTTCTCGAAGAATGACAGCCAGTTTTGACCCATGATTTTTTCGATATCAGTGTTATTAAAACCCACGTCTTGCAAACCCTGAGCCACGGTTAACATATCTTTGGACCCAGCAAACCAGTTGGGCTGGCGGGGCCAGCTCGGGCTGGCCGCAGAGCCCTCGCCATGATCAATACCAGTGGTCCAGCGACCGCTGCGCATCCATTCCAGTATTGAGTAGTCCCAGTTCTCACAGAGATCAGAGCCAATACCTATGCGATCAATACCAATCATCTCCGCAGTTTGGCCAATCATCTGACAGAATTCTTGCAAGGTGCAGTCAGAGCCATTCTTAAGATGGAATGGATACATGCTAAAGCCCAGCATGCCCTCTGATTCACCTATAGCCCGGAGCACTGTATCGGATTTATTGCGCAGCGCGGCGTGGAAAAACGTCGGATTGGCATGGGTGATGGCGATGGGCCGTTCAGAGATTTCAATGGCTTCCAGGGTCGACTTCTCCGCACTGTGGGACATATCAATAATCATGCCTACACGGTTCATTTCTTTGATCACTTCGCGGCCAAATCTGGTAATGCCACCGTCCTGTTCCTCGTAGCATCCAGTGGCCAGCAGACTCTGATTGTTATAGCTGAGCTGCATAATATGCACCCCAAGCTGCTTCAAAATCTGCACCATTTTCACATCGTCTTCGATGGGTGAGCAATTCTGGAAGCCAAAGATAATACCCACTTTGCCCAGGAGCTTGGCTTCAAGAATATCCGACGCCTGGTGAATGGGCATAATCAGATCGGCATGATTAATAAAGTGCCGGTTCCAGTTGCCTATATTCTCCAATGTCTCGCGAATATTCTCCCAGTAGGCAATGGTCACATGAATAGTACTTAAACCACTGCGCTGAGCCTTTTCAAACAGGTCGCGGTTCCAATTGACATATTGCAGCCCGTCGATAAGAAGCATTTCTCTGTTCATCTCTCTAGTCATCAATGAATCCTGAGTAGCAATTAGTAGGGCTTGCTGTAGTTTGTTTTAATAATCGTGTAGAACTCCCGCGCATACTGACCCTGCTCGCGGGGGCCATAGCTTGAGTTTTTACGGCCGCCAAAGGGCACATGGTAGTCAGTGCCTGCAGTCGGCAGATTCACCATGACACAACCAGATTTAGAATGACGCTTAAAGTGGCCAGCATTGGCCAGACTGTTGGTTATGATGCCTGAAGTCAGACCAAAGTCTGAGTCGTTGGAAACCTCCAGCGCTTCTTCATAGCTGTCTACCTTGATCACACAGGCGATAGGGCCAAACACTTCTTCGCGGTTGATGCGCATCTGGTTGTTCGTATTAACAAACAGCGCAGGCGACATATAAAAGCCCTCAGTGTCCATGGTCATGGCTTCGCCTCCCAAAACCAGCTCTGCGCCTTCGTCTTTAGCAATCTGCATATAGTCTAGATTCTGCTGCAACTGACGACCGTCGACCACTGGCCCAATTTGCGCGCCCTCTGCCAATGCATGACCGACCACTAGGTTGCTGACAGCCTCAGTCATCTTCTCAACAAACCTATCGTGAATACCCGACTGCACAATAATTCTCGACGAGGCGGTACATTTCTGACCTGTACCAAAATAGGCACCAGCCACAGCACATTGCACCGCTGTATCAAGGTCCGCATCATCCAAAACCACTAGCGCATTTTTGCTGCCCATCTCCAGCTGCACGCGAGCCATATTATCAATGGCATTGCGCGCAATATGGCGGCCTACGCCAACGGAACCCGTAAAAGTAACTGCTTGAATATCTGGAGAGGTACAGAGGGTTTCGCCTACCTCTCTGCCCGAGCCCATCACCAAATTAAACACACCGGCGGGCAGGCCGCTGCGGCTAATAATATCAGCCAGTATCCAGGCACTGCCAGGCACTAACTCGGCTGGTTTAAGCACCACTGCATTGCCATAGGCTATGGCCGGTGCCACTTTCCAGGCCGCCACTGCCATGGGGAAATTCCAAGGGGTGACAATACCAATCACACCCAATGCCTCACGGTGGACTTCTACATCTACGCCAGGACGAACGGACTGGGTGTTCTCACCCATTAGGCGCAGCACTTCGGCACCATAATATTGAAAGAATTGCCCAGATCTATAAACTTCACCCACACCTTCTGCACGGGTTTTGCCTTCTTCGCGGGCCAGAATTTCACCAATTTCACCACTGCGGGCAATAAGCTCGGCGCCAATAAAATCTAAAACAGTTTTGCGTTGCTCCAGTGCACTTTGCGACCAGCCCTCAAACGCTGCGTTAGCGGCACTGATAGCCGCCAGACAGTCTTCATTAGATGCCTTGGCATAACGGCCAACGATATCGCTGGTATCTGAAGGGTTTATATTGCTAATGATCTCTGAACTGCCGACCCATTCACCATTGATATAATTGCTGTGTAAATCCTGATTCATACCGTTTCCGCCTGTAATTTTTAGGGCTGAACAACCCATTTGCGACCCATTGTTATACGTAGACACCTATAAATCCAATCAAAACTTTATATAGATTTATAAGCATAATTAATTTATTCTTCTCCTTGGCAATATCACTAATAAATATAATAAAGGTAATATTATCAAATACTTAAACGTCACCCTGAGACACCTCCGCACTTTTATTACCGTGGCTGAAGAAGGCAGTTTCAATGGGGCTGCAGAAAAACTCTCTCGCACTCAGCCTGCTATCACTCTGGCCGTTAAGCAGCTGGAAGAATTTATTGGTTTAAAACTTCTAGATCGCACCACTAGACAGGTCAGCACCACTGCGGAGGGAGAAAACTTTATCCCCATAGCGCAGCGGTTGGTCCGTGACTTTGATACGGCAATTTATGACTTGCGCGCCACGGCAGAGCGCCGCAGCGGCCATGTGAGCATGGCTATAGTGCCATCAGTGGCCAGCAACCTGTTGCCAGATATCATCAAGGCTTTCTCGTCTGAGTATCCAGGCATTCACCTCCACCTGGATGATGACAGCTCTCAGGGAGTACAGAGGCGGGTCGAGCGCAACGAGGTGGATTTTGGCATTGCCAGCCTGTGGAAACCCAATAATTCATTAGACTTTAAGCCATTATTTGCCGATAAACTCGAACTAATCTGTCATGCGGACCATCATCTGGCCAAAGAGACTGGGCCGGTAAGAATTGATGAACTGGAAGACACCACATTTTTGGACACTGGCATTACTAAAACCCTGCGCAGCCGCGAAAGCTTTGGGGACTCTAAATTTGATTTTCCCAATATAACTACTTTACTGGCGATGCTCAGAGCTAATCTTGGCGTTTCGGTGCTGCCTTCGCTAGCCATTCCAGCGCTCGCGGATAATTTAGTATCTCGGCCCCTGACACCGACCCAGGCCCGTGAGGTTTACCTGATTACCAGAAATGGCTGGACAGTCTCCCCCGCCGCTGAAGCTATGATTGAGACCATTATTCGCGAAACCCCCAGCCAGATTAAAAAGCACGACCTGACGCTGCGCACTAACAGTGCCAGTAACTGATACCAGAGCTTAGGATTCAGGGTTCATAAATTCATTGCAGCTGGCCAGCAGAGCATCAGTGACAACTATGCCCTCAGCAGCTGACTTGGCGCGATTGGCATAGCGACGATTACCTGGCATATGTGCACCTTCCATACCAGCCAGACGCGCTAGAAATGACTCTGAATGCTGCAGCCAGCTATCTGCATCGCCAAATCGGCTAGGGTCAATGGCGAGCATAAACTCGCCGCCGTTAGGTGGCCCACCATCATTGTTATCATTGGCCTGGGCTTCATAACTAAAGTCCATACCCGTAAGGCCTGCCACCAACAGTTCAATCATCATAGCAATGGTAGAGCCTTTGTGACCACCGAAAGGTAACAGCGCTCCGCCATCAATTATCTTTGCGGGCTCTGTAGTCGGATTGCCATCGGCATCTACACCTGTACCCAGAGGCACAGAATGGCCGTCTCGGGCTGCAATCATTACCTCACCTCTAGCCATAGAGGCTGAGGCCTGGTCAAACACCATTGGCGGCTGGTCGCCACGAGGCCAACCAAAACACATGGGATTGGTACCAAATAATGGCTGCTTGGCACCAGCTGGCACCACTGCTGGTTTGTAAGTGGTAAAGGCCATGGCCGCACATCCGGCCTCTGCAATAGGCTCAACCTCGACCCATAGTGCCGCAAAATGGTGCACGTTAACCAGGGCCATGGCGGCAATGCCATTTTCCCGGGCGGCCTGGATAAGAGCTTCACGCCCAGCTTCGAGAGCCAAAGGCGCATAACCATGGTCGCCATCGACCTTGATCACTGCCGGAGAAATTTTTGTAACACTGGGTTTGGCACTGCCATTCACCTTGCCACTGCGCAATGAGGCTATATAACCGGGCATGCGAAACAGTCCGTGAGAAGCGCAACCATCCCGCTCGGCAGCGGCTATGGTACGTCCTACTGCGGCAGCATTTTCACTGTTACAACCATTCGCAGTTAAACAGTTTTCCACAAGCACTTGAACTTCTTGCTCAGTCATATTGGTTGTAGACATAAATCACTCCAAACTTAGATTTTAATATTTATTATTTATGTAATGGGATAGCGGTCCAGTACTGGACCCAGAGCCTCTTTAAGCGGATTGAGGCTAGACTCAAAATGCTTCCACTGCTCTAGGCCACTGGTGTAGATAGGCTGCCTGACCTGCTCCGCACTGGGAGTGCGCACAGAGCGCTCATTCTTATGGAAGTTGATGCAGGCTTCTTCAAAGGGCAGTCCACAATAATCAAGAATGCGACGCACCTGAGTCTCCAGATCAGCTACCACCTCTTCATACTGCACAGACAGAACTTTGCCAGGTAACACCTTATCCCAGTGATCCATCAGATCTACATAGTTGCGGTAGTAGGTGCCCACCTCATCTAAACCGTAGGTAAACTCCTGCCCTTCAAAAAACAGCTGCTTAAAGCCACTAAAGCAGCATGCCATTGGATGACGACGAGCATCTATAATTTTGGCATTGGGCAAAATCATCTGAATTAGGCCAATATCACGGAAGTTATTGGGCATCTTATCAATAAAGTAAGGCGCCCCCTCGCGATGTATCTGGGTTTCATCTATATAGGTCTGTCCCAGCTTTGCAGCAATTTCCGGCGTTAATTGCTCTAGTATCTGAGGGTATCTCGGCTCTTCAAATACAGTACGACGGCCATTTAAGCGATGGGCAATCGCGGGAATATTATTTAACTCCAGGGTTCCATCAACCTGGGAGTGGGACGCTAGAATCTGCTCCAGCAATGTGGAGCCCGCTCTGGGCAGGCCAACAATAAAGATAGGGTCGGGAGCAGCGCAGCCAGATTGACCGAATCTTGCAAATAGCTCGGCAGTACAAAACTTCTGCTGCAGAGACATTTTGTAGCTCATGCGCTCGCCATCGTACTGCACATCTTGCTTCTTTAGCTGATTGCCCTGGACATAATAGTCACCAGCTGCTGCATAATCTTGTGCATCTTCCATAGCCTTGCCCAGGGCAAAGCTAAGATGAATTCTGTCGTCCAACCCAGTGGAATCTGATTGCTGATGCTCACGCATCAAATCTATTTCTGCATCCTCAAATTTATAGGTCTTAAGATTAGCCAGACTCCAAAAAGCATCACCAAAATCTGGCTTGGCTCTATAGACGGCGCGATAGGCCTCAACCGCCTCATCAATTCTGCCAATGGTTTTTAAGGTATGTCCACGCAGCAAATGAGCGGGAGCCGCACTGGGGTCTGCGGCGACAAACTCATCATAAAGGGCCAAGGCCTCTTCAAATCGGCCTACGGCGACACATTGGTTGGCATAGGAAAAACGGTATTTACTATTCTCTGGATCGGCATCCAGCAGGACCTGCGCCTGTTCCATACAGAGCTCAAATTTCTGTCTCTTGTACAGTACGTTCATATAATCAAAGCGCACTAGCTGATTCTCTGGCTCATAGACCAGTGCACTTTCAAGAATAAACTCGGCATCATCCAGCACATGGGTTTTTACACCCAGGTCAGCTAGCAGACGCATACCCTCAATATGTTTAGGCTGTTTCTGCAAGAAGCTTCGGCACAGCTGCTCTGCTTTTGACAGCTTGCCCTCTTCCATCATATTTCTAACGCCCAAGAGCTCTGGCGGAAGAGCGGCTAGGCGCTGATACTTGTCTTCAAAAAAATCATAGGCTTTTTGGTCAACTTGCGGATCAGTCAATGTCATTAACATCTGCCAGCTGGCAATTAGGCTCCCATTGTGGGTGGCTGCCTGCTGGAAAGCCGCTCGCGCATCGGCTGTTTCACCCTGGGCCATAAGAATATGGCCTCGCTCTTGCCAGGCCCGACCATAGGTTGGCTCGATCTCAATGAGTTTTTGCAACGAGTTTAGTGCAGCCTGGTAATTCTCTCTAAACCGCTGAGCCACGGCACTAAAGTAGAGAGCCTCGGAGTGATTTGGATAATCATTCAACAACCGCTCCATAAGGTCCTGAGCATCACTGAAATCCCCTGCCTGGATAAGCGCTCTACCCTGTGACAAAAGTTCTGCTGCTGCCTCTGCAGAAAGCTTGGTTGAGTCATCCCGATGATCAGTTGGGTTGCTGCCAGACATAAAATTTTCCATTACCTAAGGTGTCGATAAATTTACCACAAACCAAGTATAGAGCCTTACAGTTGATACAAGAAAGGCGAGCCTAAGCTCGCCTTTCTCTTTACTTCGACTTAACGAATATTAACTAAAAGTCATTTCTAACTATTAATTAAAATCGTAGTTGAACCTCATACCAATTGTGCGAGGACGGTTGGTAGTGGTTCTCTCCAGGAAGTCCTGACGGTTGATGTGCAGCTGAGCGCGCTCATCAGTCAAGTTGCTGACATACATTTCAACACCCCAACCTGCATCAGTAGTTACACCGGCTGAAGCGTCCATGATGACATAGCTGTCCTGCATGGTGTTTGGCTCAGTGGGCGTATCAACGATTGAGTTGAGTGCTTCATCTGAGTACTTACCACCGACCTGCCAGTAAGCTTCCATTCCGCTAGCCATATCCCAGCTGTAACGTGCACGAAGATTTCCCTGGAACTCAGGTGTTAATGGCAGAGGACGACCCTCGTCCTGGACAACAAAAGAGAAGCCTGGATCTACACGAACCAGCTCAGTTTCGTTGTAAGACATTGCACCAAACAGAGTCAGATTATCGCTAACAGCCCAGACCATATCCATTTCAATACCAGTGATTTCCGCGTCGCCGCCGTTATCTACGATAGTAAAGATAGAGATGTTCTGCGAGTCAAACTGAGATACCTGAATATCTTCCCAGTCGATGCGGTACAGAGCACCGTTCAGACGCATATCGCCATCCATCATGGTCATTTTCCAACCCAGCTCAAGGTTCTCGAGGGTGTCAGAATCAAACTTGTATGGCAGACAGTAGCCTGGGAAACCATTGCTAGGATTGGCTGCAACATCAACACAGTCAGTACCGCTGTAGGTACCCTTCTGCGCTGCGCCACGGTTAAATCCAGGTGGACGGTAACCTTCAGAAGAAGTCACATACATCAGTAAGTCTTCATTAGGCGTCCAGGTTACAGTGAACTTAGTAATGGTGTCAGTGGTGCTGATTGGCTGCAGAACATTAAACTTCTGCGCATAATCTCGACCACCGGTTACATTTGGAATCACGTCATTAGTGGGGTCAGCGTCATCTGTAAACAGAGGACGGTTGCCATAACGCCATGCACCGTAACCGGTGAAGCCATACTCCAGATCGTAGTAACGAGCCGAGGCAGCAACAGTCAACGTTTCGCTGATGTCGTAAGAGAGCTCACCAAAGACAGCGACCTGCTCTTCGTTACGATGGTTATCGTTACGGAACTGAGTAGCTGGGCTAACCAGACCACGGGCATTCGCATCTGCGTCATCCAGTGAAGAGTTCAGATTGATGTCGATTGGTGTAAAGCCTGCTTCTGCTGGCCCTAAATAGTTGAAGTTACCGATGTGAAGAATCTCAGCATCTTCATAGAAAACACCACCAGTAAAGCGCATAGAGGCGTCTGGATCAGTAGAAACACGGAATTCGTGAGTCATACGAGTGTTTTCATTTTCTGCGTTGAAGTTGTTGGCAGGGTTGCCACATTCAATCACGCCAGTGTTGCCACTGAGAGTTGGATCCCAGCTATAGTTGGCTTGACCAATGTCTAACCCGTGGTAGTAAGAACCAGTCAGATACTCACACTGGTAACCTGGAATATAAGCACCAATATTGGAATAACCGGTGTAGTCCAAGCGCTGTGATACTTCACGATCCAAGTAAGCACCGGTGTACACAAGATCAAGAGCGCCAGCACGACCTTCTAAGGTCCAGGCAAACTGAGTAAATTCATCTTCGAGAGAATCTTCAGTAAAACGTGCTACCTTGAGATCACCCAGAGATTCGTCATAATCAAAAACACCCTGAGTCTTCAGAGACTGCTGGGTGAACTGAATCAGAGCTGACCAGTCGTCATTGATCAGGTACTTAGCACCTAGGCGCATACCTTGATATGACACATCATTAAAGTCATCTTCAACTAAACCTGAGCTTGTTGCGGTAGTGTAGTTAACCGGGATTGTCACGCCACCCTCGCCCACTACAGTGCCATTACCAAAGATGTGACCTTCAGCAAAGTCAACTGAGCTTCCTGGGTAAGCAGGGTTTAGAGCCGGATTCGCTGTGAATGTGCCTTCGACATTGTCTATATAACCACCTTTATTATCGGTGTACAACGCGGCACGAACCGCCAGCTTACCTTCGATAACAGGGATATTGATCATAGCTTCAACTTTGTTGCTGTCCTCACCACCAGAAGTAGATGAGTACCCAGCTGACAGGCTGGCAGCGAACTCGTCGATAACAGGCTTATTAGTGATCAATCGCACTGTACCTGCCTGCGAGCTTGCACCGTACAGAGTGCCCTGGGGTCCAGGAAGAACCTCAATTCGCTCCATATCAGTAATGTAAACATCGAGATTACGACCACCAGCTGTTACTGGCTGCTCATCCAGATAGAGCGCTACGTTAGGCGCAGAACCCTGTGATTCCGCCACAGAAATGTTGATCGCATCAACAGCTGCACCACGGATATAGATTTCGTTTTGACCCGGCCCACGGCCGCCTGCGTTTACACTAGGCAGATATTTAACATAGTCTTCAAAACTTGTAACATTTTGCTCTTCCAATGTCTCTTCAGTCATAGCCTGAACAGCAATTGGAATGTCCTGCATGCTGGCAGACTTTTTGGTTGCAGTTACTACAATCTCTTCCAGCATACCCTCTGCAACAGTGACACCAGCGGTACCAGCTGCAATACCCGCAGCTATTACCGACATTACTGCTCGGTTTACTTTTGTCTTGCGAAACATAAGTTTCTCCCCAATGTAGATTAAATGTTATTCAAATGTGGGCCGCTGAGAGTCGAAGTCAATTTACAAACTGTCGGATTCACGGCCTTCTTTTCTTATTACCACCTACTGATCGTCCCTCAGTAAAGAAAGGGAAGCAAATTAATAAACCAAATCTATTTATATTTTTTTCTTATAAATTAGAAACGCCTCTTTAAGAGAGGCACGGTAGCAATAACGAACGAGACTCAGGGTACCACAAAGAACGGTTTAAATTAAGGGCATAGAGTCCTGCGGGCCAGATTTAAAGGAAACCTGTGGTTTAGGGTAGGTATTTTTGAGTCTGAGCTGCATTCCAGATGCCTGACTTTTAAGCTACACAGCCTGGGGCGGTTTAAGGGCTGATCAGAGTAATTTTACCGGACTCTATAAGAATCCTCTTACTCTTATAGAGAGTGCCTAGAGCCTGCTTATACTTTTTCTTAGACACTTTAAATAAGCGGTAAATCTCATCAGGGTCGCTTTTGTCAGAGAGCTGCGACTCACCCCCCCTATCCTGCAAATGACGAATAATTTGCTCAGCCAGATCATGATCTCCCTGCAACGTACCCTGAGAGATCAACAGATCAATCTTGCCATCTGCGCGAATAGTTTTTACAAAGCCAGGCAATCGCTCACCAATCTTGAGCGGGCGAAAGGCGTCTGCACGGAAAATAAGCCCCAGATATTTATTATCGATCACTGCTTTGTAACCGAGCTCAGTGCGCGCTGCGATCAAAAGATTAACCGCCTGGCGAGGCTTGAGCCAGACAGTCTCCTCATCCAAATGATGGTTAAGCTTGGTAGAGGCGGCAATGCGATCTGAATTTTGATCGTGAAACACATGCACCACATAGGAATAGCCCACTTCCATGGGTTTCTGCTGTTCGTTATAAGGTACCAACAGGTCTTTTGACAAACCCCAGTCCATAAAGGCACCAGCATGATTGATATCCACAACCTTGAGAAATTCGCAGTCGCCCACCTGAACCTTGGGCTTTTCTGTTGTTGCGATTAGCAGATCATCGGAATCGAAATATAGAAAGACATCCACCCAGTCGCCAACTTCACAGCCACCGGGCACATAGCGCCTGGGTAACAGAATAGTATCCAAGTCACCACCATCAACATAGACTCCAAAGTCGACCTGCTTTACTACCTGAAGTCTGTTGAATGCACCAATTTCTACCATGTCTCTAACTCTCTTCGGGGAATAGACTACTGATGGCAGCCATAGGTGCCAGGCGGGATTATACAGTAGTCAGAGCGAGCAAGGCAGATTACTGATACAGCAATCGAGGCAGATCTAAATCGAGTGATTGGTGCCAGAGGTCTTGTGTTGAGACTGTTGAGGAGGGGTCGATGCAACCTGAGCCTCGGTTTTTGCCGTTAGCGCCGTCTCAACAGCGGTCACCACATCGGATACAGTGGCGAACTCCTCAATCTCTTCATCGGTAAACTCGATGGAATACTCGTCTTCCAAATCCATGCCAATGGATAATTTTTCCAGGGAATCTATATTGAGATCTTTGAGGCTCATGTCCATTTCTACATGATTGGATTTTACAGCGGGATTTTTACCAATAAACTCACGAACGGTTTTCTCAACCGCTGACTGATTGCTATCGTCCATAATATCTAGTCTCTTATTTTGTACTTATCAGAATCCTGATTCCTGTCGCTTCTGTCGCTTCTGTCGCTTCTAACTATCCTATTATTTCGGCTGCAGATGCGGCAGTGGAACCAAATACGGCAATAACTGCCCCTGTAAATTAAAAGTAGTCTAGAATCCGCCTATACGCAAAATAATAAGGCTGCAAAGGCCAACCAATCAGGGATCTCTCGATGAACATAATCTCGGCGGCGGGCTTCAAAAACGTCTGGGTTCTCAGCATTAGTAGCGCGCTGGCCGGCTCCACTATCCCCCTGATGATACTGGCTGGCAGCCTGGCGGGCACCTATCTAGCGCCCTCAGCAGCCTGGGCTACAGCACCTATAGCCCTGATGATAACCGGTACCGCAGTGGCGGCGATCCCAGTCACACAGCTGATGCGCACAATGGGTCGTAAACAGGGATTACTGGCTTTTATGATGACTGGTATAGCTGCCTGCGGTCTGGCTATTATTGCCCTGCAACTGCAGAGCTTTACCCTGTTTTGCATAACCGCTTTTATACTGGGGTCCTGCAATGCTGCCATCTTGCAAACCAGATTTGCCGCAATGGAGGCCGTATCTATCGAACACAGCTCCACTGCGGCCTCTATGGTACTTGCCAGCGGCATTATTGCTGCCTTTGTCGGGCCTGAACTGGCTATTTTAGGCAGGCAGCTCACCCCAGTAGAGTACCAGGGGTCATTTGCTCTAGCCGCCATCTGTATTGTGCTGGGCGCCCTTCTGCTGAGTCTCTACAAACCAGCGCCCATGGCTGAAGCGATCAACCAACCGGCCACCTCAGCTACGACCCAGCTGCTGAGCAACCCCACTCTGTGCCTGGCAATAGCCAGTGGCGCCATAGCCTATGTGATAATGTCATTTATTATGACCGGCACACCCATCAGCATGCATAATTTTCATGGTCATTCGCTGCTAGATACCAAATGGGTAATTCAGAGCCACATAGCCGCTATGTTTTTACCTTCGTTTGTAGCGCCACTGCTATTTAGGTATCTCAATATTCGGGGCTTGATGCTGATGGGGCTGGCCTGCTACTGCGCCACTATTTTGCTTGGTTATGCAGATACCAGTGTCAGCGGCTTTTGGTCACAGCTGGTGCTGCTAGGAGTAGGCTGGAACTTTATGTTTGTCGCTGGCACCACATTGCTCGCTAGCACCCAGGGTGAAGGGGACAGATTCAAGGTTCAGGGCATCAATGATTTTACGGTTTTTTCTCTTCAGGCAGTCGCCGCACTGAGCGCAGGCTGGATGATCAACCTGATCAGCTGGCAGCAGATGCTGCTTAGCTGCCTAATTCCAATCCTTATTATGCTACTCATAATGCTGTGGGAGCGCTTGGGCTCCCGCGATAGTGGCAGCAATGCCCATGCCTAGCACTGAGGGCTGGATCTAGACTCTAACCGCGGTAAATACAGCCGCTGGTGCAGGTCTCTTTAATAGTGATACAACACAACTCAGGCAGCCTGGGCTTAAGTTGCTGCCAGATCCACAGAGCAAGGTTCTCACTGGTGGGATTTTCCAGGCCCTCAATTTCATTGAGGTAATGATGGTCCAACTGATCATAAATGGGAGCAAATGCCGCCTTGATATCGCCAAAGTCCATTATCCAGCCGGATTGCTCTCCCAGAGGCCCCTCAACAGCGATCCTCACCTGAAAGGAATGACCGTGGAGACGTGAGCATTTGTGTCCCTCGGGCACATTGGGCAGTCGATGGGCGGCCTCTATACTAAAGTCTTTATAAATCTGCATTTTTGCTTCAAAAACCCCTAAATTAGGCCGGTATATTAGGGCTGTGAACCCAATATGTATATAGCACCAGAAAAAGTTTGACAGCCTCCTTCAGTTCGGTAGAATGCGTCGCTCTCTCAGGGGGTGGTTAGCTCAGCTGGTAGAGCATCGCCCTTACAAGGCGAGGGTCACAGGTTCAATCCCTGTACCACCCACCAAGAGAAAATGCTTTCGCGGACCGGTAGTTCAGCTGGTTAGAATGCCGGCCTGTCACGCCGGAGGTCGCGGGTTCGAGTCCCGTCCGGTCCGCCAATATTAAAAAAGGCTACTTCGCAAGAAGTGGCCTTTTTTAATATTGGTAGATTGGACTGCCGGACGAGAGCCCTGTTCGACAAACTATGCCTGCGGCAGAGTTTGGACGCCCAGCTCGCCTGGGCGCTCCGCAGGAGTTGTAAAAGCCCTATGGCTTTTACAATCAGTCCCTCTAAATGCTCCACCAACATCAAACAAGCAATTCGCAAGAAGTGGCCTTTTTTAATATTGGTAGATTGGACTGCCGGACGAGAGTCCCGTTCGACAAACTATGCCTGCGGCAGAGTCTGGACGCCCAGCTCGCCTGGGCGCTCCGCAGGAGTTGTAAAAGCCCTGTGGCTTTTACAATCAGTCCCTCTAGATTTACTATTCTGGTCTCCCTCAACAGTCGGACCATCCAGATGCCCATGTCAGATACTCAATTTGACCACATAGTAGTCTTTGTCGCCGATCTAAATCAGGCCATCACAGATTTTACTGACCTTGGGTTTCAGGTCACTCCGGGCGGCTCCCACGGCATTACTGAAAATGCTCTGGTGATCTTCCCCAATCAAACCTACATCGAACTATTAGCTCTGAGGCCCAGCTGGTACCGCCCCTTAATCAAGCTGGCAATAAAACTCAATATTCCCCAGCGACAGGCAAGCCTAAAAACCAATATCTATTCCAGGCTCACTGGCTGGATCTGCGGTGAGACCGGACCAGTTGATTGGTGTGTGCGAACCAGCGATCTCAATGCCAGCCTAGCGCTATGGGAGAGCCAGGAATTTGAAATTTTGCACAGCGAAATATTTTTTCGCGAACGAAACGATGGCCAGATAGCTCGCTGGAAACTGGGCGGCAGCAGACAGGCTGATTTGCCGTTTTTATTAGAGGATCTCACTCCAATTGATACACGTGTGCCTCTGACTGGCGCAACTGGGCATGCCAATGGTGCAAAAGATTTAATCGGCGTTCAGTTTGGAGTAAGCGATAAAATAGTTGCCGGCGATAGACTGGGGAAGTCACTTCTTGCCAAGGCACAGCAAACCGATAAAGCTGAATGCGAAGTCCGCCTGAGCAATATGGTTGTTAGCTATGGCGACATAGAATCCGTGGATTCCAGAGTAGGACTCGCCATTGCCTATTCCGGCGGGCACATCCAACAACTGGATACCAGCAAAACTCAGGGTATAGCAATAACCCTGATACCCGCCACTTAGCGGTTTAGCGGACCTGATTTACGGACAAAAAAAACCCTGATCCAATAATTAGATCAGGGCTTGTTTACTTAGGGGAGAGTTGTATATTTCACAAAATTCACAAGGAATTAAATTACTTGCACCTAATAGGACAGTCCCTCCGCAGTAAGTTCCAGTTAGTATCAAAAATTGGTCATTTAAGTCACCGAACCGCAATAGCTCACTTAAGCAGCCTCAAACTAAGGTACCATCTGCCCAAGGTTAATGATTGTGCAAGCACAAGTGGAGCGCCAACAATGACAGTTAAGTTCGATCACCAATTCAATGCCTCGGCTGATCAGCTGTGGGCCATTCTCGGAACGCCAGATCGCATTGACTGGGTTCCCGGCGCGACAAGCTGCACATTCGATGGGTCAGTTCGCTCACTGTCACTGCCAGGTGCCGGAGATATTAAAGAGCGAATTCTGAGTCATAACGATTCAGCACGCACTATGGAATACTCCTGTTTTGAAACGCCAGCGCCATTGAAGTCACATCACTCCAGCATTCAGGTAATCCCAGAGGGCAGAAAGTGCCGCCTGCTCTGGGAAACATCTGTGACTCCTATCGAAATTGAAACCTTTATCCGCACTAGTATGGCAGGCTGTATTGAAAAGCTGACCGAGATACTGGAGCAGACAACTGAGAGCAAATAACACCAGCGTGCACCCAGGAGGTATTCCCTCCCTGGTTCGTCCCAGTAAATGCATGTGAAATCGGATTTTAATAAATAGCCCTGTTGTGCTAACTAAACTGTCCGATATAGACATGCTTGTGACGGGTTTCGACAGTGCATGCATTATGTCAAAAGTTATGATAGATTTGATATGTAAGCCTATGAATTTTGCTACTGACGAGTGCAAGCGAGGCTGAGATAAGAAAATCAGTGTAGAAAATCAGTAATGTAACTGTGTAAGAAAATAGTAGTTAGTACTCTGGTCAGTCTATTTAAACAAGGCCAATAATTATAAAACGACGGCGCAAAGCTGTTACTAATAAAAACGTTGAGGGGAAAAACGATGAAAACATCATTACGTACTATGAGTGCGCTGGCTTTAGCCATCGCCACTGCTTCTGGTGGTGCCTATGCAGCCCAGCTGGAAGAAGTAATAGTAACAGCGCAAAAGCGTGCCGAGAGCTTGCAGGACGTGCCAATTTCGATGACCGCTATCGCTGGAGAAAAGATTCAAGAGGCTAGCATCCAGAGCATGACAGATCTAGGGGCGTATGTTCCTAACCTATCTATCACCGAAAACGCCGTGAACAGTATCATATCCATGCGAGGCATCGGTGTCGGAGCAAACCAATCATTCGAGCAATCTGTTGGTGTCTATGTTGACGGGATTCACTACGGTAAGAGCCGTCACGTGCGGACCGGCCTCTTTGATTTGGGTCAGGTGGAAGTTCTGCGCGGACCTCAGGGTATTCTTTTCGGCAAAAATACTCTGGCCGGTGCAATTAACGTAACCTCTGCTTCCGCTAATATCGGCGATGAAATGAGTGGCCGCGTCAGCGTTAGCCGCGAGAGCAACCAGGGCGAAATTGCCGAGGGTGTAATCAATATGCCTGTTTCGGACAATATGGCTCTGAGACTTGCAGTTAGAGATCGCAGCGATGACGGTTATATGAACAATGGCTTTGCTACATCAGGTAATGGTGCACAGCCCTCTATGCCCTCAACTGACGAGCAAATCTGGCGTTTATCTGCCACTTGGGAGCCGAACGACAGCACGACTGTTAAGTTCAAGCACGGCGAGAGTGACTTTGTGCGTCTCGGCTCTACGGCCGCATTGAGCCGTTTTCAGCCAGAGCCCAACATCGCCGCATCCAATCGCTTGATGTATGGGGTGATGGGCATAATGTTTCCCAGCTATGGCGCTATGGTGGCTGCAAGTGGTAACGAGCAAACCGACGGCTATCGAGATTCAATTAGCATCGGCGGACTTGCTCTTGCACAGAGCCTTGGCCGAGACATGGATAGAACGCATGAAAAGGAAGAGGGTACTGACACGCAGACAGATAGTACGTCTCTGAATATTGAGATGGAGCTAGATAACGGCTTTACACTCAGCTCAGTGACCGGTGTCGGCGGCTATGAGTATGAAGATGGCATTGACGCTGACTTCCTGCCCGTGCAATTTATCGGTCGATCCGATATTTCTGAGTACGATCAAAAGAGCCAGGAGCTGCGTTTATCTTCGCCAACCGATGGTGATTTTTCATGGGTAGCGGGCGCTTACTGGCAGGAGCAGACTCAGGAAATTGACCGTACCGTAATTATTGACGGTACATTGGGTAACCCGGGCTTGATGACAGCCCTCGTTGGTTGTAGCTCATTCCTGAATATTCCTGCCGCCCTTACTGGCCCGGCTTTCTGTATCAATGGTGTGACATCGTTCAACCAGTCAGGCCGCGTTTCCAACTGGAAACAGGACACAGACGCATGGGCGGTGTTCTTCCAAGGTACCTATGACATTACCGACACCCTTAGTCTGACCGCTGGTGTTCGATATACCGAAGAAGAGAAGACCGTTCACGCAGAAACTGCTCTGGTGCATGACACCACTGGTCTGGCAACACCTGATACCAACCCATACAACGCTGCAATTAATGCGGCTAGCTTTGGCTCTTGGGCTCATGTGTTCGATGAAGACCGCAAGACTGATCAGCTGATGCCTGCGATGAACCTGCAGTGGGAAATGTCTGATACTAGCTTGTTCTACATCAGCTACTCAGAAGGTTTTAAGAGTGGCGGCTTTAATGCTGTGGACGATCAAAACCCTGCCTTCTTGGCTGATGGCACTGTGCTGCGCACAACGCCAGGCATTGGTTTCGAATATGAAGATGAGACGGCAGAGTCCTTTGAAATTGGTGGTAAGCACACACTGATGGATGGTGCCATGACTGTGAACTGGGCAATGTTCTCGAGTGAGTATATGGATCAACAGGTATCCACCTTCGTAGGTCTGGGTTTTGTCGTGGCTAACGCAGCATCCTCCGACATTCAGGGTATAGAGGTTGATATGCAGTGGCAGTATTCAGAACAACTTCGTCTGGGCGCCAACGTTGCTCTCCTAGACGCTGAATATGGAGAGTTCGATTCCGCAGGCTGTACCGCGGCTCAGGATTCCGCGCTACTCGGCCTGGGTACTATTACCGCGAGCTCACCTGTAACCTCAGCCATGGGCTGTCAAGCTAAGTTCCTTCCAGACGGAACCAAGTCTGGTCAAGCTCAAAGTCTCACAGGTGACGACTTCGGTGCCGGCTACTCAGGATCTTTGACCGCTGACTATATTCAGCCAATGTCAAATGGGTTGGTTATGTTTGCCAGTGCAGACTACAACTTTACTGATGAGTACAAGATGACCGGTGACCACGATCCTATCGATATCCACGATGGCTTTGGACAGGTTAATGTCCGCGTTGGTGTTCGCGCCGAGAACTGGGACTTTATGATTTACGGCAAGAACGTGACTGACAAGCAGGTTGCTTCTGGAGCATTTGATATTCCTTTGGCAAGTGGTTCGCACGGTCGTTACAGAGCCCCAGGTGAAATGTGGGGAGGTCGCTTTACTTACAGATTCTAAATCTCTGTGGGTAGACCAGAGAAGGACGGGCAATGCCCGTCCTTTTTTTTGTGCCTCATTCTTTGCTCTGCCCCGCTCTTTGTAGCTCTCTGGCTGTCGGCTTTTGCAACAGACATGACCGCTTGCGACAGTGCGCAGTCGCATAATTAGGTTATGATAAATTAGCTGAACAGATAAAAAGTAAAGGCCAGACCACTGGTCCTAAGATCAATTATCCTGAGAAAATTCACTATGCTTCCCAGCGACCTCCAGCACCATGCCCTTTCCGCCTGCCGCGGCACGCTGGCTAGCCTTGGTCTGGCGCTAGCCCTATTGGGACCCTCAGTAGCAGGGCCACAAGAGAGTCAGAAGAATAGCCCCAATCCAGTTGCTCTGGTAAATCAGCAACCCATAGCCGTTAAAGAGGCAGATATTCTCTCTCAGCAACTTTTGAAACTGCGCTTTGATCAATTGAATTCTGAACAACAACAATCTGTCATGCAGATACTAATCGATCAAGAACTGCTGCTGCAGCGCGCTGAAAAGTTGGATCTGCTGAGCACAGACCCGGGGCTGCGAAAGGCAGCCGTGGCCGCCGCAATCGACCAGGTGGTGACAGACTTTCTTGCTCAGCCCCCGACTGAAACCCTGTTGCAGCAGTTTTATCTCAACCAAAGCTCAGTCTTTGAAACTCCCGAAAGAGTCGCGGTGGATGCGCTACTCGTCAAAAGCCCAGCCGGCATTAAAGACGCTAAAACCTTGCTGGCTTCTGGGTCCAACACGACACAGATCGCTGAGCGATTAGACCTTGATTATTTACTGCCCAGATCATTGCTGCCTATTCATATGCTACATCGACAGCTAGGAACCAGTCTGGCCAGCGCCCTACTAGAGTTTAAACAGGTTGGGCAGACCCAGGCCATTAACTTAGACCAAGGGCTGTATATTTTTCAGATAAGTCAGCGACAGGCGCCGGTTTTACCCAGATATGAGGCTATTCGAAACTCGGTGCTATTGGAATACAAGCGCCGTGGTCGCGACCAGGCACTAAACAGTAAACTAGATCAGCTCTGGCACAGCGCTCAAATTATTGTTGCTGAGGTCCAATAATGTCTGGGTCCAGCTCAGTATCTAGCTCACCTATTGCCATGCTTGCCCTAAGTGCAGCTCTAGGCATTATCCTGGGTATGATAGAGGCGAAATCTTCCAAAGAGCGCTTAATCCTGAGTCCAGGCGCTCTCGACACCTATGTGGCCAGGGTCAATCACAGCCCTATCCGCCAGTTAGATTACCAAAGGGCACTCAGTTTGTTAGCCAGCGGCAAGCGCGGTGAACTAAATGATCAAGACCGGGAGCTGGTATTGCAGAGGCTTATTCAAGAGGAGCTTTTGGTTCAATATGCTTCAGATACAGAGTTATTGAGAACCAACCAAAAACTCCGCGCCGCCGTCCTACAATCTGTGCTTGCTGGGCTGAATATTGAATCTCTCTCCACAGCCACTGCCACAGATAGCGATATCAGTTCCGGATTAGAAGAGTACCTGACTCAGCTTCGCAACAGCGCAGATATTCAATGGATTGCCATACAATGATCCCCCTGCGACGGCTTTTCTCAACCATTATCCTGCTGAGCATCGCAATAATCTTGCCTGCGGAAGCCCATAATCGCAGCCAGTCGTTTTCTTCGTGGAGCATAGATCAGCAAAATCTCAGTATGCTATTTACCCTCAAAGAGCGAGAGGCCACAAGGTTTCAACCCAATGATAATCTCAGCAACGAGGCCTCTCTGATCAGCCATCTGGAAAAAACTATAGAGGTCAGGCAAGCAGGAGTCCAGTGTTCAGCGAGAGCTCCATTGCAAGCTATGACTGCAGAACCGGGCTATCTGAGAATTGCAGCCACCTATAGCTGTGCCAGAGCTCTGCAAGATATAGCTCCAGAAATTCAAATTGGCAGCTTTTTTAGCCTTGTATCATCTCATATCCATTACGCGCGCATTGGGATAGATAACCGAGCGCCATTGGAGTATCTATTTACCGAAGGTCGCCAACAACAGGTTATAGAAACCGGTGACTCCGACTGGTCGACCAGTTTCCGGCAAGCTTTTCTGCAATACACAGTGCTGGGTATGGAGCATATCTTTACCGGCCTAGACCATATAGCTTTTCTGCTGGCCCTGCTGCTGATGCTGCGCAGTCTCCGCGATGTAATCTGGCTGGTGAGCGGTTTTACTCTGGGCCACAGTATTACCCTTAGCCTGGCAGTGCTGGGCTGGGTTACCCCTGAAACGGCCATTGTGGAGGCCCTAATAGGCTTTACCATAGCTCTGGTAGCTGCCGAAAACATTGGCTGCCGGACTGGAGTCAATCGACAAATAGCCTATGGGGCCACAGCGATTCTGGCACTGATGACAATGCTATCTGTGAGTCAGCTGGTGCCATCAACACTGCCGGTTATTAGCTTTGTCGGCCTGATTATATTCACCCTGAGTTATCTGCCTGCTAACCATGGCCGCAGCACTATTCAGATAAGACCATTGCTCAGCCTCGCCTTTGGCCTTATTCATGGTTTTGGCTTTGCTGCTATTTTGCAGGAGGTAGGCCTGCCAAGCGAACAGCTATGGCCTGCGCTGTTAGGTTTCAATATAGGAGTAGAGTTGGGGCAGCTACTGATTGTTGCTGCAGTCTGGATCTGCTATCTAAGGCTAAAGCGCTACAGAGACTTTACCGCTGTAGCAGCAGAGGTTTGCTCTGCCCTGCTCTGCGGTTTAGGGTTATATTGGTTTGTAGCCCGAAGCTATGGCCCAGCCATTGGCTAATAATAAAAAGAATTTATAACCATAAACAGAGGACGCCATTATGTTGCAACGGGTATTAATGATCACCGCAGGGGTGGCTGTGGTCGCCATTATCTTCTTCTCTGGCATAGCGCCAGATGCGGCTTACAGACTACTGCCTGGCTACTTCCCCGACCCGGATCAGGCCTGGAGCGAAACTCCTCTGGAGTTTGGTCAGGTCACCGAGGCCAGCCTGCCCTCAGAAGTGATAGCCCAGCGAGCCGTGGGCGCCACAAGAGACGATAAGCAGATACTGTTTGGTGATACCCATGTACATACCACCAACTCGGCCGATGCCTTTATGTATAGCCTACCCATGATGCACGGGGCCTCCGGAGCCTATCCACCCGCCTATGCCTGTGACTATGCGCGTTTTGTGTCACAGCTGGATTTCTACTTTCTTACCGATCACGCGGAGAGCTTCACCCCGCGCCAGTGGCGCGATGGCATTGACTCAGTGCAGCAGTGCAACCGCCTGGCAGGAGACCCCGCCAACCCGGATATTGCTGCCTTTGTAGGCTGGGAGTGGACCCAGGTAGGAGGTACTGCAGCAAACCATTACGGCCACCACAATGTGCTGTTTAAAGATGACAGTATCGACAAGCTGCCAGCGCGCCCTATAGCCTCTGTTGGCGTAGGGGTTGCCACTGTGGCCGCTCGTTCCGGCTCGGGAAAACAGTCCAGTCTGCTGGGGCTATTGGACCCGCGCCATCGCGATTACTACGCTTCTTATAATGACTGGGTGATGCAGATGGCTGCCGTACCTGCCTGTGATCCCCAAGCGGCCAGCCCGGATCTGCCGCTGGAATGTTATGAAACCGCAGCCACCCCCGGTGAGCTATTTGCCAAACTCGATGAATGGGGTTTTGACAATATGGTAGTGCCCCATGGTACAGCCTGGGGATTCTACAGCCCGCCCAATTCGAACTGGAGTCATCAGCTAACCGCTGAAAATACCGATGAAGAAAAAACCCGCTTAATTGAAGTTTATTCCGGTCATGGCAACTCCGAACAGTTTCGAGATTTTGCTGTGCGAGAACTCAACAATGCCGGGGAATGGGTCTGCCCAGAGCCCCAGCCAAACTATCTGCCCAGCTGCTGGCAGGCCGGCGAGATTATTCGCCAGCGCTGTCTGGTGGAAGATAATAGCGCAGCAGACTGTGATGCTAGAGCCGAGGAGGCTCGACATAATTTTGTTCAGGTAGATGGTATTCAGGGCTTTATGACGGTTCCCGGCAGTACGGCGGAAGATTGGCTGGACGCAGGACAGGCGCGCGATGTTTATCTACCCGCCTTTAACTACCGTCCACAAAAGTCTGTGCAATATGGTCTGGCCATACAGAATCACGACGACCCTGAAAACCCACTGCGCTATCGCTGGGGCTTTATCGGCTCCACAGATACCCATTCGGCCCGAGCCGGTCATGGCTTTAAGCAGCAACAGCGCCTAAACACCTCGGATGTCACCGGCGTGCGCAGCCCGTTTTGGGAAACTATCTTTGCCAGCTCCGCAGTCAGAAGTGAATATGCCTCGCAATCACTGCGCGCCGACCAGATTGACCCGGTTAGCGCCAAGCTATTTGCCTCGGAATTTGAGCGCACCACCTCATTCCTAAATGTGGGTGGCTTGGCCGCAGTTCATTCTCAGGGCCGCAGTCGAGGTGCGATCTGGGATGCTATGCAGCGGCGTGAAGTCTATGGCACCAGTGGCCACCGCATGCTGCTGTGGTTTGACCTATTGCAGGCTGACACCGTCATACCCATGGGCAGTGAGGTGACTATAGACTCAATACCGCGCTTTCGCGCCAAAGCCATTGGCTCGTTTAAACAGTTGCCCGGCTGCCCTGACTATGTGGTCAATGCGCTGGAAAAACAGCATCTGCAAAAAATGGCTCAGGGTGAATGCTACTACCCATCGGATGAGCGCTACCAAATTGATCGTATCGAAGTGATTAAAATTCGCCCCCAAGCAGTGGCTGGCGAATCAATTCCAGCTCTGATCGAAGATAGCTGGAGAGTATTTGAATGCGCGCCCTCAGCAGATGGCTGCACTATCGAATTTGAAGATCCTGACTTTGTCGCAGAGGGGCGCGACGCTCTCTACTATGTGCGCGCACTGGAAGAGCCGGTCGCCACGATCAATGGCGGCAATCTGCGCACCAGCTTTGACGAAAATGGCCAGGCGGTGGATACAGATATGTGCTTTGGCGACTACAGGGTCGATATCAATGACGAATGCCATGAACCCCGGAGCCAGCGGGCCTGGTCTTCACCAATTTTCGTCGACTATAAAAAATAATCAAGGGGAATATTATGACTACAGCATTAGTAACAGGCGCCTCTGACGGCATAGGCTTAGAGTTCTGTAAGGTTTTAGCAAGCCGCGGCTATCATCTTGTCTTGGTGGCACGGCGCGAGGCCGTGCTCAATGAAATCAGCGCATCTCTGGTGGCAGAACATGGGATTAAATGCACAGTAATCAGTTGCGATCTATCCAAGGCAAAGGCAGCCCAAACTCTTTTTAAAGCCACCCAAAAACAGGGGCTGGAGGTGGATTTCCTGATCAATAACGCCGGGCTGCTACACAATGGTTTTTTTACCGACCTCAGTCTGGCTGACCAGGAAAAAATGATGACCGTCAATATGCTGGCACTGACATCGCTCAGCCACCTATTTGCCAATGATATGGCCTCCAGACAGGGTGGCCATATACTCAATGTAGCCTCGCTGGCTGCCTGGATGCCCATCCCTAACCAAAATATCTATGCGGCAACCAAGGCCTTTGTGCTGTCCTTTTCCCAGGCGCTGCACGATGAGCTCAATGCTGCAGGCACAGGAATTACAGTGACTGCACTCTGCCCAGGTTATACGGCGACCAAAATGATGGATAACCCTGATCAAGGAGCCAAACTGGCCATACCTGCAGGCATGATGCAGTCAGCATCTCAAGTGGCAGAACAGGGCATTGATGCCTGCCTTAAGGGCAGAGCCCTATGGATTCCGGGCCTCTCTAATCGGTTTACGGCAGCCATTACCCATCTGTTTTCAAAAATGGCACTGGCCAAAATTGCTGGCAGTTTTTATCGCAAAAATCTGAGCCAATTCTCCGCACAATAAAACTATAAAGGACAACTATCATGGGTCAGAAACTACCCAAAAAAGTATTGATTACCGGCGCCAATGGCTTTATTGGCAACCAACTGATGCACCACTACAAGGCACAGGGTATTGAGGTGGTAGGCGTCGACCTCTGCGGCAATGGTAAGGATATTATTCAGGGCGATATTGCCCAACCAGAGACCATAAGCCAGCAACTCAAAGATGCTGATGTAGTCATTCACACTGCAGCACTGGTATCCAATTCAATCCCAGATGGGGATATGTGGCGAGTCAATGTGGAGGCTACAGGCAATTTGGTTGCCGCAGCGGAAAAATATAAGGTGCGGCGCTTTGTGCACATTTCCTCCGTAGTGGCTTACGGCAACTCGGCACAGGGAGAGCTAGATGAAACTCAGCCAGTTCATGCAGATGGCGGCAGCTATGTGCTAACCAAACTGGCTTCCGAACATGCAGTGCTGACAGCTACCGCCAACAGTGCCATGGAGCTAGTAATTATTCGCCCGGGAGATGTCTATGGCCCCGGCAGCCGCCCCTGGGTCATCCTGCCTATAGAAGCCATTAACAAAGGACAGTTTATGCTGCCGGCCAAAGGTGAGGGATTCTTCCGCCCTATCTATATAGACGATCTTATTCGTGGTATTGCTCTGGCTGTATCCACCAAAGAGGCCAGAGGGGAAATTTTTAACCTTTCCTGTGAGGGTTATATCACCACCAGGGAGTTCTTTAGCCATCATTACAGCTGGATGAATAAATCTGGGCCTCTGGCTGTATCCACCAGGCTGGCACTAATCGCAGCCACAGTGGCTACCAAAATTGCCAATCTCACCGGTGGAGTAAATGAAGCCTCCACAGCAACTGTGGTTCAGCTGTGCACCAAGAGTTGGTTTAGCATAGCCAAAGCAGAGAGAATACTGGGCTGGAAGCCAGAGATGCCATTTGAGGAAGGTATGCAGCACTCTAAACTCTGGGCTCAGGAACAGGGGCTTATTAAATAATCAGTGATCGCTGCGGTAAGAACCTGCGGTGCGGCCAGTCCACTGTTTAAAGCTGCGATAGAAAGACCGCGCCTCGGCATAGCCCAGCTCATAGGCAATACTCTCCAGATTGAGCTGGGTGTTTTTCAAATAATACAGGGCCAACTCCAGGCGCAGCTCATTGAGCACATCTTTGTAATGGGTGCCCTCTTCCCCCAGCTTGCGCTGCAAAGTGCGACTGCTTATACCCAGTTTTTCGGCAATTACTGCGCTGGAGGGCGTCTGCTGCTTAAGCATTAGGCGCAGCAAACTCTTTACCTGATCTGATACCAGCTGGTGCTGAGTAATCTCTGCCAGCAGCACTGTGGCGTGTTCAAGTAACATCTCCAGCAGCTTTTCATTGGCCTGAGGCAGAGGCATATCCAGCTTCGACTCCCGGATGCGCAGGCCACTGGAAGGCTGATTAAATAAAACCTCGCAACCAAACACCTCGGCATAGTCCGTCAGCAGAGCTGGGTCAGTGGGTGGTTCATGCTCAAGCCACACCTCATCATGGGGTTCAAAATTAAGGAAGTTGCGCGCATAGGTCACCCATGAGCCCAGCACATGCTCAACCTCATGGCGTTTGGCCTGGGGGCTATCGAATTTGCAATGCCAGCTCTGCAGGGCAAAACCACCGGCAACGGTTACATTGGTCACCCCCATATCACCGACAATTTTTTCATAGATAGGAATCTTGGCCTGAATCATGCGCAGGGTAGAACAGTTCATACAGATATAGCCCAGTACCGAATAGGACCAAGGCTCAATAAACCTAGAGGCGTGCAGACCAAAACACTGGTCACCGCTTGCATCTATAAGTAACTCCAGCAGATATTCCATTGCAGCTGCGGGGATATGTTTATTATTGTCCGCCAATATTTCCACATCTATACCGACCTGCTCAAGCAGAGGGAAATAATCTACCCCGCAAGCCTGCGCCGATTTAAGATATTGATTAATAGCGGGCACTGAAGCCAGGCTATCGCCACTGGTGTTCAACATATATCTGTTCGTTATCCTGTCACTAAATACCTGTACCCGACCTTTGAATGACCGAAATGGTGACTGCCCTGTCGTACTGCGACAGTGATCATTTCAACCACCGCTTTATTATAAAGATCAATGATTATAGTATGACTTGACTCTGCTGCTTAGGGTATCTGTCTGGCCCTTAACATTGTCAGAGTTTAGTCACCAACGGGCATTTTTTCTATGCCTTTAAACTAAAAATAATATCTATAAAGGTGAACAGTATGCGGCTTTGGAATGGCTGGGGGAATGAAAATAGTGATTTGAGTATGGAGTTAAACAGCGGCTTAAAAATGCTTCTGGGCGCGCTGGTTGGGCCCTCTATTTCACTGCCTGAAGCCAGTCTATCTGAGGTGGTTGCCAAAGTGCCTGACTCGCGATTGGCTGCCCATCCGCTGATCAGCCTAGATGCCGAGACCCGTGTGCGCCATGCCCGCGGCCAGAGCCTGCCGGATTGGCTAGCCATGCACAGCGGCAATGTAGACACCTTCCCCGATGGAGTTGCCCTGCCTGAATCATCCGCGCAGGTGCGCGAGTTACTGCAGTTTGCCGCGGATAAAAATATTGATGTGATTCCCTATGGCGGTGGCACCTCTGTGGTTGGGCATATTAATCCCAATGCCAGCGATCGTCCCATATTGACCATCAGTATGGCGAAAATGAATAAACTGATTTCTCTCGACCGAGAAAGTCAACTGGCCAGATTTGGAGCCGGAACCCCTGGCCCAGAAATCGAAGCTCAGCTCAAGGCCGAGGGCTTTACCCTGGGGCATTTCCCTCAATCCTGGGAGCTATCAACTGTAGGTGGCTGGGTTGCCAGTAGATCCAGCGGCCAGCAGTCATTGCACTATGGCCGTATAGAAGCATTATTTGCCGGTGGCAGTATGGAGACCCTTAAGGGCACTATGGATATCCCCACCATTCCAGCATCCTCTGCGGGGCCAGATATCCGCGAAATGGTTCTGGGTTCCGAGGGTCGCATGGGTATTATTACTGAGGTTGTGGTGCGCGTAACCCCAGTCCCTCAGGCAGAGCAATTTCAAGTAGCATTTTTCCCATCCTGGGACGCCGGCTTAACTGCGGCCAGAGAACTGGTGCAGCAGCGTGTCGCTCTATCTATGGTGCGCCTGAGCAATCCACTGGAAACCATAAGTCTGCTGCATATGGGCGCAGGCGAAAACACCGCGGGCGTGGCAGCACTTGAAGCTTCGCTGGCAGAAAAAGGCATAGGCTCAGGCAAGGTAATGATGACCTTTGCAGTAACTGGCAGCCAGAAACAATGTGATTTTAACCATGCAACAGCTCTGGAAATCTGTGCCAGCCAGGGTGCTGTGGCAGATCAATCGGGACTTGGTGATAACTGGGCCCATGGTCGTTTTCGCGCGCCCTATGTGCGCGACCCCCTGGGTTCTGCTGGCTATGCTGTGGATACCATGGAGACTGCAGTTGACTGGTCTCGGGTAACAGAATCAATGGAGAGTATTGAGCAGGCTATTCGCACAGGCTTGGCGGGTGAGGGAGAACAGGTACATGCCTACACCCACCTCAGCCATGTCTATGGGCAGGGTTCCAGTATCTATACAACCTATGTGTATCGCTTTGGCGACAGCTATGAGCAAGCACTGCAGCGCTGGCATAAACTCAAGGCAGCTGGTGCCGAACAGATTGTTGCCTGCGGCGGCACCATAAGTCACCAGCATGGTGTAGGGGCAGACCATCGCCAGTATCTGCCGGCAGAGAAAGGAGCGCTTGGCATTGCTGCAATTAATAACCTGTGCGAACTGTTTGACCCCAGGGGACAGATGAATCCCGGCAAACTATTACCTGATACTGAGTAAATCCATGAATAAGTGTAGTCCGCGGGAAATATTGTTGGCAGAAATGCGGGGGGGAAAATCTCTCCACTGGGATATTATTATTGTAGGCGGCGGCATTACCGGTGCCGGTGCGCTGCGCGAGGCTGTGCGCCGCGGCTATCGGGCTCTGTTACTTGAGCAACAGGACTTTTCCTGGGGCACCTCTAGCCGCTCATCCAAAATGGTCCATGGCGGCCTGCGCTATCTTGCCGCCGGCGATATCAAACTGACTAAACATTCTCTGCAGGAGCGGGAGCGCCTTCTCAGGGAAGCGCCAGGCCTGGTAGATCGCATTGCTTTTTACTTTGCCCTGGGCAAGGGCAACTTCCCAGGCCGTTTTGCCATGAGCGTAATTCTGACCATCTATGATTTTTTAGCCCGAATTCGCGACCATCGCTACTGCAACAACAGGGCGCTGGCCAAGCATTTCCCTGGTGTAGAAACTAAGAACCTAAAAGGCGCCTGCTACTACACAGATGCCATGGTCGATGACTCGAGACTGGTGCTTCGGGTTCTGCAAGAGAGCATGGCCCAGGGTGGCCAGGCACTTAACTACTGCAAAGTCAGCAAGCTGCTTATCACTGATGATCAGGTCAGTGGCGTGGCTGTGGAGGACGCGGAACAGGGCAACAGCATAGAGTTAAATGCGCCAGTGGTGATTAATGCCACAGGTGCCTGGGCAGATAATTTGCGCAACCAGCTCAATCCAGAAAAGCGCGTGCGGCCTCTGCGTGGCAGCCATCTGATTATCCCCAAAAGTTTCTGTCCTGTGACTGATGTGCTGACCTCATTACATCCCCAGGATAAGCGTGGTATCTACGTCTATCCCTGGGAGGGTACCACGGTGATCGGCACTACAGACCTGGATCACGACGAAGATCTGGATATTGAGGCCAGCATCTCTTCCGAGGAAACTCAATATTTACTCGATGGCTTTAATGCCCTATTCCCCCAGACCCCTTTATCCCGCGCACAGGTTATCTCTACCTGGGCAGGCGTGCGTCCGATTATAGGTTCTGAAGATGCCAAGGATCCCTCAAAAGAGCGCCGCGATCATGCCACCTGGTCAGACAATGGGCTGATTACAGTGAGTGGCGGCAAGCTCACCACCTTTAGATTGATTGCGCTGGATGCGCTGGAAGCTGCGGCTGACAAGCTACCTGCGCCTGCGGCCTTTGATGCTGACAATGTGTTTAGTGCGCCGACTATTGATGCAGCAACTCTGGTACCAGATAACCCAGTCTGGGGGCAGCGCCTGCTGGGACGCTACGGAGATAGCGCAGAAACCATATTGGCTGAAGCTAGCAGCGAAGAGCGCAGGCCCATTGGCGACACCCAATTTTGTCTGGCGGAATGCCGCTGGGCGGCGCGCCATGAGCAGGTGCAGCATCTAGATGATCTACTGCTGCGCCGCACTAGGCTGGGCATGTGTCTGGCCGATGGCGGCTCTGAGATATTTGCGCCGGTCAGAGAGATTTGCATGACCGAACTGGGCTGGGACCAGCAGCAGTGGCAGTCTGAGCTCAGCCGCTACCAGGATATTTGGCAGCGTTTTTACTATTTTCCTGACCACAAAAAATAACCTATAAAACTAATAATAACGGTGGCAGTTATGAATAAACCGGCCTATTTTTTAGCCATAGACAATGGCACCCAGAGCGTCCGGGCAATGATCTTTGACCAGCTGGGTACTCTGGTTGCGAAAAGCAAAGTCGAGATAGAGCCCTATTTTTCCACTCAGCCCGGCTGGGCTGAACAGGAGGCAGACTATTTTTGGACCTCATTGTGCGAGGCCTGCCAGCAACTCTGGCCTATGGTCGATTTCCCAATCGAACAGATTGTAGGTGTCTCCATCACTACTCAGCGTGCCACTGCTGTTGCTATGGGTTCCGACAATCAACCTCTGCGCCCCGCCATCACCTATATGGATCAGCGACAGGTGGATACTCAGCCCCAGCTTGGCGCATTGGAATCAGCGTTGATGAGCCTGATTAAAGCCAAAGGCTTTGTCGACCAGGTACACCAGCAGGCAGAGGCTAGCTGGATGGCGCAGGAAGAACCCCAACTCTGGGATAGAGTAGATAAGTTCCTGCTGCTATCCGGCTATCAGACCTACAAACTCACTGGCCAGTACACAGATGCTGTTGCCAGCCAGGTGGGCTATGTGCCCTTCGATTTTAAAAAACTTGGATGGGCGGCGACATCGGATTGGAAATGGCGGGCTGTGCCCATTAGGGCCGAGATGCTTCCGGAGTTAAAGGCAGCGGGACAAATACTGGGCCATATTAGCCCAGAAGCTGCACTGCAGACCGGTATTCCAGAGGGGCTAGCAGTTATCTCCAGCGGCTCAGATAAAGCCTGTGAGGTGCTAGGGACTGGCTGTCTGGATGCAGAGACTGGCAGTTTAAGTTACGGCACCATGGCCACATTGAATATCACCAGCGACAGATATTTGGAGGCTATAGCCTACCACCCGGCCTATCCGGGCGTTATTCCAGGATCATTCAATGTGGAAGTGATGGTTGAGCGCGGCTATTGGATGGTCAATTGGTTTAAACAGCAATTTGGTCTACATGAGCAAAACCTAGCGGATAAATCCGGGGTAGCGCCTGAAACCCTGTTTGATGAGCTTTTAAAAGCCGTACCAGCTGGCTCCATGGGCCTGACATTACAGCCCTACTGGGGAACCGGAACCAACAGTGCCGGGCCAGAAGCCAAGGGCGCTATTGTGGGTTTTAGCGATGTGCATACTAGGGCCCATATGTACCGGGCCATGATTGAAGGGCTTACCTATGCCCTGCGTGAGGGCAAAGAGCTACTCGAAAAACGCAGCGGCAAACCACTCAGACGCCTAGTGGTCTCCGGTGGCGGCTCCCAGAGTGATCAGATTATGCAGATCACTGCAGATATCTTTGGCATGCCGGTAGAGCGCCCCCACACCTACGAGGCCTCTGGTTTGGGCGCTGCTATTGCAACTGCTGTGGGCACCGGCATACACCCAGACTTTGAGACCGCAGTGTCGCAGATGACCCATGTAGCAGATCGCTTTGAGCCTGTACCTGCCAATCAGCATATCTACAATGAACTTTACAATAAGGTGTATAAAAAAATGTATGGGCATTTAAAGCCCGGTTACCAGGCGATTAAATCCATAGTTGGACTTTGATATCTACCTGAGTAAATTCTCTTTTTTGCAATGATCCAATGTCGCATCCAGAGCCGGAGCCACTTTCTCGATCATTTCATCAATCTGCTCATTGGTAATAATTAGCGGCGGGCAAAAACCCAGACAGGAACCCGCCACAGTGCGAATCAGCAAGCCATTATCCTGGGCCATTTTCTGTGCATAACCACCCACTGCACCGCCCACAAAGGGCTCTCCTGTTTCTTTGTTAGCCACCAACTCCAGCGCGCCAATCAAACCGCTGCCACGCACCTCTCCCACCAGAGGATGGTCGGCAAATTCAGCCAGACGCTTTTGCAGATAGGCACCGCTCACTGCGGCCTTTTCAAAAATCTTGTCGCGCTGATATATTTCCAGGGTCTTGAGAGCAACAGCACAGGCCACCGGGTGACCAGAATAGGTATAGCCATGACCAAAGGCTCCGGCGCTGGCGCTCTGCTCTATCATGGCATCGTACATTTCGCGGCGAATAGCCGAGGCGCTAATGGGCATATAGGCAGACGACAGCTGCTTGGCAAAGGTCATCATATCTGGCGACTCAATGGCCATGGTGGTGCAGCCAAAATCGTTGCCCGTGCGGCCAAAGCCGGTAATCACCTCATCGGCCCAAAACATAATGCCGTAGCGGTTCAGCACCGCCTGGACCTTTTGGTAGTAACCCTCAGGCGGAACAATTACGCCACTGGCACCAGTGATAGGCTCAGCGATAAAGGCCGCAATGGTCTCTGGCCCCTCGCGCACAATCATGGCTTCGAGATTGCCGACAATACGGTCGACAAACTCTGTTTCAGACTCATCTCCCTGCTTACCCCTGTAGTAGTGGGGATGATCGGTGCGCAGAATACCCAGCGCATCCACAGGCAAATCAAAGTGATTCTGAGTCACAGGCAGACCGGTGAGAGAGGCAGCGGCAACAGTTACGCCATGGTAGGATCGCTCGCGGGCAATAATCTTGCGGCGCTCTGGCTTGCCTATGGCTTCATGGTAATAGCGCAGTAACTTGATATGAGTATCGTTGGCATCGCTGCCAGAGTTACCGAAAGACAAAACTGCATCTTGCATGGGAATCATATCGGCAAGCTTATCTGCCAGATCAATGGCCACCTGGTGGGTCTTGCCACCAAACATATGGCTAAAGGTCAGCTTACTCATCTGCTCGGTGGTGGCATTGATCAGTTCCTGGTTGCCATAGCCCAGCGCTGTGCACCAGAGGCCAGCCAGGCCCTCAAGGTACTGCTTGCCGTCTTTATCCCAGACATAGCAGCCCTCACCCCGCTCGATGGTGATCTGCTCTATGGCTTTAAAATTGGTTGTTGGGTAAATCAAATGTGTCATATTTGTCTCTTCTGTCTTTACCTGTATTGCTATTTATCAATGCCACCCATACAGATATATTTGATATCCATATAGTCATCCATACCGTACTTGGAACCCTCGCGGCCACTGCCAGATTCCTTAACACCCCCAAAGGGGGCCATCTCATTGGAGATAATGCCTTCGTTAACGCCAACAATGCCGTATTCAAGCTGCTCTGCCACGCGGTACACCCTGCCTATATCTCTGGAGTAAAAATAGGCGGCCAGACCAAATTCAGTATCATTGGCCATCTCCACCACCTGCTCCTCTGTTTCAAACTTAAACAGCGGCGCCACAGGCCCAAAAATCTCTTCTGAGAAGACCCGCATATCTCTGGTGACATGGGTCAAAATAGTCGGTTCCACAAAGGTACCGCCCAGCTCACTGCGGCCACCGCCCAGAGCCAGGGTTGCGCCTTTGGCTACCGCATCATCGATAAACTCACAGACCCCAGTGGCAGCTTTTTCGTCAATCAGTGGGCCAACAGTAACGCCCTGATCGGCGCCATTGCCCAGCACCAGAGCTTTTACTGCTTCGGCGAGTTTGGCTGCGAACTCATCATAGATTCCCGCCTGAATAATCAGCCGATTGGAACAGACACAGGTCTGGCCCGCATTGCGATACTTGGAGACCAGAGCCCCCTGCACAGCAGCATCTATATCTGCATCATCAAATACAATAAAGGGGGCATTGCCACCCAGTTCCATGGAGGTGCGTTTGACCGTCTGTGCGCATTCCGCCATCAGCTGCTTGCCCACCGGCGTAGAACCGGTGAAGGTCACTTTGCGCACTATGGGGTTACTGGTAATCTCGGCTCCAATTTCCGCGGTGCGACCAGTGACCATATTCACCAGCCCTTTGGGGAAACCGGCGCGCTCAGCCAGCTCCATCAGTGCCAGCGCCGACAGTGGTGTGGCATTGGCTGGCTTACAGACCACAGCGCAACCAGCGGCAATAGCCGGGGCAATTTTGCGTGTCAGCATGGCATTGGGGAAATTCCAGGGCGTAATACAGGCTACCACCCCCACTGGTTGTTTGATCACCATAATGCGCTTGTCATTGGATGGCTGGGGAATAATATCGCCGTAAACCCGCTTGGACTCTTCACTAAACCACTCAACATAGTTGGCGCCATAGGCTATTTCGCCGCGCGCCTCGGCCAATGGCTTGCCCTGCTCTGCGGTCAATAGTTGAGCCAAATCTTCCTGGTTTTCCATTATCAGGTTAAACCATTTGCGCAACAGCGCAGCGCGCTCTTTGGCGGTAGTCTTGGCCCAGGCTCGCTGTGCCACCTGTGCCGCCTCAATCATGCGCCTGGTCTCTGCTGTGCCGCACTTAGCCACCTCAATCAGAGTTTCATTGGTAGCCGGGTTGGTCACCGCCAATGTTTCGCCAGAGTCAGCATGGACCCAATGACCATCTATAAAGGACTGAGATTTAATTAAGCTGCTATCGTTGAGTGTCAATGTCATGGGAGTTTCCATTATTTAATCTGATTGCTAATAATGTTGTGGATAAATCGCCACTAAGCATAGCTTATCTGAAGCAAATAATGGTTTACAGGGCCACTGGGAACAATACCCATGATTAGGTAGATGGGCTATAAGGCGGCATAGAAAACCTGTAACCTAAAAGGCTGAGGGGAACAGAATGTCCGATCCAGTACTACATTTTATTCGCGATGGTATTCATACCCATCTCGCCCTGCCTGCCGAGGTACTGTTGCAAGCGGTACCCCAGCTGCGGCCATATTTCCCCGACTGCCAGTGGATTAGAGTCGGCTGGGGCGATTACCGCTACTACGGTGCCGAGCATCAGCCGGCCTGGCTTGGATTGCGGGCACTGTTTTTACCCACTTCCGCTGTGGTTGGCCTGCTGGGTAGCAATGACCTGCGCGAGGCCCTTAGCGACTCTGCGGCCATCTATAGCATCTCCATCAGTGGCTCTCTAATGGAGTCTGTGGCGCTGTTTATCAGCCGTCACTTTAAGCTGGATAAGGGCAACCAGCCCACCAAGGTTCGCGATAGACATTGCGGTACCCAGTTCTTTAAGTCGCGAGGTATTTATCTCGTCCTTAATACCTGCAATAACTGGACAGCCTATGGGCTTAGCCGCGCCGGTTTGCGCCTACTGCCCATGTTTAACTTCCTCCCCGGGCAGGTTGAGCGCAATGTGCGCAAAAATGGTTATCTGCCAAGTCATTAAAAGTATTGCACCCAGTTGGGGGTATTAGCCTTGGAATGCTCAGACCAGTACATTGGTGACATTCCATTTCCACCAGAGCTTCCTATGCCTTTTTCCACCGATGTTAAAGACCCCAGCGACTTTTCCCAGTACGACACCGCCGCTATCTCTGAGACTGACAGGGCACATTTTCTGCATCCCTGGCAAATCTTTGATGCCATTGCCGAGGAGGGAGCCCTGCCTATAGCGGCCGCCGAGGGTGCCTATATCTATGATACTGATGGCAATCGCTATCTGGATGCTGTGGGCGGTCTCTGGTGCACCAATATAGGTCTGGGCCGCAATGAAATGGCCGATGCCATTGCCGATCAGGTGCGCAAAATGGCCTATGCCAGTCCATTTGTGGATATGACCAATATTCCCGCTGCTAGCCTGGCTACCAAACTTGCCGAACTGGCCCCGGGCGATCTCAATCATGTGGCGCTGTCCTGCGGTGGCTCTACGGCTATAGATACGGCTTACCGGCTGATTCATTTTTACCAGAACTGCCGCAACAAGCAGGACAAAAAGCATATTATCTCTAGGGTCAACTCCTACCATGGCTCTACCTATGCCTCTATGTCTATAGGAGGCAAGCCGGGAGATCATCCGCCGGAGTTTGATTATATTCAGGATACTATCCACCATATTTCCTGCCCCAACTACTACAGAGCTGAGGAGTGCGGCGGATCTGAGGGCATCAGCGAAACTGATTTTTTGGCCGCTAAACTGCAAGAGCTGGAAGATAAAATTCTTGAGGTTGGCCCAGATAGAGTCGCTGCCTTTTTTGCCGAACCTATATTTGGTGCTGGGGGGGTGATAGTTCCACCGCAAGGCTACCATCGTGGCACCTGGGAAATCTGCCAAAAATACGATGTTCTCTATGTGTCAGACGAAGTCGTCACAGCCTTTGGCCGCCTGGGCCACTGGTTTGCCTCCAAAGAAGTGTTTGACTTTCAGCCGGATATTATCTGTTCTGCCAAGGGCCTCACCTCTGGCTATCAGCCACTGGGAGCCACCATTTACTCCAGCAAAATCCACCAGGTGATCAGCGAACTGGGCCATGGCCGCTGCTTTACCCATGGATTTACCTATTCGGGCCACCCGGTAGCCTGTGCCGCCGCTCTCAAAAATATTGAAATTATGGAGCGGGAGCAGCTACTCAGCCATGTGAAAGCTATTGGCCCCTATTTTCAGGCTCAGCTGAAAACTCTCTCCGACCTGCCTATTGTCGGCGATGTGCGCGGCCTGGGTCTAATGGCCTGTGTCGAATTTGTAAAGGATAAAGCCAGCAAACAGCGCTTCGACGAAGAACTTGATATCGGCAAGTGGATATCCAATCAGGCAGATAGCAGAGGGTTGATTGTACGCCCCATTATTAACCTCAATGTGATGTCCCCGCCGCTGATTATCAACCGCGAACAGGTGGACTTTATTGTCAGCACGCTCAGGGAAAGTATTCTTGCCTGCGTGGACGACCTGAAAAATCAGGGCCATCTATAAAAGATTAATTAACCCTCAACCATTGATATTTAAGGCACAGCCCCCATCTCTAAAACAGGCAAAAAATTTAAAGGTAATCTAAGAGATGGAACAGTATCGTGGAACAACCATTTTATCGGTGAGACGCAACGGCAAAGTGGTGATTGGTGGCGACGGCCAGGTAAGTCTCGGCAATACCATTATGAAAGGCAATGCCCGCAAGGTCCGCCGGCTGTATAAGAATCAGGTGATTGCCGGTTTTGCTGGCGGTACTGCCGATGCCTTTACTCTTTTTGAGCGCTTCGAAGCCAAACTGGAACAGCATCAGGGTAACTTGACCAAGGCTGCAGTCGAGCTGGCTAAAGACTGGCGCACCGATCGTATTCTGCGCAAGCTCGAGGCCCTGCTCGCCGTAGCAGATGCAGAAGCCTCACTGATTATTACCGGTAACGGTGATGTTATTCAGCCCGAAGACGACCTAATCGCCATTGGCTCTGGCGGCCCCTTCGCCCAGTCCGCCGCTCGCGCACTGCTGGATAACACTGAGTTAGGTGCCCGAGATATTGTTGAGCAGGGCTTGAAAATCGCCGGTGATATCTGCATCTATACCAACCACAACCGTACTATTGAAGAATTAGATTCTAATACTTAAGAGTCTGCTAATTTTCTATATAGGCAGCTAGGAATTCTTATGTCACAAATGACTCCACGTGAAATTGTTCACGAACTCAACCGCCATATTATAGGTCAGGACGACGCCAAGCGCGCTGTGGCCATTGCCCTGCGCAATCGCTGGCGCCGCGCTCAGCTTGACGACGAGATGCGCAATGAAGTTACACCCAAAAATATTCTGATGATTGGCCCCACTGGCGTGGGTAAAACCGAAATTGCCCGTCGTTTAGCGCGCCTTGCCAATGCGCCCTTTGTCAAAGTAGAAGCCACCAAATTTACCGAGGTGGGCTATGTGGGCAAAGATGTGGAATCCATTATTCGCGACCTGGTAGAGACTTCGGTCAAACAGCGCCGCGAACAAGAGATGGAAAAAGTAGCCCAGCGCGCTATGGATGCCGCTGAGGAGCGCGTGCTGGACGCCCTGCTGCCGCCTGCCCGCAGCGCTGATGCCCAGACTGATAGAGACAGCTCAACCCGGCAGGTATTTCGCAAGAAACTGCGCGAAGGTGCCCTCAACGACAAAGAGATCGAGATTGAGCTGAGCCAGATGCCCGCAGGTGTAGAAATTATGGCGCCCCCAGGGATGGAGGAGATGACCAACCAGCTGCAGGGCATGTTTAGCAGCATGGGCAAGGGTAAAACCTCCACTCGCAAGGTAACTGTAGCCGAGGCCATGAAGCAGTTAAAAGATGAAGAGGCCGGCAAACTGGTCAATGACGAAAAAATTAAATCCAGTGCTGTAGAGGCTGCCGAGCAAAATGGTATTGTTTTTCTCGATGAGATCGACAAAGTTTGCCGCCGCGGTGAAGGCAGTGGCGGAGCTGATGTCTCCCGGGAAGGTGTACAGCGAGATCTGCTGCCCCTGATTGAAGGCAGCACAGTCTCCACCAAGTACGGCATGATCAAGACCGACCATATTTTATTTATTGCCTCCGGTGCCTTTCATCTGTCCAAGCCCTCAGATCTGATTCCCGAGCTACAGGGTCGGCTACCTATTCGGGTAGAGCTAAACTCCCTAGAAATCGGAGATTTGGAGCGTATCCTTATCGAGCCCAAAGCCTCTCTCACCAAACAGTACTGCGAATTGATGGCTACTGAAGGCCTTACCATCGAGTTTACTGCCGATGGTGTAAAGCGTATGGCGGAGATCGCTTTTGAGGTAAATGAGGGCACTGAAAATATAGGTGCCAGGCGCCTGCACACCATTCTAGAGCGGCTGCTGGAAGAGATTTCTTTCGATGCCTCAGATCTGGGCAGCAAAGGAGAAACCATCAGCATAGACGCGGCCTTTGTAGAGAAGAATCTTGGCGAGCTGGCCAGCAATGAAGATCTGACCAGGTTTATTCTTTAATGCCAGTGCCCGCTCGGATTCTTGTTAACCAGCAGAAAGATGCTCTGAGCATGGAGTATCCAGGCGATGTGCGCTTTAACCTGCCAGCAGAGTACCTGCGGGTTTACTCGCCCAGCGCAGAGGTGCGGGGCCATGGCAAGGGTCAGGAAGTGCTGCAGGTGGGCAAGCGCCAGGTAAAGATTGCCTCTATTCAGCAGTCGGGCAATTACGCTATTCAGATCAGCTTTGACGACGGCCATGACTCTGGTATTTATACTTGGGACTATCTGTTTGAGCTGGGCTCTAACCAGACCCATAACTGGGCCGACTATTTGCAGCGGCTGCACCATGCCAATCAGTCCCGCGATCCGGATACCCAGGTGGTCAAGCTGTCCTGAGCTGTGGGCCAGCTAAGTTACCTAAATGCAGCAACTAGAGCTACAATAGGGTCCCTATTTTTTGAGATTTCCGAGTAACTGCGCCAATGTCTGATAAAACCACCCACTTTGGTTATAAAACCGTCAATGTTGAAGAAAAGGCCGGCAAAGTCGCCGATGTCTTCCATTCTGTCGCCGGTAAATACGACCTGATGAACGATTTGATGTCAGGCGGCGTTCACCGTCTGTGGAAGCGCATCACCATTGAGATGTCTGGCGTGCGCCGCGGCAACTCGGTGCTTGATATTGCCGGCGGCACAGGGGACCTAAGCGCAAAGTTCTCGCGCATTGTTGGCCCAGAGGGCACAGTGGTGCTGGCAGATATCAATGACTCCATGCTCAGGGTTGGGCGCGATCGCCTGATGGATCGCGGCGTGGTCAATAATATTAAATTTTCTCAGGCGGATGCCCAGCACCTGCCCTTTCCCGACAATACCTTTGACGTTATTACCATCGCCTTTGGTCTGCGCAATGTCACAGATAAAGATTTGGCGCTGCGCTCTATGCTGCGCGTGCTAAAGCCCGGGGGCCGGCTGCTGGTACTGGAGTTTTCCAAGCCAAGCAACCCGCTGCTATCCAAAGTCTATGACAGCTATTCATTTAATATTTTACCCAAGCTGGGCAAGCTGTTTGCCAGCGATGCCGACAGCTATCAGTATCTGGCCGAATCCATACGCATGCATCCAGATCAGCAGACATTGCAAGATATGATGGATAGCGCAGGCTTTGCCAATACCGACTTCCACAATATGACCGGCGGCGTGGTGGCACTGCATAGGGGAGTTAAGCCCTAGTGATATTTGCCGCACTGCAGTCAGCCGCTTTAGAGGGAGCTGAGAAAATTATCAATGCAGCTCTGGTGCATGATCCGGCTTCAGCTGAGCGGCTCAGAGCCCTGCAGGGCAAGGTACTGCTGGTGGACAGCTCTATGCCGCCACTGCGCATTGCCGTGGAGCCCAGTGCCACAGGTATTATGTTGCACAGTAACTGGCAGGACAGTGCAGAGGTGACCGTTAGCGGCACCCTAGTCTCTCTGGCGGCGATGGCCATCAATGCGGATGAGATGGTTTCTTTCTCCGGTACTGGCGTCAATGTCAGCGGTAATCTGGAGGTGTTGCGCCAACTCAACCATATTATGGCCGAACTGGATATCGACTGGGAGGCAGCACTGGCTGAATTGATTGGCGATGTGCCAGCTCATCTGTTGGGCGAGACAATCCGCAACTCTGCCGAATTTCGCAGCAATGCCCTGAATCGAGCCCAGTCTGCTCTAGCCGAGGTATCTCAGGAAGAGCTGCGTCTGACCCCTAGCAAAAACGAATACCAGAGCTTTGTGCAGTCTGTACGCCACCTATCAACCGATGTAGATCGACTGGCGGCCAGAGCCAACAAACTGCGTCTCAGCCTTCAACAGAGAAAATCCCGCCCGTGATTCGCCTTCGTCGCCTTGCCAAAATTGCTCGAGTAGTGGGCAAATACCGCCTTGATAAGCTGCTAGACAAAGACAGCCTGCCCTTCGCTGTGCGTGCCCTGCTGGCGCCAGCAGTGCTATTTGGCGGCAACAGCGCCGACCGCGGCGAGCGCCTGCGCATGGCCCTCGAGGAACTGGGGCCAATCTTTATTAAATTTGGTCAGCTGCTTTCCACCAGGCCAGACCTGGTGCCCACAGATATCTGCGCACAGCTGGCGCAGTTACAGGACAATGTGCCACCCTTTTCGTCCGCCACCTTTAAATCCAATATAGAAACAGCCCTAGAGGGTAAAGTAGAGCAGCTGTTCCACAGTTTTGAAACCGACCCATTGGCATCCGCCTCTGTAGCTCAGGTTCATGCAGCAGTGCTGGCTGATGGCCGAAATGTGGTGGTCAAAGCAGTGCGGCCCGGCATTGAAAAAACCATCCGCAAAGATATAGCCCTGCTGTATACATTGGCTCGCTTGCTGGCCAAATACAGCGAAGATGGCCGTCGCCTGCGCCCCCTTGAGGTGGTGGCCGATTATGAGGTGGTGATTCTCGAAGAGTTAAATCTGCAATCGGAGGGCGCCAATGCCTCATTGTTGCGGCATAACTTTGAAGGTTCGCCGCTGCTTTATGTACCTGAAATACACTGGCCCTATTCCAACGAAAATGTTCTGGTAATGGAGCGCATTTATGGCATCCCGGTCACCAATATGGCTGATCTGGAAGCCGCCGGTGTGGATATGAAACTGCTGGCAGAGCGCGGTGTTGAAATCTTTTTCACCCAGGTGTTCGAGCATAATTTCTTCCATGCCGATATGCATCCGGGCAATATCTTTGTGGACGCCAGCAAACCCAAGGCGCCAAGCTATCTGGCTATCGACTGTGCCATTATGGGCTCCTTGTCGAGCGACGATCAGTTTTACCTGGCGCGCAACCTATTGGCCATTTTCAAGCGCGATTACCGCCAGGTGGCAGAGCTACATATTCGCTCCGGCTGGGTGCCTGCTGACACCCCAGTGGGGGAGTTTACCGGCGCTATTCGCTCGGTCTGTGAGCCTATCTTTGAACGCCCGCTCAATGAAATCTCTCTGGGACATATGCTGGTCAGCCTGTTTAACACGGCTCGACGTTTTAATATGGAAGTGCAGCCATCTCTGGTGCTATTGCAGAAGACGCTGCTGAATATCGAGGGTCTCGGCAGGCAAATGTATCCCCAGCTCGACCTCTGGACCACAGCTCAGCCCTTCCTTGAAAAATGGCTGAAAGATCGCTATTCCCCCAAAAGCATCTTTAAGCAGTTTAAGCGCCATGTGCCCGACTGGCTGGAACATCTGCCGCAGATACCACCATTAATTTTTCAGGCACTGCAAAATATACAGCAGGGGCCAGTCAACACAGAGACACCAAGATCCGCGCCTGCAGAATCAAAAGCTGCTAAGCCAAGCAGGCGATTCAATCGTCTGGGAGCCGCACTAATGGGCATAGGTATAGGTTTGGCATCTCCTCACTGGGCTGAAACTATCAGTCAGGTTCCTGCCAGCAGCCTGATACTGGGCGGGATAGGCCTGCTGTTGCTACTACTGCGCTAGACCCAGTTCCGCTATACTTGCCCCTATGACCACTTATCTCGATCAAATAGCCTGGAACTCAGACGGGCTGGTGCCCGCCATAGCTCAGGATGCTGAGTCTGGGCTGATTCTAATGGTTGCCTGGATGAATCGGCAGGCCCTAGAACTAACGGTGAATGAAAACCGCGCTGTGTACTGGTCCAGGTCTAGACAGAAGCTATGGCGAAAAGGAGAAGAGTCGGGCAATGTGCAGTTACTTAGAGAACTGCGTCTGGACTGTGACAATGACGTAATAATGATGCGTGTCGAACAGCTGGGTGGTATTGCCTGTCACACCGGCAGAAGCTCCTGTTTTTATTCAGTCTTAAAAGACGGCCAATGGCAGGCTGTGGATGCAGTGGTTAGAGACCCCAAGGATATATATTCATGAATGATGCTGTATTGCGCCGACTCAGTGAAGTGCTGGAGGCTCGCAAGCTGGCCTCGGCAGATGAGTCCTATGTGGCCAGTCTGCACTCCAAGGGCTTGAATAAAATACTGGAAAAAGTCGGCGAAGAATCCATAGAGACTATTCTGGCAGCCCGCGATGCCGAGCAGTCTGGTAACAATGAGAAATTAATTTATGAAACTGCTGATCTCTGGTTTCATAGTCTGGTTATGCTCTCCCATCTGGGCGAAGATGCCAGTGGAGTGCTCGCTGAATTAGAGCGACGATTTGATTTATCTGGCCTTGAAGAGAAGGCACAACGAACGGCAAATAAGGAGGATTAACATGGGTTTTGGTTGGCAGGAACTATTAATTATTTTGGTTATTGTAGCCCTGGTGTTTGGCACTAAGAAATTGCGCAATATTGGCTCAGATCTGGGCGGCGCGGTCAAAGGCTTTAAAGACAGCGTCTCCAGTGACTCAGAACAATCCACAGAAGAGCCTGAGATAGAGCAAAAGTCTGCAGAAAAAACCGAGCAGAGTGCTGAGAAAAAGGACACCGCAGAATAACCCATGTTTGATGTAGGTTTTTCTGAGCTTCTAGTTATAGCTGTAATTACATTAATTGTGATGGGGCCTGAGCGCCTGCCTGAAACTGTGCGCACCATTAGTCTGTGGATTGGCCGGCTCAAGCAGATGATGTCTAGCGCCCGCAGAGAACTTGAGAGCGAAGTAGGTATGGGCGAAATTCATCGCCAACTGCACAATGAGAAAATACTGCGCGATCTGGAAAACAGCAAAACCAAGTTTGAGGACAGCATGCGCGACAGCACTGCTGAGCTAAAAAATACCGCATCAGAGATCAAAGATAAGCTAGATTCATCCACAGTTGATAAATCATGAGCAAATCTAACAGTAGCGAAACCACTGAGGAACAGCAGGAGGCCCTGGACAGGCAGCCGTTTATGGCCCACCTGATCGAGTTTCGCGACCGTGTGCTGCGTATTTTTATCTCGATTCTGGTGATTTTTGCCGGTCTGTTTTCCTTTAGTCAGGATCTTTATCTCTACGTATCTGAACCTATCCGTGAGTTTCTACCCGAATCCTCAACCATGATAGCCACTGAGGTTGCCTCACCCTTTTTAACACCTTTCAAGCTGACACTGGTGCTGTCCATGTTCGCAGCCATGCCCTACATTCTCTATCAAATATGGGCCTTTGTGGCGCCCGGGCTCTATCAGCGTGAAAAGAAGATTGTGCTACCGCTATTTTTTTCCAGCGTGTTTTTATTCTATGGCGGCATGGCCTTTGCGTACTATGTGGTATTCCCTCTGGTGTTTATGTTTTTTACCAGCATTGCACCGGAAGGCATCAGCGTGATGCCAGATATTCGCAGCTATTTAGACTTTGTGCTGAAGCTGTTTTTTGCCTTCGGACTCAGCTTTGAAATTCCCATTGCTGTGGTGATTCTCTCCTGGATGGGAGTGGTAGAGCCAGATAATCTGGCCAAGAAGCGCCCCTATGTCTTTGTGCTCTGCTTTGTACTGGGCATGCTGCTAACACCTCCTGATATTATCTCCCAGACTCTGTTGGCCATACCTATGTGGCTGCTATTTGAAATTGGCATACTGTTTGGCCGCCTAGTAAAACCAGCCGATTAAACCGCAGACCTGAATAGCCCGTTGTGCAGGGCTCGACAATGATATTCTCTAGCTGGGCGATACTTCACCGCCTATATATAACCAGCGGTTACCCTGTAGGGTAAATACAGATTTCTCATGCATCTCAACCCGCCGCTGATTGTCTCTGTATACTGCCTTAAACTCCACCCAACCGCTATTGCCACTGATGCCGGAGTCCAGAATCTTCAACCCCAGCCATTCAGTATCTGACCTCGACAGCTCTTCAATGGAGAGATCTTTGGCCATTGGCGCAAACCAGGTTTTGAGCAGATAGCTGCCATAGCCACCCAGAGAATAGGCACTGTATCTGGAGCGCATTAGCTGCTCCGGTGTTTTTGCCGGCTGAACTTCATTAAGCAGTGGCTCACAGCATTCAGAGAACTGTTGCCGACTGCCACAAACACAATCTCTGTTCATTGTTTTAACTACCCCTCTTATTATATTTAGGCTGGTCTGAGGTACGCAGACTGGTTTAGAATCATAGCTCATATCCAGCGGAGAGTCAGACCATGCCAAGCGTAGATATTGTTACTGAAATTGATAGCGCTGAGATACTCAATGCCACCCATAATACCGAGCGAGAATTGTCTACGAGATTCGACTTTCGCGGCGTCGACGCAAGCATCAGCCTGACCAACGACATTGTCACTATTAAAACGGAAGCAGACTTTCAATGTCAGCAGTTATTGGATATTTTCCGCGCCCAGTTGATCAAGCGCAAGATCGACCCCCGGGTGATGGAATTTGAGGATGAATCTGTCCACAGAGGCAAGACCTTCTCTCTGGACGTTAGTTTTAAGCAGGGCATCAGCTCTGAAGTTTGCAAAAAGATTGTCAAACTTATTAAAGACCAGAAACTGAAGGTGCAGGCTACCATTCAGGGGGATCAGGTACGCGTAACCGGAAAGAAACGCGATGATCTGCAAGCTGTTATGGCCATGGTGCGCGAGGCGGATCTGGGTCAGCCCTTCCAGTTTAAAAACTTTAGGGACTAGACTTTACAGAGAGTAATCCGACATCAATCAGCGGCCACAAATAGCATAGAGATACTGTTTACGCAGTGGCGTATATTCTTATCAGTAAAGCCCTCGCCCTCAAACACATGGCCCAGATGGCCATCGCAGTTAGCGCAGACAATCTCTATCCGCCGACCATCGGCATCCGGCTCACGCCGCACCGCACCCTCAACCTCATCATCAAAACTGGGCCAGCCGCAATGGGAGGGGAATTTGTGCTCAGACCTGTACAGCGGGCTATTACACTGTTTACAGCAATAGAGACCCTGGGTCCTGTTGTCGGTGTACTCGCCTACAAATGGCGCCTCTGTGCCCTTGTGCAAGATCACATACTGCTCTTCAGCATTTAATTGGTTATAGTCTTTATCACTCATCTCATCACCCTAACAATAAATTTCAATACAGCTAAAGTTGCACCGCTAACCAGAGTTTATCCATAGCCTGCTTAACCTTGAACAGAGACTGCAGGGACTCTTTCTGGCGCTCCGATGATGCATAGTCCGCCCCGTATAGACGCAAAAAATCCAGCCCCGGATGACCCAGAGCCGCATATTCCCAATCTATAATAAACAGCCCGCTGTCGTTGACAATAATATTCTCTGGCACCATATCATGGTGGCAAATCACCGGCTCCCAGGCTTCCTGATCCACAGCTTTGGCCGCCCCTTCTATCTGCTCTACCACCAGTGGCGACACTTTGGTCCCGGTCAGCTGGTTGAGATACCGCCGACAGTAGTCAAGATAGTTTCGCGGGCTAGAATTGGGCATCTTCACAGACTGAACCACAGCCAGAGCCTCTGACAGTGACTCCATAATATGACTGTTTTTTAAACTTTTATCAGTTAGCGAACGCCCCTCGATAAATTCGGAAACTAAAAAATCATTATCGAAAAACAGAACCCTGGGTACCAGACCAGTGGGTTGCAACAGTTCCAAAATTTGTTTTTCCCGCTGCCGATCGATCCCCAGTTTAACTGCATCGGGAGAGTTGACCCTGACCACTGCCCGGAAGTCACCACTCGACACTAGAAAGGTTTTGTTGGTGCGACCACCAAACAGCTCAGTAACAATCTCTGGTTTTGCCGTAAGCAGGCCCAGGCCAGGCTCGCCGGAATTCCAGTTCTGCCAGCTAGATAGAGCCGACTGCAATACTGCCTGAGTTCTGTTCAATATAGGTCTTTCTCCAAGCCATGTAGCCAATCAGTGATAACAGCAAGTATACCCCAAGCATTGCAGCGGTTTGATAGAGTTCCCGGTCAATAAACAGGAAAATGGAAACCGAATTAATCAGCATCCAATACCACCAGTTTTCCAGAACTTTGCGCGCTACCATCCAGGTGGTTACAACACTGGCCCAGGTGGTAAATGAGTCAATATAGGGCAGACGGGCATCGGTACTCTGGGCTAACAAGTACCCAGACAGCCAACTGGCCGATAAGATCAGCGCCGCCGCTTGCAGATGCTGTGTAGCCGTCCAGCGGCTGATGGCAACTCCCTGATTACTGGAACCACCGTATTGCCACTGGTACCAGCCGTACAGAGCCATCGCCATATAGTAGATATTGAGCCCAGACTCCATGTACAGATTTACATCACCAAAAATCCATACATAGATAGCCGTGCTGCAGAAAGCACATAGCCAGCAGAGGATATTCTCCCTCACCGCCAAAAGTAGATAGGCGATAGCCAATGCTACAGCCACAGTCTCAAGACCAACCCAGTCAAACAAACTTAGAGCGCCTCGTAGCCAGGAATAATCTTGGCCACATAGATGGCCATATTGAACTCCCGGTAACATTCAGCAATCGTATCCTGCACAGCAGACATGGCGTGCTCAAAATCTCCCTGCACTACAGTGCTAGTGGGAAAGGTTGTCACCTTGAGGCTGTCAAACCTATTGATCTTATCAATAAAGCCTTTGATAGGTGGAATAAAATCCTCTCGATTGGGGTACATACTAATATCAATTGTTACTTGCATACTCTGCTCCTTGTCTACAGTCGACAGCTAAAAATCATATTTACCACTTAAACCAATCATTCTGGGAGCGCCAAACTGATAGTAGGGTTCGGTCATATAGCCTTTGCGAGGATCATTGCCAAAACTGCCAAAGCCTCGCACAATAATCTCTCTATCGGTCAGATTACGACCCCAGATAGATAGCTCCCAATCACCAGTGTTGTAGGTTAAATTGGCATTAAGTAGCTCGTAGGCCCGAGTCTGAGCACTGTGACGAGGGGATAGAAAAAACTTATCCTTGCCCTCAATATCGAGACTCAGAGCCAGTCTGTTGGTCAGCTGAACAGTGCTGCCTAAAGCAAACTGATAGCTGGGTGCATGTGCCTGGTCGCGGCTGTTCAATGTCTCTGACAAGGGTGTATCAAACGCAGTATGCAAAAGACCCAGCGAACCAAACAGGGCGACAGTCTCGGACGCCAGCCAGTTAAATTCCACCTCAAGGCCATAGTTTTTACCTTTGGCAGCATTGCCAAAGTAGTCGGTAAAGCTAGTGGCATTGGTCTGCTCTATGGGTTGCACCAACGACTGCTTGATCTGAATATCATCACGCAACTGGTAAAAAGCCGATACCTGCGCCTGCACAGCGCCGTCCAGCCAGAGGCCTTTGATACCAGTCTCGACATTCCACATCCGCTCAGTGTCGAATTCACGATCAGCCGCTTCCAGACCTGGATCACTGTTGACTCCGCCCGCTTTGTAACCGCGAGATATCAAACCATAGATGCGAGCATTGGCTGTTGTCTGATAGCTCAGTGCAATGCGACCACCGTATAAATTCTCATCAACTCCATGATCAACCAGCTGGCTATCGCTGTAGTTAGCGTCGCGGTTTTCAATGCGCAGCCCTGTAATAAGAGTTAGAGCCTCAGATAATTGCGTATCTAGCTGGCCATAAATTGCTCTATTACTGGTATCAAAATCACTGGTGAAATCACCGGATGCAAAGCTGTACTGACGAAGCAATGTTTCATTCTGATCACGCCAGTACAGTCCCAGTACCCAGTCAGTGGTGCCGGCAAAAATCTGCGCACCCTCTCTGGATATCAGACGTATATCCAGGCTGCTGTTATCGCGATCGCGAATATAGTTATCCACCGAAGCATAGCCGTCATAGATGCAGACAAAGTCGACGCAGATATCAGCATAGGTCCAGTCTTCGTCGAAACCGTATTGCAGATTATTGTCGGCAAAGCTAAACGTACTGGCCAACGCAAAGTTCTGATTGCCCTCCCAGCTGGCTTGCACTGCGGCAGCTGTGGCCTCATGCCGGTCATGACCCGGATTGTCCGATAGGGTGCGCCTGCTATTATCAAGGCTGAAGGCATCATAGCCATTATCTGCATTCACATGGAAAACTGTCAGTTTGATACGGGTGTTATCACTAGCCTGCCAGGCTAATATCGATCTCAGGCTCAGTTCATCAATATTATTGGTGTCATCGCGATTTAAGAAATCGTTGTCCACAAAGCCATCACTGCTGTGCTGCTGCACAGCAACGCGCAATCCGAGGTCGTCGCTGACTGGCCCACCTAAACTGCCACTAAGCGTCTGGGTGTTGTAATCTCCAACAGAGGCCGACAGATTTCCCTCTGTCTGCCTCCCCGGCTGCACAGACTGGAGACTTATTAATCCTGCCAGCGCATTGGCTCCATAAAGAGTGCCCTGGGGCCCCCGTAAAATTTCTACCTGCTCAATATCCATAGTGGTAGCCGCACCAGCAATGCCAGTGAAATCTATACCATCCACCAGTATTCCAACTGAGGGATTTAAGGGCTCAATAAATTGGCTGCGCTCACCTATACCACGTATCTGAATAAATCGCCCGCGAGAGGCACCGCTGGAGAAATTAACATTGGGCGCAAGATTTAATAATTGCTCAAGATGCCTAGCCTGTCGCTGACTGATAGCCTCAGCGTCTACCACAGTAATACTGGCCGATGAGTCTAACAGTGTCGCATCGCGGAAATCCGCGCTGACAATAATTTCATCAATGGCACTATCGGCCACTGCCCGCAACACATTGCCGGAGCCAAAAACTAGCAGACATAACAGGGTTAAAAGTTTGGATCTAGAGAAATTCATATATGAGCCTCAGTAACAGTGAGTTAAGGAGACCCGGAGTCAAAGACGGGGGCAGGGCAAAAAGCTAGTAGTCCTATTCCTACGCCGGCATAATCCGGATCAGGTTCAAAGGGTACTTCTCAGGCCAATCTGACCGCCCCTTAGGAAACGCCGCTATGGTACCACCGGCCCGGATACTCAATCAACAGGTGCCCGTTTTTCCCTACAGGGTACAGGCGAGTATGCGACTAATCTGGCACAGGGGCCTGCCAGTTTCCTGGCGCAGGTTCTCAAAGACCTGCTCGACTAACTTTAAATCCCTCTGGGAATTGGGGCTAAACTTTTTCATAAAACCGTGGTGCACCAGAGCCTGACAAACATCATTGGTCAGCAAAAAAGTATCGCGGCCCATGCTGCGCAGCATCATAGGACCAGAATTACCGCCGAGTCGACTGCCCTGCTTTTTCAGTTCCAGCCACAGGCCAGTAATATTATCCTCTGGCCAATCCGCTATAAACTGCCCAAAGCTGCCATGGCTGCGCTGGCGATCTAACAGGTAGACGGCATTATTGCGAACCGCAACAATTTTGGTGAAGTTGCGCACTATGCTTCGATCCTGAGCCAGCTCTTCTAGCTTTTCATCACTAAAATGCGCCACAGCCAGAGGATTAAACTGCGAGAAGGCGGTTTCAAAACCTGGCCATTTATTGTCTATCACTCGCCATACGAAACCTGCGCGGAAAATACACCTAGCTATCATCGACAGGTAGCGATCATCAGTTTGAGCCATTAACTGTTTACTGGTTTTGGGAACAGGTAGTGTGGCTTCAAAAACCTCGACACCGCCACGGGTGCTGGCAGCTAATTGGAAGAGCGCTTCAAATGAGGTCATACATTAGAACCTTTAATAAAATTTTACCCCAGATCACAGCGGGCTATAGCAGCCCAAGCAAATCGCTGCGCTGGATTATTTGGCTGATAAAGTAAATGGACATAACAAAGAGAATCAGACTGAATATCTTATCTATCACCCAGCTTTTGCGCTGAAAGCTTACCATGGCACCAGAATGAGACAGCAATAGCACTACCAGCATATACCATAGAGCATCGACAGTTCCGGCAATCATAGTGAGCGTTAGCTTTTCCCAATCCGAACTATCTGCAGTAACAAACTGGCTAAACAGAGCAGTAAAAAAGATAAGTATTTTCGGATTGACCAGCGCGATCAAGAATCCATCTCTGGCGGCAGCCAAATAGGAAGACCGCACCGCCATACTGATATTGCTGTCTCTGTTGACCGGCGAAAACAGCAGCTTTGTCGCCAGGTACAAAAGAAATAGGCAACCCAAAACCTGAATAACATCAAACATCGCGGGATTTTTATCCACAGCAACCACCAGGCCGAAGGCGGTGACAAAAGCAAATAGCCCTATCCCTAGACCATGGGCTAATGCAGCACAGAGTCCAGCTAACTTTCCCTGGGATAATGAGTGATTAATGATTAACGCCAGACTGGGGCCGGGGGACATGGCGCCCAGCAGACAAGCAGTGGTGACTGATAGCCAAAATACAGCGCCGGCAGAGCTTTGCAAAATAGTATCCATAGGGTTTTTATACAGACCTAACTCAAGAAAACAAGTTAATTTTTTAGACTGATTTAGGCAAAATCTGGCCATTTTGACAACATTGCCAGTCACTGGGGGCGCTGGAGTCAATCCACAGCAACTAATACTTTAGTATTAGTCCTTCAGAATTATATTAACTTTGTCCAGTATCCTTTAATTTACACCCATGGAAACAGCAGTTGCAGTGCCGATTCAGGGATGAACCAAGCTTATATGTAAGCACCATAGGCACAGTAGGGAGCTGTCTAAATGATTTTTTTCAGGATGAAATTGCACTGAAATCGTTACAAATTGACAGATTTCAGGATTGACCTCAATAAGACTCACAATAAAGGAAAGATCAGTGATTAATGTATCTGAAACCCCTGATATTAACGCCCTAAAGGCTGCTTACGATGGCGGTGTGGAGAAATTCAAATCTTGGTTGGAGAGCCTGCCGTTTTCCCAGCGACAACAACTACTTAAGCTGATTGACGATAAGTTAAACAGATAGATAACAAGACTTACCAGCAGGCTAGGTCAGTTTCTCAGCTACTTTGGCAAAAAGAGTGGCTCTATCATTATCGCTTAGGGACTGAATGCGCTCGTAGAGCTCTTCGACCGACACAGAGTCTGCAGGCTTCTTAAGCGGCGGACCGTAGAGGGACTCTGGCGTAACACCAAAAAAATTGGCGATGCGCACTACAGAATCGCGACGAGGCTCTCTAGTCACTTCGCTGAGAATACGATTAATAGTGGGCTGAGGAACTCCGGTGGCTCTTGACAGCGCACTCTGGGAGAGTCGACGCTCCCTCATTAACCTGGCGAGTTGTTTGCTTATATCTAGTCTCATAGTTGGCATTATGCTACTCATTACTATCCAGCTGTGTATTATTTTTAGACCAATCTGTTCTCAAATGCGACATTAATTTATTTTTGGTGCGCCCAGACTGCATTATCCCCTTGGCAGAATAGAGCGTAAAACATCTGGCCTGTCGGTAATAATACCATCCACTCGGTCATCAATCAGCTTTTGCATTAAACCTACGTCATTTACCGTCCAGGCATCGACGCGCATATTAAGCTGATGCGCAGCTTCTATAACTGCGGGCGTCAGAATCTTGACGCCTGCGTAGACTACCGGGAGCTGTACAGACACCCCAGGCGAGTTAAATAAATGGCCTAATCCCAAACGACTAAGAACAACTAACAGAGCAACCTCAGACTGGCCCAAGGATGTGGGCACCTGGGGGCAAATTTGGCGAAAATACTGCAATACGGAACTGTGAAAAGAGCCAATTACAACCTGCTCTGTCAGGTTATACCGGTTAAGCAATTGACAGAGGTGATCAGCCGCAGCTGTCCCCTCAGGTTTCAACTCAATCAGATAGCGACTCTCTGGAAGACGGATAAACAGAGATTCCAGGGTCGGCACTACAATACCTGCAGGATAGGTCAGATCAGGAAAATCAACCTCATGAAAGCCAACATCGTACTGTTGGATTTCAGCCAGAGTCATATCTGCAATCAGACCACTGCCATTGGTGGTGGTATCAATCATCTCATCATGGCGCACAACCAGCTGGCTATCCGCTGTCAGATGGATATCTAACTCGAGAATATCTGTGCCCAGCCTCAGGGCATTGACTGCTGCTTCCAATGTATTGCCTGGCAGCAGAGCTCTGGCACTACCATGGGCAATAACCTGAACCGAGGTGGGCTTGTAAAAGGGAATATCTTTGACCGGCTCAGCGGCAGGAAGGCTTAGCAATAGCAAATAAACCAGCAGCGATCCGGTCATAAATACAGAGAAGATTTTCATAGAGCTTGCCTGTTATATTTTTATTGCTCTTAAATACTCAGATCTTCCAAATACGGTCTAGCGATTATGTCGGTTTGCAATTAACTCATCCACCACTGCAGGCTCAGCCAATGTTGAGGTATCCCCCAGGCTGTCCAATTCATTGGCTGCTACTTTGCGGAGAATACGCCGCATAATTTTTCCGGACCTGGTTTTAGGCAACCCAGGGGCCCATTGGATAATATCCGGCTTGGCAATAGGTCCAATTTCGGCGACACAGAGTGCCACCAGCTCCTTGAGTAACAGCTCGCTGAACTCCACATTTGCCATAGGCGTGACATAGCAGTAAATGCCCTGCCCCTTAATATCATGGGGGTAACCGACCACCGCAGCTTCGGCAATAGCCTCGTGCAGCACCAGTGCACTCTCCACTTCGGCGGTGCCCATACGGTGACCGGAGACATTGAGCACATCATCGACCCGTCCCGTAATCCAGTAATATCCATCCTCATCTCGCCGCGCGCCATCTCCAGTGAAATAATAGCCTGGGTAAGCACTGAAGTAGGTTTCAATGCAGCGCTTGTGATCACCATAGACAGTGCGAATCTGACTGGGCCATGAGGATTTAATCATCAGCAGACCCTCGCCCGCCCCAACGACTTCAGTACCCTCAGGGTCTAGCAAGACAGGCTCCACCCCAAAGAATGGCTGGCATGCAGAACCGGGCTTAAGATCCGTAGCACCGGGAAGAGGAGTCATCATATGAGCGCCGGTTTCAGTCTGCCACCAGGTGTCCACTATGGGGCAGCGCGACTCACCTACCACCCTGTAATACCATTCCCAGGCCTCTGGGTTGATCGGCTCACCCACGGTACCCAACAATTTCAGAGAACTGCGAGAGGTTTTCTTTACAGGCTCATCGCCAGCTGACATAAGGGCTCGAATGGCAGTTGGCGCAGTGTAAAACTGATTGACCTGGTGCTTGTCGATCACTTGCCAGAAACGCGACGCATCCGGATAGGTGGGCACCCCTTCAAACATCAGCGATATGCCGCCATTGCAAAGAGGGCCGTAAACTATGTAACTGTGGCCAGTAATCCAGCCGACATCAGCAGTACACCAGTAAATATCGCCCTCTTTATAGTCAAAGGTGTATTTGTGACTCATAGCGGCCATCAGCAGATAGCCTCCAGTGGTGTGCAGTACGCCTTTGGGCTTACCCGTAGAGCCTGAGGTATAGAGAATAAACAGCGGGTCTTCAGAGTCCATAGACTCCGCCACACAGTCCTCGGACACTGCATCAGTCGACTGCTGATACCAGAGATCGCGACCCTCAACCCACTGCACAGCACCAGAGGTGCGCTCTACCACCAGACAGGTATGCACTGCCGGACAATGGGCCAGCGCAGCATCGACATTCTGTTTTAGAGGAATAATTTTGCCGCCTCGAACTCCCTCATCCGCAGTGATCACCAACTCGCAATCAGAGTCCAGAATACGGTCTTTTAATGCCTCAGGGGAGAAACCACCGAAAACTACCGAGTGCACAGCTCCGATACGGGCACAGGCCAGCATGGCATAGGTAGCTTCAGGAATCATAGGCATATAGATGCACACCCGATCGCCCTTTTTAACCCCCCGCTCTCGGAGCACATTGCCCAGTCGCGACACCTGCTCGTGCAACTCAGCATAGGTAATTCTTTTATCGTCGCTGGGCTCATCACCCTCCCAAATCAGCGCGGTTTGTTGAGCCCGCTGGGGCAGATGACGATCAATACAGTTGACCGCGACATTGAGTTTACCACCGCCAAACCAGGTTGCCTCAGCAGCGGAAAAATCATGACTGGACACTGTCTGCCAGGGTTTATCCCAGGTCAAAAACTCATTGGCCTGCTCAGCCCAGAATTGCTCGGGCTGCTCGATAGATTGGCGATACATCTCAGTATATTTTTGCTTGTTGATCCAAGCAGACTGGTGCCAGGAGGCGGGAACCGGATACAGCGCTGAAGCAGACATGTAGACAACCCTTTAGTGGATAGCGGTAAAAAGGAATTAGTCTAGTAGATTTACAACCTTTACCTCAAGCTAATTGCTCATTTTGGCGCCGATTCAAGGGGAGTCGTCGCCAATTGGCAAGAGCGATCAACTGTCGCTCTTATAGCGGGTTGGCTTGAGGCTGTTTTTTATTTTCTCGAGATGGGGCAGGAAGTCCGGTCCGCGGCGCAATGTCATACCAGTCGCCAATACATCGAGAACCACCAGGTGCACGATACGCGACGCCATAGGCATATATTCATCGGTATTTTCAGGCACATCCACGTCCATAGCCAATGTGCTCATGGCAGCCAGAGGCGAATCTGGCGCGGTAAGGCCAATCACTATAGATCCATTGTTTCTGGCAATCTCTGCCACCTCGACAATCTCTTTGGTGCGACCGGTATGGGACACAATAAAGAACAGATCCCCTGCCCCGCCAGTAGAGGCCAGCATACGCTGCATCAATACATCTTCATGGCTGGAAACTGGCAGATTGAAGCGGAAAAACTTGTGCTCGGCATCCCGGGCCACAGACCCAGAGGCACCCAGCCCAAAAAAGTAAATTCTCTTTGCCTGAATCAACTTGTCTACCACCTGATTTACCCTGGTATAGCTGATGTTGTCTCGCACAGCGGCCAGTGTATTTATGGTGCTATCAATTATTTTTGGCGTGTAACTGGCCACATCGTCGTTGGGGTCCACATTGCGGTTTACAAAGCGAATACCGCTGACCAGAGACTTGGCTAATTTGAGCTTGAAATCGGGAAAGCCAGAGGCATTAAAGCGCTTACAAAATCTATTGACGCTGGGTTCGCTAACGCTGGCCTTTTTTGCCAGTGCCGCAATACTGGACTGAGTAGCTCCATCCGGATCCAACAAAATAACGTTGGCAACCTTGGTTTCCGACTTATTTAGGCTGGGCAAGGCATCGGTAATGATATTGATCAGATTCTGGCTGTGCATAGGCCCCAACTGTATATGACATTAAATGACTTCATTTACCCACAGGGTAAAACAACTGCAGATTCTATCGGCGAAAAACACTTCACAGCCGAGCATTTTGTACCAAAATTTCATATCTCTGCAACAAAACTATGCCAAAGGTTTATTTTATGTAATTTTACGCAATAAATACCAATAAAAATTGCTTAAAACCAGGTTTAAACCTATAATTTACGTAAGTTTACTACATTTTAAAGATATAAATTATGTATAAGATCGCGATTAATGGTTTTGGCCGCATCGGGCGCAATGTTCTAAGAGCACTCTATGAGCGCCCAGACCTCCAGGACAAAATTCAAATTGTTGCCATCAATGATTTGGGCGATGCATCAATTAGCGCCCATCTGCTCAAGTTCGACACTGTGCATGGCCGCTTCGGTCAGCAGGTAGAAGTAGGCGAGAACTCAATCAGCATCAATGGCCAAGAAATTAAATGGTTCTGCGAGCGCGACCCGGCCAATATTCCCTGGGGCGACCTGGGCGTGGACCTGGTCTGCGAATGTACCGGCGTTTTTACCAGCCGTGACAAAGCCGCATTGCACATTGCCGGCGGCGCTAAAAAAGTACTGATCTCAGCACCGGGCTCCAATGTGGATGCCACTGTTGTCTATGGTATAAACCACCATATGCTGACCCAGCAACACCAGGTAATCTCCAATGCTTCCTGCACAACTAACTGCCTTGCACCTCTGGTCAAGCCGCTGCATGAAGCCATGGGCATTGAGTCAGGTTATATGACAACAGTGCATGCCTATACCAATGATCAGCAGCTGAGCGATGTCTACCATTCAGACGTCTACCGCGCTCGATCTGCTACCCAGTCTATGATCCCCACCAAAACCGGTGCGGCAGTGGCAATTGGCGACGTGATGCCAGAGTTGGCCGGTAAGCTCGACGGTCTTGCCGTGCGGGTACCCACTATTAACGTATCCCTGGTCGATCTCACCTTTAATGCCGGCAGAGACACCTCAGTTGATGAGGTCAATCAGATTCTTAAGCAGGCTGCAGAGGGTGACTTAAAAGAGGTGCTGAGCTACTGCGATGACCCTCTGGTGTCTATCGACTACAACCATATCCCCTTCTCCAGTAATTTTGATTCCCTGCAAACTCGAGTCAATGGCTCGCTGGTTAAGGTTATGGCCTGGTATGACAATGAATGGGGCTTCTCCAATCGCATGCTCGACAACAGCATTGCCCTGCTGAACGCACCAGAGTAATTCTATGCCCCGCAGAACTAAGATTCTGGCCACACTTGGCCCAGGCAGCAGCCATGATCAGGGAATAAGAGACCTGATTATTGCCGGCGTCAACGTCTTTCGCCTCAACTTCTCCCACGGCACTGCTGAGGAGCATACTCAGCGTGCGGAGACGATTCGGCGCATAGGTAAAGAGCTCAAGACACCAGTGGGTATTCTCTGCGATATGCAGGGGCCAAAAATACGGATTGGTAGTTTTGCTGAGGATAAGAAAATTAAGCTCAGTGAAGGCTGCACGTTCACTCTGGATAGCCAGATGGATCCAGAGCTGGGCAATCAAGACAGAGTCTATATTGCCCAGGAGTTGCTGGAGGATATAGAGCAGAGCAATATACTGCTGCTGGATGATGGTCGCCTCACCCTTGAGGTAACGGAGAAAACCCATCATGCCGTAACCTGCTCTGTGGTTCAGGGCGGTGTACTGTCCAGTAAAAAAGGCGTCAATAAATTTGGTGGCGGACTGTCGGCCAAGGCCCTTACCGAGAAAGATAAAGCCGATATCAAGACCGCCTCCGCGCTAAATACCGACTATCTAGCCATTTCATTTGTGCAGTCCAAAGAAGATATCGAAGAGACCAGAAGCCTGCTGTCTGCAGCAGGTAGCGACGCGCATATTATCGCCAAAGTTGAGCGAGCCGAGGCCATCACCGATGAATTTTTACCCGGCATTATTGAAAGTGCTGACGGGGTAATGGTGGCCCGGGGTGACCTGGGTGTTGAAATTGGCGACGCCAATCTTGTAGCAGTGCAAAAGCAGCTTATTGAAGCAGCCAATTCAGCCAATAAGGTAGTGATCACAGCAACCCAGATGATGGAGTCTATGATCAGTGCGCCTACGCCAACTCGCGCCGAAGTTTTTGATGTGGCCAACGCAGTGCTGGATGGCACAGATGCGGTAATGCTCTCGGCGGAAACCGCTGTGGGAGACTATCCGGTAGAAACTGTCAAAGCCATGGCCAGAGTGATTGAGGGCGCCGAAAAGCACCCACTGGCGCAGCGCTCCAAGCACAGAATGCATCAGACTTTTCAGCGTATCGATGAATCTCTAGCACTGTCAGCCATGTATGTGGCCAATCATTTACATGGAGTAAAGGCTGTTATCTGTATGACAGAGACCGGCTTTACACCATTGCTGATGTCGCGCATTACCTCATCTCTGCCAATTTATGCCATGGCGCAAAAACTCGGCACCTGCGAGATCACCGCTCTATACAGAGGTGTGGTCCCAGTGCCATTTGACACCTCAAATCTCGATCCTTCAGAAGTTAATCACTGTGCCGTAGAAAAATTGCGTGAATACGATGCGGTCAGCGATGGCGACCTAGTATTGATTACCAAAGGGGACTTTGTGAATGTCCACGGCGGCACCAACACTTTAAAAATTGTTCGAGTCGGCGACGTTATTCGCTAGCTTGAAAAACCGTCTCTTCCCAGGCCATGGATGGCCTACTTTAAACCCTGCACTGCATAATCTAAGGCACATACCCCAAGGCTTAACATTTTGCCTGGTTTATTTCGCCCAGTAGACTGAGAGCGGCGCAACCTGTTGACCCAAAATAGCTCTGATGGGCAGCTCGGCGGCATTGTCGCCATTTTGTGCAGCGAGCAGCACGTCCTGCTTGCTGGATCCACTGATATGAATAATCACCTGCCCGGCATTTAACAGCCTTGGCAATGTCATGCTCATTCGCTGGTGAGGAGCCGCTGTAGGCGTTACTGCAATCGCTGTGCGACCTGAATTCATATCCAACCCCAGAGCCAGGGCCTCAGTTCCGGGGAAGAGTGACGCCGTGTGGCCATCATCGCCCATACCCAAAATCACTACCGTAAATTGACCCGCAGAGGCCAGGGCCTGCTCGCACTCTGATTCAGCATCCACTGCGTTCTCAGCAGCGCTCTTCAAACTAATAAATTGCGCCTGATGGGCTTCATTGATTAGCAGATTCTCGCGCACCAGCTTTTCATTGCTATCCTGGTGGTCCGCATCGACCCAGCGCTCATCGGCGAGAGTAACTGTTACCGAACTCCAGTCCAGCAGTTGCTGCGACAGCAAATGGAAAAAACCCATAGGCGTTCGCCCACCAGAGACAACCAGCGAGGCTTTACCCCGGGCCTGGATATCCGCGGCCAGCAGTGCCGCCACTTTCTCAGCCAGCTCTATATCCAGAGCAGAGGTATTCTCAAATTCCACCATGTTCATATTCAGTCCTCGTGCCAGCTACGGTTGTCATTTTCAATTAGCATTTCAGCTTTAGCTGGCCCCAGAGAGCCGGCACTGTAGGCCTTGGTACCTATCTTCTGATCTACCCAGGCATCGAGCAGTGTGTCGCACCAGCGCCAGGAGGCTTCAATTTCATCCCGGCTGACAAACAACCACTGGTCTCCCTTAATCACTTCTAGAATCAAACGCTCGTAGGCATCGGGAATTCTAGCCTCACCTTCGGAATCAAAGAAATCAAGGTTGAGAACCCGCTTTTCAACGCCCATACGCTCTTTCAGGCTGTGCTTTTTAGAGACCATTTCCAGCTGAATGCCCTCATTGGGCTGCAGATTAATAATCAGACGGTTGTTGGCGTCATCATCGGTCTCGGGAAATAGTGAATGGGGGTTATCCTTATAGGTAATAACTACCTGGGTCACCTTATCTTTCATGCGCTTACCTGTGCGCAGATAAAACGGAACCCCGTTCCAACGCCAGTTATCCACAAAGACTTTAAGTGCCACAAAGGTTTCATTGTTGCTGCTGTCGCCGGTACAGCCCTCTTCTTCCATATAGCCAACTACTGGATCACCGGCAACCCAGCCGGCGGCGTATTGCCCGCGCACAGCCTGGTCGGCCACATTGGCTGAACTAATTGGGCTCAGGGCTCTCAGCAACTTAACTTTTTCTGCACGAATCTCATCGGCTTCCAGGGAATTCGGTGGTTCCATAGCCACCATGCAGAGCAATTGCAGCAGATGATTCTGAACCATATCCCGCAACTGACCCACTTTGTCATAGTAGGACCAGCGACCTTCAATACCCACGGTTTCAGCTGCAGTGATCTGTATATGATCAATGCAGCTGTTGTCCCACTGACTGTTGATCATGCGGTTGGCAAAACGCAGTGCCAATAAATTTTGTACGGTCTCTTTACCCAGATAATGATCAATGCGGTAAATATTGCGCTCGGGGAAGTAGCGGCCAACAGTGTCGTTCACTTCCTGAGAGCTGTGCAGGTCGTGACCAATAGGCTTTTCCAAAACAATACGCGAAGTTTTACCCACACAGCCAGCTTCATCCAAATGCTTGCAGATGGAGCCAAAAATACTGGGGGGAGTTGCCATATAGTAAATCATGGTGCGCTTTTCTAGCGACCAGTCTTTAAGCGCGGAAAATTGTTTTTTCTGGGAGAAATCGATACGGATATACTGCAGGCGCTGGCTAAACTTTTTCCATACTACATCGTCCCAATCTGCGGTATCCAACGTAGCCTGCAGAGACTCATGCATCTGTTTAATAAAGCTAACGCTGTCCATATCCTCGCGGGCAACACCTGCAATGCGCACACTGTCGGCCAGCAAACCGGCCTTGTCTAGCTGATAGAGAGCAGGAAATAACTTGCGCTTGGACAGATCACCGCGGGCACCAAAAATAACCAGATCAATATTATTGTTCATCATATACCTCTGTAGTTATCGACTACATTCAGATCTTTTATTCATTCAATTTGTTTTCGGGCTAGCTCGCCAGCTCGACAGCTTCTCTAGCTAGGCGCTCTATGCCAGCCCAATCTTTTTCATCAATCAGTTTTGGCTGTGCTATCCAAGAGCCACCTACACATAATACATTTGGCAGCGCCAGGTAATCCATTACGTTGTGCAAACCAATGCCACCTGTAGGGCAGAAACTAATATCTGCAAAGGGTCCGGCAAAGGACTTTAGTACCGGCACGCCGCCAGCAGCCTCTGCAGGAAAAAACTTAAAGTTGCGGTGACCGTACTCCATACAACGCATCAACTCACTGACAGTAGAAATGCCAGGCAAAAAAGGTATCGAAGCTGAGGCCGCGGCTCTCAATAAGCCGTCGGTGGCGCCAGGGGAAATCATAAATTGACAACCCAGGTCTTCAGACAACTTTAGCTGCTGCTCTGTACATACGGTACCAGTGCCCACAATGGCCTCTGGAACATGCTTAACAATCTGTCGAATACCCTCTACCGCTGCCTCAGTTCTGAGGGTGACTTCAAGTACTTTCAAGCCTCCGGCAATCAACGCCTGAGCAAGAGGCACAGCGTCCTCTACTCGATTTAAAGTAATGACTGGAATCACCGGATTACCAGCTAATAAATTGCGCACTAACAACTCCTTAAATTTGCTGTAATTTTTTCGCCGCACCCAGAAGACCCAGGTTGCTGCGAATGACTAGATAGACAGGGATTGGCTGCAGGTAACTGACAAAGCGCCCTTTGTCCTCGAACTTGCTGCGAAAACCGCTGTTGATGAAAAACTCCTGAAAGCGCGGGATAACACCACCGGCAATATAGATACCGCCTTTAGCGCCAAAGGTCAGAGCCAGATTGCCGGCCGCAGAACCCATTCCTTCACAAAACATATGTAATGTCTGCAGCGCTCTGTCATCCTGATGTTCAAGGGCCGCCGCCACCACCTCCGCGGGGCTTTCAAACTGAGCCTCTACCCCCTCAATAGAACAGAGGGCTAGATAAATATTTAAAATACCTTTACCCGACAGCAATCGCTCTAGGGATACCCTGCCGTAACGCTCGCGCAGGCAATTGACCACTGCGCTCTGGACATCATCAATGGGCGCATAGTCAGCATGGCCACCTTCGGTGTCCACCACCTGGTAGCCGCCGCCATGGCGAACCAGCCCAGCCACTCCCAGGCCTGTTCCCGCACCCAGAATACCAATGGACTTATTGTCTACTGCATCACCGCCGCCTATCTTTACCAGATCAGCTTCATCCAGCTCGGTAATGCCATGGGCCACGGCTTCAAAATCATTAATTACTGACAGATGCTCACAGCCCAGCAGCTGTTTGAGCTGAGTCTTGGTGAATTTCCAGTGACTATTGGTAAATGCGATCTCTTCACTGTCTGCCGGGCAGGCCACAGCAAAGCAAACATGGGTCGGGGCATTGCTCCAACCCGTAGCAGCGGCTATCTCTGTCAACAGGCCACCGATTAAATCAGCGAACTGCGGATACTCTTCTACCGAGTGATGAAACTCATGCTCACTCTCCAAACTGCCATTGTCTAAAAGCGCGGAAAATCGTGCATTGGTGCCGCCTATATCTGCAACCAGATTCCAGTTTGTACCCATGGTTTAGTCTCCGCCAAACAGGTACGAGGCGCCCTGCTCTGCATCGCTGATATTATTGCGATTAACAGCAAACAGTTCGCGGCCGCAACCGCGCTGACCCGCATCAGACTGAGGCACAGGCTGGCGCGCTTCAAGTTCAGCCATATCACCCATAAACATCAGCTCACCTGTGACCGCATTGACACGAATTATATCGCCGTCCTGCACCCTAGCCAGAATGCCGCCTTCAGCAGCTTCTGGGACCAGATGGATAGCCGCAGGCACCTTGCCCGAGGCTCCAGACATGCGCCCGTCAGTCACCAGAGCAACACTGTGACCACGGTCCTGCAATGTGCCCAGAAATGGTGTCAGTTTGTGCAGCTCAGGCATACCCAGCGCCTTGGGGCCCTGGTAGCGCACCACAACAACGCAGTCCCTATCCAGAGAGCCCGACTTAAATAATGGTTCCAGATCATCTTGGGCATCTATAACCACGGCTGGCGCTTCAACAATTTGATTCTCAAGCGCCACTGCAGAGACCTTGATCACACCGCGACCCAGGTTACCACTCAGCAGTCGCAGACCACCTTCATCAGAAAATGGCTTATCAACTGTGGTTAGCACTTCTGTATCCAGCGGCACCAGAGGCGACTCCTGCCAGACCACTTTATTGTCGCCATTTAGCTTTGGCTCCTGGGTGAAGTCAGCAAAATTAGTGCCCCAGGAAGTCTTGGCATCTGGGTACATCAAACCGGCATCCAGAAGCTGACGGAACAGACAGCTGGTGCCTCCAGCTGCATGGAAATGATTGACGTCGGCCTGGCCGTTGGGATAAACCCTGGCAAGCAGAGGTACAGCAGCAGATAGGTCAGAGATATCATCCCAGTTAAGGATAATGCCGGCCGATCTAGCAATAGCCACCAGGTGCATGCTGTGGTTGGTGGAACCGCCGGAGGCCAACAGCGCTACTGTGCCATTCACAATGGCGCGCTCATCAATAATTTCACCCACTGGCCTATAGTCATTGCCCAGGGCCGTAATGCGGGCCAGCTGATAACCGGCTTCAGCCGTAAGCTTTTCCCGCAGGGGATTTTCCGGGTTAACAAAAGAGCTACCTGGCATTTGCAGACCCATGGCCTCAAGCACCATCTGATTACTGTTGGCAGTGCCATAGAAAGTACAGGTGCCAGCACTGTGGTAAGACTCTAGCTCAGCCTGCAACAACTCATCACGGCCAATTTTGCCCTCTGCGTAGAGCTGGCGAATACGCTGCTTTTCTTTGTTGGGCAGCCCAGATTCCATGGGGCCCGCCGGAACAAACAGCGCTGGCAAATAACCAAAGCTCAGCACGCCCATAATCAGACCTGGAACAATTTTGTCACAGATACCCAAGGCCAAAACCCCATCGAACATCTGATGGGACAGCGACATAGCTGTGCACTGTGCAATTAGGTCGCGGCTCAGCAGGCTCAGCTCCATGCCATCCTGTCCCTGAGTCACGCCATCACACATAGCGGGCACACCACCAGCAACCTGAGCCGTGCAGCCAATATCTCGCATTGCCTGTTTCAGCTGGTCCGGATAGGTGGCGTAGGGCTGGTGAGCCGACAGCATATCGTTGTAAGAGGTAACAATAGCCATATTGCCGGACTCCATCATCCGCAGGCTATTTTTGTCTTCCTCACCGCAGGCGGCAAAGCCATGAGCCAGATTGCCGCAGCTTAATTTGCCACGCTCGGGACGATTGTCATAATCGGTTGCAATCTGTTGTAAATAATCTGCGCGCAACGAAGCGCTGCGCTCTATAATGCGCTGCGTAACAGCAGCTATCTGAGGGTTAATCTGGCCCATAATGGCTCCGTATTGATATTAGGCTAATTGTAACAAAATTACATAAATTAACCATATTTAATCCGCTATACTGGATATAAATGTAATTTTATTACAATAAATTAGGATAACAGCGGCGTTTATCACCGGCGGTGATTCTACGCCTTTAACACCCAGTCTCAAACAGGAAATAGAGCAACCATGAACAGCAAAAACTATTCACCCACTGCCACAACTGCCTGGTCCAATCTCAATGCCGAGGCTGACAGTGCCACCGAGGTCCGTATAACTGACTTATTTGCGGCCGACTCCCAGCGTGCAGAAAAATTCTCTGTGAGTAGTGGCGAGTTGTTTTTGGATTTTTCCAAGAATTTGGTGACCGATAAAGTCTGGTCAGAGCTATTAAAGTTAGCCGAGCAGTCTCCACTGCTCAGCCACCGTGCAGCCATGTTTGCTGGTGAACCCATTAACAGCACAGAAAACCGCGCCGTGTTGCATGCCGCTCTGCGTGCCGAGCCAGAAGACGCCAACAGCAGCCAAGCCAGAGAGCGCATAGCGCTGGTAAAACAGCAACTGCAATCGGTTAAAGCCGCCAGCGATAAAATTCGCGCAGGGCAATGGCTGGGCAGCACCGGCAAGGCAATTACTGATATTGTTAATATAGGCATTGGCGGCTCTGACCTGGGCCCCAAGCTGGCCTGTGCCGCCCTCGAAGAGTACGCCCATGCAGATATTAAGCTACATTTTATCTCCAACGTCGATGGCGCCGAAATATTAACCACATTAAAAAAGCTCAATCCAGAGACCACGCTAGTTGCGCTAGCGAGCAAGACCTTTACTACCCAGGAAACATTGCTTAATGCCAAAACAGCAATCCGCTGGTTTAAGCAAACTCTGGGTCTGGATAATGCCCAGAACAGCAGCCATTTTGTTGGCCTGACTGCCAACCCAGCCAATGCGATCGCTTATGGAATTCCCGAAGATCAGATTCTGGAGTTTGCCGAGTGGGTGGGAGGGCGCTACTCGCTGTGGTCCAGTATTGGGCTTTCGATTGCTATCTCCATTGGCTTTGAGCAGTTTGAACAGATGCTATTGGGCGCTCAGGAAATGGACAGCCACTTTCAGCAGGCTCCACTGGAGAGCAATATGCCAGTAATTATGGCGCTGCTAGGTATCTGGTATAGCAACTTCCTTAAACTGGAGACCACAGCGGTCATACCCTATTGCGAACGCCTGCTACTGCTACCCTCTTACCTGCAACAGCTAGATATGGAAAGCAATGGCAAAGCCACTAGCCTCAATGGCGAACCGGTGGATTACCACACTGGAGCCATTCTCTGGGGCCAGACAGGCACCAATGGCCAGCATGCTTTCTTCCAACTACTGCATCAGGGCACCAGAACTGTGCCCATAGACTTTATTGCAGCAGCTAAAGATAACCTCAGCAATGAGGAACATCACCGGGTTCTGCTGGGCAACATGCTGGCTCAGTCCTCTGCATTGATGACAGGTCAAGCAGCTCCCGAAGGCGAACAGCACAGGTTTTACCCAGGCAATAAACCCTCAAACACATTGATGTTAAAGCAGCTGTCGCCAAAGAATTTTGGCGCTCTGGTAGCCCTCTACGAACACAAGGTGTTTGTCCAGGGCAGCATCTGGAATATTAATTCCTTTGATCAGTGGGGTGTAGAGCTGGGTAAGAAGATGGCCAATGAACTGCTGGGAGACAATGTGGATTCCAATGGGTTTGACGCCTCAACCCAGGCGCTATTTGCCTATATTGCAGATAACAGCTAGCCCAATATCTGAGGCCAAAAGCTAGATTAGCCGTTAAGAGCCCTCAGAGACGCAGCTCTTTGGGCAGGGAAAAGCTAATATTTTCCACCACGCCATCCAACTCCCGGGGTGGCTTGGCGCCCAACTCGACCAGGCGGTTGATCACATCCTGCACCAACACCTCTGGTGCAGAAGCACCAGCGGTAAGGCCAATGGCATTGGTATTCTTCAGCCAGTCAGGCTGAATATCCTGAGGACCATCAATCAGATAGGCCTCGCAGCCACAGCGCTCGGCCAGCTCGCGCAAGCGGTTGGAGTTAGAACTGGCTACAGAACCCACCACCAGCACCAAATCAGACTCAATGGCCAGTTGCTTGACCGCATCCTGCCTATTCTGGGTGGCGTAACAGATATCATCTTTGCGCGGGCCACGAATCAGTGGAAACTTGGCGCGCAGGGCGTCAATCACCAGGGCAGTGTCATCCATAGATAAGGTAGTCTGAGTTACAAAAGAAAGCTTGTCGGGATTCTGAACTTCCAGTGCCAAGACATCTGCTTCATTTTCCACCAGATAAATTTTGCCACCGGTGGACTGATCGTACTGGCCCATGGTGCCCTCAACTTCGGGGTGTCCAGCGTGACCAATTAACACGCACTCCATACCCTCGCCCGAATATTTGGTCACTTCTATATGCACTTTGGTCACCAGCGGGCAGGTGGCATCAAAGACTTTTAATTTGCGCTCGGCGGCTTCTTGTTGCACAGCCTGGGACACACCATGGGCACTGAAGATAACAATAACATCGTCTGGCACTTCGCTCAGCTCGTCGACAAATACCGCGCCGCGATTTCTCAAGTTATCTACCACAAACTTGTTATGCACAACCTCATGACGCACATAGATAGGGGCTCCAAACACATCCAGCGCACGGTCGACAATATCAATTGCGCGATCTACGCCGGCACAGAAGCCGCGGGGATTGGCCAGTTTGATATCCATCAGTGAACCTGCTGTGGCGATACGCTAATAATATTCACCTTAAAAAGGATATTCTGTCCCGCCAGCGGATGGTTAAAATCCACCATAATTTCTTTGTCTCCCAGCTCAACAATCACACCGGGCAACTCACCGTCACCGTTCTGGAAGGAATACATAGCACCAACCTCAAGTTCATCTTCAGTGAAATTACCGCGTTCAACTGCCTGCACATTCTCCGGGTTGTGCTGGCCAAAGGCGTTTTCTGGCCCTATAGTAAACTCGCGCTGGTCGCCGTCAACCAGGCCCATCAGCACTGCCTCAAAGCCGGGCAGTAGATTGCCGTCGCCAACCGTAAAGGTAGCCGCATTGCCCTCAAAATTGGAATCCACCAGGTAGCCATCCTCCAGTGCTAAGGAAAAATGCAGGGTTACGCTGGTGCCAGTATCAATAGGTAAACTCATAGTCAATTGCTTAATCTGTGGCTTGGCTGTCTGGCTTATTAATAAAACCATCCAAAATTAAAAGTACTGCGCCCACCGAAATGCCACTGTCGGCAATATTGAACGCGGGGAAATGGCTTGCTGACCAGTGAAAGTCTAAAAAGTCGACCACATAGCCTAGGGTTAGACGGTCGTAGAGATTGCCCAGAGCACCCCCTAGAATCAGCGCCAAAGCCAAACCCTCAAGCTTGCGCTGCACAGGTAGCCTGGCAATCCACAGGGCGATCACCACACTGATTACCGCGGCCAATAGACTGAAGGCCCATCGCTGCCAGCCACCGGCATCACTCAGAAAACTAAAAGCTGCACCATAATTATGGGCTCGAACCAGATTAAAAAAGCTGGTAATAAATTCTCCCTCACCATAGGCATAGCGCTCCATAATCCACAGCTTGCTGTACTGATCAGACAGCAGCACCGTGGCAGCTATAGCAAACCACAACAATGTGATTGGCTGTAACCTAGGCATGGAGTCTTACTTCCGCCTGACCGCTGATATTACTGATACAGCGCCCACAGACTTCAGGATGGTCGGCATTGGCACCCACATCATCTATAAAGTGCCAGCAGCGTACGCATTTATCTGCTGCAGAGCGCTGCAGAGCAACCTTTAGGCCTTGCATTGCAGAGTCTTCCGCAGTCTCACCGCCATCTAAATCAGATAGGGTTGCCTTGGAGGTGATGGTCACAAAGCGCAATTCTTCTCCCAGTTTAGCCAGAGACTGGGTCAGAGTTGCATCTGCAAACAGCTGTATATCAGCCTCCAGGGAGCCTTTAACATTGCCCTGACTGCGCTGATCTTCTATCACCTTATTGATCGCTTCTTTAGCCTGCAAAATTACCGCCCAGTCCTGTGCGCTAATTAGCTCGTTATCCCCCAGTCGCTGCAGCGGATACCACTCGGCGACAAACACTGAGCTGCTGCGGTCACCGGGCATATGGCCCCAAATCTCATGGGCGGTAAAACTCAGGATCGGCGCTATCCAGCGCACAAAGGCCTCGGCAATCTGGTACAGGGCAGTCTGGGCAGAGCGCCTTGGAAGGCTGTCTTCAGCGCAGGTATAGATTCTGTCTTTAATAATATCCAGATAAAAGCCACCCATATCCCGCACACAGAAATTGTGCAGCTTTTGATAAATTTGGTGGAATTGGAAATTATTGTAGTCATCAATAATCTCATCTTGCAGCTGGGCTGCGCAGTCGATTGCCCAGCGATCTAACGCCAGTAGCTCTGAATGATCAACTGCATGCTGCTGAGGGTTAAAACCATCGATATTAGATAGGAAATAGCGGGCGGTGTTGCGGATGCGGCGATAGGACTCACCGGCGCGCTTAAGAATTTCATCGGACACTGTCATTTCAGCACTAAAATCCGCACTGGCGATCCACAGACGCAGTACATCTGCACCCAATTCATTGATCACTTTCTGCGGCGGAATAACATTGCCTATAGATTTAGACATCTTGCGGCCGTTCTCATCCACCGTAAATCCATGGGTCAGAACAGCTTTGTAGGGCGCACTTCCGTTAATAGCAATGGCTGTTTTTAACGAGGACTGGAACCAGCCGCGGTGCTGATCAGAACCCTCCAGATACAGATCCGCTGGATAGCGCAGCTCTTCCCGCGCGCCAATCACAGAGGCATGGGTAACCCCCGAATCAAACCACACATCCAATGTATCCGTGACTTTTTGATAGTCTTCAGCATCGGTACCAAGCAACTCTGCTGCATCAACATCGTACCAGGCATCAATACCAGCATCTTCGACCAGCAGAGCCACTTTTTCGATGAGTGCAGGCGTATCCGGGTGAATCTCACCAGTCTGTCGATGGACAAATAGCGCAATGGGCACACCCCAGGTGCGCTGACGAGAAACACACCAGTCAGGGCTGCCATCCAGCATGCCTTCAATTCGCGCCTCACCCCATTCCGGGTGCCAGGCCACATCTTTGATCGCCGCCTTGGCCTTGTCCAGCAGGCCATTCTTATCCATAGAGATAAACCACTGGGGAGTAGCTCTGTAAATCAGTGGTGTTTTGGTACGCCAGCAATGGGCATAGCTGTGGGTAATTTTGCCACAGGCCATCAGCCTGCCGCGCTCGCGCAGCACCTCGTTAATATGCTCTTCAACCTTGTACACATGCTCGCCGGCAAACAGCTCCACATCATCGCGAAACAGTCCGTTATCCATCACATAGTTGAGTGTGCCAATGCCGTAGCCTTTGGCCACAGTAAAGTCTTCCATACCATGGTCTGGTGCAGTGTGAACACAGCCGGTACCCGCATCGGTGGTCACGTGATCACCCAGCAGCACAGGGATATCGCGTCTATAGAAAGGGTGTTCAGCCTGCACATGTTCCAGCGCAGAACCCTGACAGCTGGCCAGCACCCTATAGTCTTCAATCTCCAGGCGCTGCATCACAGACTCAAGCAGTGGCTGGGCGAAGATAAGTCGCACAGGACCTGCCTCAGTGGCACATTGCACCAGGCTGTACTCCAGGTCAGCGCCCATAGAAATAGCCTGACTGCTGGGAATGGTCCAGGGTGTTGTAGTCCAGATCAATAGGTTAACTGAGCCCTCGCCAGGCAAGCCACCAAAGGCAGAGCTGACTTTATCCAGCTGGCTGGCATCAGCCACCGGATAGGCCACATCGATAGAAAATGAGGTTTTATCCTGATATTCCACTTCGGCTTCCGCCAGCGCAGAGCCGCCCACCACACTCCAGTAGACCGGCTTGTAGCCCTTCACCAGATGGCCATTTTCAGCAATCTTGCCAAGGGCGCGAATAATATCGGCCTCGACAGCAAAGTTCATCGTCAGGTAGGGCCGCTCCCAGTCAGCAAACACGCCTATGCGCACAAAATCTTTGCGCTGCCCGTCCACCTGCCGCATGGCATAGTCGCGGCATTTTTGGCGGAAGGTAGAGTAATCAACTTTGACGCCGGCCTTACCCACTTTCTTTTCAACATTGTGTTCAATCGGCAGACCATGGCAGTCCCAGCCGGGAATATAGGGCGCATCAAAACCACTCAGGGTGCGCGACTTAACCACAATATCTTTTAAGGTTTTATTCACCGCATGGCCCAGATGGATATCACCATTGGCATAGGGAGGGCCATCGTGAAGAATATATTGTTCACGTCCAGCGCGGGCAGTTCTAATCTGCTGATAGAGATCAGTGTCTTGCCATTCTTTGAGAATCCCTGGCTCCCGCTGGGCCAGATTGGCGCGCATAGGAAAGTCAGTTTTGGGCAAATTCAATGTTGCCTTGTAATCAGTTGGGTCGCTCATATCGGCCTTAAATTATGTTCTCACTGTCGCCTGCAAACCAGGCTCTAATCTGTTTAACATCCCGCTGGATACTTTCGATAAGTTTGTCCAGAGAGGTAAATTTTTCTTCATCGCGAATCTTGGTAACAAATTCTACCTCGATTCTTCTACCATAGAGGTCCGCCTCAAAATCCAGCAGATGAACTTCCAAAATAGGCTTGAGTAAATCGCCCACTGTCGGCCTTAAGCCCACATTTGCAGCACCCTGATAGACGGCGCCATCTATATTCACCAACACAGCATAGACTCCGGACAGAGGCGCACTATAGCGGTTCAGCTGCACATTCGCAGTCGGGAAACCAAGCTCTCGCCCCAACTGCTGGCCATAGACAACACGCCCAGTAATAGTAAAAGGTTTGCCCAGTAGCTGGCTGGCCCGTTCAAAATTGCCCTGCTCTAATATCTGCCGCACCAAAGTGCTGCTCACTCGCTGGCCATCAACCTCTAGGGTCTCAGTATCCTGTACGGCAAAATCATAGGTTTCGCCCATCTCAGACAGCATCTTAAAATCGCCGCTGCGATCACAGCCAAAGCGAAAATCATCGCCGACAATCAAATGACGAGTACCTAGGCCATCTACCAATACCGAGCGAACAAATTCAGCTGCAGTTAGGTTGCGCAGTTCGCGATTAAACTGCAGGCATAGCACCTGGTCCACACCAAATTCAAACAGCGCATCGACCTTTTCTCGCAGTCGCATCAGTCGCGCCGGAGCTCTCTCCCCAGAGAAAAACTCCTGGGGCTGAGGTTCAAAGGTCATCACCACAGAGGGCAGCCCTAGTTCCGCCGCCACAGCTTTAACCTGATTCAAAATGGCCTGATGACCCAGATGAACGCCATCGAAAGAACCAATGGTGACCACAGATCGCTGATTAAACGACTGCAGACTCTGCAAATCGCGAATAAAGGTCATTTTACTGGGTTCTAAAGCCAAGGACATCACTCTCCGCACCGATGGCTGAGTATACCTAGCAAAGCGTCTAAAGGTAAGGGATAGCACCAGATTGGTGCCTACATTTTGAAGCAGTTTCTCGGAACCCAGGATCTAGTTCTCAGATGAAGTCACCTTAGCTGGGCCACGTAAATCTGCGAGCCTAAAGCCAGTGATAAACAGACAGCCAATATAGGTTACAAAGCCAGCCAAACAGAGCCCGGCAATATTGGCGACCCGCTGCCACCAGACTAGCTGCTGCCAGAATACCGAATCATTAGCATTGAGCTGATTGGCCACAAGTATTAGCACTGCAACCATAGCACTCAAGGATAAGATCAAGCTCAAGGAGAACCGCAACCAATGGGCTGAGGGTGAATAGATATTATTCTTGCGCAGAAAAACATACAACAGCCCGGCATTCAGAAACGCCGATACCGAGGTCGCAGCCGCCAGCCCCATATGACCGATCTGCCAGTAATGATGCAGCGGTAACACAAATAACAGGTTGAGCAGCATATTTGAGACCATGGCAATCACACCAATACGCACCGGCGTGCGCATATCCTGGCGAGCAAAAAACCCAGGAGCTAACACCTTGATCAGCATAAAGGCCACCAGACCCGCAGCATAGGCGCGCAGGCTCAGTGTCGCCATAGACATATCGCGAGCGGTCATTACATCGCCGTAATAAAACAGAGTCACCAGAATGGGTTCGGCCAACAGCATTAGAGCCGCAGCCGCGGGCACAGCGATAATCAGCACCAGTTTTAGGGCCCAGTCCAATGTCTCAGAAAAAGCCTGTTTAGATTCAGCCGCATGATGACGAGACAGGTTGGGCAAAATAACCGTTGCTATGGCCACTGCAAACACCCCCAGGGGTAATTCCGATAAGCGGTCAGAGTAGTACAGCCAGGACACACTGCCGGTGGGCAGAAATGTCGCTAACATGGTGTCCAGCAGCAGATTTATCTGGCTCACAGAGACACCAAAGATCGCCGGCCCCATCAACGCCAAAATTTTACGCACGCCACTGTCTTGCCAATCCACTTTGGGTGTAGGCAGCATATGGATGCGATGCAGAAACGGCAGCTGGAATATCAGCTGCACCACACCGGCCATAAACACTCCCCAGGCCAGTGCATAGGCTGGCTCTGCAAACAGCGGCGCAGCAATTAACGCAGCGGCAATCAATGTGACATTGAGTAGTAGAGGGGTAAAAGCTGGCACCGCAAAACGGTCGTAACTATTGAGAATGCCACCGGCCACGCCAGTCATGGAGATAAACAGCAAGTAAGGGAAGGTTATCCGCAGCATATCAGCTGTGGCCGCAAACTTAGCCGGGTCATCAAAGAACCATTTCGGCGCAAAGATACCAGCCATTACGGGTGAAGCCGCCACAATAACCAGTGTCAGCGCCAGCAGGCTAATGCCCAGTGTACCAGTGACTCGATCAATCAGCGCCTTTACTGCTGCCTGACTGCCCTTTTCACGATATTCCCCCAGAATAGGCACAAACGCTTGAGCAAAGGCCCCCTCGGCAAACAGGCGTCGAAAGAAATTGGGGATTTTAAAGGCCACAAAAAACACATCGGCAAGTGCCTCAGCGCCAATAACTCGAGCAAAGATAATATCTCGAGCCAGACCCATAAACCGCGACAGCATAGTAAAGAAACTGACCACGCCACTGGAGCGCAGCAGTCCGCTGTCTTTGATTTTTGGCTGCTGCGCCACAGAGTTTTGACTCACCAATTCGGCCTTTATTAGAGAATGCAGTGCTGCAGTTTAACCATCGTCGGCAGCTTGGCCAAGCTAAACCGGGAATCTATGGGTGGCGCCCCTCACAGCAGCGCACAGCCGGCTGGCTCAGCCGGAACCATCAACTGATAATTAGGGCTAAAATTGGGTTGAATAACCGCAAATAACCCTGTATATTTCCGCGCCTTAAGTGAGACCCCTTTGAAAGGAGAATTTTCAGGTGGCCAATTCAGTACAAGCAAAAAAACGCGCACGCCAAAACGAGAAACGCCGCCAGCATAATGCCAGCCTGCGCTCTATGGTTCGCACCTATTTAAAGAAAGTAGACGCAGCACTTGAGTCAGGTGATCACGCTGCCTCTCAAGCAGCTTATGATGCTGCTGTTCCCGTTATCGACCGCATGGCAGACAAAGGCATTATTCATAAGAATAAAGCTGCTCGCCATAAGAGCCGTTTAAATACTAAAGTTAAGGCTCTGGCTGCTTAAGTCACCGTTAACTTAGTCTGGACGCAGGATAATCTGGACATAAAAAAACCGGCTAACGCCGGTTTTTTTACGCCAGGTGAAAACGCCAGTCGCCTGATCCCAAACCAAACTATCCTCGCAAACCGGGTTATCCTGAGTGCAGGCACTTAGGCAGAAATATGCTCAGCAATAAACTGCTGCACTGCAGCCTGATCATTATCCAATACCGTGAACCGCTCTTCGCGCTCAAATAAATCCGCCATATGGGGTGGCAGCTCAGGGTCCTGAGGATAGCCTGCCTGCCTCACTGCATCTGGGAATTTAGCCGGGTGAGCGGTCGCCAGAGTCACCATGGGTGTTGAGCTGTTGCTGCGGCACTGTCTGGCCGCCTCTAGGCCTATAGCCGTGTGCGGGTCTAACAGATAATCGCAGTCGGCATAGGTGTCACGGATAATATTCAGCATACCTTCATTGTCGCAGCGATAGCTGCAGAAGAGTTCTCTCGCCTGCCCTAGCGCCTTGTCACTTAGGTCCATATGCCCTGCTTTGGCATCGGCCATCAAGCCTGCAATAGCAGCGCCATCGCGATCATAGAGATCAAACAGCAGGCGCTCAAAGTTACTCGAAATCATAATATCCATACTGGGCGCCAGACTCTGTTCCAGCGGGCGAGTACTGTGATCGTTGGTGCTGATGCAGCGGTGGAGAATATCGTTTTGGTTGGTGGCAATCACCAGCTGTTCAACTGGCAGCCCCATCTTATGGGCCAGATAGCCGGCAAAGATATCACCAAAATTACCCGTGGGCACAGAGAATGAAACCTTCCGCGCCGGGCCACCCAGAGACAGGGCCGCCCAAAAATAATACACAATCTGAGCCATAATACGCGCCCAGTTAATGGAATTAACCGCCACTAACTGACGACCATCGGGCAAGAAAGACTGGTCTGCAAAACTGGCTTTAACCATATTCTGGCAATCATCAAAATTGCCATGCAGTGCCAGATTATGAATATTATCCGCCATCACAGTGGTCATTTGACGACGCTGCACATCAGACACTCGGTTGTGAGGGTGCAGAATAAAGATATCAATATTATCGCAGCGGCGGCAGCCTTCAATCGCCGCAGAGCCGGTATCACCAGAAGTCGCACCCATTATCACTACTTTTTGATTGCGCTTCTCCAATGTGTAATCCAGAAGATTACCCAGAAACTGCAGAGCAAAATCTTTAAAGGCCAGGGTCGGGCCGTGGAACAGCTCCATAATCCATTCGTTGTGACCGGTCTGCACCAGCGGTGCAATGCCGCTGTGTCTAAAAGTTGAGTAAGAGTCGTCTATCAGCTTTTTGAGATCCTGCGGAGGAATGGCGCCATCCACAAATGGCGTCATCACCTTGAGTGCTAAATCCTGATAGGACAGGCCAGCCCAGGAGGCGATTTCCTGTTGACTAAACTGCGGCAGCTGCTCGGGCACAAATAGCCCACCATCTGGCGCCAGTCCAGTAAGAATAACGTCTTCAAAAGTTTTCGGCTCTACACCACCGCGGGTACTGATAAATCTCATCTACTGATCCAAATGTTCGACACGAATAAAAGTTACGCTCCCGCGCACTGTTTCAAGCTGTTCAATATTCTCTACCGCGGCGTCAAGCAAGCGCTCTTTGGTGACATTGGTGAGAATAATCACATTGACGTAATCCTCACCCACAGGCTGCTCTTTTTGAATTATGGCTTCGATACTGATACCCGCATTGGCCATTATTCCGGTGATATCAGACAGCACACCGGGCTGGTCCAGAGCGGAGAAACGGATATAAAAGCTGGTTTCAATATCCTGAATATCCATAATCTTCTGCGGCTGAAGTGCAGATGATTGACAGCCCAGTGCCGGCACCCAGGTATCAGCATCGGCATTCATGGCCCGCGCCACATCAACTATATCGGCAATCACTGAGGATGCGGTGGGCTCAGAGCCTGCTCCAGGCCCATAAAACAATGTGGTGCCCACGGCATCCGCATTAACCATCACTGCATTGGATACATCATTAACGCCTGCAATCAGACAAGTCTCAGGCACCAGGGTGGGATGAACTCGCAGTTCAACTCCCTGGTCAGTTTGCCTGGTAATACCCAGGTGTTTAACGGCATAGCCCAGCTCCCGAGCATAGGACACATCCTGAGGCTCCAATCTGGTGATGCCATCGGTGAAAATTCCATCCAGACTCAGGGGCATGCCAAAGGCCAGGGAGGTCATGATAACCAGCTTGTGGGCGGCATCTATGCCCTCCACATCAAAGGTGGGATCAGCTTCCGCATAGCCCTTCTCCTGAGCCTCAGTCAGCACGTCGGCAAACTCTCGGCCCTTGCTGTCCATCTCTGAGAGAATAAAGTTGGTAGTGCCATTGATAATGCCCGCCAACCAATTAATGCGATTGCCCGACAGCCCCTCGCGCAGAGCCTTAATAATGGGAATACCACCAGCCACTGCTGCCTCATAGGCCACCATCAGACCGCGGGCCTCAGCGGCAGCAAAAATCTCCATGCCATGCTGGGCAATCAGTGCCTTGTTGGCAGTAACCACATGCTTGCCATTGTCGAGGGCAGTCATTACCAATTCATAGGCAACATCAGTGCCGCCAATCAGCTCAACGACAATATCTATATTGGGATTTTTGGCGACCTCAAAGATGTCCCGCGTGACATTGGTGTCAGCGGTATTGCAATCTGGATTGTCGCGACGAGCACCCAGCTGCGCAATAACCAGGTCGCAGTTGGCCCGTGAGTTAATTTGTTGTGAATTACGGCCTAGGACGTTAAATACGCCAGCACCCACTGTGCCTAATCCGCAGATGCCGATATTGACCAATCGCACCCTATTTCCTCAAGCTATTTAAAATATGAATCGGCAGCCACTGGCACCGAATGAACTGTCCAGCCCACGCTCTATAAGCACCGGCCCAACAGGCTGTGCAATTTTATACTATTCCAGAAAATATTCAGGGTTATTTTGCGCGCCTGAAAAAGAAACTAGCTCTATGCAGCGCTTGCTGTCTCTGATGCTGGTTCCGACTGAGGGATTAATCTAAACCCAGTATGCGGGCAAAATCCGCCGCCGGCTGATAGCCAGGGATCAGGGTGCCATCCATCAGTATTACCGCTGGAGTGCCGGTAACACCAACTTTTTGACCCAGCGCAAAATGCTCTGCCACCGGATTATCCGTACACAGGGCCCTGGGTATATTCTCGCCATTTTTGGTTCTGGTAAATACATCCTGCTGATTATCCGCACACCAGGCAGTGGCAATCTTGCTGTAGGAATCTGAGGGAATACCGGCTCTCGGGTAGGCCAAATAGCGAACCTCTATACCCATAGCATTGAGTTGCGGCACCTCGCGGTGAAGCTTGCGACAGTAACCACAGTCCACATCGGTAAACACATTCATGATGGCTTTGCTGGCGCCAGCGGGTTTAAAGATAATCATATCCCCGGTATCTCTGCTGGCAAATATCTCCTGTCGCATAGCGTTGAGGCGCAAATCTCGAATATTGATGAACTGCCCGGGACGAACCTGGTACAGGCTGCCATCAAAGAAATAATTGCCGTCGGCCGAGACATATAGCAGAGGCCCACCCTCGACCTGAACCTCATAAAAGCCATCTAGTGGCGCTGGGCTTAACACCTGATAATCAAGGTCTGCGCGGGCCGCTTTAAGCTGTTTTACTATAGGGTCGCTGATACTGGCCGGCACCTCAGCCGAGGCCAGCAGGGGCAGAAAAATGCCACCTAGCAGTATCAGAGAGCGAGCCAGTAATTGACCAGCTGCAGATGCAGCTGTCAGAAGAGAATTGATAGACAAAACACAGTCCTTATTAAAGATGGATTACCCATTGGAGTGCATCTAACAGCAGGGGTTCCCCCTGCTTACAGACCGAGAAATTCTGCTGTGCAGGCGCTACAGCGCCTCTTCACCAGTTTCACCAGTGCGGATACGAATCACTTCGTCCAGCGACGAAATAAAGATTTTGCCATCGCCAATCTTGCCTGTGGCTGCAGCCTTGGTGATAGCCTCAACAATGCTGTCCACCATATCCTGGCCAACCGCAATTTCGAGCTTAATTTTGGGTAAAAAATCCACAACATACTCGGCACCACGATACAGCTCGGTATGGCCTTTCTGGCGTCCAAAGCCTTTAACTTCAGTCACAGTGATGCCCTGAACACCAATATCGGCAAGAGCTTCGCGAACATCATCAAGTTTGAATGGTTTAATAACAGCAGTAATCAATTTCATAATTCTTAGTCTTCTATCTAGCTATACATGGAAAGTGTCAGAGTTAAAGATACCTGTTTCTCTACTAAAATGCATTAGCACCGCCATAAAAGTATAGAACAAAGTTTAGGGCATAAAAAAACCGGAGCCCATAAGGGCTCCGGCAAACATGCAAAGAGGTTATTTAAAACGAGAGTCTTAAAAACCCAGGGGAGAGCATTAACTCTTTGCACTTACAAACTCAGGGTAAGCTTCCATACCGCACTCTGCGATATCGACGCCGCTGAACTCTTCCTCTTCTGAAACTCGAATGCCCATAGTCGCCTTGAGAATACCCCAGACAATAAAGCTAGCACCGAATACCCAGACAAAGATGGTTGCTGCACCAATTAGCTGGCCGGAGAAGCTAGAACCTTCGTTAGTGATAGGCACCAACAACAGACCCAGCAGACCAACAACACCGTGTACAGAGATAGCTCCGACAGGATCGTCGAGCTTCAGCTTGTCCAGAGTCAGAATACTGAATACAACCAATACACCACCAGCAGCACCGAACAGAGTTGCCTGCAGCACAGTAGGAGTAGAGGGTTCGGCGGTAATTGCAACTAGACCAGCCAGCGCGCCATTCAGAGCCATAGTCAGGTCAGCCTTACCAAACAGCAGGCGGGCAACCAGCAGAGCACCAATCAGACCGCCAGAGGCAGCAGCATTAGTATTCATAAACACAACTGCGACAGCGTTGGCGCTTTCAACAGAAGCAGTAGCCAGAACAGAACCACCGTTAAAGCCGAACCAACCCAACCACAGGATAAATGTACCTAGAGTAGCCATGGGCAGGTTAGCACCAGGAATAGCATTTACCTGTCCATTCGGACCGTACTTACCTTTACGGGCACCCAGTAACAGAACACCAGCAAGAGCAGCAGATGCACCAGCCATGTGAACAATACCGGAACCAGCAAAGTCAGAGAAGCCAAGGTCACCCAGGGTGTACATGCCAAACACAGAAGCCCCGCCCCAAGTCCAAGCGCCTTCCATTGGGTAGATAAAGCCAGTCATAACAACGGCAAAGGCCAGGAAAGCCCAAAGTTTCATGCGCTCAGCAACAGAGCCAGACACAATCGACATAGCCGTAGCCACAAACACTACCTGGAAGTAGAAATCAGCTGAGGGGGCGTAGGTTGCAGGCTCTTCAGCACCTGTAGCGCCGTCGCCAGTGATAGAGCTCAGGAAGATGTCGCCGCCGTACATAATAGCGTAGCCACAAACCATATACATGGTGCAGGCAACCGCAAACAGAGCGATATTCTTGGTAAGAATCTCAGTAGTGTTCTTAGAGCGAACCAGTCCAGCTTCGAGCATGGCAAAACCAGCAGCCATCCACATAACCAGAGCGCCACACATCAAGAAGTAAAAGGTATCTAGTGCGTACTGTAATTGAAATACATCAGTCATTTTTTAAATCCTCAGGTTAGACCGCTTCAACGCCGGTTTCACCGGTACGAATGCGAATCACTTCTTCAAGAGTTGTAATGAAAATCTTGCCGTCGCCGATTTTCCCAGTTTGAGCAGCAGCGGTGATCGCCTCAACAGCGCTCTCTACCATTTCATCTGCCAGAGCAATTTCCAACTTAACTTTAGGAAGGAAATCCACTACATATTCAGCGCCACGGTACAGCTCGGTGTGGCCCTTCTGACGTCCAAAGCCTTTAACTTCGGTTACAGTTACACCAGCGACACCTAGGTCGCCGAGAGCCTCTCGCACTTCATCGAGCTTGAAAGGTTTTACAATTGCAGTTACTAATTTCATCGTTTATCTCCATGGGGTGGCCGAAGCCACCCGTTTTAAATGAGCAAGATAGTGCTAAATTAAAGTGACTTAGAAATTGTCAGAACAAACTGGTTGTCAGCGAACAGGCCGCCGTTTTCAGATGAATCAATCCAGCTAAGGTCTAAACCAAGTCCAGCGGCTTCAGTGCTCAGTGACACTGAGTAGTCGTCAGCTTCATTGGCCGCATCATCAGCAGTCATGTTGCCGTAGTGGAAACCCAGGCTGTAGTCTTCGCCCAGAGCAAAACCATAATCCACGTAAACATAGGTGCTTGAACCAGTAGATGCGTAGTAGTCATCTGAAAGAGCAAAACCTACGGTTGCGTCACCGAAAGAAATGCTACCGTAGAATTCTTCAAACTCTTCGGTAGTTGGACCCTGTGGGTAGCCATAGTAGAGGTAACCTACATCGTAGCTGACGCTGTCAGAGATAGAGCCACCGTAACCGGCATAGTAGTCCAGCTCCAGACCGCCAGAAAAGTCGATGCTAGAAGCCCAGGTACCTACGTAGAAGCCGCTTTCAAAAGCGACATCAAAGCCACCTGACAGGGCTTCGCCGCCAGACTGATCAATACCACGGAAAAAGTAGTCTGAGCTCAGAGCCACATTTCCAGAAACTTCAGCAGCCATTACACTGGCGCTAGACATAAGGGTTGCAGCAAAAATTGCAGTTTTGATAGCTTTCATAAGTACATCTCCCAAGACGTAAAGTTAAAAAAAGTTGTTAGAGTTAGTTATTTCAAAGCAGAGCTAAGGTGCTTAAATTTATGTGCTTCGAACCCAACATTGCATTTACCGTGCCAACTTATAAAACCTATGAAATTAGGCTTATTTTTGCTTGTGCCAGCCAGTTTTGAACCAGATTGGTGCGTTATTTGGCGCTCTGCCAGATTCGAACGCACCAACTTGGACTAATGTGACCTATCACCTAAACCAACCTGCACCAGCAGGCAAAGTTTTGTTAAAATACCTGCCAAAGTAAGCGCCAGAGCCAGCGCCAGAAAGGAGCACCAGATGAATCCAGAAGACCTGCACAAAGATGTTTTAGAGCAGCTGAGCAAGACCCTAGCCGGCGCCCAGGCCATCAGTGACGAGGCAAAGAGCCACCTGCGCAGCGCCATGATGAACACATTTAGCAAACTGGACCTAGTTACCCGCGAAGAGTTTGATGCCCAGCGCGCTGTGCTGCTGCGCTCGCGGGAAAAGATAGATGCGCTGGAACGCCAACTCGCAGAGCTAGAAGCCAGCCTCGCCAACCCCTAACTCACAGCGAGCCACCAGCTGTCTGCACGGATAATTGCCTATAAGCGCCAAGTCTGTGACAAGAAAGGAATCGCATGCACTCAAAGGAATAGGTGCCATGTCACTAGCCACAGTACATACCCGCGCTAAATTGGGCATAGAGGCTCCACTGGTCTGTGTAGAGGTTCACCTCTCCAATGGTCTGCCCGCCTTTCATATTGTTGGCCTGCCCGAAACTGCCGTCAAAGAGAGTAAAGACCGGGTACGCAGCGCTATTATCAATGCCCACTTTGAATTCCCGGCACGCCGTATCACCATCAATCTGGCGCCAGCAGAACTGCCCAAAGAAGGCACAAGGTTTGATCTGGCCATTGCCATAGGTATTCTTGCCGCCTCCGGGCAGGTGCCTATGGACCTGTTAGAGCAGCATGAATTTATCGGCGAGCTGGCACTGTCTGGTGAATTGCGCCCAGTTGAAGCCCTGCTGCCCTCAGCAATGGCCTGCGCCAATGATGACAGGGCGCTAATTATCAGCGTCGGCAATGCAAGCGAAGCTGCGCTTGTAGGCCAACTAACCGTACTCCCAGCCACGCACCTACTGCAAGTCTCGGCCCACATGCATGGGCGCGAGCCTCTAAAACCATGGCAACCCAGCCCCAACAAACTGAGCACCTCAGCGCCACAACTCAACGAAGTCATTGGCCAAGAGCATGCCAAGCGGGCGCTGGAAATAGCCGCCAGCGGCGGCCACCATCTGCTACTTTTTGGCCCTCCAGGAACCGGAAAAACCATGCTGGCCAGTCGATTACCTGGCTTGTTGCCCGCTCTAGATAATGCCGAGGCACTGGAGGTTGCAGCCATTCATTCGGTAGCCAGTAAAACTGATCGCGCTGCCCACAGCCTGCAGAGGCCCTTCCGTGCTCCTCATCACAGCGCATCAGCCACAGCCATAGTAGGTGGGGGCAGCACCCCCAAACCTGGAGAGATATCTCTTGCCCACTGCGGTGTTCTATTTCTCGATGAGCTACCAGAGTTTCAGCGCCAGGTACTGGAAATGCTGCGCGAGCCCCTGGAGTCCGGTGAAATTATTATCTCTAGGGTCGCCGCCCAAACTCGCTACCCAGCCAGGTTCCAACTAGTTGCCGCAATGAACCCCTGCCCCTGCGGCTATCTGGGTAGCCAGCGCTGCACCTGCACCCCAGACCAAATAGGCCGCTACCGCGCCAAACTGTCGGGCCCACTCATGGACCGAATAGATTTACAGGTGCAGGTAGGCGCGATTGAAAACCAGCAGCTGCTGGACCGACCGGCCCAGCAAAAAGGAGAGAGCAATAAAATCATTCAACAGCGCATCCACAGAGCCAGAAACATACAGATAGCGCGTCAGGGAAAGATCAATAGCGCATTAAATAGCCAACAGCTCCACCAACTATGCCCCTTAAATAAAGCCCAGCGCCAGCTAATGGATCAAGCCATCAACCGTTTCGCCCTATCCACCAGAAGCTTTCATCGCCTGTTAAAAGTCGCCAGAACCATCGCCGACTTGGCGGGATTAGAACAGCCTGATATACCAGAATATCAGGAGGCACTGAGCTTTAGATCAACAGTACATGCCAACACTAAATAACACTATCCGGCAGGGTCACCCCACAGTGATAACAGTACTCGGCCTCCGGATGATGACCTGTGCGCTCGCAGATATTGCAGCGGCGATTGTTGGTTTCATTGTGCATCTCCCGGGCAATCTCTGCGGTAAATATGCCAGTGGGTATGGCAATAATGGAATAACCAGTCAGCATAGCCAGGGTAGCAATCACCTGCCCTAGGGGGGTCTGAGGGGTAATATCCCCATAGCCAACTGTGGTAATGGTCACAATGGTCCAGTAAATGCTGCGGGGAATACTGGTAAAACCATGCTCCGGCCCCTCAACAAAGAACATTAGGCTGCCAAAGATCACACTGAGCACCAGCACTACAGTGAAAAACACAAAAATCTTGCGCCGCGAAGCATACATAGAGCGCAACAGAATATTGGCTTCCGACAGATAGCGCACCAGCTTAAGCACGCGGAAAATACGCAATACCCGCAACAGGCGAATCACCAGCCAGTAATTGGCACCAGGGAAGAGCAGAGCTAAATAGGTGGGCAACACAGACACTAGGTCTACCAGGCCATAAAAACTAAAAATATAGCGCAATGGTTTTGGTGAGGAATAGATTCGTGCCAGGTACTCCACGGAAAATAGCAGAGTAAAAAACCACTCTAGACGAAACAACCACAACCCATAGCTGCTTTTCACCGCTTCAATAGAGTCGAGAATAATCGCCAGCACACTCAACAGAATCAGATAAATCAGGGCAATATCAAAATACTGGCCCGCTGGCGTGTCAGTACCAAAAATTATCTGGTAGATTTTTTGTCGCAGGGATACTTGCACCATCAGGTATATCCTTCAATGATCTAATCAGTTTATTGTAGGCAGTAATAGCGCAATTGACTATGATGCTGCTCAGAACCTAATCAGAGACCCCCTATGGATCTTGCCCAGGGCTTAATCATTGTCACCACAGTTCACCTGCTGGCCGCTGCTGCACCGGGGCCAGATTTTATACTGGTATCTCAACAGACATTGTCCAATGGCAAACGGGCCGGCCTGCTCTGTAGTCTAGGCATAGCCCTTGGGCTCTCGGTGCATATTCTATATTCCTCTCTGGGGCTGGCCGCGCTCATCGCCAACTCCTCCTCAGCTCTGTGGAGTATCAAACTGCTTGGCGGGTGCTATCTGATTTATCTGGGTATCAGCGGTCTCAGGGCCAGAGCGGGCAACCATCAGACAGAGCAGTTGACCACAGCCACAGAGAGCTCAGCCCTAAAAACCATAGGTCTGGGGTTTCTTTGCAATGCCCTTAACCCCAAAGCACCTATTTACTTTGTCTCGCTATTCACCATTGTCCTGTCCCAGGATACGCCGGCCCAGCATCTGCTAATCTATGGTCTGTGGATGATGGTTCTGCAGCTGGCCTGGTTTTCATTTTTAACCCTGCTACTGTCCAGACCTCTGGTCACCAGCAAATTCCAGCGCATGGGGCACTGGATTGACAGAGTAGCCGGCGGCGCCATGCTAATTCTCGGCCTCAAGGTTCTGGCGACAAGAACCCAATAATAAAACCGGCACCTCTATAAAAAGGGTTAACGATGATCAACCAACGTATGGCAGCCAAAGACTGGGCAATGCTATTGCTGCTGTCCTTTTTGTGGGGCGGCTCGTTTTTCTTTATTGGTGTAGCCGTCACTGAGCTGCCACCACTAACCATAGTGTTACTCAGGGTGGGTATAGCGGCTATAACATTGTGGGCCATCGCGTTATTTTTCGGCCACCAATTCCCCAGGTCCCTGAAGCTATGGCGGGCATTCTTTATTATGGGACTCCTTAGCAATGCCATACCCTTTTCTCTAATTGTTTGGGGCCAGACCCATATAGGTGCAGGCCTGGCATCGATTATTAATGCCGCTACCCCACTTTTTACCGTGCTGATTGCCGGTGTGTTTTTAGCAGATGAAAAAATAACACCACAAAAAATTATTGGCGTGCTCGCTGGCTTAACCGGTGTCACAATCCTGATCGGCCCATCAGCCTTACTCAATATTGGCATCCATATAGATACCAGCACCCTGGCTCAGCTGGCCGTTATTGGTGCAGCCATATCCTATGGCTGTGCCACTGTTTTTGGCCGGCGCTTCAAAGCTATGGGGGTTAGTCCATTTAACACCGCTGCGGGCCAAGTCACCGGATCCACTATGACTTTATTACCCATGGTTCTGCTAATTGATCGCCCCTACGAACTGGCATTTCCCAGCGCACCTGTGTGGCTGTCGATTATGTGCCTAGCTGTGTTCTCAACAGCACTGGCCTATATTTTGTTTTTTCGCATACTGGAATCCTCCGGCGCCACCAACGTGGTACTAGTCACCTTTCTGGCGCCAGTCACCGCAAGCTTTTTAAGCTGGTTAATATTGAATGAGCAACTGCACAGCAGCTACTTTATAGGTATGGCCATAATTGGTTTGGGGTTGGCCGCGATTGATGGGCGGCTGTGGTCTAAGCTCAAAACGTTTATCAATAATTCTGAGTTTCAATCTTAACTGTAGCTACCCTATAGAAAAGGCTAAACTCCCCTTAAAAATAGAGAGTGACCCCTATATGACCCAGACCAGCATTGAAATAACCGAACCTGGCGCGCCAGAGGTACTGCAAGCCACCTCAAGACCAGTACCAGAACCCGCCGCAACGCAGGTGCTTATTAAAGTCGCAGCCGCGGGCATCAATCGCCCAGACGTATTCCAAAGAATGGGGTTTTATCCTCCACCTCCAGGTGTCACTGACATTCCCGGCCTAGAGGTTTCTGGCATCGTGGCGGCGGTTGGCGAAGCCGTTACGGCATGGGCGATTGGCGACCAGGTCTGTGCACTGTTGGCCGGTGGTGGCTATGCCGAATACGCGGTTGCCGAGGAATCTCTGTGTCTACCTGCGCCAGATAACCTCCCCTTGGAGCATGCAGCTGCTCTGCCAGAAACCTGCTTTACCGTCTGGCACAATCTGTTTGAGCGCGCTGAGTTAAAGGCTGGCGAATGGTTGCTAGTGCATGGAGGTGCCAGCGGTATTGGCACCACCGCTATTCAGATGGCCAGCGCTATGGGCGTCAATGTGATTGCCACAGCGGGCAATGATGAAAAATGCGCTGTCTGCGAAGACTTGGGAGCCACCAAAGCCATTAACTACAACCAACAGGACTTTGTGGCAGCCTGCCAGGAGATTACCGGTAGCGGTGTTAATGTGGTTCTGGATATGGTGGGCGGTGACTATGTGCAAAAGAACTTTGCCGCCTGCGCACCCAGAGCCCGAATTGTAAATATCGCCTTTTTGCGCGGCTCCAAAACGGAAGTGGACCTTATGCCACTAATGCTTAAGCAGCTGGTGCTGACCGGTTCTACACTTCGCGCCCAGCCATTGGAAAACAAAGCCCGAATTGCCGCCGGAGTTAAAGATCAGGTATGGCCGCTGATCGCCAGCGGGCAATTTAAGCCTATTATCCATAGCAGTTTCCTTCTAGCAGAGGCCAGCAAAGGCCATGCCTTAATGGAAACCAATCAGCATATTGGCAAAATTATTTTAGAGAATTAACCCAGAGATATGATGAGCAAAAAAGATTCCAGGCTGGTGTACTCCACCGAGATCGGCCGCATTAAACAGAGCGAAGCCCCAGCCCGCGACTATAGCGGCGATGGCATTTTGCGCATTCGCCGCGAAACCAGTGGTCGCAAAGGTAAGGGGGTCACCACCATCACCGGCTTTGATCTGGATGATGCAGGGCTAAAAACGCTGGCCAAGCAGCTTAAACAGAAATGCTCCACTGGCGGTACAGTAAAAGATGGCGTGATAGAAATACAGGGCGATCATCGGGACAAACTTAAAATCGAATTAGAAAAGCTCGGTCATAACGTCAAGCTGGCGGGAGGTTAAAATGAGTAAAACCACCCAAGCCTTCGGCTCCTGGCCCTCATCCATTAGCGCAGAGCTGATTACCAAAGCCGCCCCAAGCCTTAATTTTATCCAGTCTCAGGGCGACAACCTGTACTGGGTTGAGGGCCGCCCCTGGGATGCTGGCCGCAGTGTAATTATGTGCCGCGATAGCAAAGGCTCCATTAAAGATCTGCTTCCCAGCCCCTTTAGCCATTACAGCAAAGTGCATGAATACGGCGGCATGGCCTATGCCGCAGACCAGAATCATCTGTATTTTGTGAATGCTGCTGATCAATGCATTTACCAGCTCGACCTGCAATCTGGCCAAACACCAAAAGCCATTACCAGCCCAGGGCTACGTTTTGCCGATCTGGTTATTGATACAGACCAGCAGCGCCTGATCGCGGTGGCCGAGAAACATCAGGAGGATCGCGAACCAGACAACTTTATTGCTGCGATTAATATAGCCACAGGAGCCGTTAGCACACTGACGAGCGGCGCAGACTTCTACGCCTACCCGCGCATTAGCCCAGACAGCCAGCAGCTGTGCTGGATAGAATGGCAGCATCCCAACATGCCCTGGGACAGCACGCAACTCTGGTGCGCTCAGTTAACTGCAGATGGGCTAAGCAGCCCGGTGTTAACCGCTGGTGGTAACAATAACCAAGCTATATTTCAGCCTAGCTGGTCGCCAGATAACCAGCTCTTCTATGTATCCGATAAAGACAACTGGTGGAATATCTGCGCTGTCAATGGCGACCCAGTGCTAAGCAAAGAAGCAGAATTTGCCATGCCCCTGTGGCAATTTGGCATGAGCACCTATGGCTTTATTGATGCCAATACCATCGGCTGCCTGTGGACCGATCAAGGGCTATGGCACAGTGGTTTTATCGATATAACCTCGGGCCAACTCAGTGTTGTAGACAGTCAATACAGCAACCTTGCAGCCGCCTGCTGCCATCAGGGGCGACTCTATATGGTGGCTGGCGCCTCGGCACTAGCCAATCAAATTGTCGGCATTGAATCCGATGGCCCAAATAGCAAAGTGACATCTGTCTACGCGCCATCAACCTTAGATTTAGATAGTGCAGATATAGCCCAACCAGAGTCACTGTTTTTTCCCAGCGGCAATAACCAACAGGTGCATGCCTTTTTCTACCCACCCACTAATGCGCAGTATCAGGGCGCGAATAATGAATTGCCCCCAGTAATAGCCCTCTGTCATGGCGGCCCGACCGGCGCCACTGACAGCGGCCTCAACCTTAAAATTCAGTACTGGACCAACCGCGGCTTTGCTATTGTGGATATCAACTACCGCGGCAGCACTGGCTTTGGCCGCAGCTATAGGCAAGGATTAGTGAATGCCTGGGGCATTGCCGATGTAGAAGATACCCAGCACGCCATAAGCTATCTGGCCGAGCAACAAAAAATTGACCCAGAGCGCTGCCTGATTCGCGGCGGCAGTGCTGGCGGCTACACCGTGCTATCGGCGCTGACCTTTACCGATACCTTTAAAGCCGGAGCCAGCCTCTATGGTATTGGTGACCTGGAAACCCTAGCCACCGACACCCATAAATTTGAATCGCGCTATATGGATAGTCTTATTGGTCCTTACCCAGAGCGCAGAGATATCTACCTAGAGCGCTCCCCCATCCATCATGCAGAGGGGCTAAACTGCCCGGTGATCTTTTTGCAGGGGCTAGAAGACAAAGTGGTGCCACCCAATCAGGCCGAGATGATGGTCAAGCTACTCCAAGACAAAGGCATTCAGGTGGAATATGTCAGCTTCCCCGATGAAGGCCATGGCTTTAGAAAAGCCAATAATATTATCCGCGCCATGGAATCCGAACTGGCCTTCTATCGCGACGTATTTAATCTGGCGGGCAAGGCTTAAGCATGGGTCGCTATAGGCCACCCAGGCCCAAAAGCTCACCCTATATTACCGCAGAGGGCGCCGCAAAAATGCGCTCTGAGTTGCGCCAACTATGGAAAGTAGAGCGACCCCAGGTTACCCAGGTGGTGCACGAAGCTGCCAAAAATGGCGATCGCTCAGAAAATGGTGACTATATTTACGGCAAGCGCCGCCTGCGAGAAATCGATAGCCGCGTGCGCTACCTTACCAAGCGCTTGGAAGATGCCACCATTGTCGAAGACAAACCCCGAGACCACTGCAAAGTATTCTTTGCCGCCTGGGTAACAGTGGAAGACGAAGAAACCGGCGACCAGCAGACCTACAGACTGGTAGGCTCCGATGAGATAGACCCCAAACTTAACTGGATCAGTATCGACTCACCCATGGCTCAGGCGCTGATTGGTAAATCTATCGATGATGAGGTGCATGTAAAAACACCGGCTGGAGACCGGTGTTTTATACTGACAGGCATAGAGTACTAGGGCGACAACCGATCAATCTGCCAATCGTCTCCGTCGCGGTTATAGCTGAAGCGATCGTGCAGACGGCTCTCACCCCCCTGCCAAAACTCAATCTCCTCAGGCACTACACGAAAGCCACCCCAGAAGTCCGGCAGCGGAATATCACCTTTGGCAAACTTTTCCTTTATCTGAACAAACTGAGTTTCCAGCACCTGGCGAGTACTAATACGACTGCTCTGCTTAGAAGCCCAAGCCGCTAACTGGCTCTCTTTGGGGCGGCTAATAAAATACTTCATTACCTCCACCGCCGATAAACGCTCAGCGCGACCGCCAACAATCACCTGACGATCAAGCTGTAACCAGGGAAAGTGCAGACTTACCTGCGCATTGGCTTCAATCTCTTTGGCCTTACGGCTGCCCAGATTGGTGTAAAACACAAAGCCCTGCTCATCAAACCCCTTGAGCAATACCATACGCTGCCAGGGCTTGCCCTCAGGGCTGACAGTAGCCACAGACATAGCTGTAGGGTCCTGTATTTGTGCCTCAATCGCCTGATTCATCCACAGGGTAAACTGCGCAAACGGATCATCCGCCAGCGACTCACGGCTTAACTTGCCGTAATCATATTCCCGTCGATTATCTTCTAAGCTCATAGCCTTGCCATTTCCGTCGGTTTAAGAGATTTACATACGGCCTATAGATTGCCCACCATCCACCGGCAATGCAACACCGTGCAGATAGGACCCCGCATCACTAGCCAACAGCAAAAACGGCGCAGTCATCTCATCCATACCACCAGGACGACCCGCAGGGGACGAGTTCAAGTAAGCCTGAGCTTCTGGCGAATCAAAGGCAGCCGCCGTCATCTCAGTCAAGAAGTACCCTGGGCACAGCGCATTAACACGCACACCTTTGGCCGCCCACTCCAGCGCCATAGACTTAGTCAGCTGAATCACGGCCGCTTTAGAGGCACTGTAGCTCGCCTGACCAAAGGCCACTCGCAGACCCAAAATAGACGCAGTGTTTACAATGCTGCCACTCACACCGGCCTCAATCATGCGCTTAGCGGCCTGCTGGCCGGCAATCCAAACGCCCTTAAGATTAGTGTCGATCATCTTGTCCCAGTCATCCTCACCAATCTTCAGTGCACTGCGAACATCTGCTACACCAGCATTATTAGCCAACATAGTCACAGTGCCAAAAGCCGCCTCAGCCTGATCAAAAGCCGCAATAATAGACGCCGAATCAGTCACATCCATAGCCACAGCCAGAGCCTCACCACCATCAGCTTTAATCTCAGCCACCAGCGCCTCAAGCCGCTCAACACGGCGGGCCGCCACTACTACCTTGGCCCCACGCGCCGCCATAATCTTCGCAAAGTGCACCCCAAAACCACTGGATGCGCCGGTTACCATGGCCACTTTGCCGCTCATATCAAATTCTGTAGTCACTGTTCGATTCCTTAATAGTCAGTTATTCATTGTTATTGGTTTTATTTGCTGGTCGGTAGTTTAACTCGTGGTGGGCTGGGCAACTAGGGGGAATGGGACTGTTGGGTTCTTGCGTTGGTGCTAAGACGCTCAGAGAACTCGAGTCGAGAAATTTTCTTATTAAACTATCTGAGTTGAAAATATCTTTTTGACGCTATAACGTTATAGCGTTAAAATGGGGTTTTTAAACGAAGATTGCGCCATGAGTAATTTATCCAAAAGATCGACAGTCTATTTTGACCCTGCTATCCACCAAGCATTAAGGCTCAAAGCCGCTTCGACCCACCTGTCCGTATCAGACCTGGTCAATGAAGCAGTGCGAGTTCATCTAACTGAAGACCAGGAAGATCTTCAGGCGTTTACCGACAGAGTGAACGAACCTGAGATGAGCTATGAAACTCTACTTAATGACTTAAAAAAGCATGGCAAAATATAAAGTCACTTTCAAAAAGTTGGTAGCTAAGGATTTAAGGAATATTGCCAATCGAGATGTGCAGCGCATTCTTGCACAAATTGGTCTGCTGGCAGATAACCCCAGATCAGAGGGCTGCCTTAAACTTTCAAATATGCAGCAATACCGAGTGCGTGTTGGGCTCTATCGAATAATCTATGAAATTCAGGATGCTAGACTGGTGATTCAGGTCGTAAAAGTTGGCCACAGGACTAACATTTACAAAGGCAACTAACCAATTGTACTAAGGACTGGTTTTTTAGAAGTTGGTGAAGAGACAGGGTCATATCTTCACAGTTTAATCCTCCTTGATGCTTGTCTGTCTAGCTTTGCGCTCTTCTTCCTCCTCAAGCAACCTCCGCTCAAACTCCATGTGAGCATCACGTCGTCTTTGAGCTTCCTCACTGGAACCAGATATAAGACGTTTTTGCCTATCTAATTCGATAATGAGGTATTTTTTAAATGAATTATCTGCAGGTAATATCTGATACCGGGAATTGAAGTGGCTAATTTCGCCTGTTACGTAAATCACATTGCTAACACTAGGCTTGGAAAGGTCAGGACTAATTGCCGGCTGAGAAAAGTCACCTCCCTCATTCTCTACACTCTCGGCATGGATATATAAATTTACCGAATTGAGTTGTTTCTTTAACTCCTTACTAAGTCGCGAATCCTCAGTATCAATCCGTCCAGATAGTTTCTTCCCCACCCAGACACGAGTAGTACCGCTGTGCTGATCCCTGATATTGTCAGCCTCAACCACAAGTTCAACATCTTCAAATGGATTGAGTAAAAAAGGTCCCGATTTTTCGGCTAATAAGTCTAGATCAGCTTCTACAATTCGGTGACGCTTAGAAAAATAGGTAGCACGCTTGATAGAGTAGTTATTTTCACGATACGCTTTATCTCTAACGCTTTGATGAATAGGCTGGAACAGGCGCTCTAATTCCTGTGGATCTATTGAGGTTATTGGGTTAGATACAGCAAAAAAATGAGGGCATACCAAGCATAGGTAGACCCCTGTCTTCAAAAAGGTTTTCATCCTGAATACTCCCTTTGTTATGTACTTTTGAGATTAAAAGCACCGTAGGAATAATAGGAATATATTTGTGTAAACTAAATAACCAAAATGTATTAATACGGAGGTATGAACGGCCTAACCATAAGTCACATACCGCTCCATCTCATTGGTATCCAAATGGGGTACGCCATTAAACCCTGTCAAATTCATCTTGTGCTGATTAAAGAAAAAATGACTGATCGCTGTATTCTTATACTGCAGGTTTAGGTCAAAGATATTCTCATCCGGAATCCCCAGTACCAGCCCCACAAAAGTACTTATGGACCCGCCAGACCCAATAGCTAAAATGCGATTGCTACTGTTGGACATTGCCATAATCTGCTGCTGGGCATCCAGCACCCTGCCCTTAAACTGTGCCCAGGTCTCTGGCACATTCTCTACCCTGTCCTGAGTCCATAGGGTCAGCACTTTGCGCAGTAGCCTAAAATGATGCCTCTTGTCCTCGGGGTTATCGGCAATGGCTTTAATCAATGGATCATCGCC
>Ga0206129_10000140_pt1 | contig 123425 bp, 120 predicted proteins | sample Helgoland_Spring_8_FD_148616 | JGI IMG/M metagenome (GOLD analysis project Ga0206129, IMG submission 148616) | Pelagic subsurface seawater microbial communities from Kabeltonne, Helgoland, North Sea - Helgoland_Spring_Bloom_20160502_2 | ecosystem: Environmental > Aquatic > Marine > Epipelagic... | reverse complement strand
TAACCACAGTAGACTCTTTAAATCGAGCAATGAGCGTGTCGCTTGAAGGGTTGCTATATAAATCTATATATTCAAGCTGCTCAACTAGGGTGTACTCTTTTAGCTTGGGGTGGTTCATAAATATTGACCTTTATTGTTCGGTTCGAGAAAATCTAGATGTAATTTTGATTCAGAAAATTGTACCATGTATAAAACAATTGTTAAACCATTGCTTTTTAAGCAAGACCCCGAGACTATTCACTATAAGGTCTTTGGTTGGTTAAAAATATTATTAAAAAGCAGCATATCAAAATCTTTTGCGAAAAGAATTTACTCTGTTTCAGATACTCGACTTGAAAAAGAATTGTTTGGTTTAAAATTCCCCAATCCAATAGGCCTCGCAGCAGGTTTTGATAAAGACGCGAAGCTTTATGAAGAGTTGGGTTGTTTGGGTTTCGGATTTATAGAAGTTGGCACCGTAACGCCTTTACCTCAAGACGGCAATCCTAAACCAAGGCTCTTCAGATTGCCAAAGGATGAAGCGTTAATCAATCGTATGGGTTTTAACAATGGTGGAGTAGACCAAATGATTGAGCGATTAAAAAACCGAAATCCAAACCAAATTATTGGCGGTAATATTGGAAAGAATAAGGTCACCCCAAATGAAGAAGCAATTAATGATTATGTCATTTGCTTTGAGAAGCTATTCGATTATGTAGATTATTTTGTAGTGAATGTTAGTTCTCCCAATACGCCAAATTTGAGAGAGTTGCAAGATAAAGAACCCTTAACTAAATTGTTGCAAACACTGCAGGATTTGAATAACGCAAAATCGAAGAGAAAAGCTATTTTATTGAAGATTGCTCCGGATTTAACAAACGAGCAGTTGGACGATATCGTAGAAATAGTTGATTCGACAAAAATTGACGGAATTATAGCAACCAATACAACCATTGACCGTTCAAACTTACATACAGATGACTCAGAAGTTGAAGGTATTGGAGCTGGTGGCTTGAGTGGAAAACCTGTTAGGAATAGATCAACGGAAGTAGTGCGTTATCTTTCAAATAAATCGAATAAGTCCTTTCCTATTGTCGCAGTGGGTGGAATTTATACTGCGGAAGATGCCATTGAGAAATTAAATGCAGGTGCGGATTTAGTTCAGATTTACACGGGTTTTATTTATGAAGGTCCTGGTATGGTAAAAAGAATGAGTAAAGGGTTGGTAAAGCACTTTTCAAATAATTAGACCATGAGTAAACTTAAGATTATTGAATGTTCAAGGGATGCAATGCAAGGGATTCATGAGTTTATTCCAACAGCAACGAAGGCAGCTTATATAAATACCTTGTTGAAGGTTGGCTTTGATACGATTGACTTTGGGTCATTCGTTTCTCCAAAGGCCATTCCTCAATTAAAAGATACTGCTGAAGTATTGGCTCAACTCGATTTGTCAGAAACCTCATCTAACTTATTGGCAATTGTTGCCAATCAAAGAGGTGCAGAGGATGCTGCTAACTTTGAAGAGATTCAATATTTAGGGTATCCCTTTTCAATTTCTGAGACGTTTCAGCAGCGAAATACAAATTCAAGTATACAACAGTCATTAGGAAAGGTTGAGGCAATACAGGAGCTTTGCGTGAAGAATGGTAAGGAGTTAGTTACATACATATCAATGGGATTCGGTAATCCTTATGGAGACCCTTTTCACGAAGACATTGTCGCTAATTGGATTGAGAAGCTTGGTGATTTGGATCTCAAAATATTTGCATTAAGTGATACCATTGGCGTTTCAGAGCCTCAAATTATCTCTAGATTGTTTTTTAGCTTAGTAAAAGAGTACCCTGAATTTGAAATTGGTGCGCACTTGCATACTACGCCTGAAACATGGAAAGAAAAACTAGATGCGGCATTTAAAAATGGTTGTAAGAGATTTGATGGGGCAATGTTAGGCTATGGCGGTTGTCCTATGGCTGCAGACGATTTAACCGGTAACATGGCTACAGAGAACTTGGTTGCTTATTTTTGGGAGCAAGGGGTTGATTTGAGTCTGGATCATGAATTATTTAAAAAAGCCAGAGCAGAAGCGGGTAAAATATTTCTATAGGTTTATTATTCTTTTAATAAATCTGTTTATAACACGATATCTAATATTTGTTTGCATTTGATTCTCCCGTTATCTTCGGTCTGAACAAAAACCAATAAAATGAAAAAAGTAATGATTATGCTTTCTTTTGCTTTTTTGCTATTGATGGCATGTGGTGGAGAAAAAGCACAAGCAACCGATACTGAGAAGGTGGCGGAAGAATTAAGTGCAACAATTGATTCGGCCGCAGTAGAAAATAGTAGAGTTGAATTTTTTAATTATTTACAATGGTTTGGCTAAACTGCGTTTTAATGCAGTTTAGGTTTTGTTGTAAGTAGTTAATTATTGTAATTGATATTCGAGACCTATAAGAAATTGGCTATCTGTATTTTGAACGTCTACATAAGGCGTGGTATGATGTCTTAATTGAGATGTAATATATGTTGAAACATTTTTAAACTTGTAGTATACCCTAGGCTCAATAAATAGGCGGACATCTAGAATTACTAAAAATGCGAGGTGTTAAAGTAGCTCATTCCACTATTCAAAGGTGGTTGTTTAAAGTCAGTAAATTGATAGTAGAGCTACTTCGCACACGAGAAAGAAACATGTATGTGTTAGTTGACCAGATGGACTGAGTAGGCATTTTCTATTTATTAAAGAATCCTTATTTTTGGGTAAAGTATAACTTAATAAAGTAAACACTATGAATTTAAAAAATGAAAAAACAGAATTACCCTGCCCTGGAGGAGGTAGAGCCATTAAAACTACTTACGGGGATATAGCGAGAAAAAGTTCTTTGAAATCAAGTAAAGGTCATGAATACAAGTTTAAATCAAGTGATCAAAGTAAACTTAAAAAAGCAATGGATAAATTAGAAAAATTACAAAAAGAATTTGAAAAGGATATGGAAAAGGCTCAAAAAGAATTTGGAGAAAGTTATAATGATGTGATTGGTAATGCTGACGTCATGATCAAAAAATAATATGGCATCAATTACAGACAAACCCATAGCAAGACTTGAACAAGACTCATTAAATATTGAAAAATATGCTAACTCGCTTTCAAAATTTATAAGGAATAGTGATACTCCAATAACTATAGGCCTTCAAGGTGAGTGGGGAACAGGAAAAACTTCCTTAATGTCTTTACTTCTTGAGAACTTTAATGAGGATGGAGAGAAAAGAGAAATTGCCACTTCCTGGGTTAATACTTGGGAGTATAGTTTATTTAAAGGTGCTAGCGAGACTACTCCAGCGGTACTAAGTGGCATGTTGGAAAAACTCAGAGATGAAAACAAGGATATTTGGACCATTAAAGATGTAGCTACAGACAAGGTAAAAAAAGCAACAAAATTTTTAAGTGGACTTGCCAATCAAGTTATAGCAAATCAGACGGGTATAAATGTCAAAGAAGCTGCAAGTGATTCATTTACAGAAAAAAATGTAGCTCATATTGTAGAAGTAAAAAACCTCATTGCGTCCATCATCAATGAATTGATTGAACATAGTGAAAACGAAATTAAAAAAGTAGTTTTTTTTGTTGATGATCTGGATAGAATTCCTCCTAACGATGCAGTTGAAGTTTTAGAATCACTTAAAAATATTTTTGATATTCCTAAATGTGTTTTTATACTTGCCATAGATTACGATGTAGTTGTAAAAGGACTCGAAAGTAAATTTGGTCCAAAAACAAAAGAAAATGAAAGAGAATTTAGATCATTTTTTGATAAAATAATACAAGTACCTTTTAGTATGCCTGTTGGGGCTTATGACATTACAACTTTTTTAAAAACAAAATTAGATGATTTAGGTGTTGGAGTTAATCCGGACAGTATAAACCAAATAACAAAAATAGTCAGATACACAGTGGGTAATAACCCAAGAAGTCTAAAAAGATACTTAAATACTTTTAGTCTCATCAATCAAATTATGGATGATGATGATGAGAATGAAAATGATAATGACAACATTATTTTACTTTTTGCTGTATTAGGAATCCAAGTTTCTTATCCCCAGATTTTTAGATTATTAACTCAAAATCCAGATTACTTAGGCTGGAGTGACAAATTTGGAAACAAAATAGGGGTTGATTTGAATAAAATTAAAGAAGATATTGAAAATGTTGGAGAATCTGAATTAACTGATGAAACTTGGGAACAAATTATTTGGGGGTTTTGCCAAAAAGATCCTTTTTTGAAAATAAAGTGTTTCAATATTTTAGAATTGTTTAATTTTTTAAGAGAATTGTTTTGTAAAAATGATTTAAAAGAAGAATGGAATGAGAAATTAAAAGAGGATGACACTAAATATAATACTTTAAAAGAAAAATTATATGAAAGGTTAAGCTCTGTTTTAGAGTTTGCAGCCATCACTAATGTCGATGATGACCTTGAAGTCAAATCAATAACAACCAAAAAAGGAAATGTTATCTACTTTGAAGGATTTGATGGTTGGATTCAAGAAATGAGAAATGGTCAGGAAGAAAATAAACAGCTAGGGCTTAAAAAACGTAAAGCAATTGATATTAATAGCGATATTGAAGAATTCTTAACAAAATGGAATAATTATTTTGAGTCTAAAGAATTTGACTTATCCTATACTCCTACAGGTGGCTGCGCAGTAAAATACAAGAAAACAAAAATTGCAAACTTAGGTTTTGGTGGTAGCGGTGGTAATAAAACCGCAGACATAGCATTCATGATCCTAAGAGCCTTTAAACGGGATTATAGAAGACCAATAATTACAGGAATTGACTCACACAATATCAGAACGTATGACCCAAATGGTACAAAATCTTTTAAGGTGCCATGGGGCAACCAATTCTTTCAGCTGACTGGGGGAATAAGTGATTTTAAGTTGAGGGAAGATGATTTAAAACAATTATTTATGGAAGCAGTAGAAACAATAGATGAGGGTAAAAAATTAAAAGTTAATATGGATAATCACCATAAATTAGAGGACATATTTAATGGTTCATTTAATTTTAGTTAATCTTTAATTGATACTTTTTAAAACTTTTAAATGAAAACATTTTTAATTAAACGAAACCTTGACTTTACCATACACGGAGTTCTTGTAAACAGAAATGTCTTAAATAAACATCAAATGAGAACTCAAAATAGCTCCACTTTAATATTGATAACCCACAAATAGATTGGAGAAGAAATGATAAGAAGAACACTTAGACTCATGCTCATAAGAAAGAATTCCAATGCTATTGAAAAAATATGCAACGACTAACCCTGATGTAAAAAAATCGTTATTCTCGTTACATAAGTCTGGCAATGATTTAAATGAAGCAATTGAAAGACATGAAAATAAGTACTTTAAATAGAATTTAAGAAGGCTTTTTTACGTTTACAAGTTTTGAGTTATTAGAATATTTATTAGTACTTCTCACAAATAAAATCTACAAATCCACTTTCCTTAGTCCATTTCTTCGATACTGCTTCCAAGATTCCATTAAATATATTCATTGTTTTCTACTTTTCTCTTTTTCCTCCATTTCTCTTGCTTTGGATAGAGCACTCGCGACCATACCTGCTGGCACGGTAACAATTCCAACTCCAATCATTAGAACAAAAAAAGTAAATATTTTTCCACCCACAGTTATTGGGTATACATCACCATATCCGACCGTTGTTAAAGTGGCGATTGCCCACCAACCACTATGAATAATGGAAGTAAATAATTCTGGTTGTGCCTTATTTTCAAAAAAATATATACCCGCTGATGCTAGAAAAATAAATATAGCTGTGACCATAAAAAATAATAAAATTTCCTCTTTTACGATTCTCACTGCAATATGAAATCTATTTAGGGCTTTATTATATCTTATTAGTTTTAAAGCTCTAAATATTCTAAAAATTCGGAAAGCCCTTAAAGCTCTCAGATCATAAGCTCCTCTTAAATAGAAAGGAAAAATAGCTAAGAAGTCGATAACCCCGTAAAAACTAAAAATGTATTGAAAAGGTTTTTTTGAAACAAAAACTCTTAATAAATATTCTATTGAAAATATGATTACACAAATTAATTCGAAGGCTTCTAAAGCCGCAATAGTATTAGCCGAATTGTCCGGTAAAGTTTCAATCGTAAAAGCGACAAGAGATAAGAGAATTAAAATTTGAATAAAATAGTCGAATACTTTCCCTTTTGGGCTTGTATTATCTTCAATAATAATTCGTACTTTTTCTTTCATTTATTTTTGTCTCGAATATAAAGAAATAAATTATAAATAGACTTTCAAACTTTTTCATTGTGGACGTTGGGTACCTTTGTAATAGAAATAGATAAAAGATGGTTAAATCAATATCACTTATAGAGTTATTCAACCGCTTTTTAAAAGCCTTACTATCCGCGTTTGAAGATTTATAGATAAAAGCTTAGAATCACAAAGATAGAAAAGATCAAACTAGCGATTCCATTTGTTGTAAAGAAGGCAATGTTCACCTTCGAAAGGTCGTTTGGTTTCACTAACAGATGCTGATACACTAACAAGCTAACAAAAATTGCTGTCCCAAGCCAAAATAGGAAACCTGCATTGGCGTGATAGGCAGCCGCAATTAAATAACCTGCCGTTATTATATGGAATAACACAGACAGATTTAAGGTAGCCCTTCTTCCGATTTTAGCTGGAATGGAACTTAATCCCATTTTTTTATCAAATTCTTCATCTTGCAAGGCATAAATCATGTCAAACCCAGCAACCCAAAATAAAACAGCAAATGAAATGTAGAGTGGAAGCCAAGCGAAACTGCCCGTTACCGCAAGATAAGCACCAATAGGAGCGAGGGCTAACCCAACTCCCAGAATAAGATGACATAGTGCAGTAAAACGCTTTGTTAAGCTGTAACCTAAAACAACCAGCAATGCTATAGGAGATACATAAAAGCAGAGGTCATTTATGAAAAAGGTGGTTGCAACAAATAGAACACAGTTTACAATTACAAAAATGAGCGCAGCTTTAGGTTTAATACTACCGTTTGGAATCTCTCTAACGGTTGCGGTTCTTTCATTGGCCTTGTCAATGTCCCGATCAATATATCGATTAAATGCCATGGCAGCACTTCGCGCAAAAACCATGCATAAAACAACCTTCAAAAGTAGGATTGCATCGAAACTAATAGTAGAGTATTCGATTGCTAAAAAATATCCAATCAGCGCAAAAGGTAGCGCAAAAATGGTGTGGCTGAACTTGACTAAGGAGAGGTAGCTTTTCAATTAATTTTTAATTTTAATGATTCAATTTTCAATAAAGGTTATTTAAAATTAAAATGGCTGAACAGAAAACAATTCCATTCAGCCATTAAAAATTCTCAATTGAAAATTACAAATGAATTACTTCGCCATACGCTTCGGCAGTTGCTTCCATTACCGCTTCACTCATAGTAGGGTGTGGGTGAACTGCTTTTAACATTTCGTGTCCTGTTGTTTCTAGTTTTCTTGCCACTACAATTTCTGCGATCATTTCTGTTACGTTGGCACCAATCATGTGTGCTCCTAAGAGTTCACCATATTTAGCATCGTAAATTACTTTTACAAAACCATCTTTATGTCCGGCAGCACTTGCTTTCCCTGATGCAGAGAATGGAAATTTTCCAACTTTCAATTCATACCCGGCCTCTTTTGCAGCTTTTTCAGTCATACCAACAGATGCAATTTCAGGTGAGCAGTAAGTACAACCTGGAATATTTCCATAGTCTAATGGCTGAACGTGTTCTCCTTTGATTTTTTCTACACAAATAATTCCTTCTGCAGAAGCAACGTGAGCTAAAGCTTGTCCCGGAACACAATCACCAATGGCATAATATCCATCAATATTGGTCTTGTAATAATCATTTACCATGATCTTACCTTTGTCCGTTGCAATACCTACTTCTTCTAATCCAATATTTTCAATATTGGCAACATAACCTACGGCAGATAAAACAATGTCAGCCTCAATAACTTCTTCTCCTTTTTTAGACTTAACCGTTACCTTACAACCAGCGCCCTTCGTATCAACACTTGTAACTTCAGATTCTAATTTTATCTTAATTCCGTTTTTCTTGAAGGTACGTGCTAATTGCTTTGACACATCTTCATCTTCCACAGGAACAACGTTGGGTGCATATTCTACTATGGTTACATCAACACCCATGGCGTTGTAGAAATAGGCGAATTCAACGCCAATAGCTCCTGAACCTACAACCACCATTTTCTTTGGCATTTTTTCCAAGGTCATGGCTTCTCTGTATCCAATAATCTTTTTCCCGTCTTGAGGCAGGTTAGGTAATACTCTAGACCTTCCACCTGTTGCAATTATAATGTGCTTGCCATTCACCGTTTTTGAAGAACCGTCTTCCATTTTTACTTTCACCTTTTTTCCAGGTTTCAAAGTACCAGTTCCCATGATCACTTCAATCTTGTTCTTTTTCATTAAGAATTGAACTCCGCTGCTCATTCCGTTGGCAACATCTCTACTTCTTTTAATAACGTCTGTAAAGTTGGCTTTGCTGTCTTTTACTTCAATTCCGTAATCTGCGGCATGTTGAATGTATTCAAATACATTAGCACTCTTCAATAGGGCTTTGGTTGGAATACATCCCCAGTTCAAACAAACGCCACCCAATGATTCCTTTTCAATTACTGCAGTCTTAAATCCTAACTGAGCAGCTCTAATTGCGGTAACATATCCTCCGGGTCCGCTTCCTAATACAACAACATCAAAATCCATATCTTCTTATTTTAATTGAATACAATTTTAGAAGTGCGAAGGTAATAAAAACCTTAAAAAATAGCCGTTTAAATATCTCAAGTTGAAGAAAGGAAGACTAGTTTTTTTATATGCTTTGCTGAAGCATGAAAATATATTTTTTAAGCAATTGAAATTGAGTAACAAAGCGTGTGTCATAAAAAGGAATTTATCCTACGCATTGGAAAATGGCAGAGCCACGCTTCTGACGAATTGGAAGTAGGAGGAGTGATTATGAATAATATTCCCGGATTTAGAATCGACCACATGCCTTATGGCGGGGTAAAGGACTCTGGATTAGGTAGAGAAGGGTTAAAGTATGCGATGGATGAAATGACAGAAGGTAAGCTGATTGTGTATTAAGCAAGCTTATCTATATGAATTGAAAAAGGTCAAGTGAAAGCTTGACCTTTTTTATTTCTAAAATTTCAGTATTCAATAATTGTGGTCTCTTTAAATATTTAAAAGAATTATTTACTCTCGAGATCATGAATATGGTGCTCAAGGGCTTTAACGGAAATTTGAATTTCCCAAATTAAAAATGCCAAGGAGATGATAAGTAAGATAAGCGCCAAACCAAACACATAAATCGCAACGGTTTGCTGCTGTATGTAAATTAAAAACATGCTCAATACGCACAATAACAAGCTACTAATACCATAAATTTGCATGGAACGTGTTAAGTACAAGCGCTTTTTAATATTTTCGATTTGAGCAATAAGCACAGAATCTTTTTCAGTTTGATACTTATCATGCAAATTTCTAATGATGGCTGCATAGGCTAAAAAGCGATTAGTATAGGCTAACATGATTAGCGAAATAGCCGAAAATAATAGGGCAGGAGTGGTTAGGGTCAGGTTTTCCATAAAGCACCAGATTTAATATAAGTTTTTACTTTATGTAACGGTTTACAAACTAAAGAAGTTCCAAGATAACCTAGAACTTCTTTAGTGCTATAAACATTTAGAGTTTATGATTGAAAAAGGTAAACTCTTGATTCTAGTTTTTGATTAGTTTTAGCGTTTCTACTCCAGACCCTACAGTAACTCTCACAAAGTAAATTCCATTTTGCAACGCTGTTGCATCAATGGTAGTTGCATTAGCATTCACAATTATGGATTGAAGTAATTTGCCTTGAAGGTCTAATACTTCTAGCGTTTCTATAGTTGAACTATTGGACAACTTCCAAAAGTCTTTTGTAGGGTTAGGGTAAACGCTAAATTCACTTACACCAAATTCTTCTATTCCAACGGGTTGTCCTTTCCAGAAATAAATGTTGTCTACATAAATTCTAGTGGAAGAACCATTTCCTCCGGTAAATTTAAGCTGAATGGCGTTTGTAAGATCACCTGTAATTCCTGCAACAGGAATGTTGATGCTTTGCCATGTGCCATCACCGTTTGGTATTGGATGTGGAATCTCTGTGCCTGAACTAATAACACTTATATTCGGCGCAACTCCATCGACTGTCCAAATGTCCAAGTGTAAAGAATCCATGGTGGTAATGTTTAAAGTAGAATTAAATTCTATTCCCTGATAACTAAAATTAGGATATGCCAATACTGAGTTTGTTGCACTCAATGGAGCAAATAATGGATTTGCCGTAGTAAACCCTGATTGTTGCCAATCGGGGTTGTAGTTTGCTCCAGAGATGTTGTTGTAGGAGTTGCTGTAAATCGAAATCACATCGACCGCGTTACGAGCAGGAGGGGTTGGTGCATTTACATGAGGAGCTCCGATAAAATACCTAACAGTATAGGTTTGCACAACTGTGCTATCTTGCGATGTTACTACTACGGTGCCGCTACCGGGGATACTTGTTGCTTGACTTATAACTGTTGTGGCACCTGTGTCTACAGTGGTCGCTAATGTTATTGGAGGTATTGTTGTTGTTCCTCCGGCTAATACCACATTGTAATTTGCCGTATTGGGAGTAAAGCCGGGAATTGGATTTCCATTAACCCTCAGAGCGCCTAACCGTGAATCTTTTCCAGGAGCAGGAGCTGTTTTCCAGAAGTACAGATTATCCACGTAAATTCTTGTAGAAAATCCATTGCCACCAACAAACTTAAATTGAACAGCACCGGTAAGGTCTCCGGTAATACCTGCAACCGGAATATCAATGCTTTGCCACGTACCATCTCCGTTTGGTATTGGATGCGGAATTTCTGTACCAGAACTAATTACGGATATACTAGGAGTTACTCCGTCAACCGTCCAAATGTCCAAGTGTAAATAGTCCATACCGCTAATATCCACTACTGAATTAAATTCTATCCCTTGATAATTAAAATTGGGATAGGCCAATACTGAATTTGTTGAATTTGGTGGGGTGTATGTTGAACTAGCCGTTGCAAAACCGCTTTGTTGCCAATTTGGATTGTAATTAGCTCCACTGATGTTATTGTACGCACCACTAAATATTGAGATTACGTCAATAGCATTGCGCACGGGTGGGGTTTGAGCATCTATGTGAGGAGCTCCTATATAATAGGAAACGGTGTACGTTTGACTCACGGTATTATCTTGCGAAGTTACCACAACTGTTGCATTATCGGGAATAGATGTTGCTTGTGTAATAACAGCACTTGCAGCGGTGTCTGTGGTAGTAGCTAAGGTGATTTGAGGTACTACTGTTGATCCGCCTGGCAATACGATATCGTATGACAATGAATTGGGAGTAAAACCAGCTACCGGAACGTTAGTGACTTCTAAGGCATTGATTGTTGCATCTTTTCCCGGAGCAACGGGTGTTTTAAAGAAATAAATATTGTCTACATAAATAGCACTGGTTGTGCCGTTTCCACCGGTAAACTTTAATTGGATTGCTCTTGCAAGGTTTCCTGTGATACCTGTAACCGGAACAGTGATACTTTGCCAAGATCCTACTGTATTGGAAATTGCTTGTGGCACTTCAGGGCCTGAGCTAATTACTGCTAAACTTGGGGCTACACCACCTGCGGTCCAAATGTCTAGATGCAACGAATCCATGGCAGTAATATCTATGACAGTATTAAATTCAATACCTTGATAGTTAAAGTTAGGATATGCCAATAACGAGTTGGTTGAGTTTGGAGGTGTGAACGTTGAGCTAGCAGTTGCGAAACCACTTTGTTGCCAATTTGGGTTGTAATTCGCACCCGATATATTGTTGTATGCTCCGCTAAAAATAGAAATTACATCTACTGCGTTTCGAGCAGGAGGCGTTGGTGCATCTGTAGTTGGTGCCTGAGAAAAGCCTGAAAGGGTAAATAAAAGTAACAGAGTAAAGCTTATTAATTTCATGGTTGCTTGAATAAACAGTATTAGTGTAATAGAGTTAAATTAATGCTTGTAATTGGATTTAGACCTTATAGTATAAATTACAATTACCTAACAAATATAGGTAAAAAGTAGAACTACTGATTACTCCATTAAATTTAATTGTGCTGTAGAAATATCTTAAAAAGACCATTATTTGAAAGGGACTAGAATAACCTTAATATAAGGCAATAAACTAAAAGCTTACTTGTTTGTAGTGAGTTAAATATGAGTTGTGATTAAATTAAAAAGAATCAGCTCATTATATATTAAAACGACTCACCAATAAATATATAAAAACCCCTACCTTCTCTGGTAAAGGCAAGGTCTGTTCTTATCCAAATGTCTTTTTTGGGAAACAATAAAAACCTAAGGCCCGCACCTCCAGAAACTACAAAATTTGATACGCCCAAATTGTTAACCTCATCAAAAACAGAGGCGGTTCCTCCAAACACAGCCGCGCCAATTCTTTTGGTAAAGTTAAACGGTATGGGTAAAAAACGGTATTCCACTTGGGCTGCTACTTGATTATTGTCTCGATATCGCCCATAATAGTAACCTCTCATCATGCTTTCTCCACCCAACAGTGCCAATTGGTTAAAAGGAACATCGCCAAAGTTAAATTGGCCTAAAACTTGAGTAGCCAATACGTTGTTTTTGCCCATCGGCTTAAAGAATCGTGTATCTGATATGATGGATGTAAATTTAAATGTGCTGCCCCAAGCTGGGTTGTAATGGAGCAGTGCCAATTCAGAAAAGAACCCTTTTCGAACATTCAACACGTTATGCCTATTGTCACGAACAAATCCCAAGCCGAGCCCTATATTGTCAGAACCATTGCTACCTCTAGGAAGTTCAAGATTTGGATTGGTTGATTCTGTGAGCTCAAAATCGACTGAAGAGAGTCGTTGGTAATCAAACTCGAAACCTACAAACAGATCCTTTCTCAGCTTTCGTAAAACACGCTCCTTAATTAAAATCTGATTTGCCTGCACCTTTGCAAGAGCTTGTTCTGGTGATTTAATTCCAATACCGTGATAAAACAAAGGAAAACTTTGAAATCGCAATTTCCCTAGAAAAAACCAACGACTTTGATCTGAATAGATCGCGTGATCGAAAAACAATCCGTACTGATTCTCCAAGGTGAAGAAGGTAAACCCGTTTATTTCGCTCAATCTGTTGGTAGTATCTTGATTTGCGAAGTAAACGTACAGCGAACTGAATCCAATCTCCCAACTTGTTTCTGGGGCGTATGCAAAAACAGGATAAACAATAAGTTGCGATTCTGCTAAGTCGCTCGTGTCGTTAAAAATATTATTTAAATACACCAAATACGGCTCATTGAGTTTGTTGGCGGTTGTTCCTTCAATAAAGGCATCAGCAATAACCAAGCAGCGCTGAGAGCGAATGGCCTTTCGGAAATAGGGATTTTTAATAATTCCTTTAGCTCCGGTAAAATCCGATCTGTTGTCCAAATTGTGATCGCCTTCCGCACGAGCATTCAGAAGGTAGGTTCTTTTGGGAGCAAAAGCTGGGGTGAAGCCAAAATGAGACAATTGTATTTTTTGAGGGTTTTTACTAGTAATTATTGGAGCTTTCGCTCCGGCTGATACATTATAGTTGGGTTCGAAGGCAAACTCACTTTTAGCATTGAACTTTTTTTCAACTACTTTAACTTTACTTACAATGACATACCACCGCACATTTTTAATGAATTACGAATCCAAGAGTTTGAAATTACGAATTACAATCAGAGAATTTCGAATTATGAATTACGAATCTGGGAATTATGATTAAACGACTCGTAACTGTATTTATTCTCTTCGTAATGGATAGTTAAATTCCAATTATATTCAAGTCGCTATTCTTAAAGGCTGTCGTTTTTAACTGAGGTTTAACAATTTCTTGAATGAGTTCTGCCAGTTCAATCATACTTCGTTTTTTAGAAATGGGTTTAATCGCCAGCAGGCTAATTTCCCGAACGGGAATAGGTTTCTGAAAGAATTGAGTTTTTGCTTTTCTATTTTTAGATAGGTTGTTGTAATAAAGTTCCGGAACCAGTGTTAGTCCGCCCATTTGATCGCTAAGGTTTAATAGTGTTTCAAATGAATTGCTCTTAAATTGTAAGTTTTCAGTTTGCTCTTTCTTTTCTCGAATCTTGCACAGGGTCATACTTTGACTTCGAAAGCAATGCCCTTCTTCTAGCAGCCATACCTTTTTGTTTTCTACGTCTTTAGAGCTAACAAAACCTTTATCAGTTTCGGAAATTCCATATACCATCATGGCTTCGTAATACAAGATTTGCTCTTCATATGCCTCACTCAAATCTTCGATGGGTGTAGATAGCAATCCAAAATCAATTTGATTGTGAGCTAGTTGATATAAAATTTCATCGGTGGTTATTTCAGAAATAACAAGCTTTAATTTGGGATGCTGCTCTATTATGCTCGGCAGTATCAACGGTAAGAGAGAGTTGGCAATGGTTGGAATAATCCCCAATCGAATTTCTCCCATCATTTCACCAGTGTCTAGTTGACTCAAATGAAATAATTCTTGCTGCTTCGCTAAAATATCTTCTGCCTTTTTAAGCACCAATATTCCATCATCTGTAGTTTGTATGGGGTGCCTGCTGCGATCAAACAATTGAACGGATAGCTCTTCTTCAAGCTTTTTAATCATCGCACTTAGCGTAGCTTGAGTAATGTTGCAGCTTTCAGCAGCTTTACCAAAGTGTTTGGTTCTGTGAACGGCTAAGGCGTATTCTAGTTGTTGAAAGTTCATAATCGATAATATCTATCAAAGATATAGATTTAATCGTTTGGTTCTATTAAACAATGCAACTAACTTTGTGGCTAAATACAAACTTTAAAAACTAAAAACTAAAAACTATGTCATTTGTAGGCAAAAAATTTCCAAATTTAAACGTTACAGCCATGGACGAAATGGGTGATAACAAAACTATTAACATCTTTGAAGAGGCAACAAAAAATAACAAGAAGGTATTGTTATTCTGGTATCCAAAAGATTTCACTTTTGTGTGTCCAACAGAATTGCACGCATTCCAGGCGGCATTGCCAGAATTTGAAAAAAGAAACACAATCGTAATCGGTGCTTCTTGCGATACTGCAGAGGTTCATTTTGCTTGGTTAAATACTGCGAAAGATAACGGTGGTATCGAAGGGGTAACTTACCCAATTGTAGCAGATAGTAACAGAAACTTAGCATCCATCTTAGATATTTTAGATGTATCTGCTGTAGAGTACAACGAAGAGTACAATGTTGACATCGTTACAGGAGACAGCGTATCATATAGAGCGACCTACTTAATTGATGAAGAAGGAACAGTATTTCATGAAGGAATTAACCACATGCCGTTAGGAAGAAACGTAAATGAGTTTATTCGTTTAATTGATGCTTACTCACACGTGCAAAAAAACGGAGAGGTTTGTCCTGCAAACTGGGAAGAAGGTAAAGATGCGATGAAAGCCGACAGAAAAGGTACAGCAGAGTACTTGAGCAAAAACTAAATCGTCAACAACGTAGGATAAAAGACGGATGTTAAGTCAAACGTCTTTTATCCTTTATTTTAAAATTTAATCATATTAAACTATGTATCAAGAATTAACAGAAGACAATTTAGCTGCAAAAGTAAAAGAAGGAGGAACAGTAATCGTGCAATTCTCTGCCGGGTGGTGTGGTAATTGCCGCATGATGAAGCCTAAGTTTAAACGTTTCTCAACTGAGCATGAAGATGCTGCTTTTTTGATGGTAGATGCTGAAAAGTATCCAGAGTCAAGAAAATTGGCAGATGTGAACAACTTACCAACGTTTGCAGCTTTTAAAAATGGAGTGTTAGTAAAGCAAATTCAAACAAATAAAGCTGAAAACCTAAAAGAAATGATCGATGAGATTACCACTAATTAAGCACATCAACAGCTTCATCACAGAGAATGATGAAGATTATGTGAACGAAGCAATAGAGGTGTTAGAACACCTTTCGGAAAGCGCTGCGTTGAAAGACGAAGAGCTAGATGTAATTGGAGAGTTGCTGTCGAATTTGTACGGCGGACTTGAGGTTGCGAAAATGGTTAAAGAAGGAAAAACAGAAAAAGAAGCAGCCAATGCTTTTATGCAACGAGTTTTAGGATCAATAGATCAATAGACTCTGCGCTTGATAACAGCCACAACCTTAAAATAGTACAGTTCGTCAAAACAATTATATCCAAATATTGTTGTATTTCTAGAGATAAGTATTTTATTTTAAGCTATTAAGCAATGAAATTTGACGATCGTTGAATCTATCCACTTATCCATTCGTAACCTCACAGCGAATCAGTGCAAATAACTAAAACCATAAAACAAGAATCATGAACAAAATAGGATTAGACCCAAAAAAAAGCGAAGAATTAGCAGAATTATTAAACGATTTATTAGCCAATTATTCGGTGTTCTATCAAAACACAAGAGGATAATGTTTACATCATTCGCTACAAAGACGGAGCAGGGAAAGAGAAAAGCAAAAAGGGAACACTTACGTTGATTCGGTAGGAATTCAAATACTAAATACAACCTCATTTGTCGCGCTTCAATCAAAATAGAATCAAGAATCTAAGTAGTTTTGCACCATGAAAAAAAGTGTTAGTAGTATCGTCATATTGATTTCCGTTTTTATAACAGCTTGCTCAGGTGGTACAGACAAGAAAGCTCAAATAGAGGAAGTTGTCTCAAAACAAGATGCTAAAGCAGAACAAATCATTCAACAATCCATCCAGGCTCATGGTGGCGAATTGTATGAAAAGGCGCATTTTCAATTTACGTTCAGAGAAAACAGCTATCGCTTTAACAACGACAAAACATTTTTTGAATATGAATTTAATGGTCTCAACAAAAAAGGAGATTCTATTCAAACTGTATTGAATAAAAGAGGTGTTAACGTATGGGAAAATGGCAAGTCACTAGAGTTGAATGAGAAAGAACAACTAATCTATTCAGAAAACTTAAATTCAGTGATTTACTTTGCAACCTTACCGCATAAATTGGGCGATCAATCGGTCAATAAGTTCTATGAAGGAACCACCACTATTAAAGGTAAAACCTATGAAGTAATTAAAGTAACGTTCGATCAAGAAGGTGGAGGAACTGATTTCGACGACGAGTATTTCTATTGGGTGAATGCTGAAACCATGCTAATAGATTATTTGGGGTATAATTATCACACAAATGGCGGTGGAGTTCGATTTAGAGCAGCCTACAATCCTCGAAAAGTAGAAGGTATTCACTTTCAAGATTACATCAATTACAAAGCAGAAGTGGGCACTCCGCTTGGAACACTAGCTGAGCTATATGAAAGTGGTAAGTTGGAAGAGCTTTCTAGAATTGAGACCGAAGATATAACGCTGGTAAAGAATTAACCGAAATAGCAGGTTATCTTTGATGAATTCAGTTGTAAAAAGATATTTTTACAGCGCGTTAATCGCAAAATACAATTAAAATGGAAGAAGAGCAGGAGAAAAAGAATTTTGTCATAAAAGGAAATGCTAAAAAGAAGGTAGTGAGTTTTGGTGCATCTAAAGCTAAGGCTTCAAAAGAGGAGAAGCCAAGAGTAGCACCTCGAACAAGGGCCGTTTCTGCGGATGATGCTCCGGCAGAAGGGAAAGTTGAAAAGAAAGTCAATGATAACTTCGCAAAACACTCATTAAGAGAGCCGTTAGAAGAAGGGGAGTACCCAAGAGAATTGAAGCATCAGTTTAGTATTAACACTGAGTTTGAAGCGGCATTTGAAAAACTAACGGATGGACAAAAAGAGGGGTATTTATTCTACTTTAGAGGACCGAAATTAACAGCTTCCATTACTAATAGAATTGTAAAAAAAATTGATAGAATTATGAACGGTCATGGGTTGAACGATTGTATTTGTGGTAAATCCAAGAGCATGCCGAATTGTGATGGGTCACATAAGAATGCTTGATACCAACCTTTTCTTTTAAATTAAATTCACATAGCACTTACAAATAAATTAAAACACAGCCATGAAGAAGTATTTTGTAGTAAGTACAATGTTGATTTTAATAAGCTTAAGTGTATTTTCGCAAGAGCATTCGGTGTCCAATGAATACCCCGGCTCAATTGTAGATGTAAGTGCTGGTGTTGGTCAAAGTCATGGTACTATTGGTGTGAAATCAGTATTGGGATACAAAGGCACAGGTTTGATGCTGGCAGTTGGTTCTTTTGATGGATTTACTACTACAGCTATAGGTTTTCAAGTTGCAGTTGATTGGTGGTTTGCAAGTTTGTCATATGGAGCTACCGGTTCTTATGAAGTTGCATTCGGTGGACAGGTGGATAAAGGGTTGACACAAAGTTTTGTGTTCCTGACAGGCGGTAGAATTAATCTAATAAAAAGTAAACGATTGTATTTAGAGTTAGCTGCGGGCCTTGCAGGATCTGACGAAATTCCCGCACCATTTGGCCAGGTGCAAGAGATTGAAGGTGGATTAAGTTTAGGCTTTGGCTTAGGTTATCGGTTCGGTAATTTTTAGAATACACTAATTACAGAGCAAAATACATTTGATGAGTACTTTTATTGTCACTAAAATACTATTATAACCTTCACTCCATTCATGAAAAACGATACTAAAATTTCTTGTCCCAACTGCGGAACTTCCATTGATGTTCAAGATATACTAGCACATCAGCTAGAAGAAGAAATTAAGAAAAAATACCAAGAACAACTTTTAAAAGAGAAAAAGGAGAGCGAGTCGAAGCTAGCTCAGCTGCAAAAAATACAAGATGAGCAAGCTGAAACACTAGCAAAGGAGAGGACAGCATTTGAAGAAAAAAAGAAGCAAGAGAATCGCATTTTTCAAGAGCGTTTAGAAAAGCAGATTAAAGAAGAAAAGTCAAGGATTGAGACAGAGGTAAAGGCAAAACTGACCGATGAAAACTCTGAGCAATTAAAGGCGCTTACCCAAGAACTAAACGAAAAAAGTGAACAAGTAAAGGAGTTAAATCGCTCAAAGGCCGAAATTGAAAAGCTAAAGCGAGAAAAAGGGGAATTGAAGGAAGCGGCAGAAGCAGAAGCGCAAAAGCAGTTAAATGCTACTTTACTTACCGAAAGAGATAAAATTCGGAAAGCTGAAGAAGAGAAAAACGAGTTGCGTTTTAAAGAAATGCAAAAGCAGTTGGAAGATCAGAAAAAACTGACTGAAGAAATGAAACGCAAGCAGGAGCAAGGCTCTATGCAATTGCAAGGAGAAGTTCAAGAGTTGGCCATTGAAGAATGGTTGGCTGAGCAATTCCCGTTAGATACAATTGATGAGATTAAAAAAGGTGCTAGAGGTGGAGACTGTATTCAAATTGTAAACACACGAACTGCTCAAAATTGCGGTGCCATCTACTACGAGAGTAAGCGGACAAAAGACTTTCAGCCTACTTGGATTGAGAAGTTTAAAGCAGACATTCGAGCAAAAGGGGCAAATATTGGTGTGTTGGTTACTGAGGTAATGCCTTCTGACATGAAGCGCATGGGTTTAAAAGACGGCATTTGGATTTGCAATTACGATGAATTTAAAGGTTTGTGCGCTGTATTGCGCCAATCCATCATTCAATTAAACAGTGCTGTGAGCTCCCAAGAAAACAAAGGAGATAAAATGCACATGCTGTATGACTTTTTGACTAGTAATACGTTCCGAATGCAAATTGAAGCTATAGTTGAAGGGTTTACTCAAATGAAAACCGATTTAGAAACTGAGAAACGCTCGTTTGCCCGGATTTGGAAACAACGGGAAAAACAAATCGATAAAGTCACCTTGAACACCATTGAAATGCACGCCTCAATAAAAGGTATTGCGGGAAATGCAATACAAGTAGTTAAGGCATTAGAACTACCTGGTGACGAAGACTTATTGGGGAACGAGTAATCTTAAACTAGAAATTAACTCTTTGCCAAGCACCTGCGTTATGACAAGTAATTCCATTACTCGTTAAAGTACTTTTTGCTTGTCCTGCTCTCATCCCAGATTTACAAACCACAATTACTTCCTTGCCTTTCAATTGTTTCACCTTACCATTTAAGTTTTGCAGGGGGATGTTTTTGCTTCCTTTTGCATGTCCAGACTTGAACTCTTGAGGTGAACGAACATCAACTACCACTGCGCCATTTTCGATGAGGGCTCTGTAATCAACCGGTGTTCCGAAAATTTGCTCTTTTAATTCTTGAAAAAATCCCATGTTATTTTGTTTTTGGCAAAAATAGTAAGCTAAAGACGAATTGTATGTAACATAAGTTACCACAGCAGTTTTCAAGGAATAATAAGACATCAATTACTAATCTAATTGTACATTTATCATTTTGCATTCAACGATTAAAAAATTATGATTTCAGTAGATGGTTTAGGGGTAGAGTTTAGCGGGCAAACCTTGTTTGAAGGTGTTTCATTTGTCGTAAATGAGAACGACAAAATTGCGTTAATGGGGAAAAATGGTGCAGGAAAAAGCACCATGATGAAGATTATGGCAGGCGAACAGAAACCAACTAAGGGAAAGGTCAATGCTGCAAAAGACTATGTAATTGCCTACTTGCCTCAGCACTTATTGACAGAAGACGACTGTACTGCTTTTGAAGAAGCGTCAAAAGCATTTAAAAAAATCTTCTCCATGAAGGAAGAAATGGATTCCATAAACAAACAATTGGAAACTAGAACGGATTATGAATCCGAAGCTTACATGAAACTCATTGAAAGAGTTAGCGAGGTGGGCGAAAAATTCTACGCCATTGAAGAAATTAACTACGATGCAGAAGTTGAAAAAGCATTAAAAGGCCTTGGTTTTAAACGAGAAGATTTTACCAGACAAACTTCTGAGTTTAGTGGGGGTTGGCGAATGCGAATTGAGTTGGCAAAAATATTACTGCAGAAACCTGATTTAATATTGTTAGATGAGCCTACGAATCATATTGACATAGAGTCGGTTCTTTGGCTGGAGCAATTTTTAATTCACAAGGCTAAAGCAGTTGTTGTCATTTCTCACGATCGAACATTTATTGATAACATCACTACTCGAACAATTGAGGTGACCATGGGGCGCATTTATGATTACAAGGCGAACTACAGCCATTATTTGCAATTGAGAGAAGAACGAAGGGTGCACCAATTGAAAGCACATGCTGAGCAACAAAAGTTGATTGCTGATAACATGGCGTTTATTGAACGTTTTAAAGGAACCTACTCTAAAACGAATCAGGTAAACTCACGAGAGCGTATGCTGGAGAAATTGGAGATTATAGAAATAGATGAAGTTGATACATCTGCTTTGCGTTTGCGTTTTCCTCCTTCGCCGCGTTCAGGAGGTTATCCGGTCACGGTCAAGGAGGTGTCTAAAAGTTATGGTGATTTACAAGTGTTTAATAACGCGAGCTTTAGTATTTCGAGAGGGGAGAAGGTGACTTTTGTAGGCAGAAATGGTGAAGGAAAATCAACCATGATTAAAGCCATTTTAAATGAGATTGAGGTAGATGGAACTTGTGAATTAGGTCACAAAGTGAAAGTGGGGTATTTTGCTCAAAATCAAGCATCCTTGTTGGATGAGAGCTTAACCATTCTTCAAACGGTGGATGAAGTTGCAACTGGTGAAATTCGAACACAAATAAAAAATATTTTAGGCGGTTTTATGTTTCGTGGAGATGATATTGATAAGAAGGTGAACATGCTATCCGGTGGAGAGAAAACGCGCTTGGCCATGGTAAAACTTTTACTAGAACCTGTGAATTTGTTAATTTTAGATGAGCCTACTAACCATTTGGATTTGAAGTCGAAAGATGTTCTAAAGGAGGCCTTAAGAAACTATGATGGCACCTTAATTCTAGTTTCACACGATCGAGATTTCTTGGGAGGTTTATCAGAAAAGGTATTTGAGTTTAAGGACAAACGGGTGATTGAACACTTTGAAAGCATTGATGCCTTTTTAGAACGCAATAGAATCGAAAACTTGAAAGAATTGGATTTAAATTAGGTTGCTTTTTGAACCAATCACAGCCTAAACTTATGAGCTTTTCGTTTGTTTCAAAATAAAAGTTTATAAATTACTAAATGAGAAGTATGATCAATTGGAACGACGTAATACGATATGCCAATAAAGGAGTTCCTGCTCCTGACCGAAGAGTAGAGAAAACGGAAGCTGAGTGGAAAGAACTACTGAGTGAAGAAGAATTTTACATCACCCGAAAGAAAGGAACGGAGCGAGCAGGTACAGGAGAATTATGCAGTGCTCACGAAGCTGGGAAATACAGTTGCAAGTGCTGTGATGCCGAATTATTTGATTCTACCATTAAATTTGAATCGGGGAGTGGTTGGCCAAGCTTTACCGAACCCATTAAAGAAAACGCCATTAAATACGATAAAGATGAGTCGTTTGGAATGGTTCGGGTAGAAGTGATGTGCAACACCTGCGACGCACACTTAGGACATGTATTTCCAGATGGACCGCAACCAAGTGGTTTGCGCTATTGCATCAATTCAGCCTCGTTGAATTTAATTAAAGAAAAAGTATAAGATGAAAAATGAAATTGCAGTATTTGGAGGAGGATGTTTTTGGTGTATTGAAGCTGTTGTTCAACGCCTAAAAGGAGTAGAAAAAGTAGAGTCGGGATACACCGGAGGAACTGTTCTCGGAAAGCCAACGTATCGAGAGGTTTGTTCTGGCTTAACCGGACATGCTGAAGTTGTTCGAGTGACGTTTAATCCAAATGAATTAAGTTTTGAAGATTTGATCACCATTTTTATGACCAGTCATGACCCCACTCAGTTGAATAGACAAGGAGCAGACAGAGGAACACAATACCGTTCAGTCATTTATTACCAAAACGAGGAACAAAAACAAACGGTTGAGAAAGTCGTTGAACAGTTAAAAGCAGCTTACGCTGATCCGATTGTAACGGAAATAACAGCGGCTCAAGAGTTCCATGTAGCAGAAGCAGGTCACCAAAATTATTACAATGAAAATTCTGATGCTGGGTACTGCCAAGCCGTGATCAATCCAAAAATTTCGAAATTGAGGGCGATGTACGCCGACCGATTAAAGAGTTAAAATGAAAAAACTCACTGCAAGTGAAATATCTCCAAGCTTTTCAAAAGAGCTTCAAGCGGATTCAGAAGCTAAGAACTTTACCCGACAGGTAGATCATGCGCATTATTCTTTTGCAAATACGGTAATACCGACTAATCCGCAATGGGTTCATCTATCAACTTCCTTTTTAGAGGACTACAAGTTAGAAGTTGGTGATAAAGAGAAGCTATTAAAAATAGTAAGTGGAGCAGAAAAATTTAATGATTTTGACAGTTATGCCATGTGTTATGGCGGTCATCAGTTCGGACAGTGGGCTGGTCAATTGGGTGATGGCAGAGCCATTAATATTGCTGAGCTGAATGTAAATGGCAAAAACTTGACCTTTCAATTGAAAGGTTCAGGCCCAACTCCTTATTCTCGCCGAGCAGATGGTTTTGCAGTTTTGCGATCATCGATAAGAGAATACTTGTGTAGTGAGGCGATGCATCATTTAGGAGTACCAACTACACGGGCATTATCTTTGGTGACAACAGGCGATTCGGTGACTAGAGACATGTTATATGATGGGAATCCTAAAGATGAATTGGGCGCTATTGTTTGCAGAGTTTCAGAGTCATTTATACGATTTGGTAGTTTTGAGATTTTTACTTCGCGTGGAGAGAAAAAAGAATTAAAGCAGCTGGTAGATTATACCATCAAACACCACTTTTCGGAATTAGGAGAACCTTCTAAACCAACTTACCTGAAATTTTTCAAAGAAGTTGTGAACCGAACCAAAGATTTAATGATTCATTGGCAGCGCGTAGGTTTTGTTCATGGAGTTATGAATACCGACAACCTTTCTATTCTGGGGCAAACCATTGATTACGGGCCTTATGGTTGGTTGGAAAATTACGATCGAAATTGGACACCCAATACAACCGACTTGCAACACAAGCGATACCGTTTCGGCAAACAGCCAAACATTGCGCTGTGGAATTTAACACAATTGGCCAATGCTCTTTATCCATTAATTGAAGAGGTGGAACCATTGCAAGAAATACTGCAAGAGTATAAGAGAGATTACACCTTGGGCTTCCACAAAATGATGTGTAAAAAATTGGGGCTGTTCGTTCAGGAAGAGGTAGTTGTTGAACTTATTGATCAGTTGGAAGATAACTTGGATCATTCGCAAATCGACATGACAATTTTCTTTAGAGAGTTGAGCAGCGATGCTACATTGGACTTTAAACTATTCTGGAATATTTTAAAACGTTCGAGCTACTTGTCAGTTGATGAATTAAAAAAGCAGCAAGCTCATTGGAAAATGTGGTTTGAGAACTATTCGAGTTTAATTGAAAAAGAAAATGTTGAAAAAGCTGCTCGTAGTTCGAAAATGAAAGCTATCAACCCTAAGTATGTACTTAGAAATTACATGGCACAATTGGCGATAGATGCTGCTGAACAAGGAGATAATAGTCTGATTGAAGAGTTGTATACGTTGTTATTACAGCCTTATGCTGAACAACCTGCGATGGAGAAGTGGTATGCAAAACGCCCAGACTGGGCAATGAATAAAGTAGGTTGCTCCATGCTGTCTTGCAGTTCTTAATGCCAAATAATTCGTAAACCAATAGCATTATGAAACCCAAACGGTTGAAAATCGTCTTTGAAATTATTTTGGACATAATATAGATTGTAGTAAATGTCCGCGTCCAAGTGTTCCATCAACTCAAATTTATATCCTAAACCTGTTCCTCCGCCGTATCCAACGCCACCCAACCGTTGGTTAGGGCGATCAATGGCAATATGAAAAATATCATATTCTCGTTCTCCCAAAACAAAGTAATTTCTTCGCATTTGAGTGTTATTTAAACTTCCGAATAAAGAGAAATAGGCATTTGATTGTTCATCAGCGTAAAGGCTTAGTTGAACACCTAGGTTTAAGTAAAATCGGTTTTCTTCCCCAAAAATGGGCACCTGTTCAAATCGGAGTGGTTCCGGACTTTGATTTAACGGATCGTCTATGCCAACTGTAAAAAATTGCTCGTATCGTAGTTGGGCAATGTTAAAATCAAGGAAAATCGCATTTTGTTTTTGCTCGCCAATTGAATAGTCCACATGAAAACCAATTTCAGAAGCAACTCTGTAGCGCTCTTCAATAGGATATTCTTCAACCGTAAAAAGGTTATTGTTGAAGTACGCATCAATCTCTTGTCTGAAGAACTGCTGCTCGAAAAGAACATGTTCCACTCCGAAAGTTGTAATGTTTGGTCTTCCGGAATAAACCTCTGCCGTATTTCTATTGGCAAAGTGTGCACCAAAATTAATTCCAAAAGAAAATCTAGAACTATCTAATCCTTCTTCCTCGTAGTTATAATCGTAATTGTCCTGGCCATTAACCGACGATGACAGAATAAGTGCGGCTAATAAATAGGTAGTGAATATCTTTTCCATCATTTTTAATTCTTGTGCAAGATAACCATAGAATAGGCATCGTAAAACTGTTTGCCCATGAACCACGGTAAATAGTAGTCGCAATTGCACCAGCTTTTTGAGCGTTTTACGCGGCTTTGGTTCATTATTGTTGATTTACATTAAAAAAATATTTTTTTGATTATTCTTTATAATCTCATTTCCAATTTATTATGTTTTACTTATTCTTTTTTTCATAATAAATATTAAATGTATGAACATATATTGTTTTGTTTAGTTTATCTGTCATAACTATAAACAAAAAATAACAACCATTAGAAAATTAAAACAATCTTTAGCCATTGGCTTTTTATTTTTAGCACAGCTCGGTTACTCGCAGAGTTCTCGAGTTCAAATTATTCACAATGCTGCTGACTTAGCAGCGGATACGGTTGATGTATTGGTAAACAACACTTTACTTTTAGATGACTTCCCATTTAGAACAGCGTCTCCGTTTGTAAACGGTCCTGTTGGTTCATTTGATGTTACCATTCAACCAAAAACAAGTATTGACACAACAAATGCTCTATTCAGACAAACATTAAGCCTAGCGGCAAATGATACGGTAATTGTTGTGGCAAATGGTATTGTAAGTGCAACAGGATATTCACCTGCAACACCGTTTGGTTTGGATGTTTTTGCTGCAGCACGAGAAGCTTCAGGAGTAGCAACAATAACTGATGTATTGGTATACCACGGGTCAACAGATGCACCTACAGTAGATGTACTTGAAAGTTCTTTTCCTGCAGGAACACTGGTAGATGATATTTCCTATGCTGACTTTCAAGGATATTTATCGCTTACAACAGCTGATTATGAAGTACAGGTAAGAAATGGAGCAAATAGCGCAATTGTAGCTGCTTACGGAGCACCTTTGAGTACCCTCAATTTAGGTGGTGCCGCAATTACTGTATTGGCATTAGGATTTTTAGATCCCGCACAAAATTCAAGCGGACCAGCTTTCGGATTATTTGCAGCAACAGCAGCAGGTGGTCCATTAGTTCCTTTGCCATTGGACACAATTCCAACAGCTAGAGTGTAGGTGATACACAATTCTGCGGATTTAGCTGCAGCGAAAGTAGACGTTTGGTTGAACGATGCTCCTTTATTAAACGATTTTGAGTTTAGAACAGCTTCGCCATTTGTTGATGTTCAGGCAGGAATTCCTTTTGTAATCAGCATTGCAGATTCTGCTAGTACAGATACTACAAATGCTTTAGCGCAATTCACTTATACATTAGCTGAGGACAGTACGTATATTTTAGTTGCTAATGGAATTGTTAGTCCAACAGGATATTCTCCTGCAACACCATTCAACATTGATGTATTTGGTTCAGCGAAAGAAGCTTCAGGAGTTGCAACAACAACAGATGTTTTGGTATATCACGGAGCAACTGATGCTCCTGTTGTAGATGTGTATGAAAGTTAAGTTCCTGCAGGAACAGTAGTAGATAGTATTACGTATTCTGAATTCGACGGTTACTTATCACTAAACACTCAAGCGTATACCTTAGACGTAATCGTGAATGGAACGACAACTAGTGCCGGTATTTTTTCTGCACCTTTATCGTCGCTTGGTCTTGGCAATGTCTTCTACTTCAATTCTGCTAAAGTCAAATATTTGACAACGAGAAAGTATTGTCGGAATTATTTTGTGCTTTTCAGTGGTAGCTAAAATGAAGATTGCATGGAGGAAGCGCAATAACTGTATTGGCTTCAGGTTTTGTAGACCCAACGGTTAATTCAAATGGTGCTGCTTTCGGTTTATGGTTAGCATTACCTGCAGGAGGTAATTTGGTTCCATTGACTAACATTACATCTTTGGACGAGCAGTTCTTACAACTTTCAAATTCTCTTAACTTGTATCCAAATCCATCAAATGGACAGTTTACCTTAGAGTTTGATGATGCTAGCAACTTGCCTGACAGAGTTTTGATGTACGATCTAAATGGTAGAGTAGTTAGAGAATTATCTTCTTCTGTAAACACCATTAATTCTTTTGATGTGAGTGATTTAAGCAAAGGAACATACTTTGTACAAATCGTTCAAGGAGAGAATATAGCAATGAAAAAATTGATTGTACAGTAAACAATTATTTTATTGAGAGAGGGCTTTGCATTGTGCAAAGCCCTTTTTTTTGCTTTAAACTTTATGAACTTAGGTCCTCAACATTGGTTTGGTTCTAGTACATTCGAGTTCTAAAAAGACTCCCCTTGCAAAATACAGATCAGCATAAAATATTGCTTCAATTGGTAACCATGAAAATGCCATTTGGGAAATACAAGGGCCGTTTATTATGCGATATTCCGGAGCACTACTTGGTTTGGTATCGGCAAAAAGGCTTTCCGAAAGGAAAGCTTGGTGTATTACTAGAAACGCTTTACGAAGTCAAATTGAATGGCTTAGATGATATTTTACACGGGCTGAAGAAGTTAAAAGGCAAGTAAAATCCTAGCTATAAAAATGCCCGTTTAGTTATTGAGAATTATTGTTATTTTGCAACCTTAAACTGCACGTGATAAGATAAGGTGCATTAATAATTTGAATGGAACATATTGCTCTAGAGAAAATTCAGCATAAGCGGATTAGGTCTTTTATACAAACACAGCTTAACAATGATGTGCAATCTGTTAAGGATTTGGAAGTATCATTTCGCCGAGGAGATTCAATTGAAGAGTTCAACAAGCACGAACGGACGTATTTTGCACAGCACAAAATAGACGATGTTTGGAACTGTTACATTAAAACCGGTCCCAATAAAGTGTTTAAAGATAAATTAGTTTCGTTTGCATTAATGCTCTCAAAACAGAATGAACAAGAAGTTTTATATAAGGAGGGAGCCTTTTTAAAGGCAGAAATAGGACAAGTATATTTCATGAATCTCAGTATTCTGAGAGGATTGATTCAAATTGCTGTTTCTTATGAAATTACTGAAATTAACCCTGCTAAAAAAATTATTGATTTTGCTTACATAAAAGGGGGTAAATCTATTGGTTTTCAACGAATAAGTTTTGTTGAAGTACAAGCTAATCTAACGAAGATTAAGCACACAACCCATTACAAGAGTAATTCAAAATTTCGAGATCGATACATGTATCCTTACTTTCATACCAAAGTACTAGAAGAGTACCATTTGAGTATGATAGGATCTATGACAGCCGCATTAGCGGTTTAGTAATTTTTACTTGGTGAGTTGATCCTCGTAACAATTTCCTTCGTCGAATTTTTTATCAGAAGCTTTCCCATTTTTTAAAATGTTGTAAACCAACGCAACAAATAAAACATTGCCACCAATAAAAGCCAGGTAAACAACGTTTAGGTCAAAGTGCAAAGCAGGCAAAAGGACAATTAAAAGTAATGCTGCTATAATTCCTGTTGTAGTGTATGTGCTCTTTTTCATACTAGTAGAACAGCAGAAACCTATTATTTGTTTGATCTCATTTAGTTCATTGTAAACTTAAATCATATCAATACATTTGAAGCGTGAACGGACGTTTAAAAGCTGCAGTAATAGAACACTTTAATGCAATTGATGCGAAGGAAGTAGAAGTAATTCAACCGCTTTGGAGCAATTATGGAACCATTAGCCGTTGGCCACTAGTTGGGGCTGAAGTTAATTTCATTGTTGTGAAGCGTATTTCTGTTCCTAGCACAACCCATCATCCGAGGGGGTGGGATACTCCAATTTCCCATCAGCGGAAAGTTAGGTCGTATGAAGTAGAAATGGCCTGGTATAAGGGTTTGGCTTCCAAAACAACTAGCGATTGCAAAATCCCAAAATGTTATTTTTCAAATCAGATCGGAAAGGAGCAAGTCATCGTATTAGAAGATTTAGACGCTGCCGGCTTCAATCAAAGGAGAACACAGCTAACGATTAAAGAAGCAAAGGTCTGTTTGAGGTGGTTAGCCCATTTTCATGCGACATTTATGTTTGAAAAAGCTGAAAATTTATGGCAAGAAGGCTGCTACTGGCATTTGGATACGCGACCCGACGAATGGGAAGCGATGCAATCAGGTTGGCTAAAAGCCAATGCGTACAAAATTGATGACCGGCTGAAGGCGTGTCAATTTCAAACCCTAGTTCATGGAGATGCAAAGGTGGCTAACTTCTGCTTTTCCAATGACCTAAAAACCGTTGCGGCAGTCGACTTTCAGTACGTTGGAGGTGGTTGTGGAATGAAGGATGTAGTTTATTTCTTAGGAAGTTGTTTGTCTGAAGATGACTGTGAGACACACGAAACAGAGTTGCTAGATTACTATTTTGCAATTCTAAAGCAAGAGACCAAGGCTGTGGATGCTGACGCATTAGAAAAGGAGTGGAGAAGCATGTACTCAATAGCTTGGGCAGATTTTACTCGTTTTTTATTAGGATGGATGCCAACCCATCAAAAAGTAAATGGCTATAGTTTGCAACAGGTTGAAAAGGCAAAGGAAATGGTTTGATATCAACTAAAAATATATTTGATTCTCATTCTTTAAATGGATAAAAGCGCCTTAAATTTATTATTTTTAAACACCTAATTGAACAAAACAACACCCTTACTCCTTGAAACACTATGGAATACTTTATTATCCTATTAAAAGCAATTGTTGGTCTTAGCATTTTGAATGTGTGGCTAGTAAATCCGAAAAAACCTTCCAAATGGAGAGGTGGAGACGCAAAAACCATTTCAGAAGAGTTTGAAGTATACGGCTTGCCATCGTGGTCTGTTTTCCTTATTGGCGCTGCTAAAGTTGGATTGGCCATCTTGCTTTTGGCCTCAATTCAGTATACTGGATTGGAGAAAATTGCTGCTTTAGGACTTGCTTTTTTCCTAAGTGGTTCTGTATTGATGCATTTCAAAGTAAAGGACCCTTTATTCAAGTCAATTCCGGCAGGTAGCTTTTTAATTTTGTGTTTAGCAATTGCCTATTTTGCTTAAAGTTGACTATACATGAAGTACGTCAAAATGATGTTTAGTAGCATAAAAAGAAAGGATGGCAAGGTTTCCGCTATCGGATCTTTAATTTTCAGTCTAGTTATAAAACCTGCAAACATTAAAACAGAAAGGCCAATGGCGGAGAGAATAGATATTCTCAAGTCACTATAATAACCCACGACCAAACCCAAGCCACCCAAAACCTGAGAAACACCTGTAATAATTCGCTGACTGTTTGTTAAGCCGAACCGCAAGAATTCTGTCTTCATTTTTGGACCAAATAGGCATGAGACGCCATAAGAAAGAAAGGCAATACTGTTGAATGAAATTAGCGCTAGGAGCAGTGTCATGAATTATTCTTAGTGATAACAAGCTTGCAACTACAAAGTTTTATTTTCTTGGGATTGATACGTCTCAAACCTCTTTCACAAAAAGGTTTCTGTCAAATCGTATTCGAGGTCCATAAATTCCATTTTCTCCTCTTTTACCAACACTTATGGCCATGCACACCTCTGCTTTTCCATAGGGTAGTTGTAGCAATCGGCGAACACGGCGTTGATCCAAACCTTCAATAGGACATGTATCGTAACCATAAGACCTAAAAGCTAACATTAAATTTTGGCAGGCTAGGGCAGTGGACTTGTTTGCCCAAACGCGCATGTCGGCTTTTGACTTCGGTTGTCGAACCATGGGTTTGAAAATACCGATGATGGAAAATGCAAGTCGTTTTACCCATCCTAATAGCCCTAAAAACCCCTGATTGTAAGCCAAAGGAGTAATCTTGCTGTAATACTGAATGGCTGATTTCGGCGCTTCAGTATCCTGATTTCTCAAAGCTTCTAGCATCAGCTTGGAATTTCTTTTCCAAGTATCCGTGCGAGAAACAACAACAATCATTTCGGCAGCGGTTTTCACAGTGTTTTGATTCAAGCAGTAGTGCGTGAGTTTCTCTCGTTTTTCTTTCGAGCGAACCCAGTAAAACTCCCAAGGTTGCATGTTCGAAGAGTTGGGTGCCAATAAAGCTAAATCCAAACATTGGTTCATCACTTCTTCCGGTATCTTTTCGTCGGTATACAAGCGGCAACTGCGTCGGTTCGCAACAAGCTCCGTAAATTCTTGTGGGTTATTATAGTCGGAAGTTTCTTGATATTTAAATTCTGGTTTTTCTGATAAAATGCTTTTTGTCATGCTTGTTTAAGTAAAAAAATGTACAAAAAATTTGGTTTTATTCAATATTACTTTTTATTTTGAATCTGAGTCAAAACTTCCTCTAACAGTCTATTTCACTCCGAAAAGGTTTACTAACTTTTTTTAAGAGTGTAACATGATGAAACTTTTCAAAAACCCAATAGTTACATTTCTATGAAAAACATTTACTCTTACCCTTTAGTCGAAATGAGTTAGCCAAACAAATGGAGACATAACGGCTAATTATAGGACAAAAGTGAACGCATGTTCCTCATTTAACAATAACGAGAATTAATATTTAGGCTTTAGCCCGAAGCGTAGCGCAGACATAATATCCATAGCAACGAAGTTTTAGGTTTTTTGAAAAACCTGCTTTTGTCCTATAATGTGCTACGTATGTTAAATAACATGTAGAGAAATTTTGGCGGAGTTTTTGGCCGTTATCGAACTTAATACTTCACATACGTTCAGTATTTGTCCGAGAACTGTTATAATGTGTAAATAGCCGAAATACGGCTATTACGATATTTCCTGCTTTTGTCCTATAATTAATATTATGTTAAATAACATATTTTTAAATCTACTCTATTCTTTATATGCTACTAATAGAATTTATCCTAATCCTTTATAAACTTCTCAGTAAATACTCCTGTCTTATGATACAACTCAACATAATAAACACCCGGAGCTAAATCTGAAACATCAATACTTTCATTTGGGTTGTCACTTTCTAATACTATTGCTCCAGTTGGTGATAATACTTTTAAGGAAGTCACCATTTGTTTATACGCATCGGAAAGATCAATGATATCCTTCGCAGGATTCGGATACAATGAAAAACTTGGCAAAACCTGATCTTTAATTCCTAAAACTGTTTGCACTCTGAAACTCATCGTATCGGTATCACTTGGGGCAATTCCCGGTGTGCATGGCACAGGTCCTGCTCCACTGGATAAGGTTAAATCTACCGTATATCTGCCTGAATTAAGAACTCCTAAAACAAACGTATCTGCCGTGTTACAGATGGCTTGTGCAATTCCTACGCAATGCTGCGTGCTTGCTACAATTGAATTACCTATTATAGTATGAGATTTATTATCTAAAACGCAAGCTGATGATCTAAATTGTAAGTCTGCAATTAGTAAAACAGTGTCGTTTACAGTTGGATTTGCCGGATCTACTCGAAGTTGAGTAATCGACTGGGCTGTACCTGTTATGGCAAGTGCTAAAAGTACAATGGTGTTTAGTGCTTTCATAAAAAATACATGGATTTAATTGAACCTACAAGCTTTAGACGTAAAAAAACGAGTTTGAGTTGGTTTGTTCTGCTCATTTAATGGTCTCAATTCGATTATAAAGCGTCCTACCCTAACATTCATTTTAACTCTGGAGTATTTGGATCAGGAGGAAGATTGGCATTACCTCTGTGGCGTTAAGTCTAAAAGAGGCACAAAAAGATGCTGCATTTAAAAGTAGTATGAATTCAGCTTACTTCGGTTCTACTGTCTCTTTAGATTGTGATGATTACCGAGGGGCTAACTTGATCGACAAGGTGTTTGAACTATTTAAACGCAAAGAAACCAACCTTGAAGACGAACGAAAAAGGGCAAAAAAAAAGAAAAAAGTCAAAGGATTTTTTAAGTCAATTTTTGGGGAGAAAGAGCAATAGATTTAGGGTTAAATGGAATAAGACCAAACAAAAAGAGCCGATGCAATTGCATCGGCTCTTCTAATTTCTGTGATGTAAATTAATTTTTCTTTTTAAAGTAAAATCGAGTTAAAAATAATCCATTTGAATCATCTTTACCGCCATACGCCTCAACAGCAGAATTGATGCTTATAATTTCCCATCCTTCGTCTAACAGAGCATTAACTCTCGAATCGATTACCGCATCATTAGCTGCAATGTTCTGAAAACGAATTCCTCCAATGTTGTAAAAGTTTAACAACTTGGTTTCTTCGTAATTTTTTACTCGAATTTCTCCTCTAACAGATTTGTTTCGAGAATTATCCTCTTCTGTCATTATTTTGCTATACTCCTTGTAATCTCTATCTTCCATAGCGTTAATGATTCTAGATCTACCCACTCCATTTGGAACAATAGACTCAATAATGGTAACCGTTTTGAATTGATAACCTTTTTCTACCAAGGTAAAAGAATAGATAACTGCCATGATACAGATAGCAGAGATGGTAAGCGCGATGTAATTAAATTTTTTCATTGTCGTTTGTTTATTATTAAGCCGCTAAAATATAGATTAAAGACATAACTAACAAGCTGTTTTTCTTGCTTTACTATAAAGAGAAGATAGTAGTTGAGCCGGATATCCCCAAAAAAAAAGTCGCTTCATTTTTGAAGCGGCTTCCTACCTTGAATTTAATCCATTTTACTCAACAACTTGGTATCTCGTGTGTTTTTCTGCACCGCAACAGCTGCAAAGTTGGCTAGTATGTAACACATCCCAAAAAAGCCCTTTTCACTCAAACTAATGTCTGCATTTCGGAGTCCAATGAGTAATAATACAACAGAACAAATAGTCGTAAACCAACTGATACCGTAATAAATATCAGTTACTTCTATTCCCTCCACTCGATTTCGAACACATTTTTGCACTGATATTACCGAGAATAATCCAAATAAGATGAGTGTATAGTAAAATCCCTTTTCGCTCAAAAGCATAGTAGAATTCCACAAGCCAATACAATAAGAGATTAACCCTACTCCTAAACAAATCCATGCCACTCCGACAAACGTTGCAGTGGGTTTCAGTCCCAAGTCATTCCATTTTTCTTTGGGTTTCATTTCTTTTATTTTTTTGCTAGGGACTATAATGTCTTCATTTTGCTCTTCAGTCATAAATACATCTTGTTTCATAATTTCTAGTTTTTTAAATGATGCTGCAAATTTGTCGACTCCTTCCTACTTCTAAAAAGTGTATTTTTAAAATATATTACGCTATTATATATTTATATTTAGCATAAACTATTGTTTAATATGTATATAAGAATAAATTAATTATGATATAATTTGAATATTTCAGACTTAATAGACATTATTTCTCCAAAAGAGGAACGAGATTTTATTCGCTATCTGATAAATAGATCTAAGAATGGAAATAAAAACGGGATTGAGCTTTTTAAGGCTTTGCGAACCGGTCAAGCAGATTCAAAGAGAAATGAATGGGGCTCCAATCGCTACAACGTTATTAAAAAACGCTTGAGTGACAACCTTAGCGCATTTATAGCCGAACAAATTGTGAAGAAGGAAGCTCAGTTAGAGGTTGAGTTAATTAAGAGTCTACTGCTTGCGAGAAAACTCATTCGGTTTAAAAAAATTAAGACAGCTTTCAACATTCTTTCTAAAGCGAAGGAGAAAGCTAAATCTGCTCAATTGTATTCTATTTTAAATGAGATTAACCATAGTATGCTGGAATGCTCCTTGGATCGAACAGCTATCGTCCAAGAGCCAATTATTCGCGACCTTCAAGAAAGTCTTAAGCAATATACCGAACAAGAACAGCGATCAATAGCCAATAGCCGTCTAAAAAAAGCATTTCGAGATGCTGAGCATGATGGAAAGGAGATAGAGCTCTTGCAAGAGTTTGAGCAATACAATTATGACATCAATGATAGTTCTGCGGAGTTTGACTTTAAGGATTTGTTGGAAATGGCAACCATTGCAGATGCTCAAGCGAGTTATTATAAGAACTACGCTGATATCAATGTTTTCTTTATCGACCGCTTGCGAGAGTTAGAACAAGTCGACAAAAACGAACTAACTCAATTGCCTGCTCACATTGAGTTGATTTACCTAATCGCCAACATTTACTTTAGGAAGAAGGAATTTATAAAGAGCGAAAGTTTTCTTTCGGAAATGGAAACTTTGATGAAAAAAGAAAATGCCTTGTATCGAAAGCAGTTTCAAGTAAGGCTAATTAGCCTATTGGCACTTAATTATAATTTCTTAGGTTTTCACCAAAGAGCTTCACTCCTATTGGATGAGCATTTTGCCTCAAAGGAGTTTCTTTTGCAAGAATCGTTGAACCCATTGCTAATTCGCAGTATGATTGCATTTCAACAAGGAGACTTTAAGTTTACTTCCAAATTGTTTGCTAACTTTCAAGAAAGCGATAAGTACTATGAGCAATTAATGGGTCGCGATTGGTTGTTAAACAAGAAGTACATGGAAATCTTGTTGCACATTGAATTAAAGAACGATGATTTTGTAGAATCTAGAATCAACAGTTTGGTAAAAAAGCACGGTTCTTATCTAAAGTCCAAATCGTCTTTTCGAGTATTGCCTTTTTTAAAATTAGTGAAGCTCATTTACCGTAATCCCGAAGTAGCATACAAGCAAGAATTTGAATCTAAAGTGGCTTCTATTTTGATTCGTAAACCTTCTGAGCAAGAAGACTTGTTTCTGATTTGTTTTTACGCTTGGCTAAAATCTAAAATGACCGGAAAAGCGATTTATGAAACTACTTTAGAATTGGTATCTAGCTAATGCTTCGTTCTATTTTTTCCAACACGGCCTGAGCTGCCTTTTCTCCAGCCATCATAGCAGCATTTAAAGAGCCATTCAAGGTCACATCTCCGGCAAGAAAAACTCGATCTAATAATTGAGTTTGCGTGGAAGGTATTTCATTTTGTATGTTCTGCAGGTTAGGCAGTGCTTTGGGAATGGTAAAGCTGTGCTTCAATTCACCAACGCGGATATTACACAATTCACTAAGTTCCGTCTTTACTTTGTTCACCAAGTCGTTGCCGCTAAGCCCCTTGCTGTCCACGACAGTCACGGAAAGTAGGTTGCTGTTAGTTCCTGTCAAACTGTTGACATAATGCAAGTTGTTAATGCAATGTTTTCCGGGAATTAATCCAATTAACTTTTCGTTGATTACTTTGTCAGCAGTCTCAAAATAATAGCAATAACAAGCTTTCCAAGCTAACTTTTGATTGCGCAAGTTGCTAATCAGTTCATCTGCTTCCGTAGCAACAATGGTATAATCACTTTCTACTTTTGGCAAACCTTCTATCGTAATGCCTGAAGTATCAACGTTAGAAACTGCTACATTGTAGTGAAACGTGCTATTCTTCAATTTGCTTAATAACTGCTTTGGAATTGCTTCAATGCCTTTCTTCGGAACACTTGCTTGCCCTTCAGCAAACATTTTAAATACAAACTCAAACATTCTACTAGAGGTACTTAATTCTGTCTCCAAGAAAATTCCGCTGAAAAAGGGTTGAAAAAAATCGTGAATAATTACATCTGAGAAGCATCTTTCTTTTAAGTAGCTGAGTGTTGTTTTCTCTTCTTTATCAAAAATTTCGTCCAACGATTGGCCTTTTAGTTCGTTGTTTAATCGATAGACTTTTAGTTTATCCGACAAAGTAGCATGTTGACTAAAAATAGTTGGCAATAAGAGTTTTGGATTGCGCAGAGGATCACCAAATTTAGAAGCCTTTTTGTTTTCAAAAATGATGGAACCTGGCCAAAATTGCTGTAAGTCTAACGAAGCGTAATCCAAGTATTTTTGCGCCATAGGATACGATTCTAGCAAAACTTGAAATCCATGGTCAAATACATATTCGCCTATCGTTTCTGTTTTCACTCTACCACCTACTCGATCTGTTTTTTCAAAGATGTGAGGAACATAGCCTTCTTGTTCAAGCACTAGCGCAGCAATTAACCCGCTAACTCCTGCTCCAATAATGTTAATTTTTTTATCCTTCTTTGACATTCAGCTTGGTTTTGAATCAAAACGAATAACCCTTCAATCTGTTTAAAACTGAAGTTATTTTTTATTCTTTTGTCGTTTTTTCTTTTTTGCTTTCCAGTTCTTTTCCTCTACTTCTGCTTGTTTTAGTAGGCTTTGCCAATCTTCGTTTTCATTTTCAACCACCGACGATTTGGTCATTTGATAGTCTTTTTTCGAAATTTCTAAGCGAGCAATTGGCTTTCCTAAATTGCTATCTATGTCTTCCAGCAATTCTAACTCTTCTGTGGCACAAAAGGAAAGCGCTTGCCCCTTCTCTCTTCCTCTGCCTGTTCTCCCTACACGGTGCACGTATTGCTCGGCGTTATCCGGCAAATCATAATTTACAACAAAGTCAACGTGTGGCACATCTATTCCTCTTGCGCTAATGTCCGTAGCAATCAATGTTTTTTCATCGCCTTTTCGAAAAGCCTGCATGCTTTCTTCGCGGTTCTTTTGGTCTTTGTCACCGTGAATGGTAATTGCTTTTAATCCTTGTCGCTCTAAAGCTTTTAAAAGACGTTCTGCTCGTACTTTGGTACGGACAAAAACTAGTGTTTTTCGGTCTGGGTGCTCTTGCATAATATTTCCCAAAAAGAACCGTTTGTCTTCCATTTCAATAAAAGCAATGGCATGTTCAATGTTTTTAGCGACTGGGTCTTTGGGAGAAATTTGAATCCGTATAGGGTTTGTTACCAGTGAATAGGCTAGTTTCTTAATTTTTTCGGTAATGGTTGCTGAAAAGAATAGTGTTTGTCTTCTAGCAGGAATGTGGCGCATGAGGTCTTGTATGTCTTTAATAAAACCCAAGTCGAGCATATGGTCTGCCTCATCCAATACCAAGATTTCCAATCCATCTAACTTCACGTCTCCTTGACTAACCAAGTCGAAAAGTCTACCAGGTGTTGCAATTAAAACATCTACTCCATCGGCTAATTTCTCCTTTTGTGGGTCTTGATCTACCCCACCATGAATGCAAAAGCTACTCACTTTCGTATGTTTTGAAAGGGAAAGAAATACTTCATGAATCTGTAATGCTAATTCATGTGTAGGCGCCATGACCAAACATTTAATCCCTGCGCTCTTTCGAATAATTTTTTTAACGTGAAGCAGGTGTAAAATAGGAATGACAAAAGCTGCAGTTTTCCCAGTTCCCGTTTGAGCAATTGCCAAAACGTCCTCGCCACGCAAAATATTTGGTATGGCTTTGTACTGAATATCAGTAGGCTTCTTAAATCCTTGCTTGCTGATACTCTTTTTTATGCCTTCGAAAATTGGGTACTCTTCAAACTTCATAGGTGCTTTATTACATGCAAAAATAAATGCCTAAAACATTACATTTTAGGCATCATTATCGTTTTATAGAATCTGAGATTAGATTTTTTTCACCCTAACCGCCATAAGACCTTTTTGTCCTTTCTCTAATTCAAAGCTAACTTTATCGCCTTCAATTACATCTTCCTTTAGTCCATTTGCATGAACAAAATAACTTTCTTGATCTTTCAAGTCACGAATAAAACCAAAACCTTTAGAATCATTAAAGAAAGTAACCTTCCCTTCGTGAATTAAATCAGCAGGATCCTCTTCTCCTTTTTGAGGAATTCCAAGAACAATGTCCTCAGCCTTAATGACTTTTTTCTTTACGTCCGGATCTGGAGGAGTGTCGGTAATCATACCATTTTCATCTACATAGGCCATCATATTTTCAAGACCACCACCAGCAGAATTTTCTTTTCTTTCTAGTCTTTTCTTTTCTTTCTCCTCTTTCTTCTTCTGTCTTTTCTTTTCTTTTTCCTTTTTTCCGAATGTCTCTTGTGATCTACCCATTGATTACTTAGTGCTTTTTGTTAGTATTTTATAAAATTCCTTATTTTCTTTGAATAATGTAGCAATTTCAGAGGTTTATCTTCTCCTGCTTCTAGGGCCTCCAGAACTTCTTGGTCCTGATGAGCTAGAACCTCCGCTTCTTCTGCCACCGCCTGCACCTTTTGGTCGTCTTCCACCACCGCTTCCGCCACCAAAATTACTTCTACCACTTCTTCCGCGATCTCCACCGCCACTTCTACTTCTTCCTCCACCAGAAGATGACCCTCCAGTTTCTTGGTTAACCCGGATAGCATGTCCGCTTTCAAGTTCCAATCCTTCAAATTTGTCTTCAAACCCTTTAACCTGACTCTCGTCTAAGTTGAAAAATGAACGTTTATCTTGAACAGCTATGTCGTTAATATGTGATTTCTTAGCACCTGACACTTCACTTACAAATTCAAGTAAATCTACCTTGCTTAAGCCATCGTTCTTTCCTAAATTGATGAAGTATCGGTTTCTATTGCTATCAAACTCTCTACGCTCTCCTCTATCGCCACGATCTCTTCTATCTCCTCGGTCGTTATCTCTGCTACCTCTAGAATCAGCTGACATATTCAAGTCTCCCTTGTCGCTTCCTTTTAGTTGCTTTAATTCTTGAGAAATCATTCGCTTTAACAAATCTTCTTTCGTTAACGCTTCAAAGTGAGGTAAAAGTGCCGTTAAGGTTTCTTCTGCCTCTTCATCTATTGGCATTGCAAGCGTACTTTTTACCCAGTTTTCAAGTCTAACCTTTTTAAGTTCACTTGCTTTTGGCACTTCAATTTTTTCGAACTTAATGTTGTTCTTTCGCTCAATGTCAGAAATTTTTCTTCCTTCTCTATTATTGATGAATGCAATAGAAATTCCTTTATTACCTGCTCTACCAGTTCTACCACTTCTGTGGGTATACGCTTCTAGTTGGTCTGGGATTTTGTGATGCAATACGTGTGTTAAATCGTTTACATCAATTCCTCTAGCAGCAACATCGGTAGCTATTAACAACTGCATGTTTCTAGCCTTAAACCTTCTCATGGCAGCATCTCGCTGAGCTTGAGATAAATCTCCATGTAATGCCTCTACTTCGTAACCTAGTTGACCTAAATTATCTGTAATTTCTTGCGTTTCCCTTTTGGTTCTGCAAAACATGATTCCCTTCATTTCCGGTTGAATGTCCAAAAATCTTCTTAACGCTGTAACCTTATCATCATTTTTAGTAACGATATATTGATGCGTAATGTCTGTGTTGGTTTTTGACTCCGTATTCACTGCAACCTCTACAGGGTCGGTCATGTATTTCTTAGTGATCCTTCGAATATCGGCAGGCATGGTTGCTGAAAACAACCAAGTAGAACGGTCTTCCCGTGTATAGCTCAAGATCTCGTCAATGTCTTCTTTGAAGCCCATGTTCAACATTTCATCTGCTTCGTCCAATACAACGTACTTTACATCGTCTAGTCGAATTGCCTTTCTGCGAATTAAATCCAACAAACGCCCCGGAGTCGCCACCACAATTTGTGTTGGGCGCTTCAGTGCCTTTATTTGATTTGTAATCGCTGCTCCACCATATACTACTTCTACATTAAGTTGTTTGTAGTTTGATGAAAAATCAACCAATTGTTTAGCTGTCTGCTGTCCTAGCTCTCTCGTTGGAGCCATAATAAGGGCCTGTGTAGCCTTATTGTCGCTATCTACTAAATCAATTAGGGGTAAACCGAATGCTGCAGTTTTACCAGTTCCTGTTTGTGCAAGACCGATAAAGTCTGACTTTCCTCCTTTTAATAATAATGGAATTGATTTTTCTTGGATAGGCGTCGGGGATGTAAACCCCATTTCTTCTATTACTTTCAAAAGGTTTGTCGAGAGTCCTAGGCTTTCAAATGTATTCAAATAATGCTTCTTTAATGAACCGCAAAAGTAACCAAAGCATTTGAATTGGTATTATTTAATTGAAAACCACCTAAAAAGAACTTTTAAAACAATAGAAAAGAAATTATTATCCCAACGGTAATAGTGAAAATCCAATAAATAAAGTAAAGCATTCCGATACTAACGTACCTCCAGAGGGTCGGAAAAATTGCTGTTTGATATACTTTCTTCATTGAAAAGAACAGGTAGATCGCACTAATAACAAAAGTCGAGATCACAATCGCAGAGGACATAAAAAAATACATAAGTAGTATAGCTAAACCGTAAAGAAACAAGCTAAATGTATGTACTTGTAGCGAATGAATTAAATGTGCAACGAATGTTTGTTCCTTTTTGTAATAAAAAATGAAGAAGAATAGAGCTAAACCTGGAATGAGCGCCAACATTCCCAAAGATAAATTCCCTAAAATAAAACGAGTAATAACTTTTGAATTTGAACGATACATTTTAATAGTCTGTAGAGCTAAAATCCGCTCATACTTTCCAAGACTATCTGTTTGTAAACTATCCAACAGTGCTTCATCAGAATAATCGTTGTTGTATCTATATTCTTTAAGCGTATTTAGTTTTGTAATGTTGATGTTAAAACCCCAACCTGAAGAATTCTTTGTAACAAAACTGTTATTTTTTAAAGGACCTGAATCTTTTGTGGTTGCCGTATCTTTGGTGTACGAAAGTGTTTTCTCTAACTTGTTGGCCTTAATTAAAGAATCCATCTTCTCTTGTACCAGAAAACTGTCTACCTTTTCTAAAGAATCAATTAAAACTGCAAAATCTTTTAAATCATTAGATAATCCAGAAGCTTTATCATTGGTCAGTTCTACTATGTCTTTTTTCTTAACAGGTTTTGCCCTTTTAACTTCTTTATCGATAAATGCACCCAAAATAAAAAAGAAGAAAATACTAATGAGCAGATAAAATCGGAATGGATTGACAAAATGGACTCGTTTGCCTTTTATGAATTCGGATGCAAGCTTTCCTGGTTGGAACAAAAATGGAAGGATAGTCCTTCCAAGTTTCGTATCAAATGATAAATAATTTTCAATAAACTCACGAAAAACTGCTCTCAAACGAAGGTTGTTATCGTCTACCTGTTGTCCGCAATTAGAGCAATAAGAGTCTGTAAGTGAGAGTTTATCTCCACAATTAAAGCAATGTTTGTCTTTCAATAAAGTTAATTTTGAATCAATATTTTTTCGTCTACAATTTGCCCATCAGTTGAAATTCTGAGAAGGTAATAACCATTCTCAAATGTAGAAACATTTAATGATTGGGCAGTATTTTGCTGTAAACTTAAATTTTGAGACATTACAAGCTGGCCTGAAATAGTATATAATTGGGCAACTACAGTGGTTGCATCGCTTGCTGTGTTTTTAATATTTATCACGTTGCTTGCAGGGTTTGGATATACCAATAATTCATTATTTAGTGTAGCTTTCACCAATCCAACTGAGGTGTTTTCCGTCAAATTTAATGTGGTTGTATTTCCACCGTCACCACCATTATTCCTATTGTTGTTCACAGCTGCACCTCCACCGTAAAAAGTAACGGTGCCTGTTCCTGTAGCTGGAGCAGTCCATTTTGTGGAAAAGATGTTAGAAGCGCTTACTCCTGCGTGTTCGGCATATTGTCTGCCGGTGTTAAGAGTGACCAATCTTGTGTTTGATGAAGGTGTAGCAAAACCGTTAACAGGACCGTTAGAACTGTTTAAACTTACCATTTGGAAACCATAACCACTCGCTCCTGTGGAATTCACTGTAAATTCCGCATCATAAATATCTCCCGGAATATATGAACTTACAGGGTTTCCTAAAGTATCCTTGATAACAATAGTAACTGTCGTACTAAACCCTGTACCATGACATGACCTACACGTCTGAGATTCACCAGGCGCACCTGTATTTCCTGAATTTGCAATAAATGCTCTTCCGTTTGAGCTTGATACTAAAAGAACTTGAAGTCCAATTAGAGCGATTGATATTCCGAATAAAGAAAGTAGCGTTTTTTTCATAGTGTTTTATTAATGATGTGATTAAAGGAGTTGTCTTAGTTTATAAATGTACAAAATTCGAACGATTCTACTTCAAAAAAGCTCATCGCGTCGACGAGAAGACTAAAATACTTAATGTATTGCTTTAAATTTGATATCAAATTGTTTAAAATGAAAAGATAGTATTGATTACAATTATAGCATGGTTTGCAGACGCAGCAATTGCTCAAGTGCCCTCTAATAGAACTGTTTTTGATTGCTCAAGCAACTCGAAAAACATCTACACAACTCTGTCTACAGGAAAATCTCTCATTGTTTTGCATAAAGGTGTGGATTGTTCAATATGTCGAAGTGCTGCTCCGGGATGGCAAACCTGGGCTGCTGCTAACACAACAAATGTAGAAATGTGGGGAGCATTAACATATACCTATTCAGGAAGTGCATTTCCACTTTCAAATAGCTGTACATTAACTAATAATTGGGTCACAACTTACGGTTGGAATGATATTTTTACCTTTCCCGATTCCAATCGCTTATGGGTTCAAGCTGCTTCCCCTCGCTATTACGTTTATTCTGCAATTGATTCGACAATTGTATACCAAAGCCCAAATAGTGCCATTGCACGAAGCACTGCGATTGCTCAATCGACTGTTGGAATAAACAGAACTATTTTGAGAAATGCTAAGGTTTTCAGTTATAATGGTCAGCTTTTTTTGAAGAATCTTCCAGAAGACATAAGAACTTTAACAGTTCTCACTATCAATGGACAGGTTGTGTTAGAAAAAGCGATACAAATGAATCAAGAAAACATGGATGTATCCGAATTTAAAAGAGGAACCTATATTTTAAAATTTACAAGTCCGAAAGGAATAGAATCTAAAAAACTAATTTTTTAGCAGTGTTTCAATCGACAATTTAAATCCCTCTGCGTTATACCAATGTTGATCTACGGCTGTTTTTCGTATTTTCTCTACTCGCGGTAAAAACTCTTGTTTTAAAAACTGCTGATCGATGAATACTAAAGCTTTTCTGAATGAGCTGAGCATACTTTTGTAAAACGCTTCTTGAACAATTGGCTTTTCTTCATTGTAAGCCTGAGCAATTTCAATATTGTACAACATTAAGTCAATAATTTGAGAAGCTTCTACTTCTAATTTTTTGAGGTGTTCAATGTGTTTTTGTGCAACTGATCTTCTTTTCTTTGGCCTTCTTTTACCTTCGGGGAAATACTCTCTAGCAATTTTTAATTTTGCCTCCTCTACTCTTTTTTCTTCGTTTGGGTTGAATGAGAAATCGTAAAACTCTTTTACATCCTTAAATCGTAAGTAAAGATCCAAAAGCTGCTCTCTCAGCTCATCTTTATCGCAGGCATTGACGAATTTTTTAAACTTTGTTTTGCTCATTGTAAGTGAAATACTACCACATCAAAGATAAGAAACAAGGCTTCTTAAACGACCAAATCACTATTTTAACGAGAGTATGGAAAGTGTTCCTGGCTTTAAGTTTGACTTAGAAAGAGTTCTAAATTACGATCGAAGCTTAGTCTCTTTTTACGAACTCTTTCCTAATTTGAGAGTTGAGTCTGCGATAATAGTCTTCCTCTAGCCACACTAAGTAATTCTTAGTTGTTTTTATGGTGCAATAAGAATAGTGTTTGATTCGATCTTGAATATCGTCTTTCAGTTCTTTAGCTAAATCCAGTGCATCCCACATGTCATCCGCATTCTCCACACACATCTTTGTATGCTGATCAATCGATTTTGCTATCACAACTTTGGAATGTTGTCCCAAACTCATGGCATGATTGTACTCAGCTTTAATGTTTAGGTCAATATTTTCAGATTTAGAGAATTTCTTTCTTAAATCGTCCGGCATTTCATAGACAAACTGTCGTTCAATTACTTCGTCTGACTTTAAATCGTCGTAGTACTGATGTGGAGCTTGAAAGATGTGATACCAATCAACTGGTGCATCCCACAATCCAAAACGGTGCAAGTTATTTCCCAAGTCAATTACCGAAAACGTTTTCTTAGTGTCTGTTACCCTAGAACCTCGACCTATCATTTGATGATATAAAGCTAATGACCTAGTCGCTCGATTCAAAATAATTGTCTCAACCGTAGGTTCGTCGAAACCGGTAGTCAAAATTCCTACCGATGTTAAAATTGCATCCGGCGTATTCTTAAACCATTGTAAAATTTCTCTTCTCTCTTGTTCACCAACATGATGATCCAAGTGCTGAATTTCATAACCAGCCGCTTTAAAAGTATCGTAAACCCCAAAAGAAGTCGCAATTCCGTTGTTAAAAATCAAGGTTTTTTTACCTTTCGATTTTTCTTCATAAGCTCTGACCAACTTCTCTTGCATCATGTAATTACCATACAGTTGCTCAGAAGATTTAACAGTATAGTCACCGTTAATACCAACCTTCAAGGTATCTAGACTAACGTTATAGCTATACGTTGTTGCACGTGAAAGATAATTCTTGTTTACTAAACTACTGATCGATTCACCAATCACAAGTTCTTGGTAATTCTCATTCATCGGTAACTTAATACTCGAACTTAAAGGGGTAGCTGTTACGCCTAAAATATTAACGTCTTCAAAGTATTTAAATAACTTTCTAAAGCTATTGTAATGTGCCTCATCTACAATAACTAAACCGATGTTATTTAATGTTATTTTTTCTTCTTGAAGACGATTGTTCAACGTTTCTACCATCGCTACAAAAGCAATGTAGTCATTCCCGTCTGACACGGATTTCACCTTACTATCGATAATCATGTTATCAACATTGAACTCTGTCAGCATTTTTGAAGTTTGCTTGCAGAGCTCAATTCGGTGGGTTAGAATAAGTACCTTTTTCCCGGTAGATTTTACGTACCGACGTGTAATTTCAGAAAATATAACTGTTTTTCCACCACCAGTAGGCAATTGAAAAAGCACGTTATAATTGTCTTCTAATTCGTTAAGTTTCTTTGATATTTCTTGAATAGCAGCTTCTTGAAATGGATATAAATCCTTTCCGTCCTCACTACTATCAATCTCGCTTAGGTCTATTGTTCCGTTTTCACTCATAGGGAATTGCAAAAGTATGGGATTTATAGAGTTCTGCTAAGCTGAAACAGTTAAAATTTTATTTTTTTTTACAAATTGATTTACATCGACTTAGCGCTACAAAATTGCATCATGATAAATATTAGTCTATAGATACTTATGGTTGGTCTAAGTGTTCTGCTTTTCGCCTTTTGTAACATCGATAATTTTGACTTAAAAGGCTTTTTACCATACAAGCAAATCTGATTTGGGAAATGGGCTCAATAAATCGTGTTTCGTATCAATAGACTGATAGATAACACACCACTCATCTTGTAAGTAAATTTTGTACTACCAACAATGTGAAAAATGGCAAGAAGGAAATCGTTCTGTTTGTAAATGAAGAGAATTGTGAAAGGAACATGACTGAAAAGAAGTGAATGCATTCAATTAGCCTATTCAATTTATTACCTTTGCCGCAGTAAAAATTAGGAAACAATGAAGTTAGCAGAGGAAATTTCGAAACGTAAGACATTCGCCATCATCAGTCACCCTGATGCAGGAAAAACTACGCTTACAGAGAAGTTTCTTTTGTTTGGTGGTGCCATTCAAACTGCAGGGGCAGTTAAGAATAACAAAATCAAGAAATCCGCTACTTCAGATTTTATGGAAATCGAAAAGCAAAGGGGTATTTCAGTTGCTACCTCTGTAATGGGTTTTCAATACAAAGACAAATTAATAAACCTATTAGACACTCCGGGTCATAAGGATTTTGCTGAAGACACTTACAGGACTTTAACAGCGGTTGATTCTGTTATTTTAGTAATTGACTGCGTAAAAGGTGTAGAAGCTCAAACAGAACGGTTAATGGAAGTCTGCCGCATGAGAGATACTCCCGTTATTGTTTTCATTAATAAGATGGACTTGGAAGGTCGTGATGGATTTGAATTGTTAGACGAACTCGAAGAGAAGCTTAACATAAAAGTGCGACCAATGACATGGCCCATTGGAATTGGAGCAACATTTAAAGGAGTATATAATCTCGGAGATTCAAGTCTCAACTTATTTGAATCATCTAAAACGAAAATTTCTAAAGACGTCACAAAGATTAGTAGTTTAAATGACCCTAAATTGGATGAACTTATCGGTACTCAGGCAGACCAGTTGCGAGAAGATGTGGAATTGGTAGAAGGAGTTTACGATCAATTGGACAACGAAGCTTACTTAAGAGGAGAAATAGCTCCTGTATTTTTTGGTTCTGCAGTAAATAATTTTGGCATTCAAGAAATGTTAGATCAGTTTATCGAAATAGCCCCTACTCCTAGAGCTCGAGAAACAAACGAGGGTGAAGTTGATCCCGAGAGAAATAAGTTTAGTGGTTTTGTTTTTAAGATACATGCCAACTTAGACCCAAAGCACAGAGACCGCATTGCTTTTTTACGTGTTTGTAGTGGGAAGTTTGAACGAAACAAGTTTTTTCATCATGTTCGGTTAGATAAAGGACTGCGATTTAGTAATCCAACCTCTTTCATGGCGAAAGACAAAAGCGTTATTGACGATGCTTACCCTGGAGATGTTATTGGCTTGTACGATACCGGAAATTTTAAAATTGGCGATACATTAACCGAAGGTGACAATTTTACATTCAAGGGTATTCCTAGCTTTTCACCGGAAATTTTCAAGGAAGTAATTAATAACGATCCAATGAAATCTAAACAGTTAGAAAAAGGAATTCATCAGTTGACTGAAGAAGGTGTTGCACAGCTTTTCACAGCCCGTATGGGGAACAAAAAATACATTGGAACTGTAGGTGAACTTCAATTTGAGGTTATTCAATATCGTTTAAAACACGAATATGGAGCATCTTGTAGTTTTTCCCCATTAAATTTCTACAAAGCTTGTTGGTTCACCTCAGAGAATAAAGAGCAATTAGAGGAGTTTACTCGATTGAAATCAAACTACATCGTTTACGATAAGGATCAAAATTTGGTCTTTTTAGCTCAAACTGCCGGCATTTTGCAAATAACAAAGCAAAATTACCCTGACGTTGAGTTCCACTTCACATCAGAGTTTAAAACACAAGCAGTCTAAGCTAGAATTCGATTCATTTCTTTTTGAAATAGCTCCATATCCTGCATTTCGTTATGGGTGGCTCCTTCTACCCTGTAAAAATTGATTCTGGTATTCGTATCCTTTAATCGTTGGCCCAAGTAAAATGGAACCTTGCGATCTTCAGTTCCATGAAAAATATAAATAGGAACTTCTACCTCTTTTAAGTACCGATTCGTTCGAAAATAATACTTAGAAATCCAACTTGCAGGTAAGTAGGCCTTATGGTAGTTAATAAGTGAAATGAAGTTAAAATAAGGGGCTTCTAAAAATAAATTAGCACAAACTTGATTACTGGCTAAACGAGCAGCAATACCTGTACCTAAAGAGAACCCATAGATTTGAATTTTTGATACATCGTATTCCTTAAGCATTATTTGATACAGTCGTTTTGTATCCCGTTGTAACAACCGTTCTCCCATTATTTTCCCATCACTCTTACCGAACCCCCTAAAATCAAACATAAATACATCGTAACCTAAGTTGACAAAAAAGGGAGCAAAATCGCCCCAATACCTCAAGTTATCAGCGTTACCATGAATGTAAAAAATTAAACCTTTAGATTTTTCTGCTTTAAAAAGAAGACAATTCAGAGAAATTCCTGAATCCACCTCGTAAAATCGTTCTTCAAATTCATTTTCAAATGGGTAATGATAATCTTTCGCCAATTTAATGGGTGAAAAAATTATCTTCTCTTGTAAGAAATAAAACGTCAACAATACCCCGGCTATAAGGCCTCCAAGAACAATTAAAATAAGAAAAGTCCAGATTAAAGTTTCCACTTTTTAAATGTACGACCGTAATTATTCACTGCCTACACTTTCTGTACAAATTTGAAAACTAATTATCAATTAACATGCATTAACAGCACAATTTAGGCCTAAGATTGTATTTTTGTTGAAAGCATTTTTTTATGAAAAAAGTAACATATTTACTTGTCTTAATTTCCATATTAATTCTTGGAAATGAAGTAAAGGCACAAAAAGGATATTCTATAGATATTACGTTAGATGGGTTATCTGACTCAACAGCTTACTTAGCCTATTATTACGGCAAAGGGCAGTATTATAGAGATACTACAACAATGAACGGTCAAGGGCAAATGATTTTTAAGGGTCCAGACACACTTGAGCATGGTATGTATTCCTTAATTATTGGGCAACGAAAGTGGTTTGATTTTATGCTCGATAATCAAAACATCACAATGAAAACAGACACGGCCTTCACAATATTAAACATGAAGGTAAAAGGCAGTGAAGAGACAAAAATATTTTATGAATACTTGGCATTTTTAAATGAAAGACAAGCGACTGCCAAGAAATTAACTGCAAAGAAGAATTCAGGAACTGAGCGTGAAAAAAAGGATGCAGACGTTGCATTAAAAAACTTGGATGCCGAGGTGAAGGCATACATTGCAAATTTTCATGCAAAACACAAAGGTTCTTTCACGAGTAATTTCATTTATGCAGTGGAATACCCAAACGTTCCCGATCCACCGAAGAATGCAGATGGCACGATTGACAGTAGCTTTACTTTCCGATATTTTAAAGCTCACTATTTCGATAACTACGACTTTACAGATGGAAGGTTATTACGCACTACCACGTTCCATGATAAAATTGTTTTTTACGTAAATAAACTTACTGTTCCCGAGCCAGATTCGCTTATTATCTCAGTCGACTACATTCTAAGTAACGCAAAACAAAACCCAGACTTGTTTAAGTATGCACTAACCCACTTTACCTCTTATTTTGAGCGATCAGAAAACATGGGAATGGATGCTGTTTTTGTTCACTTGGCAAAGAATTACTTTATGAAAGGTGAGGCTAAAGAGTGGTTTACCGACAAACAACTGGAGAAATTGAGTGAACGTGCAAATGCACTTGATCCACTTTTGATAGGTAAAAAAGCTCCTAACATTGTGGTTAAAGATACTGCTCAGAAAGAATTTCTAGAACTGTATTCTGTTGATGCCGATTTTACGGTTATTTACATTTGGTCTCCTGAATGCGGTCATTGTAAAACATCAACTCCAAAACTAAAAACCTTGTACGACAAAGTAAAAGATAAAGGTGTTGAAGTATTTGCTGTTGGTAATGAGTTTGAAAATGAGGAGTGGATTAAGTTTATCAGAAAGCACGATCTGAATTTTATAAATGGCTCGGATGGAGAAAGCTTTCAAAGTAATTTTAGAACACTATACGATGTGTACAGCACTCCACAGATCTATTTACTAGATAAAGACAAAAAAATTCTTTCCAAAAAGATGAGCATAGAGTCACTAGAGAATATTTTAGAATACTTTATTGAAGAGAGAGACAATGCAAATAAAAAATAAATTAGCACTCATTGTGCCTGCTTTGCTTTTGTGCATTGGAATTGGTTTTGCTTATAAAATGATTAAAGAATATAGAGTTTTGCCAATCTATTCTCCGGCAATGATTAACCCCGAGCTGGTAGACGAGTCAAAACAAAACGTAACGAAAGGTCATCGAATAGCAAATTTTAGATTAGTCAACCAAGATGGTCAAATTATTACGAACGAAGACTTCGATGGATTTTATTACGTAACAGATTTCTTTTTCACCACATGTCCTACGATTTGTCCGAGTATGAGTGCCGAAATTCAACGAGTGCAAAAAGAATTCATGGATGACGAAGATTTTAAAATTCTTTCGCACACCGTTCAACCGGAAGTTGACTCTGTTCCAATACTAAAGGAATATGCAAACCTATATGAAGCAAATCCAGAAAAATGGGTGTTTGTTACTGGCGAAAAGAAGTTAATATATGATTTAGCGCGTAAAAGCTACTTTGCTGCTGTAACAGAAGGCGATGGTGGACCAAACGACTTTATACACACAGAAAATTTTGTATTGGTTGATAAAGAGAAAAGAATTCGAGGGTTTTACGATGGGACATCGCCAAAGTCTGTAGATCAGTTAATTGTTGATATCGAAATTTTACAGCAAGAGTATGATTAAGAAACTTGCTTTTGTTGTTTTTATCCTATCTCTTACTTGTTCTTGCTCTGTTTTTAAAGGTGTTGAAGGTGTTAATGGTAGAAACGGAAAGGTGGTTGGCGGATCACCAAGCAAAGATCTTCGCAAAGGCTATAAGCGAACAGAAAAAAAACAACAACGCCAATATAAACGAGAGATGAAAAGTCGTGCAAAACGTTTAGGAACAACAAAAAAGAGATAAATTACGCTCCGAAAATAAGTTCTTTCAGTTGCTCATTTTCATAAAAGTCCTTTGGTGTTGTCTCAATCACCCTTCCGCAATCAACCACCCACACCTTATCAGCTATACTTAAAGCCTTTTCTATTTGGTGAGAAGAGAACAACACGGCCCTACCCGACTCTTTTTGGGCTTGAATTAGCCGAAACATTGAAATTGAGCTCTTGACATCTAAATGTGTTGTGGGTTCGTCTAAAACAATTAAGTCAGAATTTTGAGCAATTGCTCTTGCTAGATAGACCTTTTGGCGTTCACCATCACTTAATTGGGCCATGGTTTTATTCCTTAGGTACTCAATTTTGCAAGACTTGAGTGCCCCTTCAATACAATCAAAATCATCTTCCGTTTGGCTAATCAACCAGCTATTATACGGGTATCTTCCAAAACCAATAAATCGCTCAACAGTAATAATAGATTGAACGTTTTCACTCGAACTCACATAAGCAATTTTTTGAGCTAAACTAGTTGACTTCCATTCCTTAAAGTCTCTTCCAAATAATTTGATTGATCCTTCAGAAATGGCTGTCAAACCACAAATACTTTTTAGCAAGGTAGACTTGCCAGCTCCATTTTCCCCAATTAGTGCTACGATTTGATTCGATTCAAGACTTAAACTTACTTGAGAAAGTATGTTAATTCGCTTAGAATACGCGACAGAGATATTGTCAATATTTAATATGGTTGAGCTCAAAATGATTGACTTATGTTTTTCTTTCCAAAAAGGATCCATAGTATAATGGGGATTCCTAAAATTGAAGTAATTGAATTAATGGGTAAGCTCTTTCCATTGGTCGGGATATGTGAAATAAGGTCGCTTAGTAATAACACATTAGCCCCTAATAGAATACAAGTTGGAATTAAAAGGAGATGGTCATTGGATTTTAATAACAGTCTGCTCAAGTGAGGAATAATGATTCCCACAAAACCTATTGGACCACAGAAAGCAGTAGTTAGTCCTGACAAAACTCCGGTTATAAGTACGATGCTCAGCCTCACATGAAGGACATTTATACCCAACATTTTCGCAAAATCCTCGCTTACAAGAACGGCATTTAGTCCTTTGTAATTATAAAGTGCATATGCAACGGACAAAACCAAGCTAGCGAAGAGTATGAATAGCTCAACGTAAGAAACCGCTGACAGACTACCTAACGTCCAAATGATAAATGATTTTAGCTGAAAATCAGACGTAAAGAATTGAATTAAACCAATGATGGCTGTCGCAATAGAGCCCATCATAACTCCAAAAATGAGTAAGGTCATGACATCTTTAAGCTTGAATGAAACCGCCAACAAAATAAACATCATTACCAAGGCGCCAATTATCGCTGCAACATTAATAGCAGCTCCGGTTGCCACAACAAAGCCCATAAAGCCTGCTCCCATTACTAAAAGAGCAACTCCTAAACCTGCTCCAGAGCTAATGCCTAATAAGTAAGGTCCCGCAAGTGGATTTCGAAATAAGGTTTGCATTAGTAAGCCTGCTAGGGAAAGGGCCGCTCCGCATAAGATTGCAGTTAGTGCTTTTGGGATTCTCGACTGTACAACAATGAAATTAAATACATCTGAGGTTTCACCACCTGACACCCAAAGTTGAAATTCCGCAAATGGAACACTTACGCTTCCGCTAAGTACGTCAAGTATAGCAAGAATTAGCATTGAAATACTAAGTAATATAAGTATTGTCGATTTACTCATTCAAAAATACTTTGATAAAAATTCAGACTATCGCTTGCATTATGGTGAAAAATAGAAAACAAATCGCTTAAAATTAAGTCTGGTCTAACCACACCCATTTCCCAATAATCATTGGCCCCAAGCTTGTTGGACCTTTTATAATTTGTATAAATAGTTTGATTTTTGAATGAGGAAAACTGTTCAAATACAGTGTTACTATTTTTAACATCTTGGGCAGTGGCTAATCTACCTGGATTAATCCAAAAGTCAGCTTGCATTCCTTTGCTAATGGCAGTTTCAATATCTAAAGGTACACTTGCACTCTGTTCATGGTCCTTCCAGATGTACCTCGCTGAGGCGTCATTAATCAGTTTTGCTTGATAAGACTCTCCTCCGCTGACGTACCAAGTTCCTTTCCATGGCAGTCCAATGGCTACTTTTGGAAGAAATGAAGACAACATTGAAATATTTTTAATGGAGTCATATCTCTGTTGAACCTTTTGAAGGTGAGCATTTGCTTTCTGCTCAGTTGTTTCATCAAAAAAAGCAGCAAAAACTTTTAGCCATTGTGCTTTTTCAAGTGGGTCCGACTCCATGAATTCGGAGATTAGAATTACAGGTTGTCCAAGTGCACGTAGTCGTTCAACTGCGCTATAAGATGCAGCATCAATGGCAAATGTAAATAAGACGTCTAATTCGCTTTCAATTACCAACTCAGTGTTCATTGACCTATTTCCTAACTCTGTTACTCTTCCCTCTTGTATTCGTTTTTGAAAACCTTTATCGTAAAACAGTTCGGTATTGCTCGCTGCTACAATTTTATCTTCTTTGCCCAATGCTTTTAAATAGCCCAAATGAGTTGTAGAATTCACTCCAATTTTTTCAATGGGTAATTCGATAAAAACATCAGCCTTAATTCCTTTGGGTTTTCCTTGCACTTTTTTGAAAAGCACATATCGCTCAACCTTGGAAGAGTTCAGGAACGGTTCAACCACCTCGATGATAGTGATTCCAATTGAATCTTTAATTGAAAAATGAGTTTGATCACTTGCTTGAGCTGAAACCTGCGAGGAACTGTTTGGTTTAGAGTCGTTACACGCCAAAAGTACTAAGCAAAAGAAGATAAATGCTAAACTTTTCATGAAACGGCTATCTACTTTCTTTATCCCAAATATCTTCTGTAATATTTGTTCCATTCTTGGTGTAGAAAATACCACCCCATTTGTATAAGGTTTTTTCGTAAATATCGGTTTGAGTTCCTTCTACCACTATTCTTCTAATGGTTGTGCTATTATTTTGATTCTCAATTATTTTTTCTGTAACACCTTGTGGATAATCAGCGGCAGATTGGTCCTGTCGTATCTTATCTTCACCTTGATAGAACTCTTTATCTTCGTTTTTCTTCCTTCTTATTTCCGATTCTTTTTCTAGCTCTGTTGTCTGCTCAGCTAACTCTTCTTCCAAGGTTTCAATTTCTAATTGATTTTCTTTAAAACTCTCTGTATTTTCACCTGCGAATTGTTTTAATTCAGTAGATTTTTGATCCGCTTTAGACTGATAGTCTAACCTTCGGTTTTCAGAAGACTTGCGGTCTTCCGTAGTTTGTTCAGCTAATTCCTCTTCGAATTTCTCAACTTCTAGCTGATTCTCTTTAAAGCTTTCTGCATTCTCTGCGGCTCCCTCTCTTAGGTCAGCAGATTTTTGATCCGCTTTTGACTGATAGTCTAATCTTCGACTTTCAGAAGACTGCTTGTCCTCCGTTGTTTGTTCATCAAAATTTTCTTCATCTGCTAAAATTTCTTCGTAATTTTTTGGATAAAACTCGGTACTTCGACCTTGGTGGAAAGTCATTAAGCTATTTTCAAAATTCTCAAATTTTTGTTGGGTGTCTAAAATGTATGCTTCTTGCTTTTTGTCTCTGTTTTGCAGGGATTGATTTATCTCGTTGTATTCATTCTCCACCATTTCCTTCTTCCCTTCAACGGTCTCCTCTAATCGCTGCTTGTTATACAACGCAATGCTTTCAGCTAAAAGATCTTTATCAAGCATGTTTCCTTCGCGTTTGCGCTCTGAAGCTTTAACGCGCTCCTCACGTGTATTTTGTAGGTCACTTTCTTGTTCCTTCACCGTTTCATAGTTCTGAAGATTTAGCTCTGAACTAATTTCAAACTGATCCTTCATGCTCACACTTATCTCTTCTAACCGCTCTATCGCATTTTGTCTTCTAGCCTCCTCTTTTTCAACATTCTCCTGCCTTAATTTCGCTAAGGCTTCCTCTTTCTCTTCAATCGAGCCATTCTTTTCACTGTTTTGTTTCGCCCATAATTCTTTGTAAATCCGTTCTATTTCCTCTTCGGCATCAGTTGTTATTGTCGACTTTGGTCCTGTTTTAATAGTGATAGGTTTATCAAGGTTTTTTCTTCTTTCTTCCTCAGCTAACTCTTGTTCTTTTATTCGCTCATTTAACAAAGCAATTTGCGCCTTAGGATAAGCTTCGTCAGGCTTTATTCTTAATGCATTTTCAAAATTACTTTTTGCATTTCTGTAGCCCTCCGATTTAAAATTATTATCACCTTGAGTAATTAAATCTTGATAGCGTTGCTCTTTTTGCTTCGCTGCTTTTTTCGCATTTTGCTCAGCTAATTTTGCAGCATTTTTTTGATCTATAATAGATTTTATTTTATCCAGCTGTTCTTGAGGGTATGCCTCTGCGCTCTTTAACCCAAGTGCCAAACGGTACTCATTCTCAGCATCGTTGTAATTTTTATCTCTAAAGTATTTATCACCGTTAGCTATTGCTGTTTGGTAAGAGCTTTCATTTGCAGCAGCTTGTTCTTTCCGCAACCTTATTTCTTCTTCTTTTGCAGCTATCGTTTTTTGTATAGCTAAAATCTCTTGAATCTTTGTACTTGGCAAGGATTTGCTTGGTAACGTCTCTTTTGCTTGTTCAAAATTAGAGATGGCATTTTCCCAGTCCTCAGCATCCATAGCCGTCTGGCCTGCTTCAACGAAAGCTTCATATTTCAAATTTAATTCTGCTTGAGCTGCTTCATTGGCAGCAGCTCTTTGAGTAATTAAGCCATCAATTTCAGCAATCTTTTGTGGGGGATAAGACTCTTCTGGTTTGATGACCTGCGCGGCTTGAAATGCTTTTAATGCATTTTCTAAGTCATTTGAGGCAAGCGCTTGATTTCCTTTTTCTAGCGCTGCTAAATAATCTTGATCCAGTTTTGCAGCTTTTGCCGCAGCAGCTTGAGCATCTGCTTGGGCTGCCATAGCTGATGCTATTTTAGTTATTTGTTCTTTCGGGTACTGCTCTTCTTTCAAAGACAAAGCTGCTTCATAACTAGTTTTTGCTTGCTCATAATCTTTTCCATCGAATGAAGCATCCGCTTCTGCAATCAATGCATCGTATTCAGCATCTATTTTAGTTTGGGCAGCAGCTGCTGCTTCTTGTTCAGCAAGGGATGACAGTTTCACGTCAATCTCTTTTATTTTATCCTTTGGATATTGCTCATCTTTAATAGCAAGAGCAGCTTCGTATTTTGGTTTTGCCCCTTCAAAATTTTCAGCATTAAACAATTCATCTGCCTCTTTGATGGCTGCATTATAGTTCGCTTCCGTCTCAGCATTTTTTTCATTTTGCAAGCGAATTTCTTCCTGTTTTGCGGCAAGCTCTGCTAAACGCTCGTCAATTTCATTAATTTTCTCTTTAGGAAATTCTTGATCTGGCTTAATTGCCGAAGCTTCTGAATATTTTACTTTGGCCTCTTCCCATTTCTCTTCCACCATTAACTTGTCAGCTGCACCAATAGCATCTTTATACTGTTGATCTGCTTCAGCGGCATCAGAAAGTGTTGCGTTAATGCTTGCTATCTTTTCTTTTGGATAACTCTCTTCCGTTTTTAGAGAAGCTGCGGCTTGATAATTTGATCGAGCATCTTCTAGATTCCCTGACTCAAAGGCTTTGTCAGCAACAGCAATTTTTTCGTCGTACTGCTTTTGAATTTCTGCTAACTCCGCCGCCTTCTCTGCATTTGCTTTTGCCGTTTTTGCCGCTTCAATTTGTTCTTTTGGATAGGCCTCGTCTGGTTTTAACTCACTTGCTTGTGTGTATGAGGTGATTGCCTCGTCAAACTTACCTTCGGCATTTTGTTGGTCTGCCTTGCTTATTGCTGCTTGGTAATCTGCTTCTAGTTTTTCATTGGCCGCCTTCTCTGCCGCTAAAGCTTTTACCTTAGCTTCTATCTCAGTAATTTTTCCTTTGGGATATTCATCGTCCTTTAAGGTTAATGCTTCTTCAAACGCTGTCTTTGCTACTTCGTAGTCTTCATTTTTTAGAGCGTCATCTCCTTTTTTAATAGCTGCCTGGTAGCTTTCTTCTTTCCCTTTCAGCTCGGCTAAAATCCCATCTATCTCTGTTATTTTCGAAGCTGGATACTCTTCCTGACTTTTTAACTCAATGGCTTTTTTGTAAGCAGATTTTGCTTTTTCATATTCTTTTGAGGAAAAGGCATTGTCTCCTTCGGTTATCGCTGCTTTATAGTTGGTTTCTAATTCTTTATTAGCGGCTAACTGAGCTTCAATTTTAGTTAGTTGTTCTTTAGGGTATTCCACGTCAGGCTTCAAGCTACTCGCTTTCGTGTAACTTACTTTTGCCTTTTCTAGCTCTTCTGAAGTCATTGCTTGGTCTCCTTCAGCGATCGCTTCATTGTATGCTTTTTCTTTTTCAGCAACTGCAGCCAATGTTTTTTCAATTTCTGCTAACTTATCTTTTGGATAGGCTTCTTGTGGTTTAATTCCACTTGCCGCATTATAGAACTCCTTTGCCTTTTCGTAATTTTTATCAGATAAAGCATCATCTCCATTTTGAACAGCTGATTTGTATTCTTCCTCAGACTTCTGATTCTTTAAAACAATAGTTTCTATTTCAGCTAATTTATCCTTTGGATATTGTTCGTCTGCCTTTATCGACAGCGCCTCGTTAAAAGCGACTTTAGCACCCTCAAAATCTTCAGCACCAATAGCCGCATCACCTTTGGCAATAGCAGCCTTATAACTCTCCTCTGCTTTTGCGAGTTTTGCTAATATTCCTTCAATTTCCGTTAGTTTTTCTTGTGGATATGTTTCAGTTGGTTTCAACTTTTTAGCTTCTGCATAACTGTTTTTTGCAGTAGTGTAGTCTTCATCAGAAAGGGCCTTGTCCGCCTTAGCTATTTTATCCTGGTATTGCTTTTCAGCAGCTTCATTCTTCGCAATTAAATCCTCTATTTCCTTGATTTTATTTTTAGGGTACACTTCTTCAGGTTTCAATTTACCTGCTTGTTCAAAGGCTGTTTTGGCCTCTTGGTACTTTTTGGTCGTCAAGGCATTATCACCTTTCTCAACGGCAGCTAAATATTCCTGATTGAGCTTAGCAGCTCCGGCTATTAACGCTTCAACTTTCCCTATTTGATCTTTTGGATACTGTTCTATTGGATTAACGCTCGATGCTTTTTGGTAGCTTGCCTTTGCCTTTTCGTAATTTTTAGCCGCTAATGCTTCATCTGCCTCTTTTATGGCATTGTCATACTCCGCCTTTTTCGCCTCTTGCTTTGATAAGATGTCATTGATCTGAGCTAATTTATTCTGAGGGTATGTTTCTTCGGGCTTTAGACCAGTAGCTTCTTCAAACGCAGTTTTTGCTGTAGATAGGTCATTTATTTTTAAAGCATTATCTCCTTTCTCTATCGCCGCAAGGTAAGATTGTTCAACTTTAGCAAAGTTGGCTAACTGCTCTTGAACTTCTTTAATCTTAGTTTGAGGGTATTCTTCATTGGGTTTGTAACCAGATGCTCTTTTATACTCTGCAATGGCAATTTCGAAGTTCTTTGAGGCCACTGCCGCATCAGCCTTACCAATCGCTTCGTTGTAACTTTTGTTATCTGCCTCAATCTTAATCAGCTTGGTTTTTAACTCAGCCAATTGAAAACTAGGATAAGTTTCTAAGGGGTCAGGATTTACCTTTTCAGCAATTCGATACTGCTCAGCTGCCTTCTCCCATTCTTCTGAAGAAAAAGCTTTATCGGCTATTTTTATTGCCTCTTCATACTGCTTCATGGCAGCAGCTTTTTTTGCTTGATCTGCTTCTTTTTTGGCTATAAAGTCTTTTTCTAAATCAGCCAATTGCCTTTGAACTGATTTGGTATAATCTGCGTCACTTTCAAAACCATACTCTTCGTTAAATTTTATCTTTCCTATTGGCTTATCTAAGATTGAGACATCCATCCCCTCTATCTTTTCAAAAAGTTCAACAGTAGCGGGAAAAAATAAATCACCTTTTACTGCCTCGGGAGCAACACCATTTGTGTTAATTTCTATTTTTTTCTTGATCATTCCCTTGTTACCACCAACTTCAATGGTGTAAATCGCGTTTGGATCGCATGGAATGTCTGCTAAGCCTTTACCGTCGGTTAAAACAGTTTCTACCAAAGAACCATTTTTAAATACCTTAATTTCAGCACCTGACAGCTTTTTCCCTTCATCAGTTACTGCCATCTCCATTATTAACCGGAACTGCGCATTAACTTGCTGAAAAGAAACAAGTAATATTAAAACGAATAGGTATTTTATAAATCCTTTCAAATCTTAGGTTTTAGTCTAACTAACAAATATCGTAAAAGCTATACATTAATTGTCCCGTAAGTGGGAAATACTTAGATTAAATCACAGAACCAGAAGTCAATCTCTTTTCCACCTATGGTAGGATTTGGATAGGATTTTTTCACCTTTTGACCTTCCTCGAATCTTACGGGTGATTTAAAAATAGGTCCATCGTAACAAAAAGTATGAAATTCCCCGTTTTCCCCGCAAGGATCAACTTCTTCAGGTAAGTTGTAAACTAGCTCTTTAGTGATATCTTGACCAACAAAATCCTTATTAAACAAGGCTGCATTTGCAGCTACAATTTTAGTTTTAAAACCCAACTCAATGAATTCCAATATCAACTCCTTCGTATCTCTTTTCCACAATGGGAAATGCGCTTTGATGCCAACCTTCGCCAACTGACGTTCTCGATAATCTCTCAAATCTTCCAAAAAAATATCTCCAAAGGCGGCATTATAAATATCCTTTCGTTTCATTTGGTCCATTGCTTCCTCCATCATCTTATTATAAGTATCGTGTGAAGCTGAACTAGATAGGTAAATTATTTCCAGAGGAAACCCTATGGCCTTTGCTTGTCGTCTCAATAAGCTTTCTCGCAAACCATGCATACCAATGCGCTTTGTCTCCATTCCAACTGTCGTTAGTAAGGTTGAAATTTGGAAGTCATTCTGTTGAATTAACTTGTAAAGTGCACAAGATGAGTCTTTCCCACTACTCCAATTGAAAAATAATTGTGGTTTTCTATTTTCCATGTTTCGATACCCAATCTTTAAATATTTTATGCAATAACTCTAGACCTTCGGATATGCTAGCGGGTCCCGGTTGAAGAATTATTCCTGAATCAATTTCATAATAAGCATCATTTTTAAAAGCCTTTGTTTCTTTCCATCCATCTCGTTGAAACATTCGATTTGGCTTATATTTTTTACCACACCAAGAAACTAAAATAATATCTGGGTCTCTTTGAAGAACCTCTTGGTGATTTTCAATAATCCGATTTTTAGCCAAACTCTCCTTTCCATTTTCAACAAACAAGTCCACTCCACCTGCTATTTCTATCAACTCGCTCACCCATTGTATTCCACTGATTAGTGGGTCATACCATTCTTCAAAGTAAACTTTTGGTTTAACCTTCCATTTGGAGGTTATTTCTTGAATCTCTAAAATTCTTTTTTGATAATGGTTGACCAGATTTAAACAAGTTTCTGCTCTTCCAACCATTGCTCCCAACTGAACTATCATTTTTAAGATTTCAACTACACTGCGGTGATTATTGACCCAGACAGTAATTCCTCGTTTTATTAATTCTTGAGCAATTTCTGCTTGAATATCAGAGAAACCTATAACCAAATCTGGTTTCAACGCTAAAATTTCATCAATGTTGGCATCTATAAATGCCGAAACTTTCGGTTTTTCCTTGCGAGCTCTCTTCGGCCGAGCTGTGAAGCCGGAAATTCCAACAATTCGCTTCTCTTCTCCTATGAGGTAATGGAGTTCTGTAGTTTCTTCTGTTAAACAAACAATTCGTTGAGGGTAATAGTCCATTAGTTTAGAAATATAATGTCTCCAGGAATGATTCCAACCTTAAAAGCATCCATTTGGGTTACTGAGTAATTGAAACGATACACCACCCCTCTTTGTTGATAATCTATGGCATCTGAAATGTAAATTTCGTTGGTAGTAGGATGAATGGAAAACCCATAGAACAAACGATTACCTTGTCCAATTTTAGGAGAATTCGGCAACACTGCAGCGTTCACATTCATCGCATATAGACCATCATTTCCCAAAAAATGAAGTTCATCTTTTGTTGAATTAAGCTCTAACTCCCCAATTTTATATTTTGAGGATGCTCCTTCTAGAATTGAAAGTACTGAATCACTTGACGTATCTAACTTATATAGTGCAGATTTACCACCATTTAATCCTCCACTGCAAGAAATCCAAGCTATTTTATCTTTATCAATTTCAATATATTGAGGTTGTTGGTGCGTATTAATTTTTTGCAGTACAGTGTCGGTTTGAACATCAAAAATCCAAATTTGATTGCTATCGACATGAGTCAAGTAAAGCTTACCATTTGTTATGGCCATTTCCTCTATCCAACCTTTTGTCTCAATGGTTTTAACTACTTCGTGACTTGATGGATTGATAACATACAATTTGTCTTCATATAAATCACTTACGTAGGCTTTAGTTGAATTTGCTACGGTGATATAGCGCGGAGAATTTAACTGCTGAATAGCGGTGATAGATGTTAAATTAGAGACATTTAAGATTTCTATTTTACTCGAATTATTCACAACCACAAACAATTCATTGCCTATTTGAATGGCCGATTGGACTACATCTCCAATCGGTCTGCCTTGGTTGTTTGTTTGAAATATCTTTTGATTGACACTTTTGTCCTGTTCATTATATAAGGTCAAACTCGCATTACCAAAATTGTAATTCCCCTCATTCAAAATGACGACGGTGGACTCATTTAACGGAATTGGATCTTGCTGTTCGTCATCTGACTTACAGGAAAAAACAAATAGAATTAATATGAAATAGACAAGCTGTTTCATTTGTTAAATTGATAGGAAATTTTAATGAAATAGTTTCTGTTTGGCATTGGCCTCCATTCTATCGCTTGATATTCCACATCTAAAATATTTTTAACTCCCGCTGAAAGTGAAATAATGCTTTTATCTCTCCATTTGAGGTTTTTGCAAACACTAGCGTCCAGCAGTGAGTATGAAGGCAGAAGTTCTTCGTTATCAGAACTAATAAAGCGAATGCCGATAAATTGGTAGTTCATTGCAAAACTTATGTTGTCAATCTCCATATTCAGGCTAACATTTCCTTTATGTTCAGGTATGTATATTAACTGTTTTCCACTTGACTCATCAAATTCGTGTTGCTTTTCATAATTTTTTGAAGCTGTATAAGAATACGTTGCATTCAATTGTTTTTTAATTTTTCCTTTTACTTGACTCAGCTCAATGAACAGCTCTGAACCCATTGTTTCAACACTGTTTAGGTTGGAAGGTCTCCAGAAACCAAAAGCAGTAGGTTCCCACTGAATATAGTTAGCAATATTATTGTAGAATAATGTCGCACTTGATGTGAATAACGCTTTATTGTTTGCAAACCCTCTTTCATAAATAGCCCCTAATTCGGCGCTTTCACTTTCTTCAGCTTTTAAATTTACATTGCCCGATGGAACATAATATAAATCATTTAAACTGGGGTATTTTACGTTTTTACCGGCTAAGGCGTATAGGTGCAAATTCAAACCTTGTACTTGGTAGTCCAATCTTACTTGAGGCAACAAATAACTTTCGGCTTGTACCACATGCAAACTTCTTAGGGAAAGACTGGTTTTAAAATCCTTAGTAATCAATTGTTCTGTTTTTAAGAAAAATTCAGCCCTGTTTTGATTTACAGCTGTCACCAAACCATCTGCACTCGCATTACTATGATCATATTTAGCTTGAGTATGAACATCAATTTTCTTGAAGTTAAACTCATAATCCAATCGCGTTCTAAAACTGTTGGTTAAAGCACTAGTAGCAATTCCTGCTCTTTCGTTTTGATAATTCAACTCATCTGAAAGAAAAGCAGAAGTTACTTTTAGTGTACTATTTTTAAAATATTTAGAATATTTAACCAAGCTCTTTAATGCGACATCTTCTTGCAATTCCTTATTGTCTCGAAGTGTAATCAAAGGAGGTAAATTTCGCACTGAATTGAAAAACCACAAACTAGCTTCAAATAATTGGTTTTTTGGAAGTTTGAAAAAGAATTTTTGCATGACGCCTTTTTGAAGAAATCGAGCATTGCTCACTTTGTTATTCGGAAAACCTTCTGTGGTAAATTCTCTGTATTCAAAATCATTATCGGCTTGATTGTAAATGATTTTGGTAATGGATTGGAATTTTTCGCCACCTCCTTTTATTTTTACATTTAATTGCTGCTGCCCAAAGCTTCCATGTAAATACGATGAGAACAAATTGAGTTGTTTCCCAAATTCGGGTAAAGTAGAAATATTAACCGCCCCACCAATTCCTCCCGTTCCGTCGGCTAAGCTATTCAACCCATAATTCACACCAACTTGGTCCATAAAAAACAAAGGAAATAGGGCTAAATCACTAGACCCATTCATGCTAGAGTTTAATGAAATACCGTTCCAATTTACTTGCGTGTGTGCAGTCCCACTGCCACGCAAGGAGACGGTTGCTAAACTACCAATGCCGTATGACTTAATAAACAAGTGTGACTTTTTTGACAATAAATCGCCTAAATTTAAATGTTGTGGGTTGCCTAAAATAGAAGAATCTAACGTTTGTTGATTGCGTGTTTTTGAATGCCCATTTACAGTAACTGAATTGATTCTAACTGTATCGGAAATCGTATTTTGGCTCAACAAATTAGAAGCCATCGCAAGAAATAAGATGGTTCCTAAGATTCTCATTGAATAATAATTTTACGTGTTACGGCTTGTCTGCTCCCCAATAAATTGACTATATAAGTTCCTTTTTCAACGCCTGTAAAATCAAGCATTTTAGATGTTATCTCGCCAGATTTGATTGCCCTGCCCGTCAGATCACGCAATTCAAATTGCATCTTTTCAAACCCTTCGTAACCTAGGTAAAAAACTCCATTTGAAGGGTTAGGATATATTGACAAGTTCATCTGTTTTTTAGACCCAGACAAACCCACTCCTTTCATATAAACAACACCAACTGCATCTAAATCAAATCCTCCGGATGGAAATGGAGTTGGATATTGATCATTTACTTTTCTTCCTTGGCTATCTCTTTGAGCATGGTTTGAATTTAAAGTACCAATTGCATCAACGATTCGAATATGGCTTATTGCATTTATGTCTAGTTGTGGTATAGAATCTAAATCCGATAAGTCGAAAGGCGTTCCAAAGTTCACGGAATATTTACCCGCTAAGTTGTGAATTTGAGTTGGATTCACTGAACCGAATGAACCTACAGGAAGAATTGTATCGGTTAATGAATGCGACGGGAAACGATAGAAATCGACCCCGTTGGAACTTACCTCCACAAATGCGAGTTCTAAAAATGTATGGTTAAATGCGTTTTCAAAAACAGCAAAATCGGGGCCTACTCCATTATAAATTAAGCCGTCAAATTGTAAGGTAGCAATTCCTGAATCACCAAGACTAACGACTGTTCCATCTGCCTTTCCAATGCACTCGTCCCATGTCCCAACTGCTGTTGTATCTGAATTGAGAACAGCAATATCTTGCTTTCCTCGCTGAATCTCAATACTAGAAGCCCAAGCAACAAAAATAGTAGAATCAGCATGAACTGCGCTTGTTCCAATTTGAACAGATTGCGGCGCAAAGGGACCTTGTGCGAAAGTGCAAAAGGAGAAAAATATAGAAAATATAAATAAAGTAATTCGCACTTTATCTAATGATTAACTTCTCAGTAGAGACTGAATCATTAATTAAAATATTGACAAAGTAAATTCCCGAACTCAAGTCGCTAACATTAATTTGACTGGAAACATTTACAAGACTGTCCTCCTTCACCACTTGACCTTTGTAGTTTAAGATTTGAACGCGCACTTGTGCTGTAACATCGGTATCAATAGATATGAAATTGTTCGCAGGATTTGGGTAGATTGAAAATGAGCTTTCCTTTCGATCATAGAAACTCAATAAGCCGGTAACTTGACTGTAATACATGCCAATAACTTCAGGTGAAGATGCAGTTGCAAAAGAACTTACGTAGCTTCCAGCTCTATCGTATACTTTCCCTGAAGTATAGCTAAAGAAGTCCGTTGCTGTTACATAAAAGTTAAAATTCGCAGTGTCGTATGCAAAAGCTGTAACAACTGTGTCAATTAAGTTTGAATCAATAACCGATAAGTTTGAAAGGTTGATCGTTCCGATACCTTGATTCATTCTTAAGAACAACGTGTCTCCATTCACCTCATATTGCGATTTACCCCCGACTTTAAAATCTTGATTAGAATTAACGATAGACGTCGTAACAAAAGGGAAATTAGTTGCATTTACATCTACTATCGTATTACTTTCAGAATTAAAAGCATATGCTCCTGCGCCGTTTGGTTTTGCAATCAATTCACCTACTTCACCCGTATACCCAGATACGGTTAATGGGGCAATAACTGTTCTGTTTGAAATGGTTGCAGCGATGATACTCCCTAATGTATCTCGATAAGCCGGAGCTCCGGTAGATTGGTTTTGAGTAACCACTAAAAGGTCATTTGTTGGTTCTACCAACATAGAGGTCACTCCACTTGCAATATTTATGGAATCCACTAGAGCAAGGGTAGTTTGATTGTAAATGTAAATGTTATATGAAGTCTTACCGAACCAATTTGAAACAATAAGCTCGTTGTTCGGAGCTAAGCTCATTGCTTTGGTACTCACTCCAGCAAATTTGACTGCCGCTGTCCTAGTGTTGGAAGTGAGGTCATATCTAATAATAGAATCTTGAGCAGCTATAAAACCGACATTTCCTGTAATTAATATATCTTGAACAGATTGAGATCCAATACTGTCAATCGTAGTTGATGTGCTATTTTGAGTATCGTAAACACTGACTGATACATTTTCAGTTTGATTCCCAAACCTTCCTCCATTTACTAAAATGGTTTTTTGTGCAGCACTTGCAAAGGTTATTACTGTAAGAGCAATTGAAAAAGTAATTTTTTTCATTTTCGGTTTTTTTGCGATAATTAGCCTAGTTTGGTAATTGCTAACCATCAGATTAATAAATTATTAAACCGAGAAAATCATAAAGAGAAAGAAGCCTGTTTAGGCGAGCTTGCGCTTCACTTTTATCCCGAAAGTATGTTTCTTAAAGGCAGGTCTTCTGACTTACTCCCCTTTGACCGCCTTCCCAACTGTTGGATAACAGAAAGTGGCATAATTGGCCATTGGTTAATGGAGCTTACAGCTGCGGGAACAGTTTCGAAATCTCATCGAATTCCCTTTTAATTCCAATCGAAATTGGAAACCATTAAGGTGCGGTCGAAACCGTTCTACAAATTTATAATAAATTTTGAACCTTATACAATTGTGAATAAATAAAAAAAAGCTAGAGCTTTCTTTACTTTTGTAGCATGGGACGAAAATCGAAAAACAATAGAGTGGTTTACTCCACAAATCCTGATTTTACCACGGAAGTAGAGAATGAGGAACAAGAAACGCTATCCCCTTCTGAGCAATTGCTTGAAGTCCATCTAGATAAAAAAAATAGAAGTGGAAAAGTTGCTGTTATTGTCAAAAATTTTATTGGCAATGACGATGATTTAAAAAGTTTAGGGAAATCATTGAAAGCTTCTTGCGGTGTTGGTGGCAGTGCGAAAGAGGGTGAAATTATAATACAAGGAGATAATCGAGAGAAGGTAATGCAACTCTTATCTAAAATGGGATATAAAACAAAACGAGTAGGTTCTTAGCTAATAGTCTCTTTACAATACATTTACATCGCCATTCACACCCATTCCAAATAAAGCGAAATCATATTTTACAGGATCGTTTGAATCGAAATTTCGGAGGTTCACAGTAAGTTCTTCCACCGCTTGCCAATCATTTTGTTTTCTATTTAGTAACCCTAAACTTCGTCCAACATTTCCGGTATGCACATCTAAAGGAATCATCAAATCTTTTGACTGATGACTATTCCAAATTCCAAAGTCAACTCCTTGTGGATCTTTCCTTACCATCCATCGTAAATACATATTTAAACGCTTCGCTGTAGATTTTTTTAGAGGATCGGCAACGTGCTTTTGAGTTCGCATTTCGTGGTCTATTGAAAAAAAGAGTTTTTTAAAGTTTGAAATGGAGTTATCACTGCCTTGCTGCTGTAAAAAAGCTGCTTCTAAACCACCATGGTGCTCATAAATATTCTTTAACGAGGTAAAAAAGAAACGTAAATCTATGGCATTAAAAGTTCGATGAACAAAACCTTCTGCTTTTTTTAAATCGCTAGTAGCATGATTTAAAATGAAATCGTGAGGAGCAAAATCCATCATTTTAAGAATCTTATTTGAATTATTAATGATTGTAATCCGCTGTCCCCAAGCTATAGTTGCTGAAAGAAAACCTGCTATTTCAATATCTTCTTTTTTGCTAAACTGATGAGGAATAGAAATGGGATCATTTTCGACAAAATCTTGACGATTATAAAGGTGATATTTTGTCTCTAGCAAATCAAAAAGTACATCTGATTGTTTAACTTTCATAATCTAAGTTTACTCCATTGAAAAAAGAAGATTTCCGTAAGCTAAAACTAAAAAAGAGATATGAAGTTCTGAAAAAGGACGGAAAACATCTTGCCAATCGACATCATGGGAGTTTTTTATGCTCACTGTACGACTTTCACGGGTACTATGTTGAAAGTTGTAAACCAATGGTTATTAATATCATACAATGGATTGAAGTCGTCAATAGAGATGAAATCATTGATAGCTATTTGGAGCATTTTAAAATAGAGTAAAGTCTAAACTAATTTAGGCTTCTTTATTCATAACCGGATATGCGTACATTTTCAAAAATGTATCTTTTTTAAAGGCTTCATCACCTTCCACCCCTGTTATCTTCTTAAGTACATACTTCTCAAATTTTTCTTTTTCTTCAGGTGAATACTTCTCTTTGTGCGAAGAAGAGTCATTCAATAAATCAAATGCCATATAATTGGTTGGCATTAATTTGTAAGTATTATGTATTTCTTTGTCGATCTCTTTCGCAATAAATTGAAATAACTCTAGGTTAGGTTTTGGTAACTCTTTACCCTCTATTAGCGCATTTAATGGTTTCCCGAAGCTTACCTCTACTTTACCTTTTTTTCCTTGCAAGCCTTCACCCATATGAATTAAATCTTCCATAGGCTGTTTTTCATACTTTTCACCGTGTGCGATTGTCATTAATTCGGGTAAGGTTAATGCATCGCAGGGATTATATTCATATGAAATGGATACAGGGCAAATGTTCAATTTTTTAATGTTATCAATAGCATTTTCAGAGTCACCTCCCAAATTAAACATCTTTAATATGTTAGGATTTGTTTTATCGTTCCCATCTTTGCTTCTGCCTGACTTGTGAGCGATCCAAATGTGCTCCCCTTTCTCTTTAATTGTGTAGTTAATATAATTCGAGAGTTGAATTGATCCATCCAACTTTTGCTCCTTTGAAAGCGAGCGCTTGACAATGAACGTTTTGTTCAATTTAACCAAATCTACAATCCAAGGAATCTTCATCAAATTATCACCAATTGCTATTTCGGCAGTACTAAACCCTTCTTTCAGTAGAGCGTAATCCATTAAAGCTGAATCTAGAACAATGTCTCTATGCGTTGACACAAATAAATAACATTTATCCTTTTCTAAATTTTCTATACCGGAATAACTTAGGCCTTGTGTCGATTGGGAAAGTAATTTATCCAAAAGCGGAACAATTACCTTAGTTTGAAAATCAAAAATAGTTTCGATTCCTCGCATTTGTCTCTCAAACATTGGAAATGGAATTTCCGGCATTACCTGTTGAATGATTTGACAAAACTGTTCTTCACTAAGTAAACTATTTATCTTTTCTTTTACCTCACTATCGTTGTAAGGTCGTATTTCTTCAAAGTCCATTTTATTCATAATAGCGACGAAATTAAGATTTCAATAGAAAGCTTAGGTATAATAAAATAATTAAGCTCCTTGTATTTGTTTCTTCAGTTGTTTTTCAACCCAAAATGGGGCAAAGGGAATTAGAGAGCAAAAGCCATAAAGTAGAATTTTTGAAAACTTCCACTTAAATGTACTGCCAACATATAGCAGTTGAAAAGCATAAGCCACAAATAATGCACCATGCACCCAACCAATATATTTCACTGCTAATGGCATGCTCATAAGGTACTTTAACGGCATAGCGATGAGTAACAGTAACACAAAAGAAACCCCTTCGAATAAGCTAATCTTCGCAAAAATGTTTAGTTGCTTTTTATAGGCTAGCTTATCCATAAATTTCATTTAGAATTGCAGCTAACCGAATGCCTCCTTTGTGCAATTGTGTTTTAATCGTACCCCAATTTTTATACATGTATTCGTAGGACAAGTTTTCAGCATCTCCTATCTCATATACTTGTGGGCGTAGTTCCATTGCTTCCTTCACCCATACATCCAAATCAGTCGATTTTAGAATGTCTTGTTCCGTTTCCGAGGAATGATCAACCATTTGTGACAGTTCTGAATAGCTCAATTGCTTGGAATCAATTATTTCCGAATCCCAAATTCTATGTAGATTCGAATTGTCATAAAACCACTTTATCTTCACATTATTACCGCCTCTGTCTTCTCCATTACCAACGTGCAACGGTTGGTGTATATCTCCTACTAGGTGAGTTAACATTCGAATGGCTTCAACTTTTTGAATCTTAGTAGAATTAGGATCTTTTAGAATAGTCTTCATTCTGCCTATAGCTTCATAAGCATCTCCTTTGTCTTCATGCTCAGCAGAATGATAATCTTTTCCTTCAGGTATAGTAACATAGTGCCAGGTCTTCGCAAAATCATATTTGCTGTCACTCCTTACTTCGTCCATCCAAGTAGATGCCTCTACTAATGATTCATGCCCCATAATTTCCCATAAGGCTTCTTTTGTATTTCCCGATAAGTGATTTTGTGCAATTTGGCCAATTACTCGATGACCAGTTTGACCCCATCCAAATGTGGTAATGGAAATACTTAATGCTATTCCTGTTAAAAATATGTTTTTCATTGTTTTGTTTTTATTTATAGGTAACTTCTGTTTTTCCGTGAGCTTTTGGTTTCCCATCCTCTCCTAAATTAACCATGGTAATGTTATCAATTGTCACAATTGGACGTTGAGTCATTTTGTTACGAGCAACACAACTTAAAGTAATTGAAGTGGTCCCAAACTTTTTAACTTCCATCCCTAGTTCTACGATATCTCCTTGTTTTGCAGAGCTAACAAAATTAATCGCCGACATAAATTTAGTAGCAATTTTTCTATTGTCAAATTGAATCATGGTGTACAATGCTGCTTCTTCATCGATCCATTGTAGAAGTCTTCCTCCAAATAAATTATTATTCGGATTTAAATCCTCAGGCTTAACCCATTTTCTGGTATTATAATTCATTTTTGGTGCAAAGATAATTGAATAGAATAAATCTAAAGTGCTGAACACTCAATAAGATTTAGGCTTACTTTTGATATAAGAAAATTCATAAAATGATTAGAAAATCCGCCCCTCTACTACTCTCTCCTATTATCGTTTACTCTAAACGCTCAATATAACAAACCGGTAGATGTAGTTAAAGCCAGTTTAATCGCCTACAATAACGTTGATATAGATGCATTCATGTCTTATTTCTCTAATGACATTGTCATGAAGGATTTTGACAGCGGTAAAGTAACTGCAAAGGGTAAGGATGAAGTAAAAGCAATTTATGAACCTTACTTTAAGGCCTCACCTAACCTACACTCTAAAATTATCGACCGCATAACGTTCGACAATAAAGTAATGGATCATGAATACATTACCAGAGCAAGGGGTAATAACGAACCTTTTGAAATTGTCGTGATATACGACGTGATTGACGGTAAAATTTCAAATATGCTTGCGGTTAGAAAGAGTAAAAAATAGTTAAAACTGCTTCATAGTTTTTCCCTGTTAGAGATGTTATTCAGTATTCCAATAATTTTTAATAAATATATTGGTTTTAAATAAGCTAAATAATAAGTAGATACTAGCCTGATAAAAGTTGCAGCAGCCCAATGTATTTGAATTATTTATAAGTAATTAATATGTCATTTTCGGAAACTCATTTTTGGGTAAATTATGTAGTTTTAAACACGCCTAAATTTTCTCCATTTTTTATTTCAAGATGTATTGTGCTTTTTACAGCAAATGGTATATTTGCCGTCCGAAATTTTGGCGAGGTAGCTCAGCTGGTTAGAGCGTCGGATTCATAACCCGGAGGTCGGCGGATCGTGCCCGCCTCTCGCTACAAAAAAAGCTTCACAGTAATGTGAAGCTTTTTTGTTTAACATTGTTTGTAATGCAATTTGATAGGTTGTGTGACTGTAGTTTGAAATATTCAAAACTCGAATAAAAAATTAATACATGTCTTGCTTCAAACTATTTAATCTCGCTAAAAGTCATTAGAGATAAATATGTTGGAATTAAACCAACTTGAAACTAAAACTAGGATGCATCCAAGTATAATATGCAAGTACAACGTTTTTTAGTTCTTGATATATTACTAAAACAGCAGGATTTTGAACCTTCTCAGAAATATCCAATCCAAATATAATGCTCAATTACCGTAATGACGGTACTTTCAAGCCCAATAACCACCGACTTTATTAACAAATAGCCATACTTTTCAACAAAATTAAGGGTTTTCAGAGGAAAACCTTGTACGACATGGGTTTTAGTCTATATTTGTAAGCGCTTCATCGAAGTATTAATCAAATTTATTTACTAAAAAATTTATAACATGAACAAATCAGAATTAGTAGACGCAATGGCTGAAGGTGCTAACTTATCAAAAGCTGACGCTAAAAGAGCATTGGAATCATTTTTATCAGTAACTGGAAAAGCATTAAGCAAGAAAGACAAGGTTGCTTTAGTTGGATTCGGAACTTTTTCAGTTTCTGAAAGAGCTGCTAGAAAAGGAAGAAACCCACAAACTGGGAAAGAAATCAACATCGCTGCAAAAAATGTAGTAAAGTTTAAGGCAGGAAGCGAGCTTTCTGATCACGTTAAATAAGAAATATTTCTTTAATTAAAAGCCCTGCTTCATATGAAGCAGGGCTTTTTTTGTGCCCAAACTTTTCTATTACATTTACTGTTTGTTTTATATGAGAATTGATAAATACATTTGGGCCATACGGCTGTTTAAAACTAGAAGTTTAGCGAGTAAAGAATGCGCTGCTAATCGCGTTCTAATTAACGATGAAATAGTTAAAGCGTCAAAAGAAGCCAAAGTTGGTGATACCATTTCAATTCGTGTAAATCCCATTTGGAAAAGTTTTAAAATACTAGATTTTCCAAAGTCAAGAGTTGGAGCTAAATTGGTTCCTGATTATGTAGTTGAAACAACTTCTGAAGTAGAGCTAGAAACTTTGGCTATGGCGCAAGAGGTTCAACGTCAAATGAGACATCAGGGGTTTAGCGGCAGACCTACAAAGCGCAATAGGAGAAAACTAGATGACCTTGAGTTTTAACTTTGCAACCTCACTTCAATAACAAAGCCTCCTTAGATACTAAGAAGGCTTTTTTGTAACCACTTGGGAGTCTATTTTATTTACCCTCCACTTTTCTAAATACTGTACATCGTCGTTTATAATAACATCTAACTATACCTACATTGTAATCGCTGTAAAATGTCTAGATTGAAATCTAAACCTCTAATTTTTTTATTATTCTGTTATTATTATTAAAAGTTGTACAAATTTTACTCTACAACTGTCAAAGTGGAATTTTTATAATCAATTTGTATTTTACCAAGCCTACTCAAAGCTGATTGACCTAGTAATAGTGGAGCATTTAATTCATGTGATACAGATGCTCTAACATTATTTAATGTCCAGGGTCCAAACTTAATTTCTTTCAAGTTAATTGATGTTCCTTCCTTTATGCTCCCATCAGCTATACGATAATATTCAGCCTCACCAAGGTCATCAACATATAACCGGCCATGCTTAAGCATATATAGCGCTTCAGTTGCTGAAATAGAAACATTAGATGCTCCTGTATCAAAAATAAATTTCATTTTTAAACCATTTACTATACAAGGTACAATAAAAGTGCCACCAGTTTTCGACTGTAATTGCATAGTATTCGATTGTAATTGCTTAGTGTTTTTCTTTCCTTACAATTTTTTCTTCATTTCTAAGTACTTGTCGTCGTCACCCTCAATCGCATATATTTTTATCAACGATGCAATAGTATTCCTATCTTCCGGATTAATTTCATGAGCTTTTTCCAATGCAGGCTTTGCTAGAGTGAAAAACTCATTAGCTTTATTAGAAGCTTCTTCATACTTGGTAGTTTCATCTAGTCCATAACCAGAAGCTTTGTTATTCCATTCAACACCAATATTGTAATACATAGCTCCTAAGTTATAAGCTGCATCGAAAAAGCTAGGGTCATATTGTAGGGCTTTATTGTAATCAGCAGCAGCAGCCTCTTGATTGCCTATCTGGTCGTTAATTAACCCTCTGTTATAGAACATTGCAGGATTTTCAGGGTCATTTGCTATAGCCTTGTCAAAATTTGCCAAAGCAGCATCTGTTTGGCCTGTTAGTAGTAAATAATTTAATTCTTCTCGAATTAAGTCAGCGTTATCAGGATACTGTTTTAAACCATTTCTAATTGCTTCTACTCTCTTTACGGTGTCTCCTCGATTTTCATAGATGTTTGCAATGTAAAGATGAACATTTGGTCCTCCATACTTGATTTGAGTTAAGGCCGTATATAATTCTAATGCTTCATCATATAGTTTCAATCGCTCTGCTGCTAAGGCTGAATTAAAGAGTCCTAAGGAATCGACTCTTCCCATATAAGCATTGATTTCAACAGAATTTTGAGAATACTCTTTCGCTTTTTCGAAATTGCCTTTTTGAAATTGTTCCACACCCCTATTCACAAAAGCGTTTGCCAAGTATGGGAATTTTTGGTTTAAGATATCATTCATGTATGATCGCTCGTTGTATTCTGTCTTCCGATTCATGATATAACTAGCAAATTGAATTTCATCAGCTTCTTTCGTCAGATCAAGATCAGAAGCTCCTGGGGCATCAATGTTATATTTTATCGCTTCAATGTAAAATTTATAACTTTTTTCTAATGAACCAGGAAACTTAGCAGAACATGCAGAGTCAGGTGATAAAGCAGCATTAAAGTATAAATTACCACCATAATACCAAGTTTTCAAAAGCTTAGCTGTGCTTTCATTTTTAGTGACAAGCTCGATTGCTTCAATTCCTTTTTCCAACTCGCTACAATCTTTATCTCTCTCGTAAGACTTGTTGTAATTGTATGCGCTCACCAATTTAGATTTCTGAGCAGACACGCTGCTGAAAACCAAAGAAGCAATTACCAATGTCATTAATTTTAGGCTATTATTCATGATTAGTTATTTTTCAAATTAAATTTCAAAACTTGTTTTACAAATACTTTGCCATTATTTGGCATCTGTATTATCAGTGTCGTTAGTTTCTTCAGCTGAATTACTTTCTTCCGTACCTTCTGATTCTGCCACAGGCTCTACTCCTTCCTCTTCCTCATCAACAGAAACTTTTGCTACAGCTGCAATCGAGTCATTATTTTTTAAGTTAATCAATCGCACTCCCTGTGTCGCACGTCCCATAACTCTTAAGTCAGAAACGGCAATCCTAATGATTACTCCAGATCTGTTAATGATCATTAAATCATTATCATCTGTGACATTCTTGATTGCAATAAGCTTACCGGTTTTTTCAGTTACGTTTAACGTTTTTACACCTTTGCCTCCTCTGTTCGTAACTCTATATATTTCTGAATCATCTTCAGGGTCGTTTAAAAAACTTCGCTTTCCATATCCTTTTTCAGAGACTACCAAGACGGTTTCTTCTTTTGGTTCTCTAACTGTAATCATTCCGATAACTTCATCCTCTTCACCAATCGTAATACCTCTAACTCCCGCAGCATTTCTTCCCATTGGTCTTACTTTGCTCTCATTGAATCGAATAGCTCTACCACTTCCAATTGCCATCATAATTTCATCAGAGCCGTTTGTCAACTTAGCTTCCAATAATTGGTCTCCTTCTCGAATTGTAATTGCATTAATACCATTTGTCCTTGGTCTAGAGTAAGCCTCTAAGCTCGTTTTCTTAATCACCCCTTTTCGAGAACACATGACAATATAGTTATTGTTAATGTATTCTTCATCCGTCAAATCTTTCACACAGATATATGCCTTAACATTATCATCCGGTTCTATACTAATAAGGTTTTGTATTGCTCTTCCTTTTGAGGTCTTCGTACCTTCCGGTACTTCGAATACCCTCATCCAGTAACATTTCCCTTTCTCAGTAAAGATTAAGAGGTAGTTATGTGTTGTTGCTACGAATAAATGTTCTAAGAAATCTGCATCTCTTGTAGCAGAACCTTTCGATCCGGTCCCTCCTCTATTTTGTCTTCTATACTCCGTAAGTTGGGTTCGTTTAATGTAACCCAAGTGAGAAATAGTAACCACTACTTCTTCGTCTGGAATCATATCTTCAATACTAAAGTCCTCTGCTGAGTATTCAATTAGAGATCGTCTTTCATCACCGTATTTCTCTTTGACTTCGAGCAGTTCAGCTTTAATGATGTCCATTCTCATGTCCTCATTCGCTAAAACAGCCTCTAAATGAGTAATTAATCTCATTAATTCTGCGTGCTCCTCTTTTAATTTATCTCTTTCTAAACCAGTTAACTTCTGTAAACGTAAGTCTAATACAGCCTTAGCTTGAATTTCAGATAATGAAAACTTCTCCATCAAACCATTACGCGCATCATCTGTCGTTCTACTAGCTCTAATGAGTTTAATTACTTCATCTAAATTATCAATAGCTATAATTAAACCTTCAAGCACATGTGCTTTATCTTTTGCTTTTTTGAGTTCAAACTCTGTTCTCTTAATTACCACCTCATGCCTAAACTCCACAAAGTGATGGATCATATCTTTGAGATTCAGCATTTCTGGTCTACCGTTTACCAAGGCGATGTTATTCACCGAAAACGATGTCTGAAGCGCAGTATATTTGAATAAATTATTCATTACCACGTTTGTAATAGCATCTCTTTTTAAATCATAAACGATTCTCATTCCATTTCTGTCTGACTCATCGTTCAAATCAGCAATACCTTCTATCTTTTTGTCATTAACAAGGTCAGCTGTTTTTTTAATCAGATCGGCTTTATTGACTAAATAAGGAATTTCTGAAACAATTATTCTTTCTCTTCCACTACTGGTAACTTCAATTTCGCACTTAGCGCGCATTACAATACGCCCTCTTCCTGTCTCAAATGCAGAACGAACTCCTTCATAACCATAAATTATTCCACCTGTCGGAAAATCTGGCGCTTTTATGTGTTGCATTAAGTCGGCTATCTCTACATCACGATTATCGATATAAGCGCTAATGCCGTCAATAACTTCACTTAAATTATGTGGAGCCATGTTGGTGGCCATCCCTACCGCAATTCCAGATCCACCATTAATTAATAGTTGTGGAATCCTTGTTGGCAACACCGTAGGTTCTGTTAAAGAATCATCGAAGTTCAATCTAAAATCAACGGTTTCCTTGTCAATATCCGCAAGCATGTCTTCTGAGATTTTTCTCAATCTCGCTTCGGTGTATCTCATGGCCGCAGGACTATCCCCGTCAACAGAACCAAAGTTACCCTGTCCATCGACTAACATGTAGCGCAAAGACCAAGGTTGTGCCATTCGCACCATGGAATCATATACAGCAGTATCTCCATGTGGATGGTACTTCCCGAGCACCTCTCCTACAATTCTAGCTGATTTCTTGTGAGGCCTAGATGACAATACACCTAAATCTTGCATGCCATATAAGATTCTTCTGTGAACAGGTTTTAAACCATCCCTTACATCCGGGAGTGCTCTACTTACAATAACCGACATTGAATAATCAATGTAGGCTGACTTCATTTCGTCTTCAATATTAATTTGAACGATTTTTTCTCCTTCTGCCATATTTACAGTGTTCTTAGATGCTAAATTTCAACTTTATTTTCACGGTTGAACATAACTACTAAACTAACGATAAATATTGCGTTCAGAGGCTTAAAAAGGCACTAAATACTAACAAAATTTTGTTGATAAAAGAGCTTTGGTTCGTCATTTGCATAGAACACTTAAAATATCTTTGATTGGTCTTGAAATAGTCTGTTAAAATTTCTATTTTTTACAACTAAATGCCCCTCAAATACGTTTATTATAAAAGAACGAAACATTATGGAATCTAATTTCTCACAACGAGTAAAAGACGTCATTACTTACAGCCGCGAGGAAGCTTTGCGACTTGGTCATGATTATATAGGTATAGAACACCTCCTATTGGGTATGATTCGAGAAGGACAAGGAAGCGGAATTCAGATTCTAAACTCTCTTGGAGCCGATTTAAATGAATTGAGAAGGCGAATAGAAAGTTCTACCAAAGTTGGCAATAGCTCAATTAACCATTTATCCAATATACCCTTGGTTAAACAGGCAGAGAGAGTTTTAAAGATAACTTACTTAGAAGCGAAGCTTTTTAATCAAAGCCTTATTGGAACTGAACACTTATTACTCTCCATTTTGAAGGATGCGAACAACATTGCTACGCAGTCATTGGAAGAGCAAAATGTATTCTACGAATCTGTAAAAGATGAATTGGAAAGTATACTATTGAACAAACCTTCTTCTAGTCAAAGAAATGAGGTTCCCGGTAACCCAACCAATGATGATGATGAGTCTTCGGGCTTTTTAGGATCAGGCGGAGCTTCGGGATCGTCAAAAAGTGGTGATTCAAAGTCGAAAACGCCTGTTTTAGATAATTTTGGAAGAGACTTGACTTCAATGGCAGAAGATGGGAAGCTTGATCCTATTGTAGGAAGAGAAGCTGAAATAGAAAGGGTATCTCAAATTCTATCCAGAAGAAAAAAGAATAATCCTATTTTAATTGGAGAACCGGGAGTTGGTAAATCTGCTATTGCTGAAGGACTTGCACTGCGAATTATTCAGAAAAAGGTTTCAAGAGTACTCTTTAACAAGAGAATTGTAACACTTGATTTAGCTTCTTTGGTTGCCGGAACAAAGTATAGAGGACAGTTTGAAGAGAGAATGAAAGCAGTAATGAATGAATTGGAAAAATCTCCGAACATCATTCTTTTTATTGATGAGATTCATACAATTGTTGGTGCAGGTGGAGCATCTGGTTCTTTAGACGCATCAAACATGTTTAAGCCAGCGTTAGCCCGAGGTGAAATCCAATGTATTGGTGCAACAACCTTAGATGAGTTTAGACAACATATTGAGAAAGACGGAGCTTTAGAACGGCGGTTTCAAAAGGTTTTAGTTGAGCCAACAACCAACGAAGAAACGTTCCAAATTTTGAATAACATTAAAGATAAATACGAAGAACATCACAATGTTAACTACACCGATGAAGCATTAAGAGCTTGTGTGAATTTGACAGATCGTTACATGACAGACCGTCATTTGCCGGATAAGGCAATTGATGCGCTAGACGAAGCGGGTTCAAGAGTGCACATCACAAACATCAAGGTTCCGCAGAATATTATTGAAATTGAAGCGCAAATTGAAGATGTTAAAGTTGAAAAAAATCGGGTAGTACGCAGTCAAAAATATGAAGAAGCTGCACGCTTAAGAGATTCTGAGAGACAACTATCGGAAGCACTTGAAAGCGCTAAAAAAGCATGGGAAGAAGAAACAAAGAATCATCGAGAAACGGTAAGTGAGGAGGATGTTGCTGAAGTTGTGGCAATGATGACAGGAATACCTATGAAAAGAGTCGCACAGAAAGAGGGTAAAAAACTCGTTAAAATGTACGATGACATTCACGACAAGGTGATTGGCCAAGAAGACGCCATTAAAAAAGTGGTGAAGGCGATTCAAAGAAACCGCGCAGGATTAAAAGATCCAAACAAACCAATAGGTTCATTTATTTTCTTAGGGCCAACAGGGGTTGGTAAAACGCAGTTAGCTAAAGTATTGGCGAGACATCTATTTGACAATGATGATGCATTGATTCGAATTGATATGAGTGAATACATGGAAAAATTCGCAGTTAGTAGATTAATTGGAGCACCTCCGGGCTACGTTGGATACGAAGAGGGTGGTCAATTAACGGAGAAAGTTAGAAGACGCCCCTACTCTGTTATTTTACTAGATGAGATTGAGAAAGCTCACCCTGATGTTTACAATTTGTTGTTGCAAGTTTTAGACGATGGTCAAGTTACTGACAGCCTAGGCAGAAAAATTAGCTTTAAAAATACCATTATCATTATGACCTCAAACATTGGTGCGAGACAATTGAAAGATTTTGGAACAGGTGTAGGATTCTCAACAGCAGCTAAACAGCAAAATAAAGATAAGTACGCTGATGGCGTAATCCAATCTGCCTTGAAAAAAGCTTTCGCTCCTGAATTTCTAAATCGGATTGACGACATCATGATTTTCAATGCACTGACAAAAGAGCACATTCACGATATAATTGACATAGAGCTCGAAGGTTTATACAGCAGAACAAAAGAAATGGGCTTCACTGTTGAAATTTCTGAGCCAGCAAAAGATTTTATTGCTGACAAAGGTTATGACCCAGAATATGGAGCAAGACCGCTAGCAAGAGCGATACAAAAATACGTTGAAGATCCATTGGCTGAAGAAATAATTCAATCCAGATTATTAGAAGGAGATATGATCAGTATTAAACTGGACGATAAAAAGGAAAACATTAAGATTGAAATCATTAAACCCAAAAAGTCCTTAAAATCTACAAGTCCAAAATCGTTGCCGGAATCAAAAAAAGAAGGCGATAGTGATACAGATGAAACAAAAGCGAAATAAATCAAAGTAGTATAAAGGTTAAGCCCGATTCACTAACGAATCGGGCTTTTTTGTGCTTTTACTGCGGTCCTTTTGTCGCACTGCATGTAAACCACATTTAAAATTTGTTGTTAGATATACATGAAAAGTTTTAGCGAAGAAGAAATACAATCAGCAGATAAAATATTCAGATTGAATTTAATAAATTCAGTTAGTGGTTATAAATCAGCAAACCTTATTGGCACGAAAGGCGAGCACGGGGAAAACCTGGCCATCTTTAGTTCTGTGGTCCATTTGGGCGCAAATCCGGCCCTGTTGGGATTTATCATGAGACCGGCGAGTGTACCTAGAAATACACTAACGAATATGAAGGAGACTAAGAGCTTTACAATTAACTCTGTTAGCGAAGAAATTATTAAAAAAGCTCATTATACTTCAGCTAACTTTGAACTTGGTGTTTCAGAATTTTCAGCCTGTAAACTAACTCCGGAATACTTGGGCGACTGTCATTCACCATTTGTACAAGAGAGCAAGTTAAAAATGGCCATGAAGCTGGAGCAAATTATAGATATTGAATTAAACGATACGATGCTTGTTATCGGTTATATTGAAAATATTTATGTAGACGAAGTAGCAGTGACAGATAATGGTCAATTAGATTTAAATGCGATTGATACCGTAGCAATTTCAGGTCTGAACAGGTATCATAAAGTTGAAGAAATAGGAAACTTTCCTTATGCTCGAGTATCTGAACTCCCCATATTTGAATAAAATAAGGAGCATAAAAAAGCCTCTTCAAGTTTATTGAAGAGGCTTCCAAAAATTTATTATTTGCTTTTAGAATTTAAAAGTTTCTTCGTCGACCTTTGGGTTTAAAACAACCTTCTCTACCTTCAATTCCATTTTTTGAGGTCCTGCATTTCGTAAAATTTTATGAGGTATCATAACTTTTTTAACCGATTTGTAGTCCGAGTACAAAGCTTCTGACATACCCGCATCTGTGGCCTCTTGCGACAAAATTAGAAAACCCGATTCTACGCTATAAAAATTGGTCATTACATTTCCTCCTGGCTTTTCAATTTTAACAACATAAACCTCTTCGTCATTTTGTAGATCTATGCCTTTTAATTCAAGACTATATACACCTTTTAAGTAATCTGCTTCAGGAAACATAGCTGTTTCTACCGCCATTTTCTGATTTCTTTCGTCGTCAAATTCTTGCGCCTGACCTCCTTGTATTACAGCTCCTTTTTCACCATCAAAAACTATTTTTTGTATTACGTTTCCATTAACGGCTATTTCTGTTGCAGACTTATTTGGTGTTGCTGCAATTGTTGTTATCGTCAATGGCATCCCTTGTGTGCTTGTGCTCATTTCAGTCTTCATTCCTTTCAATTTAGACCAATTTTTAGTACCCCCTACTGCATTAATGTATTGATTAATAACTGTCTTTGCATCTATTCCAGCAGGTGCAGGTTTTAATGTGTTTTCTGTTGCTAAATCGCCATTAATATCCATCAAGACTACTTTTCCACCTGGAGCAAAAGCTTTCACTTTATCTAAAATTTCATCTTTATTACCTACTACAAGAATGTAACCGTTTGTAGGGTTGATGTATTTCTTAGAAACTGCTTTCACATCCTCTAAGGTCACAGCTGCTACATTTTTAAGGTAATTTGCATAATAATCCTCGTCCAGGTTATACTTTTCGATGTTGATAGCAAAACGCGCTTTGGTTTGTGCATTTTCCAAACCTATAGCAAACGTACCAGCTCTGTACCTTTTTGTTGTTTCCAATTCATCGGATGAAATATTTCCAGTTCTCATGTTGTTGATTTCTTTCAACATTTCTACCAACGCGCTATCCGTTACCTCATTTCTAACCTTTGCTGATGCTGTAAATGATCCAACTAATTCATCTGAACTTATACTCGATCTAGCTCCATAGGTATAAGAGTTAGCTTCTCGTAAGTTCAGATTCAATTTAGAAACAAAACCACCACCAAGAATGCCGTTAGTGATGTTGGCTGCAATTGCATCAGCACTGCCCGGTTTTAAATCTAGGATATTGATAGTTGAAATAACTGACTGCACCGCTCCAGGTTTGTTCACCAACACAACCTTCATTGTTTTTGGAGCTTCAGGCATCTCATACGTATGAGTTGGCACTTCTCCACTTTCCCAATCACCAAAATATTTTGTAATTAACGTTTTTGCCTCTTTCAAGTCAATGTCTCCAACAACAGCCATGTAAGCAACATTTGGCTTTACATAAGAAGAATAGTATGCTTTTACATCATCTAATTCTATGTTCTTTAACGTTTCTTCCGTTGTTAACTCACCATAAGGGTGATTTTTTCCATACAATAAAACCCGTTGAACATTACTAGCAATAGCATCAGGGTCATCTTTTTCTGTTTGTTTACCTGAAATATATTGAGTTTTTAATTTCTCTAGCTCTTCGGTTTTAAAGTCAGAGTTTTTTACAACGTCTGACATGATGTCCAATAATTTTTCTTGGTGCTTTTTTAAAGCTGAACCAAAAACGGAGTTTGCGGAAGTAAAGAACCTAGCCCCCATGAAATCCACTTCAAAGTTTAACTCTTCTTTTGTTCTATTGGTTGTGCCTTTTGCTAGTAAATCTCCCGCAATTTGAGCAGCACCTGCTTTATCTCCTTCAACTATTGGATCATTATCAAACTGTAAGGAAAATGAAACTTTTGGTAGTTTGTGATTTTCTACAACAAATACTTTCAATCCATTCTCTAACGTAAACGATTGTGTTTCGCCCAACTCAATTTTGGGAGCTGGTCCTGGTTCAGGCATTTTACTCCTGTCAACTTGAGCAATTGTAACTGCACAAAACAAAAGGCTTAGTATACTACTATATAACTTTTTCATCTTTTTTATTTTCTTCGATTTTCTAAATTTAGTTAGCTTTCTGTGCTTTAGGTAAGTAGTAAAGTACTACTCTATTTTCATTCGTCAAATATTTCTGAGCAACTTTCCGAATCTCCTCTTTCGTCACTTTCATATAGCGGTTAATTTCAGTGTTAATCAGATTAGCCTCTCCAAAATATACATGGTAGTTTGCTAAATTCTCCGCCAGTCCTTGTACACTAGAATTGCCACTTATAAAATCATTCTCAACCTGGTTTTTCAACTTTTGAAACTCTAAATCTGAAATTAATTCCTTCTTGACCTTTTCTGTTTCCATGTTCATTGCTTCTTCCAATTCTATAGGCTGAACTCCCATATTTGTAATACCAAACATAAGTGCTAATCCGGGATCTTCAGTTGGAAGTGGGAAAGCACCAACAAATAATGCTTTTTGCTTTTCATCCTTTATCACCTTTTGAAATCGAGAACTCTCACCTTGCGACAACAATTGGGACAACATACTCATTGCATAATAATCTTCCGTGCCCTGTGCAGGCATATGATAACCCATAACCACGGCAGGTAATTGAATATTATCATATATAGTATCTCTTACTTCCGATGTTTTTTTGGGCTCAACAACAGTTGGTCTAGGAATTGCTTTAGTTCCCTTGGGGATTGTTCCAAAATACTCTGCAATCCATTTTTTAGCTTGAGCGATATCAATGTCTCCTGCAATTGAAAGTGTTGCGTTGTTAGGAACATAAAAAGTATTGTAAAAATCCATAAATTCTGATAATTCAGCTTTATTGATGTATTCTGGTGAACCACCAGGTGTCCACCGGTAAGGATGCTCAACAAAAGCATGACCAAACGTTTCATTTAAAATTGTTCCGTATGGAGTGTTTTCATTTCGTTGTTTCAATTCTTCTTTTACAACACCTCTTTGTGTTTCGACACCCTCTTGGTCAATTTTGGCATGTAACAGTCGTTCAGACTCTAACCATAAAGCCAACTTTAACTGATTCGATGGGAGTATCTCAAAATAATAAGTTCGATCAAAAGAAGTATTCGCATTTAACACTCCACCGTTACCTTGAACCATTTTAAAAAACTCACCCCTTTCAATGTTTTCCGAGCCTTCAAATAGTAAGTGCTCGAAAAAATGAGCAAACCCAGTTCTACTAGGATCTTCATTTTTAGATCCAACATGGTACAACACAGACACCGCTACAATTGGTGTAGATTTATCTTGATGTAAAATTACATGCATCCCATTATCAAGATCGTATTCAACGAAATCAATTTTATTGGATTCCATCTGAGCATAAACACTTCCTAGGGCAAAGAATGCGGTAAATGCTAGGACAATTCTCTTTTTCATATAGACTTTTTTTTAGATTCACCAAATTACGAAAACGTGCAGAACACAATTAAGAAAATTAGGCTGTCGGCGAATATAAATTATGGCTGGAACAAACTTGGGATGTGTTGTTTTTTTTTCTACCTTCAACTCGTTAATAATCCATTACACTATGAAAAAATTATTTACTTCATTTTTAATATTATCTACCATATTGTCATTTTCCCAAGCTTCAAGTGGAGGACCAGATAGTTTTGGATATACCTATAAATCTTCTGCCAACCCAACTGGTCCAAGTTTCTCTTGGTTTGATATAACCCAAACCGGTACAATAATTACAGGGCTTGCTGATGATAATTTCGTTGGCCCATATTCAATTGCTGGTTTTCCATTTTATTCTGGAAACCCAACAAATTTATACATTGGTTCTAACGGTTATATTTCATTTTCACCTGCCAACATTGCCTCTACGAACGCACAATTCCCGATTATACCTCAAACCACAGGGGCAAATAACTTTATTGCTCCTCTTCTTACTGACTTATCGTTTGCGGGTGCAGGCAATCCGGCATCTTGTTATTTTTACAATCAAGGCGACACCATTTGCATCACTTTTGAAAAAGCACCTTTTTGGATAAACAACACCACTCAATATGGGGGAGAAAACACGTTTCAAATTATTCTAAACAAAAGAGACTCTTCAATCACTATTAACTACAAAAAACAAGTAGGGTTGCCAGATCCAACCTACGTTAGCAACTTTCTTAGCATAGGGATTGAAAACAGCACCGGAAATGATGGATTACAATACTATAGAGGGACAACTTTTCCAACAGATAGCACAAGTATTCGATTTGAATATCCAAACATTGTACAACCCATTACTGATATTGCAGTTGACTATATAGTAAATCCTAGAAATGGTGGTGAGTTCTTAGCGTTGAACGGAAATTTTAGCCCAACTGCTTCTATCAAGAATAATGGAAATCAAAATGTAAACTCAAGTATAATTGTAAATACTAGAATTATTGATCCTGCCGGCCTTACGGCATTTAGTGCAACTCAAACCATTGACTCTCTTTTGCCTGGAAATGACTCAAGTAAGTCATTTGGTAGCTTTACTCCTGCAGTTGCCGGAAAGTTTATTGTCAGAACCTTTGTTTCACAAGTTACCGGAGATGCTGCTGTTACAAATGATACAAGTGAGTTTTTACTAAAAGTGGTAGATACAACACAGTCTCCTATAATTTTAGATTACACGGACGGCTTAAGTGGTGCGGGCATTGGATGGGCCGGAGGTAACGGTGGATGCGGTGTCTACATTAAACCACCTTACTACCCAGCACGAATTGTCGCGGCAAACTATTACATCACACTAGGCGCAACTCCTACTTCAGGATTCCATAGTATAATTTTAGATGATAATGGCAGACAAGTAGGACAAGGAACAGTGTTAGATTCCACCTTTATTCCTTCGGGCAACGTTGCTCTTGGAGCATACAATAGAGTTCCTCTTACAACTCCAATAGTAGTCAATAGTGGCGGTATATACTTGTATTGGTTAATGGATGGTCCTAATGTTAACTTAGGCCGAAGTTTTACTTCTCCGGCTTCTCGACAGACATATGAAATTATTTTTGGATCATGGTCTGAATACCGAGATAAACTGACACAAGATTTTTTAATGAATGTAGAAGTTACTCCGTTAGCAACAGGAATAGATAATAAAGACTTACGTACAATTGGAAATGTATATCCAAATCCTGCAAAAGAGAATTTACGAATAGAATTAAAGCAGCCTACAAACAGTGTAATTGAGGTACTTGATGTAACCGGAAGAAAGGTTAATTCGAAAGTGATTCAGTACACGAATTATTTGGAAGTTTTAAGGGGTAATTTAAAAGTTGGAACATATTTCATAAGAGTCGGAAATGAAACGAAACCTTTTGTTTTGGTAGACTAAACTTGAAATATTAAGCCATCGTATGCGACCTTAACGTTAGCTGGCAACTCCTTTTCGGTTTCTGTATGCTTTCCCATAAGGTGACTTATGTGTGTAAGGTAGGCTTGTTCAGGTTTTAATTCTTCAATCAATTCCAGTGCTTCTTCTAAATTGAAATGAGAGATGTGTTTCTCTTTTCGTAGTGCGTTTAGAATAAGGTATTTTACACCTTTTAGCTTCTGCTTTTCGGCTTCACTGATGTAATTGGCGTCCGTTAAGTAAGCGAAGTCACCAATACGGAAACATTTTACAGGTAACTTGTAATGCATTACATCAATTGGTTGGAGTAAGAAGCCTCCTGCCTTAAAAGATTCTTCACCAATATCGTTTAAATGTATTCGTGGTACCCCAGGATATTTATCAGCAGCAAATACATATTCAAACTCTCGCTTTAGTGCGGTTTGAACTCTTTTTGTTGCGAAAACTTCCATTTCCTTACCTTTATTCATAAAGTTAAAGGCCCTAACATCATCTAGTCCTGCAACATGATCCTTATGCTCGTGCGTAAAAATAACTGCATCTAGTCTTTTCACCTTTGCGCGCAGCATTTGCTCCCTAAAGTCTGGCCCAGTATCTATGACAATTGTAGAATCATCATTTTCTACCAGAATGGAACACCTTCTGCGGTAGTCTTTCTCATCAGTTGATTGACAAACGTAACAATCGCATCCAATAACAGGAACTCCTTGCGATGTTCCGCTTCCGAGTACTGTTACCTTCATCTTTACTTGGTATAAATTTTAGATATTACTTCCACCGTTCGATCAACATCAGCTATCGTATTAAAACGGCCAAAGGAGAACCGAACAGAAGGTTTATCCATCGGAGAATTAATTCCTCTAAGTACATGAGATCCTATATTTGATCCGGAAGAGCAAGCGCTTCCTCCTGAAACGCTGATTCCTTCAATATCTAAATGGTACAAAAACATTTCATCTAAATCAGAATTAGGAAAGCAAACACTTAAGACTGTATAGAGTGAGTCGGTTGATTCTGAATCTCCATTAAAAGTTATACCAGGAATTTCTTCCTTCAACCTTTTAATCATATGAGATTTTATCTGTTGTATTTCTGAGTGATGATCATCTAACTCATCGTAAGCAATTTCTAAAGCTTTTGCTAAACCTACAATTCCATATATGTTTTCTGTACCGGCTCTCATGTTGCGCTCTTGTGCACCACCAGTGATCATTGGTTTTAACTTCACGTCACTACTCATGTAGAGAAATCCGATACCTTTAGGCCCGTGAAATTTATGTGCAGCACAAGTTGCAAAATGAATATTTAAATCCTCAAAATTAAATGAATAGTGCCCCATTGTCTGAACTGTGTCCGAATGAAAAAAGGCATCGTATTTTGAGCACAATTCACCGACTTCCTTTAACGGTATCTTGGTTGCAATTTCATTGTTAGCGTGCATAAGGCTTACCAATGTCGAACCTCCTTGCATGAGCAACTCTTCTAAGTGCTTTAAATCAACTTTACCTTTATTGCAAACGTTGACTAAACTTAGTTTCACACCTTTATCATCTCTAAGCTCTTCTGCGGTGTGCAGCACTGCATGATGCTCTAAAGCTGACGTAATTATATGATCTACTCCTAAATCTTCAATACAGCAACGCAGAATCATGTTATCTGCCTCTGTTCCACCAGATGTAAAGAAAAATTCAGAAGGACTTGCATTAAAAAACGATGCAACCTTTTTCCTAGATTTCTCAATGATACTTCGTGCAACTCTTCCATCTGAATGAATAGATGATGGATTGCCAAAATTTTCACTTAATACCGGAATCATTGCGTCAACTACTCTTGGGTCAACAGGTGTTGTTGCTGCATTGTCTAAGTAAATATTCTTCATCTATTTTAAAATTAGGATTTAATTATTTCCTTAATGTCAGAAATAATTTTCATAGCAAGTTGATTCGCAGTTGTTTCAGATTCACTTTCCGAATAAATTCTAATGATTGGTTCAGTATTTGATTTTCTCAAATGAACCCACTCTTTGTCAAATTCAATTTTTACTCCATCAATTGTATTTACCGGTTGTTTCCTATACTTTTCTTGCACCTTAGAAAGTATTTCATCGACATTAATATCAGGAGTCAATTCAATTTTATTTTTTGAAATAAAATAGGAATTGTAAGTTGATCGTAGTTCAGAGCATGCTTTTTTCGTTTTTCCATTAAACGTTGCCAAGTGCGACAAAAATAGACCGATTCCAACTAAAGCATCTCTTCCATAATGAGAGGTCGGGTAGATTACACCTCCGTTTCCTTCTCCACCAATAATTGCATTTACTTCTTTCATTTTGTCTACAACATTAACCTCTCCCACTGCCGATGCAAAGTACTCACAGTCTTTACCTTCTGTTACATCTCTTAAAGCTCTAGTTGACGAAAGATTACTTACTGTTGAACCTTTTGTATGATTCAATACATAGTCGGCAACTGCTACTAAAGTGTATTCTTCACCAAACATTTCTCCATCTTCAGACACCAAAGCCAATCGGTCAACATCAGGATCAACAACAATTCCCAAATCTGCATTATGTTTAATTACTGCGGCAGAAATTTCAGTTAAGTTTTCAGGCAATGGCTCCGGGTTATGAGGAAAGTTACCGTTTGGCTCACAATATAACTCAATGACTTCCTTTACCCCTAATGCCTTTAGTAACAATGGTAATACGATACCTCCAGTTGAATTTACACAATCAATAACTACCTTAAAGTTTTTCTTGCTTATGGCTTCTTTATTAACAAGTGCTAAGTCCAGAACGTGTTGGATGTGTTTGCTAAAATAGGTGTCATTTTTTGAATATTCCCCCAATTTGCTTACTGTTTGGTACTTAACCGCTCCGCTATCCGCAATTTGCAATAAATTTGCTCCGTCTTCTGCAGAAATAAATTCTCCCTTCTCATTCAATAACTTCAGTGCGTTCCACTCTTTAGGGTTATGACTTGCCGTTAAAATAATACCACCGTTTGCATTTTCAAGTGGAACTGCGATTTCAACCGTAGGTGTTGTTGATAAGCCTATGTCCACAACATTGATACCCAACCCAATTAAAGTTCCAACTACCAAGTGATTCAGCATTTCTCCACTAATTCTTGCATCTCTACCGATTACTACTGTTAACGAGGTGTTCGCCTTGTTTCTATTCTTCAACCATTGTCCGTAGGCTGAAGCGAATTTTACTATGTCTTCTGGCGTTAAATTTTCACCAACCTCGCCCCCAATCGTGCCTCTAATCCCTGAAATTGATTTAATTAATGTCATTTATCCTTTAAATTTGGTTCAAAATTAGCCATTTTGAAGCCCATTTATGTTCATTAAATAATGAGTTGTAAAAAATTTTCAACCAAAACTTGCTTGAAATAATGCAGTTATTCTTGTTAATTTCTTTGTGAATAATAATACTTAACCGACCTTTGCCCGTCTGTTATTTTTACAATCTTTGTTAAGAGACGATTAGTTGAACGGTATGGAAAATGAATACGGGTTTTCTTTTGAAGATGGAATGGATATTACTGCAACTGTGCAGCGATTTGAATCCATGTTGAATGAAAAGACTAATCTCTTTTTCGACGTAGAGGAATTTGAGAATTTATTAGAGTTTTATAATTCAAAAAGTAACTTCAAAAAGTCTTTAAACGTTGCTAAATCTGCATTAGAGCAACATCCAAGTTCAGCCTCTCTATTGGTTAGTGTAGCTCAGTTGTATGCGAGTATTCATAAGCCGCAAGAGGCACTAAAGTTTTTGCAGCGTTCTGAAGCAATTGAGCCTTTCAATTTTGATTTATTTTATACTAAAGCGGGTATTTTTAGCCAACTGCGTAAATCTGAAAAAGCAATAGAGAATTATAAAAAAGCGCTTAGCTTTTCTGAACGTTATGAACGTGAAGATATCTTACTCCAACTAGCGTTTGAGTATGAAAACATGGATAAGCACGACGAGGCAATAGAGTTTTTGAAAGAAATTCTACTTGAAAATACTGAAAATGAAACCGCATTGTATGAGTTAGGGTTTTGTTTTGATATCTCCGAGCGCATGGAGGAAGGTAAAAATTATTTTCAAGACTTCGTAGACAGAACACCTTATTCTTATATCGGATGGTACAATTTAGGAATCACCTACTCTAAATTGGATTTATTTGAGAAGGCAATTGATTGTTATGACTTTGCAATTGCAATAAAAGAAGACTTCTCATCTGCGTATTTCAACAAAGCACACTGCTTAAATCAGCAGAAGAAATATGAAGAAGCCTTGCTTGTTTTTAATGAAACCTTAAAGTTTGATACTGAAGATGCGCTATGTTACCACTACATGGCTGAGAGTTTCGAAAAACTTGAAGAGTATACGAAAGCCATCTCTTTTTATAAGAAGGCAATATCATTCGATGAATATTTGGCAGATTCTTGGTATGGAATAGCAGCTTGTTATTTCGAAATGGAAAAGGAATTAGATGCCATAGCCTACGTTAGAAAAGCCATTAAGTTAGATGAGTTTAACCCTGAATACTTCTATTTGTTAGGCGAGGTACAATCGGAACTTGGGTTCCACAATGAAGCATTAGAAGCTTTTGAAACTGTTTACGATTTAAATCCGGAAAACGACTCTATTTTAATTGATTTAGCAATTACTTCTAAGAAATTGAACAACGTAGAAGAAGCAATGAACTATTTCGTTCTTGGTGTTCAAAACCAACCTAAAAACGGTAAGTTATTGTATAATTTCGTAGCATTTTTATTGCAAAAAGGAGATATCATAAATGCTATGTTTTATTTAGATGTAGCTTTAAAGAACCACTATAAAGAGAAAGATGCGCTGTTTGAAGCATATGAAAATGCCAAATACCATCCTCAAGTAATTGACTTATTAGAGTATTACAAAAAATAACAAATGAATTTTAACCTACCACATATACCCTACAGAACGACTTCTCCTAGAGATTCGGGATTAACCATGATGATGGACAAAGGACTAAGCTGGAGACAAGCGGAGAACTTTGTTGATTGCTGTGCACATTTGACTGACTTAGTAAAGTTGGGCTTTGGAACTTCGTATGTAACCAAAGACTTAGAACGAAAAATTGAAATATACCATAAGGCAGGAATGAAGGTATATTTGGGTGGAACTCTTTTCGAAGCATTCATTATAAGAGGAATGTTCAACGAATACAGAGATTTGCTAAATAAACTAAACCTGAAGACCGTAGAAGTTTCAGATGGTTCTATTGAACTTGATCACGATCTTAAATGCGAGTATATTAAAGAACTAAGTAAAGACTTTACCGTACTTTCTGAAGTAGGTTCTAAAGAAGAAGGGATATTAATTAGTCCAGGTAAATGGATTAACATGATGTCTTCTGAATTAGAAGCTGGTGCTTGGAAGGTAATTGCTGAAGCAAGAGAAAGTGGCAATGTTGGAATTTACCGACCAAATGGAACCGCTCATGTTGCATTGGTGAATAAAATTATTGCAAAGGTTCCATCTGAAAGTATACTTTGGGAAGCTCCAAAGAAACCTCAGCAAGTATGGTTTATCAAGCAATTTGGAACCAATGTGAATTTAGGAAACATTGGTCACGATGAAGTGATTCCGCTAGAAACACTGAGAATTGGTTTAAGAGGTGATACATTTCACGACTTTTTACCAGAGGAGCTTGCAAAAAAGAGTTTGAAATGAAATTTATAGAACTCGAAGCAGACGCATTTAAAGCTGAATTAAATCAGAACAAGAATGCGTACTTACTTGATGTACGCGAAGAATATGAATTTGAAGATGATAATGTAGGGGGAGTAAACATTCCTATGGGTGAAGTACTCTCCCACGTTGAAGAGCTGAAGGGAAAAGTTAATATTTACCTTATTTGCAAATCTGGCAAGCGTTCAAGAGCTGTTGCATACCACCTATCTAAAGAATTAGAGAAATGCAATATATACTCCTGCATAGGAGGAATTGACGCATATACTGCGGTTTAAATGAAAAGAACTACTAAACAAAATGTTCTGCTAGCCTTTAAAGGGATGGCCATGGGAGCAGTTGAGTTAGTGCCCGGTGTTTCTGCCGGTACTATAGCATTACTAGCTGGAATTTATGAAGAGTTTATTGACGCACTAAAGGCATTTAGTACCGTATTCCCTATTTTGAAAAACGACGGAATTAAAGGAGCTTGGAATCATATAAATGGGAGTTTTCTAGTGGTGCTTTGTGCCGGAATGGCTATTGGAATTGTAACACTACTTAAACTCATTAAATACCTGTTAGAATTTCAATCTATTCCTATATGGTCATTTTTCTTTGGGTTAATAATTGTTTCTAGCATTTTTGTTGGCAAAACGGTTGTAAAATGGAGAGCCCCGCAAGTAATCGCTTTAATTGTAGGAACTGTGTCTGTCTATTTAGTTACAGGTTCTGCACCCGCTGAAGCATCTACCTCTTTGTTCTTTGTATTTGCTGCCGGCATGTTGGCCATTTGCGCCATGATTTTACCAGGCATTTCAGGTTCTTTCATTTTGGTCCTCTTGGGGATGTACATTTATATCATTGAATCATTAAGCGAGTTTAATTATGTGGTTTTGCTAGTTTTTGGACTAGGGTGTATTATCGGTTTAGTTAGTTTCACTCACTTGCTATCCTATTTATTAAAAAAACACCATGATATTACGCTTGCGCTTTTGACAGGTTTTATGATTGGATCCTTAAATAAAATTTGGCCTTGGAAACGAACCCTTTCTACGATGGTTGATCGGCATGGAGAAACAGTTCCAAAAATTCAAGAAAACATTCTCCCTCAGAGTATGGAGGTTGACCAGCAATTAGGAGTTGCTATTGCATGCGCTGTAGCTGGTTTTCTTTTAATTTTCGTGATTGAGAAAATTGCTGAAAAGCAAAATAGCTCAACATGAAAAGTTACGGTCTCTTAGGTAAGCAACTCTCCCACTCGTTTTCTAAGCAGTATTTTAGCGAAAAATTTCTACGAGAAGAAATACAAGATGCTACCTATCAAAACTTCGAAATAAGCTCAATAGATGACTTTAAACCTCTTTTACAATCAAACCCTAAGCTTTCAGGACTAAATGTAACCATCCCTTACAAACAGTCCATCCTTGGTTATTTAGATGAAGTAGATCCTGTGGCAGAAGAAATTGGAGCAATCAATACCCTACAATTTAAAAAAAATGGAATCATAAAAGGTCACAATACGGATGTAATTGGTTTTCGAAATAGCATCAAACCCTTTCTTGATACCAACCATAGCAGGGCGTTAATTTTCGGAACAGGTGGAGCGTCTAAAGCCATCGCTTATGTTTTAAAATCTATTGGAGTGCCTTATTACTTTGTCAGTAGAAACCCATTATCTGCTAAAGAAATTGGTTATAACGAATTGGATGAAAGTTCTATTGAATCTTTTCGACTTTTAATAAATTGTACTCCTTTGGGGACCTACCCAAATGTAGATGAAATCATACCTATCGATACCAACGCCATTGGAAAGAGACATTTGGTTTATGATTTGGTATATAACCCTACAGAAACTCGGTTGTTATGTATTGCTAAAAATCAAGGTGCAATTGCAGTGAACGGTTTGTCTATGTTAAAAATTCAAGCAGAAGAGAGTTGGAAAATTTGGAACTCATAAGCCAATAAGTTTTATGGCTAATTTAAAGCACACTTTGCAATAGCCGGCAGGTATTTAAAGTAAAAACCCCTTTGCTTTGCGCACTAACGCAAATTACAAAAGGGTTTCAACATATAAATTAACTCTTTAGTTACTTCGCGATGTTCACCGCTCTTTTCTCTCTTATTACAGTTACTTTCACTTGACCTGGATAGGTCATGTCTGATTGAATTTTAGTTGCAATGTCAAAGGAGATTTTGTCAGCTTCCAAATCACTGATTTTTTCAGACTCAACAATAACTCTTAATTCTCTACCGGCTTGAATAGCATAGGCCTTTTCAACTCCGTTATGAGACATTCCTAAGGTTTCTAGCTCCTTGATTCTGTTAATGTATGATTCGACTACTTCCCTTCTAGCACCTGGACGAGCTCCTGAAATAGAATCACAAATTTGTATTATAGGTGAAATCAAATAGGCCATCTCAATTTCATCGTGGTGAGCTCCAATCGCATTGCAAACCTCAGGTTTCTCTTTGTACTTTTCAGCCAATTTCATACCCAACAATGCGTGTGGTAATTCTGGCTCATCGTCAGGAACTTTTCCAATATCGTGTAAAAGTCCTGCTCTTTTAGCCATCTTCACGTTTAAGCCAAGTTCAGCGGCCATCGTGGCACAAAGGTTAGCCACTTCCCTACTGTGTTGTAGTAGGTTTTGCCCGTAAGACGAACGGTACTTCATTCTTCCAACCATTCTTAGTAACTCCGGGTGTAACCCGTGAATACCTAAATCGATACATGTCTTTTTTCCGATGTCTACAATTTCATCTTCTAATGACTTCTTAGTTTTGCGAACTACTTCTTCAATTCTAGCAGGATGAATCCTTCCATCTGAAACCAACTGATGCAATGCAAGTCTTGCTGTTTCCCTTCTTACGGGATCAAAACAAGAAAGAATGATTGCTTCAGGCGTGTCATCCACGATTACTTCAACACCAGTAGCCGCTTCTAGCGCTCTAATGTTACGACCTTCACGACCAATAATTCTTCCCTTCATATCATCAGACTCAATATTAAAAATTGAAACTGAATTCTCGATGGCTTGTTCCGTTGCAACCCTTTGGATAGATTGAATTACAACCTTACGTGCCTCCATATTGGCATTAATCTTAGCTTCCTCTATGGTATCCTTTATATGAGCCATTGCGTCTGTTTTGGCTTCTTCCTTCAAAACTTCTACCATTTGAGCTTTTGCCTCTTCTGCTGATAATCCGGCAGTCTTTTCAAGCATTTCTACTTGTTTTCTAAGGTTTTTGTCCAACTCGGTTTGTCTGCTGTCAACTACTTCTAGCTTTTTATCAAGCGTTCCTTTTAAGGCTTTTAAATCTTTGTCTTTTTTATTGTTTTCATGCAGTTTGTTGTTCAAGGATGTTTCTTTTTGCTTCACCCTGTTCTCAGCATCAACAACTTTACGTTCTCTGCTTGCAATAACTTTTTCATGCTCTTCTTTTAAGCTCAAGAACTTTTCCTTCGCCTGTAAAATCTTGTCTTTCTTAATGACTTCTGCTTCAGCTTTGGCTTCTTCAATTATAGCATTCGCCTTTTTCTCATTGCTCTTTTTTATCATAGCTATAGCGATACCTACCCCAACGGCGGCTCCTACTAATAGTCCTATAACAATACTTACGATATCCATATTTTAAATTTAGTTGTATAAAAAAACCCGCACAATTTGTCATTCTGAGTAAACCCCTAAAATAAGGATTAGGGTTTTCCGGATAAATCAAACTTCCAACGTCCTCCGTAAGGAGAATGCTCCCAATAAATTGGGGCTAATTAAAGGCCTGTTTTCTTCACCACTAAGTAAAACCCAAGATAATTAAAACGTTGAGTTTACCAAACGATAACAAACTGTACGGGCAGGTTTTTAAGTCGACTAGGTCGACAATTTTCTGCTTTTATTTAAAGAACTTCCGATATTAAATCGTTCAACACTTTCAATTGGTCGTTTAAACCTTTATCTATAGTAGTGTTTTTATCATTGAGCTCTAACGCTTGCGTCGCATATTGCAAAGCTACCATAGCCAACAAATCTTGTTTGTCTTTTACAGCATAATTTTGCTCATAGTCTCTAACCATCTCATCAATGGCCTTAACTGCTCTTCGAATGTTCTCCTCTTCGCTCTGTTGAACGGTTAAAGGGTACATTCTCCCTGCGATATTCACCTTTATAGATAGATCCTTCACGGATAATTTATTGGTTTAGTTGAGCGATACACTTATCTACTTCCCGTACTATTTCGTTGATCTTAAATTTAACCTCTCGCGAACTGCCATCGTTTGAACCGCCGGCGATGCGCAAAATCTTATTTTTTTCAACCAACTCTTCTATCTCCTTGTCTTGAAGCACCGACTTTTCTTTCAATTCTTCAAGTTCCTTTCTAGTGCTGTTCAATTTTTCTTCTGATTGTTTATTTCTCTGAATTAATAGACGAACATTTCGCTCTAACCTTGAAAAATCTTCAGAAAAATTACCCATTTTTATTGTTAAAATTCCACTAAAAAGTCTCCGAACAAAGCTAATACTTTTTTCAAGTAACTGTATAACTTCTTTGACACTTTTGCACTTTTATTTTTACAGGCTGTTATCTTTGTCTTTTAACTCAAAGCACGTTTACTTTCCTTATATGACTCGATTCTTTCTTTTCACAGCACTTGTTTTCAGTAAATTAATATTATTCTCTCAAGAAATACCGAAAGACTACTTCCGTTCTCCCCTAGATATACCACTTTATTTATCTGGAAACTTTGGAGAATTGAGGTCGAATCATTTTCATGCTGGCTTAGACATAAAAACACAAGGAGTAGAAGGACAAAAAGTGTACTCCATTGCGGATGGGTATGTGAGTAGAATAAAGGTATCTCCATACGGATACGGTAATGCCATCTACATCACTCACCCCAACGGTTTCACTTCGGTTTATGGTCATTTAAAAAAGTATAACGACAAAATTCAACAAGTAGTAAAGGACTATCAGTATAGAAAAGAAGAATTTGCGGTGGAGTTATTTCCTACTCCCTTTTCAATGCAAGTAAAAAAAGGAGAGCTCATTGCTTATTCAGGAAATTCAGGAGGCTCTGGTGGACCGCATTTACATTTTGAAATTCGTAACACGTCAAATGAGCATCCGATGAATCCTTTGTTTTTTGGATTTAACATTTCAGATCGCGTGAAACCAGACATTTATGCAGTGACCATTTATCCCCTTGATGATACGTCTTATGTTAACGGCACCAACAAAGCACAACGTTTCATTGCTAGAGGTTCGAATGGTTCCTATTCCATTCCGCTGAAAAGCCAATTGAAAGTGCAAGGTAAAATAGGCTTTGGTATTGAAACCGTTGATCGAATGAGCGGAACTTCAAATAAATATGGCCTGCACAACATTCAATTGAAACACAATGGGGAAGTAATATTTGAGCAAGAAATAGATGAATTTGCATTCCACGAAGGTCGATACATCAATTCACACATAGATTTTGAAACGTATAGAAAAACGAGAAGAAGGGTTCAAAAAAGCTTTATTCAGGAAGGTAATCGGTTGAGAATATACAAGAAGAAAGGCGGAGAAATCAGTTGCTCTGATGGTAAAGCGCATGCCATTGAATACACGGTAAGTGATTTAAATGACAATAGCTCAACTGTAAAGTTTATAGTTCAAAGTGTGGACTTTAATATTCAAGCAAATTTGGCTTCGAAGGATGAAAAAGATATCACTTTCATGCCGTACAATCAAAAAAACACGCTGTTGAGACCTAATTTGTTAGTCAGCATACCAAATGGTGTTTTGTATGAAGACACTTACTTTGAATATAAAGAAGAAAGTGGCACATCAAGAACGGTCAGTCCTGTTTATTGGCTACACAGTCACTATACGCCCTTGCACAAGAAAATGACAGTTACTATTAAAAATAAGACCTTAACTCCTGATCAGAAACGGAAAGCTTTAATTGTTAGCACAACTGATAATTGCTCGTGGTATGCTGAGGGAGGAAGCTGGAATGGAGATAATATTTCTGTTCGAACAAGAAGTTTTGGTGGTTATGCCATTGCTTTAGATACAGTTTCACCTCGAATTACTCCCATTAACATTTACCCCAATGCAAACATGGCCAACAAGTGGTCAATTACAATAAAGGTTACAGACAACCTTTCAGGTATTGAGTCCTATAGAGGAACTGTTGATAGGAATTGGGTATTGATGGAATATGACGCTAAAAACGATAAATTGAGCTACTACTTTGATGAGAAAGTTACGAAGAGAAATCATACCTTTAAACTAGTGGTCAAGGATGAAGTTGGCAATAAGTCTGTGTATGAAGCAGATTTTGTTCGTTAACATATATTACATTGCTATTTAAAAATCAGGGCCTATTTTTGATACTATGAAAAAGTTCTATTTCCTTGTATTGGCTTGCTTTACTTTAAACGTACTGTGGGCGCAAGAGGAAGATGCTAATTTGATTCAATTTTCAGGTGTTGTGGTCACCATGGATAGCTTATCCCCTGTTCCGTTTGCTACCATAATGGTGAAAAATACCTCAAGAGGAACTGTTTCTGATTACTATGGCTATTTCAGTTTTGTAGCGCAGGCAAACGATACCTTAATTTTTTCCTCTGTTGGATTTAAAGATTCAGACTTTGTTGTTCCCGATGATTTAGAAGGAAATCGGTATTCTTTAATTCACAGCATGTTGCAAGATACAGTGGAATTAGATGAAGTTGAAATTTACCCTTGGCCTACACCCGCTCAGTTTAAAGAAGCTTTTTTAGCGTTAGACCTTCCTGATGATGACATTGAGATAATGCGCAGAAATTTAAGTGCAGATTTAATGGCGGAAAAAGCTGCTTCAATGCCGATGAATGGAAGTTTAAATTTTAAATTCGAAAATCAGCAAAGAGCAAATCAACTGTACTTTGCAGGTCAGTACAGACCGAACAACTTATTGAATCCTATTGCTTGGGCCCAATTTATTCAAGCTTGGAAAAGAGGTGATTTCAAAAAGAAGGATTAATTCCAATTACGAATTTGGGAATTTCGAATTACTCAATTTACTATACACTTAATAGATAATTCCTCATTCCAAATTCAAAGTATTACTTTTATTCTTCTAACCCATTCCATTGCTAAAAAGTATTTCATCTTATTTAAAAAAGGCACTCCTCTTTCTAGGAGCTTTTAGTGTACTATTTATTGCATTATCGTTCACTAGTTTACCCTATTGGGCCTATTATGGTTTAGCAGCAACAGATGATCAATTGGAAGTTGCACCAAGTGCCATTGTCATTATGGGAGGAGACGGAATGCCGTCGCCATCCGGTTTAATGCGATTGCATAAAGGCACTGAGAAAGCACTGGAACACCCAAATTCAACAGTGATTATTGCCTTGCCTTACAATGAATACGATAGTACTTACCAATTGAGTTTAATGGCACACGAACTGGTGGAAAAAGGTGTAGATACCAACCAAATTGTATTTGCACCCAATGGATTTAACACCAGGAGTCAAGCGTTAGAAATAAAAGAATTAGCCGACACCACTGCTGCTTTATTGATTGTGAGCTCTCCAGAACACATGTTTCGCTGTATTCATAGTTTTAGAAAAGTTGGTTTTCAAGTTGTAGGAGGATCTCCTTCTTTCGAAAAACCAAGTGATGAGGAAAAATTGAAAGATGAGACGGATGAGGACGAACTAAAAGTTCGCAATGTAGCCTTGCGGTATAACATGTGGAGTTATATGCAATATGAGATTATTGTGCTGAGAGAGTATACAGCTATTGCTTATTATTGGGTGAAGGGGTGGATTTAGCTCCTTTTCAAAAATATCTCAAGCTCTCGTTTTTTAACCGCATGTTCACACTCAATACTCATAACACAGCAATAAATATAAAGTGAACGATTAACACGTTGGCATAATGTCAATGTAACAAAAATCACTTACTATTCGTTACATTGCCGAACCGAAAAATGAAACGACTACACACCGTACTTAGCCTATTATTTTCCATTGCATCAGCAGCTCAGAATTGTGAACTAAGCGGTCGTGTAATGGATGAGAACGGAGAATCAATTCCTTTCGCAAGTATTTACATCTCTTCAATTGGTAAAGGGAGCATGGCAAATGTTGATGGAGAATTTTCTCTCATCGTGCCATGTAATCCTTACACTATTCAATTCCAAAGCCTAGGCTTCGAGAAAAAAGCCCTAAAAATTGACCTTACAGAAAACACTGAATTTCCGGTAACACTTAAGACTGTCAGTTATGCAGTTGGTGAGGTTGAAGTTGATGCTTCTCAAGAGAATATAGCGTACAGCTATATTCGAAAAGCGACAGCCATGGCTGAATACTACAAAAAGCAGATTATAGCATACGATTGTGAATTATACATTAGAAGTTTTTACGACCCAGAAAAAATTCCTTGGTTAGCAAAGAAGTTAATTCCTGAAGAAGACCTCGCTGAAATGTCTACTGGCAATATATCGGAGGTGTTACTGGAATACTCCTTTAAACGACCAAATACGGTCAATCAAAAAATACTTGCAGCAAAATCAGGAAAAATAGATTCTTTAAAGGATGGTGCCCAATACATTAACTTAAATTTTTACAACTTAGGAGGTCCTAGTATTATTAATCCGTTGAGCAAAAATGCCTTCGCAGTTTATGAATTTGAACACATTAGCACATACTATGAAGACAGTAAAGCGATTCACAAAATCAAAATCATACCACGAAGAAATGGGAATGACTTGATGCGTGGTTTCATTTACATTAACGATAAAGTTTGGAATATTCATAATGTAGATGTTGAATTTCAACAACCAATGGCGAAATTGAGATACCAACAGCTCTATTCACAAGTCCGACCAAATGTGTGGATGCCCATTAACCATAGAATTACTGCAGATGTTGAAATTTTGGGCTATGAGATTGAAATTAAATACCTTTCTACCTTAAGTAAATTGAATGTGCTAACTGACCCTAAGGTGGATGAGGAAATATTAAATAGTCTTCAATTAGCACCTGAAGAAGTTCAATTCGATGGTAACATACCGCCCGATAAAAAAGTTAAACTTGATAAGTTAGACAGTAAAATTGAAGAGATTATCACCAAAGAACGTGTAACGAAGGCAGAATCGTTAAAACTTTTGCGACTCATCAAACAAAAGGAAAGGCAGCTTGAAGAAAAGAATGATTCGATAAACAAGCTAGAAATAACATCCAACAAAAAAGTAACCTATGCCGATAGTGTTTTTTCTCAGAATGACTCAGTTTGGAAATTAAACCGAACCATTCCCTTGTCTGAGCAAGAAATGGGAATTTACGTAGAACGCGATTCATTGGAAAAAGTAACTAGTGGAGACACTGCAATCGCGGAAAAAAGAAGTTTCTTAGGACACTTATTGTTTTATAAGACTGCTAAATTCTCAAAGAATAAAAAATTCCGATTTACCCCGTATGGTTTATTAAGCAAAGCTACCGTTGAGTATAATACGGTGAATGGATTTACACCTTACAAGACTTTATTTAAGGCCGAATGGCTTGACAAAAAAGGGAAATATTTCAGTTTTGACCCCTCAATTGGATATGCTTTTTCTAGAGACCGTTGGTTGGCTGATGGACAACTAAAAGCGCAATACAATGGTGCAAAACGCGCCTCATTTTTTGCTCACGTTGGAAGGTCAATGGATGATTTTAATCGAGAAGAATCTATTCCACCTTTATTGAACACCATCTCGTCGTTGTTTTATACCCGAAATGAGAAAAAGCTTTTTGAATCTGATTTTTTCAAAATTGGCCATCAGATTGACCTGACGAATGGACTTCAACTCTTAACAAAGCTAGATTTTGAAGACCGAACTGCTCAAAGAAACAATTCGAACTTTACCCTTACCGACTGGTGGGGAATAGAATACACCTCTAATGAGCCTATAAACGAGGAAGTCGCAAATGACAATTCTCTTCTAAGGAATAATCAATCTTTAAGTTTAGATATTGAGTTAAACTACACTCCCAAGCAGTTCTTTAGAATGAAAGACGGAACCAAGCAAGTCTTAGGATCTAAATACCCAACATTCACTGCGAATTACAGACAAGGTGTACAAGATATTCTCAGCAGTGATGCAAATTATCAATTTGTTTCGTTTGGGATTACACAAGATTTGTCCATTAGGTTGATTGATCGTGTTACCTATTATGTCGAGTCAGGTACATTCCTACAAAACAACAGCACCTTCTTCGCTGATTACAAAAACTTTAATGCGCAACCTTTACTCTTCTTAAACAATGATTTAGCCAATAGTTTTAAACTGTTAGACAACTACAGGTTTAATACGAATGACCGGTATGTAGAGGCACACCTTACAATCGAAGACAATAGAATTTTATTGAAACGACTGCCCTTTTTGAGTAATTCAGGAATATCAGAAACAATTAATGTGAATTACTTAATTACGGAGCAAAATATAAACTACTCAGAAGTTGGTTACTCTGTAGACCGCATATTTTTTGGAATGAAAGTCGGAGTTTACGCGGCATTTGAAGACACAGATTTTGCAGCCTGGAACGTTAGAATAGGATTAGGTGGTTTCTTGAATAGGTAATCGCTTCTATTATTATCTCTAAACTCTAATTTTAAAAACCCTTCTAAGTTCGCTCTTCGTAAAGTTTCATGGTTTAAAAATAACACTAATCCGATGCATTCATTTTAACGATTCATAAAATCTGTCGCCATAGAATCAATACGAAGTCTTTTTTTCTGGTCAATAGAAACTAATTCGTCCTGAGCAAATAGAAATTGTTTTCCTAAAACTTTTGGCTCAATTCCTGTGTATTTCAGAAGAATAGTATCCGCACTGATTTGGTAAGAACCTTTATAATTCCTAGCATTCAACATTCCTGCATTGGTAAATGTAAACGAATTGTCTGCGTACAATTCAAGCAGGTGAAGACTTGCTGCTTCTTTCTTACTGGCTGTTAAAACGATATTTTTTGTAGGAGTTTTTTGGTCATCTATAGACCGGCAAGCAGTAAACAATGATAGTGACCAAACTAGCATAAAGACAATGATACTGTATTTCATTTTTTAAATAAAGAGGTAAATAGCTAGTCCAATTAACACCGCTACTTTTGCCCATTTAATCCAAACCAATACTTTTAAACTATTAAGCGGCTTCCTCAATTGATGCGCAAGCAACGCAAAGCTGCTAAACGTTAAAAAACCAATTACCATAAAAGCAACGCCCATAATTACCATTTGAAAGGTAACGTTACCGGCCGAGGGCTCAACAAACTGTGGCAAAAAAGCGATAAAAAATAAGGACACTTTAGGGTTTAACACATTCATGATAAAACCTGTTCGGAATAAGGTAAAACTTCCTTGCTGCTGATTTTCTTCTGACTCGAATGGAGCTACTTTCTCCTTTGCTGAAAGGTAGGCCAAATAAAGAAGATACCCAGCTCCAGCGTATTGAATGATTAAGAAGGCTAACTCTGATTGTTTTAAAATCAGTGAAACACCTGTTGCTGCTGCTAAAGTATGGACCAAAACTCCAGAGTTTAATCCAAAGGCAATTAAAATTCCGTTTCTTGCACCTTTCGCAATACTTTCAGTTAGTACAAAAATATTATCTGGACCTGGCATTAACGCCATTAAAAAGGATGCTAAACAAAACGATAAGAAAGCAGGTATTTCCACAGTGCAAATAAAGCAAGAAACTCAGTGTGGTTTCTACTTTTTAGATTCTTTAATTCTAAATCGATTTGTCATTTCTACGTAAGAAGTGCCTGTCACTGCTTGTTCCTGAATGGTTCCTGTGGCTTTACACATTCCCTCCCAGTAATAGAATTTTGTTAGAGGTCCAAACTTCAATTCTAACTCTTGATTTGGAAATAACGTTTTTAGGTTCGTTGAAATTTCTAAAGATGGAACTTCCAATTTCCACGAAATCGGGTAAATAGCATCTGAAGAAGGACTTTTCCAATAGGCCAATTCTTCTATGTTTATTTCGTCGTTTTCTAAATAAACACTCTCGTTTTCCGCATTGGTATACGTTCCACCAAAAATGATCGTACTGTCCTTCAAACTGTAAAGTCGGTATAACATTAATTCCGATTCCGTTTCTTCAAATTGAATGGAAAACCAATCCCAAGCTACTTTTCGATCAAAAACACCACTGCAATTCCACTGGCGATCGTACCATAAATTACCGTTTACGTTGTATGTTTCTCCGTTTAAATTGATGTCTCCTTTCGTTTTCAAACGAGGAAAGCTATAGTAGCCTGCTTTGGCTAAATCTCCATAATTTTCATACCCTACGCCATCGTGCAAAACCACCTCCTTCTCTGCCCTAGTTGATAGATTCATAGCAATGGAGTCCTTTGAAAATTGTGCTTCAATTTGATAGTTACCACTTTGACCTTGTAAGCTGGAATTGAATTGCCTTTTCGACCAATTAAAATTTAACGGTAGGTGTTCAAATTCGTGTTTCGATTTAGGAAAAAACTTATGATCGTAATAAAAAGCTTCGTTTTCTGGATCGCTAACTGCCATGTTTACCATCCAACCCCCTTTTGCGTTAGTCGGATTAAAATGAAAAACAACATACTCCACTCCTAGCGTTTTTTCTTTCTCTTCATCAGTTAAATGTCCTGTAAAATACCACCACTCCAATGAGTTTTTAAAATGAGGGACTTCATCCTTCGGCAGCATTGCCTTTTCGCTATAAACATCCTTTTTACTGTAGGGAACTTTGCACGACAATACCGTCACAAACATCAGAATTAAGAGCACTCTTGTTTTCATGCTCATTTTAACAAGATAAATCATGAATAGTTGCCTCTAAACACTTCTATTTTCGTTATTTTTGTCGCCCCAAAAACAATGCTATGATTGAAACTCAAAACGTCTCCTTACAATACGGTAAAAGAATTCTATTTGATGATGTTAACATCAAATTTTCAGGCGATAACTGTTATGGAATTATTGGAGCTAACGGAGCAGGAAAATCCACTTTCTTAAAGATTTTGTCAGGCGACATCGACCCTAATTCAGGTACCGTTATTATGGAGCCGGGAAAACGGATGGCCGTTTTAAGTCAAGATCACTATGCATTTGACAAATTTAACATACTTGATACAGTAATCATGGGCCACAAAACCTTGTGGAAAATCATGAAAGAAAAAGATGCACTTTATGCAAAAGAAGACTTTAGCGAAGCGGATGGAATTAAGGCTTCAGAGTTAGAAGGCGAATTTGCAGAAATGGACGGTTGGAACGCAGAGTCTGACGCAGCAGCGCTATTGAGTGGTTTGGGAATTGAAGAAGCCTTGCACTATTCTCCAATGACGGAAATCAGTGGAAATCAAAAAGTGAGGGTTTTGCTAGCTCAGGCGTTGTTTGGAAATCCTGATATTTTAATTTTAGATGAGCCGACCAACGATTTAGATGTAAAGACCATTAGTTGGTTAGAGGACTTCTTGTTAGACTTTAGAAACACGGTAATTGTTGTTTCTCACGATAGACACTTTTTAGATACAGTTTGTACCAATATTGTGGACATTGATTTCAGCAAGTTGACAACTTATTCGGGGAATTATTCCTTCTGGTATGAATCTTCTCAATTGGTGTTGAAACAGCGGCAAACAGCTAACAAAAAGGCAGAAACAAAGAAAAAAGAACTTCAAGAATTTGTGCAGCGTTTTAGTGCAAATGCATCTAAGTCGAAACAAGCAACAAGTAGAAAAAAGTTGTTAGACAAAATTAACTTGGACGATATTCAAGCTTCGTCCAGACGATACCCTGGTATTATATGGACGCAAGGAAGAGAAGCCGGTAATCAGTTGTTAAAGGTTGAAGATTTGAGCTACAAAGACAATGATGGAAACTACCTTTTTAAGGACATCAATTTTGTGGTGAACAAGGGAGATAAGATATCATTTTTGGGCGAGTCTAGAGCGATTTCGGCATTGTTTGAAATACTAAACAACAACCTAAAGCCGAGCAGTGGCGAGTTTGAATTTGGACAAACCATTACTACCTCTTATTTACCTTCAGACAATACAAAGTACTTTCAGAGTTCTGAAAACCTAGTAGACTGGTTGAGAAATTACACGGTTGGTGAGAAAGATGAAGTTTACATTCGAGGTTTCTTAGGGAAGATGCTATTTTCCGGTGAGGAAGTGATGAAAAAGTGTTCAGTACTTTCTGGTGGTGAGAAAATGAGATGCATGCTCTCTAAAATGATGCAGAATGAAGCCAACTTGATGATGTTTGACGAACCAACCAATCACTTAGACTTGGAATCGATTACAGCGCTTAACGACTCGCTAATTGATTTTAAAGGAACAATTCTGTTTACTTCTCATGATCATACGTTTACACATACCACAGCAAATCGATTGATTGAAATTGGACCAAAAGGTATGTTGGACAAGGTGATGAGTTACGATGATTACCTGGCAGACGAAAAAATCATGGCGCAAAAAGAAGCAATACAATAGTTTTTAATGAATATCCGTCTATTTACCTTAGATTAAAAATGTATTTATATGTCCCTAATTAGTTTTATTTCAGAGTTTCCCGACGAACAGAGTTGTAAGAATAAGTTTAAAGAATATAGAGATCAAGCAGGAGTTGTCTGTGCGAAATGTAACGGAACTCAACATTACTGGAAAAAGATAAAGAACAGTATGAATGTAAAAAATGTAAAACTAGAACAACTCTAAAAAGTGGGACTGTCTTACATAAATCTAAACTTACTTATCGCTATTGGTTTATAACTATGCACATACTAACCTCTACTAAAAAGAGCTTCTCTGCAAAAGAAATACAACGTCAATTAGGTCACAAACGTTATGCTCCTATTTGGCATATGGTTCATAAACTCCGTAAGATAATGGGAACTAGAGATGAGCAATACGTGCTAGCAGGTAGAATCGAATTAGATGAGGGTTATTTTTCAACAGAAATTCCTGCCGACGAAAAGGATAAGCCTTTAAAAAGAGGAAGTCAGAAGAAGTCTAAAGTGATAGTGATGGCTGAAAGCGAAGTTGTTGAATCTCCCAAACCAGGCAAGAAACCAAGAAGGGTTGGTTATTTAAAAATGAAGGTTATAGATGATTTAACTAAGGAAACCATCAACAAGTGCGTCAAAGAATTGGCATCAGATGCCACTGAGGTAGATACAGATGATTCAACTTCATACACTGAAATCAAAAATTATATTCCTAATCATAATTCACAAGTTATACCAAAAGATAAAGTTGGAGAAATATTACCGTGGGTTCATATTGCAATCAGTAATGCCAATAGACAATTGTTAAATACATATCACGATATAAAGCCGGAATACTTGCAGAGTTACCTTGATGAATTCTGTTATAAATTTAATCGAAGATATTTTGGTGAATCACTCTTTAACAGATTGTTATTTGCTTCTGTTAGTTATAAAAATGACTTTAGGTATAAGTACGGATAATCATTAAAAATTATTAACAGATAAAGGCATTTCAGTAACTCAAAAAAAAATGTTATCGTTTTATAGTTAAGAAATAAACCCGTTCACGCTGACTTGTAGTCAACGAAACCAACCTAAAAGTCAATTTAAAAATACAAGAATTGTAACCCTTCGCTTCAGTTAGGTTAAAAGAATAATCTTTTTTCAATAACCCATTAACTCCTTCAAGGCAGGAATATTATCCGTTTGAATAACATCTGGGTTAAGCTCTAGTAATTTCTTATTGCCACTTTTACTTTTAGCACCAAAGGTAATTACTTCCAATCCTGCATCATGTGCCTTTTTAGACATCTCCTTTGTTAGCAACCGTGGTTTCACCGTAATTGATTGCACGCCATGTTCAATGGCCCAATCCAGGAATTGAGCCCCCTCGCCTACTATTTCAAAAGAAACGGGATACGGATGATCTAGCTCCTTTAATTTTAGGAGTAAGTTCTGAGAAAGTGAGATGATTAGAACTTTACGAGCCGGGACCTTTTTAACATTCAATAACTTTATTAACTCCACAGCTATTTCTCCCTCTAAAACCTCATTTTCCTGCGGTGTGTTGCATTCATTCCAATTTCGCACATCCAAGTGTAGTATTGGAAATTCCTTTCGCTCATGCAGGCTATCAATCAATTCAGCTAAACTGATGATTCGTTCCGATTGAAACCAATCAAAGGGAAAACCTAACTCATAGTTGGTTTGCGTCAACTCTGCTAGCGTTTTATCACCTGTGCATCCCGATAATTTAGTTTTATTATCCAGCTTGCCATCGTGAAATAAAACAAATTGTTTGTCTGCAGTTAAATGAAGGTCCACTTCTACACCTTCCGAATTATATTCATTTAACACTTTAGATAAAGAACCATAACTATTTGAGGGGAAATATTTAAATGGAAATAAAGAAGAAAATCCTACACCGCTGTGACCAATCACTTGAACCTCTCCATCGTTCAGGTTCTCCAAACTGCTTTTATCGAAAGTAATGGTCCACAAGAATACGTTGTAACCTGCAGCAAGCAGTAATAAAGAGAGTAGAATTAGCCGAAATGCTTTCATGTTAATTATTAAAGATAACGTACCAATTCAATGAAAATGCAATTGTCAACCAAACCAAGTAAGGCAATAGCAAAAAGCTTAACACGCCCATTCGTCTTCCAAAGAGAAGAAAAAACGTTAAAACACTCACAAACAACAGTGCTAATACAAGCAATGCCAATTGCATTGCATGAAACCTAAAAAACAAAGGGCTCCAAGCTACATTTAAGATCCACGATACGGCATAGAGCAATGAAATGAACCGATGGTTAATGGTAACGCATAGTTGACTGAGGTAATACGAATAAGCTAACATGATGACAAACCAAGCTGCACCAAACACCCAACCTGGTGGCGTCCACGGTGCTCTATTTAAACCGGCATACCAGTCATTATCTGCAATGCTTCCTTGCAAATAGGATCCTAAAGCCAAACCTCCAAAGTTGAACAATAGAAAAAGCAGAAATAGTTTAAGTTGGGGTTTCATGATTTATTTCTCAAGGTATAAAATTAAAGAATGCTGCGCCAAGTCTTGGACTAATTGCAAACAAAAAAGCCTGAAACAACCATGGTCGTTTCAGGCTTTTTTAATAAGAAGGGTAGTCCTTAACTCTTACCTGCTCTTTTTCGATCTGTTTCGTTCAACATTACTTTACGAACTCGTAATGACTCTGGAGTTACTTCTACGTACTCATCACCTTGAATGTATTCTAATGCCTCTTCTAATGAAAATTTCTTTGCTGGAGCAATTCTAACTTTATCATCCGCTCCTGAAGAACGCATGTTCGACATTTTCTTTGCTTTGGTTAGGTTAATCACCAAATCCCCTGCTCTGCTGTTCTCTCCAACAACTTGACCGCCATAAATCTCTTCGTTAGGGTCAACAAAGAACTTACCTCTGTCTTGCAAATTATTCAATGAGAAAGGAATTGCTTTACCAGTTTCCATAGAAATCAATGAACCGTTCTGACGACCTGGAATAACACCTTTGTACGGCTGAAACTCTTTAAATCGGTGAGACATAATCGCCTCTCCTGCAGTTGCTGTCAATAAGTAATTTCTTAATCCGATAATTCCTCTTGATGGAATTTCAAAATCTAAAATCATTCGATCACCTTTTGGTTCCATGTTTAACATTTCCCCTTTTCGCTGATTTACAATTTCAATTGCTTTTCCACTTACCTCTTCTGGTAAATCAATGGTCAATTCTTCAATCGGCTCATGTTTCTTACCGTCAATTTCTTTAATAATAACCTGTGGCTGACCAATTTGAAGTTCGTAACCTTCTCTTCTCATTGTTTCAATCAAAACAGATAAGTGAAGTACTCCTCTACCAAAAACATTGTGCGAATCTGCTGAACCTGTATCTTCAACACGAAGTGCTAAGTTTTTCTCTAACTCCTTGTCTAATCTATCCTTAATGTGTCTAGAAGTAACAAACTTTCCCTCTTTACCAAAGAAAGGAGAATCATTAATGGTGAACAACATACTCATGGTAGGTTCGTCAATCTTAATTGATGCTAGCGCTTCAGGATTCTCAAGATCGGCAACAGTGTCACCAATTTCAAATCCTTCTAGACCAACAATCGCACAAATATCCCCTGCTTCAACGGTATCTACTTTCACTTTACCCATTCCTTCGAATACGTAAAGCTCTTTGATTTTACTTTTACTGGTAGAACCATCTCGTTTCATCATGGCAACTTGCTGATTCACTTTCAACTGTCCTCTGTGTAGTCTTCCGATAGCAATTCTCCCAATAAATGAAGAATAGTCCAATGAAGTAATCAACATTTGAGTATTTCCTTCAGGTGGCTGAGGCGCAGGAATGTGCTCAACAATAGAATCCATTAAAGGAATAATGTTGTCTATTGGCTTTTTGTAATCATCACTCATCCAACCTTGCTTCGCTGAACCGTAAATGGTTGGAAAGTCCAATTGCTCCTCCGTTGCACCCAGGTTAAACATCAAGTCGAATACTTTCTCTTGTGCGATATCAGGTGTACAGTTTTCTTTATCTACCTTGTTTACCACAACAATTGGCTTTAAGCCCAATTCAATTGCTTTTTGCAAAACAAATCTTGTTTGAGGCATAGGTCCTTCAAAAGCATCTACTAAAAGTAATACTCCATCAGCCATGTTCAATACCCTTTCCACTTCTCCACCAAAGTCACTGTGACCAGGAGTATCGATAATGTTAATTTTTAAATCTTTGTAGAAAACAGAAACGTTTTTCGCCAAAATGGTGATGCCTCTTTCTTTCTCTAAATCATTGCTATCCATGATTAACTCACCCGGAGTTTCGTGGTCGCTAAATAATTTTCCTGCTAATAACATTTTATCAACCAACGTCGTTTTACCGTGGTCAACGTGAGCAATAATAGCGATGTTTCTTAATTTCATAATGTAATTCTAATGGTGACGATTAACCTAAAATGCTCATTAATAATTTTTTGAATTGAGCACTACAACTAAATATCGCCTGTGTTTTTAAGGGTGCAAAAGTAGTTTAATTCTACTTAATAATGGGCTTTATTATTTGCAGTGTTGGAGAAGGCTTTGCTAAAAGAATAGTTAAGTTTGTTTCAAAGCTTAAATCATGAGAAAACTGTTTGTTTTTGCATTACTAATTACAGGTTTAATTGCTCAAGGTGAAGCACAAACGGATAGCTTAGCTGCAGCTCGAAAATTGGGAAAAGAAGCAGCAGAATATTTAAAATCAAATGATTTTGAAAGCATCCATCAACTTTTTTCTGAAGAATTGGCCACTGCTTTGCCTTCGACGAGGTTGGAGAAAAGTTTTTCGACGCTCACTCCCCAGTTTGGAGCGATCAATGAAATCTTAGAGTTTAAGGCAAGAGAAACTGCAGAGACTACCTATTTTCATCAGGCTATAAAATTCAAAGAACAAACCTTAGATCTTGTCTTCACGCTTAACGATGCCGACAAGTTTACAAGTTTCAGCTTACGACCACATCAGAAAATGTATGATTGGACGGCTCCTGATTATGCTTCGGATTCTAGTAGCTATTTTGAGCAAGAAGTTACTATTGGCGATAGCATGGCGCTTCGAGGGAAGTTTACTTTTCCATCTTCCCCTGATTTTAAAACCATCGTAGTTTTTGTGCATGGTTCTAGTCCAAATGATATGGACGAAACGCTAGGCCCAAATAAGCTGTTTAAGGATTTAGCCTATGGTTTAGCAACAAATGGCATTGCTAGCCTTCGTTACAATAAACGAACCTACGACTACCCTTCTGCCATGGCAAAACAGGCAAATTCATTAACCATAAAACAAGTTGTGGTTGATGATGCTGTAAATGTCATTCAATTGGCTAAGGAAAAAGGAGTAAATAAAGTAGTTCTCTTAGGACATAGTTTAGGTGGTTATTGTGCACCGATGATTGCTGAATTGGCTCAACCAGATGCTGTAATTGTATTGGCAGGAAATGTTAGTCCGCTGGAAGATTTGCTTATTCCTCAATTCGAGCACATCAAGGAAAATGATACAAGCACTAAAATCAACGATTTTCAAATGGCCATGATTCGTTCACAAGTAGAGCGGGTTCAAAAAGGAGATTATGACTCTACCACAGCTCCTCCTCTATTACCACTAAGTTTACCAGCGTCTTTTTGGCTTAGCCTACAAGATTACAACCCTCAAAAGGTTGCAAAAAAACAAGGTCATCCGTATTTGATTTTAAACGGAGAAAGAGATTATCAGGTAACACCCAAAGAAGCAAAGAAATGGAAAGATGGTTCGAAAAATAAACACTCAAAAACCATCATCTACCCAAAATTGAATCACATGTTTTTCGAGGGGGAAGGAATTTGTATTCCCTCAGAATATGAAAAGGAAGGTCACCTTTCAGAGGATGTTTTAAAAGACGTAGTCAATTGGATAAATGAAATTTAAAGCATGTTAGCGGTACTCAAAAAACAACTTCCTTTTAGCCTACTCATCGCTTTTATCTTAATTGTAGGCGCTGTGTATTTATTTCAAGGCACCATGAGTAAGTATCCTGCTTACGTGCATGCCTGGACGCAAAGCGACCGAATTGCCATTGCTCAAAATTTTCAGCAAAATGGCTTCGACTTCTTTCATCCTGCAACCTACAACCTGCTGACTAAAGATGGCATTACTCAAGTTGATTTTCCAATACATGATTATGCAGTCGCTTTAATCAGTTCGATAACTGGCAGCTCAGTGGTTAACGTTTTTCATTGGTATAACTTAATCTATTCCCTAATCGGTTTATTCTTTCTCTTCCAACTGTTTCTGCTTTTCACCAAATCGCCTTGGCGATCCATTCTAGGTGCCACCTTCTTATTTACCTTGCCGTTTTTTGTGTACTATCAAAATGGATTTTTACCGTCAACGGCATCATTTGCCAATTTAATTATTGGTCTCTTCTATCTATTTAAACGACCTACTTCAAATCGTAGCTTTTGGGTAGGAGTCTTTTTTCTTGTATTAGCGGCATTGGCACGCGCACCGTTTTTCATTTTCTTAGTTGCTGCTTTTCTAAACGAAATGCTCCAAGGTTCAAGAAGAAAATCCTTCTCCATCAAAAGAATAGTTCCTTTGGTGCTTGGAATCTTTCTATTTATAGGGTACTACTTCTACAACCAATATTTAGGAAAGACTTACGGTAGTATGTTTCTCAACGAAACCTTGCATTTCACAAGTATCTCAAATTTTATAGATGTGTTGGTAGGTGCTGCCGACCGTTGGAGCGACCAATTGATGAGTCCTTACCACGCTATTATACTAGTTGCGCTCGTAGTTGCTAGTTTAGTGCAATACAAAACAGCTCTGAATAGCACGCTTGAGCAAAAAAACCTTTTATCGCTTTTAACCATTTCTTTTATTGGCGTGCTGCTCTTTTTTATCGCTTTTGGCCGACAATTTACAGATCACGATTATTATTTCATCGATAGCTTCTTACCGCTTTTAACGCTTTGGGTTATCTTTATGCTCGCTACCGTAAGCATACCAAGAAAATGGTACACTTTTATTGGTACAGCTTGTTTCATCTTTGCCTTCTACTTTTTTGGCTATGCAAAAGACATTCAAGCGCTGCGTTACGAGCCACCTTTTGACGACAGAGTGGAATATGCCTATTCAGTTTATGAAAACTCCGCAGAAGATTTAAAGGCCTGGGGCGTCTATCCACAAGACACACTATTCATTATAAACGCCAATTCAACGAACATTCCGTTCACCATTTGGGGAAACAAAGGCTACTCCAATTTAAAAACAAGAGAATCTATATTGAGACCAGAGTTAGATAGCAACTTTACTTATGCTGTAATGGTCGATAGCTTCTTTTACAGCAATGTTTACAAGGATTACCCTTCCATTATTAACCGATTAGAAAGAGTGCAAGGGAATGGAGAAATTAGTTTGTACAGAAAACAAACTAGGTCCAGCCCCAATCTTTTCTTTCGCAAATTACATTTTCAAGCTCATTCAGAATTTGAAAAAAAGGAAGACCTACCTACTTCCGCTACACAGTGGATACCTTTCGTTGAAGTAGATAGCTTGCACGGTAAAAGTTTGAAAATAGAGGAACGAAATGTTTATGCCTTAACTATTCGGGACACCATTAGTAATGTGCAAAAAAATAAACCCTTAAGAATACAACTCACAGGAGATTTTTTCCAAAATGACAGCAGTAGAATACAAGTTGTTTTTAGAATTGGTGATTACTACGGCGTTCACTACACCATTAGCGAATTGAAAAAAATAGAAGAATGGCAAAAACATCAATTTAGTTACTTTGTCGATCCTTCGAAATTTAAAGAAGGAGGTCCATGGGAAATGTTCTTTTGGAACCCAGATCAAACAGAACTTGTAGTAGACAACTTGAACCTTATAATATTTCAATAAAAATGAGCAACAATTTATACAAGGCATTTGTAGTGCGAGAAAAGGAAGACGGCACGTTTAGCCGTTCTATTGAGGATAAAAACATCGATGAGTTACCAGAAGGCGAGGTATTGATTCAGGTGAAGTATGCAGCCTTAAATTACAAAGACGCCTTATCCTCGTCGGGTCATAAAGGAATAACCAGAGAATACCCTCACACGCCGGGTGTGGATGCATGTGGAATTGTTGTTAGTTCGGAAAGTATTGAATTTAAGGAAGGTGACGCTGTTATTGTTACTTCCTACGATTTTGGTATGAATACCTCTGGTGGTTTTCAGGAATACATAAGAGTACCTGCTAAGTGGCCTGTGAAATTGCCGCCAAAAATGACTTTAGAAGAAAGTATGGTTTTAGGAACTGGTGGTTTTACCGCTGCTCTTTCGCTCTTTAAAATGGAAATGAACGGTCAGGACCCTGAAATGGGTTCCATTTTAGTGACTGGCTCCACAGGCGGAGTTGGCAGCATGGCAGTTGCTATCTTAGCCATGAACGGATATGAGGTAATTGCTGCAAGCGGAAAAAAAGAAGCCCACGATTACTTGAGAGAATTAGGAGCAACGGAAATTATTCCAAGGGAAGAAACAAACGATCAAAGTGGTCGCCCACTGCTCCGTCCAAAATGGGCAGGTGCCATTGATACAGTTGGTGACAATACTTTGGCTACGTGCATAAAAGCCTGCGGAAGAAACGGAAGTGTTGCCGTTTGCGGATTGGTAGAGTCTCCTAAACTAGAAACAACAGTGTACCCTTTTATTTTAAACGGAGTGAATGTCTTAGGTATTGAAACAGCAGAAACTCCTAGAAACATTCGATTGAAGATTTGGGAGCTGCTGGCAGAAGAATGGAAACCAAAACACCTCGATAAAATCAAAAAAGTCATTTCCTTGGAAGAGTTAGAGTCTTACATTCAAGCTATGCTAGAGGGTAAATCTAAAGGAAGATTCTTGGTGAAATTTTAGCATTAAACTAGAAAAAAGAAACTCGATTTCCATCGCATTTCAAGGGAATATAAGAACCTTTGTTTTTTAAATACTAGCATGTCAAAAACAGCAGAACTTTTAATTTACAACGAACGAAAACTAAGCTTCCAGGAAGAACCATTGGAAGCCTACTTGCAGCACCACGGAATTGAAGACGCTTTCCTCTCCTATTCCTCCGAAAATGAAAGAGGATACATTGGCGTTTGGGAAATTGTAAACAACCGTTTAAAATTAGTTGAATTAAAAGGCTTTGACCACAACATGAAAATGGTGGGCATTGAGGATTTATTCCAAAATCCGGATAATGTTTTTGCATCCTGGTATACCGGAGAAATCAACATATTCATTGACCATTCGTTCGATCCTAACAAAAGAGAAATAAAAAAACGCCGACTTATTTTCGAAGACGGCGTTTTGGTAGATTATATAGATTTGGAGCGGTAGGCGCTCAATTCCTTTCTTTTAAGAAAACTTTTCAATCACTTTCTGAGTGACTCCCGTATTTGAGAATCCTCCATCGTGAAACAAGTTTTGCATGGTGACATATTTTGTCAGATCAGAGAACATGGTGACGCAATAATTAGCGCAATCAAGTGCTGAAGCATTTCCTAAAGGAGACATATCTTCTGCATACTTAATAAATCCATCAAAGCCTTTTACTCCACTTCCTGCAGTTGTAACTGTTGGAGATTGAGAAATGGTGTTTATTCTTACTTTCTTCGCTTCACCATAATGGTAACCAAAACTTCTTGTAATTGATTCTAATAACGACTTAGCGTCTGCCATATCATTGTAATCAGGAAATACTCGTTGCGCCGCGATATACGTTAAAGCAATCACTGAACCCCATTCGTTGATTGCGTCCATGTTTTTAGCGACTTGCAATACTTTGTGCAAACTCATGGCAGAAACATCCATGGTTTTATGATACCAATCGTAGTTTGTTCCATCGTATGGTCTACCTTTTCTAACGTTCGGTGACATCCCAATTGAATGCAGAATAAAATCAATTTTACCGCCCAATACTTCCATTGACTTGGTAATTAGATTTTCCAATTCTTCTACTGAAGTTGCATCTGCCGGGATAACTTCCGCATCGCAAGCGTCTGCTAATTTTTGAATCTCCCCCATTCTCATTGCAATTGGAGCATTGGTTAAGGTAAATGTTGCACCTTGTGCCTTTGCTTGCTCTGCAACCTTCCAAGCAATTGATTGCTCGTTCAATGCACCAAAAATAATTCCTCTTTTCCCTTGTAGTAAGTTGTTTGACATGTTATATGGTTTTGTAAGTACGCAAATATAGTTTTTCTCTTATATCTGTAATAATTCTCGAGCATTATTCAGCGCAGCATTTGTCATTGTTGCGCCACTCAGCATTTTTGCTACTTCTTCAATTCGGTCTGTTTGTGAAAGCTTTTTCAGCTGTGTAATGCTTCTTTCATCTACAACCTCTTTGTATACAAAGTAATGGTGCTCCCCTTTTGCTGCTAATTGCGGTAAATGAGTAATTGAGATCACCTGACGTTGATGCCCCATATTTGCTAAAATAGCTCCCATCTTTTCAGCGATTTCTCCGGAAACGCCCGTATCAATTTCGTCGAATAATATGGTCGGTAAATGTTGGTGCTTGGCAAGTATTTCCTTTATGGCTAGCATTAATCTAGATGTCTCACCACCTGATGCTGTTTTGGAAACCAACGCAGGTGCAATCCCTTTGTTAGCAGAAAATAGAAAGTCAAATGTATCTTTCCCATCCTTAGTATATTCTGAAAGTTGCTGATGCTTAACTTCTAGTTTGGCAAATGGAATTCCTAAAAGCTTCAGCGTATCCTCCACCTGTTGTTGAAATGCACCTAAAACGGATACCCTACCTTTCGTTAATTCAGCACTTTGCTCGGCTATCTTTTGCTCTACTTCGACCAATTCAATTTCTAACTTCCGAAGTGCCTCATCAGAGTTGGTGACACCTAGTAACTGAGTTTCGATACTCTCTTTTTTCTCTATCAAATCATCTGCATTCACGCAGAGGTGCTTCTTTTGAAGTCTATGAATCTCTCCCAATCGTTCCTCAACGAATTGATGTCGTTCAGGTTCGTATTCAAATAATTGAGCCTTCTCCTCCAATTCACTTGCAACATCTTGCAATTCAATTAAAGCACTGTTCACGCGACCTAGCAGTTCTCCAAAACTTTCATCGTAGCGTTTTGATTGAGCTAAAACTTGTTTTAATGAGGATAGCTGATCTGTTATATTTTCCTCCTTTTCAGAAAGTAAATTCTGTCCAAACGACAAATTTCTAAGAATTTCTTCACTGTTAGCAAAACGCCTTTGCTCCTGCTCTAAGGTTTCATTCTCTCCTTCTTGGAGATTTAGTTTAGCTAACTCTTCAAATTGAAAATTTAAGTAATCTTCTTGTTGCTTGGCCTCTGCAAGATCTGCTTGAAAAGTGCTAATCTTCTTCTTTAAATCACTGTAATTCTTAAAATTAAGTTTGTAGGCTTGAAGTAAATCGGCACTACCTGCTAAGGCATCTATTATTTTAAGTTGAAACGTAGCATCGTTAATTTGAAGCGTTTGCTCTTGGGAATGAATGTCTATTAACTGAACACCCAGCTTTTTAAGAACATCAAGGGTACACGGCGTGTCGTTAATAAAGCTCCTGCTTTTCCCATTTCCATTAATCTCCCTACGGAGAATGCTTTCATCGGAATAATCTAGATTATTTTCATCAAAAAATTTCTGAAGTGCGTAGTTTTCTAATTTAAAACTTCCTTCTACAATGCATTTTTTGGAACTGTCCTTTAAAACTGAATGGTCTGCTCTATTTCCAAGAATCAACCCTAAAGCGCCTAACAATATAGATTTCCCTGCACCTGTCTCTCCTGTTATAACAGAAAGTCCGCTATAAAAGTCAATTTCGACCCGATCAATTAACGCGAAATTCTTAATGGAAAGTTGTTTCAGCATGACTCAAAGTTAAGCCGTTATCCTGATTAATAAAATAAGAAAGATTTATTTTCTCAACTTATCGTAGTTGTTTGAATTTCCGGGGTCAATGGTAATTAGAATCTCACTGATTTCAGTTTTTTCCTGCGGGGTCGCTTCTTTATAGAGATTTAATACTTCTTGCAACTTTGCATTAAAAAATGCTTGTAAGTTGTAGGAAGAAGGTGCAACGTTGTGAATGGGACGAAGCGACTTTAAGCTTGCTGTAATCTGTCTCCTTGCCCTTCCCATATCTTGCTGCATGATATCAAATCCATTGATGTGGTAGTCGTAATACAATTTCCGTAAAGGTTTAAACCTAGCACTTAAGGCATTATCTACTAACCAATACCTGTTCCGCTGATCTTCAAAAGCCTTCCACCCACTTTGAGAAGAAGCTTGTGCAAAGTTTACAATTTGCTGTGCTTGTTGAAAAAACTTTGTTCCTCCTTCAAAAGAGAAACTATCATAGTCGTAACCCAAAATCATGTATACATAATAACCCAGTATAGTCGCTAACTCACCGCCATAAGCATTCTCGTTGTAAATTAAGGGTTCAAATTGATTGAAGCGAATGACAAAGTCCTCATCTCTAATGTTCATGATGGGGCTTTTGTATCCCGAATTAAATACTGGCCGAGAAGCCTGTACTTGAATGTTCCCTTTAAATTCATTGGCACTCACCCGCTCTGTTAAGTTAATCAGTATGCTGCAATCTATTCGCTCATGAGTTTGAAAGTCATCTGAAGTCCACTTACGACCATTCACTAATTCAAAAATCTGTCGCTGCATTTCATCAAACATGGTTCTTTCACTACCATCTACTTGACGAGAATTTACATCAACTATACAGTTTAATTCTTGGGAGAAAACAACCCCTGAAAGCGAAAATAAGAGTGAAAATAAAACTATACGAGCCATTTCGATTGTATGCTATCTATAATATCTTGTGCCACTGCAGACTTACTTTTTAACTCAAAATTTTGAATGTTATTGTCCTTGTGCAGTATGGTAATCTTATTGTCACTACCTCCAAATCCAGCTCCTTTATCCCGCAAAGAATTTAAGATAATCATATCGCAATTTTTGCGTTGCATTTTAGATTGAGCATTTTCAACTTCATTGTTTGTCTCAAGGGCAAAGCCCACAACAAAGTCTCCTTCCTTCTTATTAGCTCCTATCTCCGCTAAAATATCAACGGTAGGCGTTAACTCAATCGATAAGGTTTCTGTTTTCTTCTTTATTTTTTGATCTGAAGGCGTCGTAACTGTGTAATCTGCAACCGCAGCAGCACAGATGTATAAATTGGCTTCCTGTGCTCTAACCGCAGCTAACATTTCTCCTGCCGATTTAATTTGTATCAATTTTGCGCCTTTTGGGGCCGTCAATTGAGTAGGACCGGAAATTAAAATTACTTCAGCACCTTTATTCAATGCTTTTTCTGCCAAAGCATAACCCATTTTACCTGAACTATGGTTACCAATAAATCGAACAGGATCAATGGCTTCATAAGTAGGACCGGCAGTAATAACTACTTTTTTTCCTACCCAAGAGCGATCCTGAGATGAAATGGCTTTTATAATATTTTCCACTTCTGCCATTCTTCCTTCTCCCACTAACCCGCTTGCTAGCTCCCCATTTTCAGAAGGGATGAGAACATTGCCAAAACCTTCCAACCTTTCAATGTTTTGTTGATTTGACGGGTGTTTAAACATATCTAAATCCATCGCTGGAGCGAAATATGTTTTATTTTGCATCGAAAAGTAAGTAGCTAAGAGTAAATTGTCGCAAATACCATTGGCCATTTTAGCAATGGTATTTTGTGTTGCCGGAGCCAACAAAAAAAAGTCAGCCCATTTGGCTAACTCTACGTGGTTGTTCCATTCTCCCGTCTTTTTATCAGAATATTCGGAGTAAACAGGATTTTTGGAAAGTGTTGATAAAGTAAGTGGTGTAATAAAACCGACTGCATCGGGAGTCATTAACACCTTCACATTTGCACCTTTTTTAATAAGTTCTCTGCACAACAAAGCAGATTTATATGCTGCGATGCTACCACTTATTCCTAAAAGTACATTTTTGCCTTTCAGCATGTTATGCTTCAGTGTCGTCTTTTGGATTTCTGAAGTACGTACCGCCAGTCATGTATTCTGTCATTGCTATAGCATTTGACTTTGGTAGACTTTCGTAAAACTTAGAAATTTCAATTTGCTCTCTATTTTCGAAAACTTCATCAAGATTGTCCGTAGTGGTAGCAAATTCAGCTAACTTACCATTTAACTCCTCTTTCATTTCAAGAGCAATTTGGTTTGAACGTTTTGATATAATTGCAATCGCCTCATAGATATTGCCTGTCTTAGAATCAATATCAACAGTGTTTCTAGTGATGGTTGACTTTGCTGCGTCTACTTCTTTATAGTTCATCTTTACTTCGTTTTTCGGCTAGGAAACGCTCTTGTTCCCTAATTAATTTTGCATAAACAAGCTTTGCTTCTTCTATGCTGTTTCCATCTGCAAAATTATCAATAAAATCATAATAAGCCTCTATTCCTTCGTCAAATCGTTGTTTTTTCTTTGAAACTACGGAGTTTGAAGCCAAATAATAGTAACTTCTTAATATGGTTAGTTTAATTTCCTCCAAGTATTTTGTGTCTGGATACTTGGTAATCATATTGTTCAATGCTACAATTGCAGACTGATACTTGCGAATTTTAAAATATTGCTGTGCATTTAAATACTCTTTTGCCTCTAGTTTACTATTCAAAATATCTACTAAAGTGTTCGCAGAATCAACTAATTCACTTTTAGGATAGGTATTTACAAAAATTTGTAGCTCCTCTAATGCAAGTTTTGTAGGTGTTTGATCTAAGGTTGGTCCTGGCGCATCTAAGTAATTACAATAGGCACTCATAAATAAGGCCTCTTGGGCATATTCACTTAACGAATACGTTGAAGCATAGCTTCGAAACATATAAGCAGCTTGAAATAAATCGTCTATGTGATAATTCGCATATGCATAGTAGAAAAAAAGCTTCTGCCCTTTTTCTGTTCCTTTATATAGGGGTAGTAACTCTTCAAACAATGGCATCGCTTTGAGATACTCACCATCTTCATAATAATCAATGCTTTTTGTGTATTTCAATTCAGGGTTGGGACTCTTTAATACTTTCTGATATTCACTGCAGCTTGCAAAGAATAACGAAACTATCAAACCAACAAAAAAGACATACTTCCTCACCATGGTGCAAAAGTACTATTAAACTTAAGCCTGACAATATTAGTTGGTTGCAAAATATGTTAACAGTGCTATTAAAAACAAACTGTTGAAAACAGTAGAACAACTATGTCGTTTAAACCAAGTAACACCATAAATTTGAATAAAAACATGAAACAGTTACTTGCATTTTTCCTGATTACTTTATCCTTTTCACTTTCAGCCCAACATTCAATCGTATTGAAGTCGGGTGATAAGATTGATTGCGTGGTACTTTCGTTAAATAATGATGTGTGGAAGGTATATGAAAATGGCAAGGAACGACTGATTTCAATGAAAGAAGTCACAAGTGTATTTTTCAACGAATATGTCCCTTACGATGGAGTGTTTATCCCTTCAGGGAAGGAAACAACGTTAAAAGTTGGAGACTTTACAGTAAAATACTTGATGAAAGACCGCAAAATGATTCGTGAACCAAAAGTTTCTATTGGTACACAAGACAAAGGAACGGTTGTTGTGAAAGTTGTGGTAGACCGTTATGGGAACGTTCTTTCTGCAGAACCTGGCCAATCAGGAAGTACTACCTCAAACAATTATTTATACATTAAGGCACAAACTGCTGCAAAAACAGCTAAGTTTGATGAAAATTTAAAGGGACCTCTTAAGACGGAAGGAACTATCACTATTGTATATTAAGCAATTATGAAATTATTCAAACTATTATTCGCTGCAGTTGCTTTTTTCTCAACCAGTGTACTTTCTGCTCAGTTGGCTCACCCGCATTTCATTTCCTTAAATGCTGGCACTAACATACCGTTATCTGAGTATAGAGAAATTGATAGTTTAAGCAGCGCAGGAGCAAATCCTGGAATATATTATAGCTTTGAGGCAGGCGCTTATTTTTCTAAGCTGTTGGGCATAGGCGTGAATATTGGAGCTTTTAATAATTCTGTTGACGATCAAGGTATTATCGATCAACTAAATACAGACATTCGTTTTCGTAATTTAAACTTTGACATAACTTCAAAAAGCTGGACAAACGGGTACATCATGCTTGGGCCCTACTTTTCTTTTGGTTCGCAGAATTTTATTGTTGACTTAAAAGTATTGGGAGGAATAATTAACTCTGAAAGACCTTTTGTAAATATCCAATCCAAAGATGATAACTACGATTTTAATTCGGCTGCAGTTTACGGTACTTCTTTTGGTGTGAACTACGGAATGCATTTTAGAATCAGGCTTAAGGGAAAATTAGCACTTAGATTAAATGGAGAGGGAATGTTAGCAACGCAA
>Ga0206129_10000135_pt1 | contig 125774 bp, 145 predicted proteins | sample Helgoland_Spring_8_FD_148616 | JGI IMG/M metagenome (GOLD analysis project Ga0206129, IMG submission 148616) | Pelagic subsurface seawater microbial communities from Kabeltonne, Helgoland, North Sea - Helgoland_Spring_Bloom_20160502_2 | ecosystem: Environmental > Aquatic > Marine > Epipelagic... | reverse complement strand
TTTATAATTACAGTGATATGGAGTATGTATTCTATAATAAATAAGGTTAAAGGAAATATCGTCTCTGAAGATATAATTAATGAATATAACACTATGAAGCATATTTTAAAAAGTAAAAATATTAAATTAGAACCACGTGATTCACATGACCCATATGATTCATATGATTCATATGATAATTAAATCATTTATGAACGTATGGTTTCTGATGAACTACATTTAAATTTTGTAAGAATTTGTATAAATGATACTTTTGGTATTTCATTAAATAACATATGATTAATATTATAAATATACTTGTCCAGAAATAAATGTGTTGATTACGAGTTAATATATATATATTTTTTTGTAAATTATAAAAATAAATTAAAATTATAATAATTAAATAAATATATATTTTCATTATATAATATGAAATAAAAATAAATTTGAATATTTAAATAATAATTAATTAAATATATATATATATATTACCATAATGGCATATATTAAATTAACTGATTATGAAAAAAACATATTAAAAGATATAAGGAAGTGTAATATAAAATTTAAATTTATAATTGATAATAATAAAAAGTTGGGTGCTCATGATAGATATGAGAAATATAAATCAGCTACAAATTATAACGAGTTTTTAGATTTAGGTGGATTAAATAAAGATTTAAGATATGATTTACAAAAAAACTATTTAATTATTAATGAAAACACTATGATTAATGGTGATGAAGAATATATAGGATATGAAGAAGATGGAGAAGAAGATGAAGAAGAAGATGATGATAAAATAAATGTAAAAAAAGAGTTAGGACAATTTTATACTAAAAATTATGAATATATATTACAAAAAATTAATATACCAGAAAATATAAAAGATATAATAGAACCTTTTGCGGGAGCATGTGATTTAATAAAATATATTAATAAACAAGGTAAATATAATATAGAATTATATGATATAGATCCTAAATTAGATAGTATTAAAAAACAAGATACACTAATGAACCCACCTTCATATAAAAATAAGTATGTTATAACTAATCCACCATATTTAGCAAGGAATAAATCAGATGAAAAAGAATTATTTAATAAATATGATGTGAATGATTTATATAAATGTTTCATATTAAATATTATAAATGATATATGTCAAGGTGGGATAATTATTATACCATTAAATTTTATATGTTCTGTTAGAAAAAATGATTTAGAACTTAGGAAAAAGTTTTTAGATATATATGTTATAGAACATATTAATATATTTGAAGAATCTGTTTTTGAAGATACAAGCACAACAGTTTGTAGTATGAAATTTATTAAAAAAAATAATAATGAAAATATAAATGAATCAGATATAAATATTGATATATATCCTTCAAAAAAAAACATGAGAATAAAATTAATAAAAAACAATAATTATACTATTGGTGGAGAAATATATAATTTACCAAAACTAGAAAAATATAAAATAAAAAGACTAATGACAAATAATTTGGATAAAAAAAATACTAATATAGTTGTTAAATGTGTTGATAGTAATAGTAATAATATGATAAATATGGAAATTAAGGATGATGAAAATTTATTTATTGATAATACAGAAAAACATTCTGCTAGAGGACATATGACATTAATTATCGAACCGTCAATATCTTTTGAACAACAAAAAAAATTAGTATTAGATTTTAATAATTATATAAAAAATAAAAGAGATAAATATAATTCATTATTCCTACCTAATTTTAGAGAAAGTAGTGATATAGCTAGAAAACGTATGCCTTTCGACTTAGTATATAGAATTACAGAACATTTATTGATTAATTAGAAGTCTTTGTAAATCCATATGATCAACTACATGAATATTATTGTAATTACTAAATTTATTTTTTAAATTATTAAATTTTGTAGTTTGATCGGTATCGATTAATATACAATATAATTTACCATCCATACCATATTCAGAAGCCCATTCACCAAAATAATTTGCTTCAATAAATACTCCGTCTTGTCCGCCTCCACTACCATAACATACTTTTGCAAAGACATAACCTTCTTTTCTACCTGAAATTTCATAATCAAATGATTTGAGACAATCATCTTTAGAATATCGTTTTTCTTTAATATCTAATTTTGATACTAATATTGGACTACCCTTCAGTGGTCTTAATTCACTATTATTCATATTAATTATATTTACACCGTATTTACTAGTAGTTTCATTACATTTATCAACTATATATTTTTCATCTTTACCACATTGTCTAACAGAATTAATAGAAATTGTCCTTGAAATAACATTTCTGAAAACAGGATCTATTTTACATTTTGTAATAATGTCATCGAATGTATATAATTGGACCTTATTAATATCTGATAATAATCTATCATATTCTTTACCATTACATTTTCTTTTTAATTCATTTTCAGATAAACCTTCTTTTAATAATAAATCATTAATATTATTATTATTATCTTCTTGTCTCTTTACTCTTAGATTTTGACAAGCAATTACCGCAATATTTACATCAGATTGTTGTTCCATAATATTAAATATTCTTTATAGTTTATTATATTTAATTTAAAAATAATTAAAACTAAACAAAAAAAAATCAAATTTATATTTTATTAATTAAATTGACCGAATTAATATTGTAATATTTTTAAGAATGAAAAAATATTAAGGTGATGTTTAATATATTAATTATTTAAGAAATTGGTGTAGGTTTCCATTTTACTTGTTCTTCTTTATCAAGTTGTTTCCATAGGAATCCTGCTGCTTTAGTTTTACCATATTGTTCACCTGTTTCTTCATTAATTTCAATGGATTTTGATTCAATAATATCAATATTATCTGGATGTGTTTTCCATCTAATATATGCGTTCGCTTGTCTCTTAGGTTTATTCGGATCAGGTGTTTTCTTTGCTTTCTTTTCTTTCTTTTTCTTTTTCTTAGGTTTTCCTTCTACTTCATTATCATCAATATCATCTTTAAAGATTTCTTCATTAGTATTGTTTACAGAATTATCTTCATTATCATCAATTACTGGTGTATCTTCACCATCATCATCAATTACAGGAGTATCAACATTTTCATTATTAATAGGAGTTTCCGGTTGTGGTTCATCACTAGATTCGGATGTATCCTTAGGTTTAATTGTATTGATTACTTTTTCAGGTGTAGGTGAAATATCAATAATATCATCTTCAGGTTCATATGGAATAGATTTAATCATAAGTTCAATAGTCATATCAGGTGAATTCATTACTTTACCATCAAACTTAGTTGACAATATAGTAATAATCTTTTCAGCGAATCGTTCACTTGTATTTTGGTGAAATTCCATGATTATTAGTATGTTTTAAGAGTTTTGATATAATTTATTCTTAAGATTACTAATTTGATTATTTAAATTTTTACTTTAATAATTTTCAAATTTATAATTGAAGATCAATTTTTGTTCTTTAAGATTAAAGAATAATATATTTAAATATATTTAAATATTAAAGAATAAAATATAAGTTATTAATATGTTAGAATTATCTGAAGAAGAAGTGAATGAATTAATAAGTTCTGACAAATTTATTGGGGATTATAATAATTATAAAAAAAATATAGATGTAGATAAGCTTCGTAATTTTTTTGATGATATAGAAACAAATAAGAATTATTTTCGATTGAATATAAAAAAATCAAAGAGATTTCAAAATAAAAACAATGATACATTAACAATAAAAAACATTACATCAAATATTAATAAATGCACAGATGAAAATATATCTGAAATAATTAAATTAATCGTATCTGATATAAATAAAAACAAACATTTAATTAATTTAGTTGTAGAAAATATATTAGAAAAATGTATATTACATCATACATATATTCATATTTATATACAAATATTAGAAGAAATAAATAAACATGAAAATATTATTCGGATCATGAATAATACATTAAATAAATATTATAAATTTATATTTGAAGAAAATGTATCAGTATCTGATAATGTTTATGATAATTTATGTAATGAAAATAAAAGAAATGATAATAAAATAGGCTATTTAATGTTAATGACATATTTAGATAAAAATAATATTGTAAAAAATAAATTAGATAATTTATTCAAAAATATATTTGGAAATATATTGGAGAAAGAAAATGATGAAATATTTAAATTATTAAATTGTATTTATAATATTTGTTTAATATCAACGGATTATATGAAAAATTATTTAGAAATTATTAAATTATTAAAAAATAAACAATATAATTCAAAAGTTAGATGTAAAGTAATGGATATTGAAGACATATTTAAGGTTTAAATATAAAATATATATATTATATTGTAATAATGGATTATAATTATATTGATTTTAATAATAGTAATATATCAGGGATACCTATGAATGATTTTAATAATAATGTATCTTATGATTATGTAATAAATAATTTAGATAGTAATTTAAATATGGATGTATGTAGTGATTCAGGACAAAATGAAAATATAGCAAATATTATTAAAATAAAAAATGGATTAATAAGTATTTTGAATGATAATACTATTAGTGAAAATATTATAAATGAATATAAAGAGAATAACTCAGAACCTGGACCTAGTGATGAACCTGAACCTAGCGATGAACCTGAACCTGAACCTAGCGATGAACCTGAACCTGAACCTGAACCTAGCGATGAACCTGAACCTGAATTAAATATGATAGATAAAATGTGTAGTATGTATAGTGATTTTATAGATAAATATAAAATAGAACAAGATAAATATTTTGAATGTGAAAAACAATTTAATAATGAGATTGAAAATTCAAAATCAGATATAAAAAAATTAGATTTAATTGTTAAATTTATGCATGAAATAGATCAAGAAGTATGTAATAATCAATTAGTAGAAGATACAATTAATAATTTAAATTCATTATCAAAAGAAATTGAAGATAATTCTAAATTAGAAAAAACAAGAAAAGAATATATAATGAGTAGATTAGAAATAAATAAATATTTGAAAATGATAAAAAAGATTAATAATGTGAATATATCAAATATATGTCCATTATGTTTATCAAATAGTGTCTCGTTATATTTAAATCCATGTGGCCATACATGTTGTGATGAATGTTATGATAGATTAGTATCTACTGAAGGTAAAAAATGTTTTTTATGTAGACAACATATTATGAATAAGAATCCATTATATTTTTCATAAATTAATTTAAATTTTTTAATAAGTTTTCAAAGAAATCGCGATCATCAGATTTTGAATTAGAATTTTTAATAAATATATAATATAAATTTTTATCAACATATTTATTATATTTATTATTTACATTAATACCAATTATATTTTTATTAATTGATATTATTTTACCTTTTACATCTAATAATAAATTATTTTTTTTTACACAAATAATTCTTTGATTTATAAATATATCTTTATTTTTTTCTTCATAATAATAATAATTATTTAATTTAGATTTAATATCATCATTTAGAAAAAAAACAATAGAATTTTGTTTATTATTAGTTAAATCTAATATTGATTTTAGAGGTTCAATATTCATATTATACTATATTATATTTAACAAATAATTTTTAATATAATAATATATATGATTAAAGATATAGCATTGATAAAGAAACATTTGAAAGATTGTTCAGAAATAGAATTACCATATCCATTCGATAAGGAGGTATATATAAAATATATAACATTGAAAGATGGTGAAGAAATATTTTCATTAGGTGGACAATTTATAAGGTTATTGGATGATAAAATAGTTTTATCAAATACAGGTAAATCATGGACTGTCCCTATAAATTTAAAGAATAAAAAAGGAGATATTATTTATAAATCAAGATTTTTTGTTGATAAAAATTTTAACAAAGAGAAAGAATCAGAAGAAGTATTAGAATTAAAATCAATTATAAAAGCACAACAAGAAATAATAGATAAAATGTCAAAATCATTAAAGTTAAAAAGTGATGAAAATGAGAAAATGAAGATAATATTACAAAGAATAAAAGATTCACGATAAAAAATATAATATAGTATATATATTATATGAATTTGGTGAAATTATTCATATTGAATATGATAATGATATATTTTTTAAAATATAATATAAAATATAGTTTTATAATATTAATTATAATAATATCATATTTATTATTATTGAATAAAGGGATAATAGAGGGTAATGATATGGATTATGCTAAAAGAGAATTAAAATATATGGAAATGGCTAATATAGATAGATTATTAGAAAATTTAGTAAGTGTATTTGAAAACATAAATGATGATTGTGAAGGGAGTTATACTAAATATGGGCCATGTGATAAGAAATGTGGAGAATCATATAAATATAAAACATATAGGATTACTAATAGGGGTGGGATTAAAGGTAATAAATGTATACAAGAAGATGGATTTACAAAAAAAAAGAAATGTGATTCGAGTGATTATGTATTTAAATGTAATATAGGAGAACCATGTGAAAGCGGGATTGATTGTAATTCAGGTAGTTGTGATCCACGTAGTAAAAGTTGTTTAACAACTAAAGTATGTTCAAGAGAGAATTTAAATTTATGTAATACAGAATTTAAATGTATAGATTTAAATAATCAATATGGATATAATGATAAAATATTTAAATATGATAATAATGAATGCACTTTAGAAAATAATGATGAAAATAATAATGAAAATGATAATGAAAATTCAGGTATAGATATAAATGACTATCAACCGAATGAAGATGGAATAATAAATATGCCAACAGAGTTTAATTGTGAAGATATTGGTTGGTATATGCAAGAGACAGAAGAATCTATTGATAATCCATTTTTACATGAGTGTAGATCAATTGGGAATAATACTGTTTATTTAGAAGGTGATAGTTTATTAGAAAGACAAAGACAATATGGTTTGGATAATTTAGATGAAGGATTATATTGTAAATTTGGTTATAAAAGTTCAGGTGAAGAAGATATAGGATATAAAACACCTTACACTTCACAAGATCAAATATCAGAAGATATGTGTAATGAAATACTAAATAATAATTATACAATTGAGACAACTGAATTAATGCCTGGGAATGAAGAGGTATTATGTATTGAAGGTAATTGGCCACCATTATCATATTTTAAAGAATCAAATAGTTCACAAAATGTAAGGATAAATATAGATGAATTATGTGGTAGATGTAGAAATGGTTATAGATATTTTTCGGATGGGATATGTGAAAATTGTTCTGATGGTAATGATATAGTAAGGAATCAATATAGAATTAATGGGTATGAATATGAAGGATATAATCTTCTACCTGTAGGGAAAAATACTGTTTGTGCTGAAAATGACCCTATAGCTTTAGATTCTAATCTGGTTTGTCCAGATAGTGTAAATTGTGGAGTTTATGCGGAAAATAGTGATGCCTGTAGTGGTGGAAACCCAGATAATGGATCATGTAATGGTTGTTGTTTACAATGTAATCCAGGATATGAATATGATCATAATAGTGATAGTTGTGTAGAATGTGGAGATAACACATTTAGTTCAACACCTGGAATAAATTGCACACCTTGTCCAGAAGATATACCATTTTTATCCGATGATAGAACTAGTTGTAATAATATGGGTAATTGGTGTGATTTAAATCTTTGTAAGAATGGTTCTATATGTAAAAATTTAAATAGTGATGGAACCATTACTGATAATAATGGTAATGATCCAGGCGTTGATGTAAGTTGTGATTGTGTTAATATTAATAATGGACTTGATACATATGTAGGTGAGTTTTGCGATTACAGAATAGTAGGTGTAAATTGGAATTCGGGTCAGCAGGATATGCGAGGTTGTAATTATGATGACAACAATTCTCCCGAAACTGACCCAACCCTCAGTGAATGTGAAGACTTATTTAATTATGAAAATAATCAAGATCAGGATATAATCGGTAATATGAATTTAGATCGTGGACATATGGGTGGTTGTTATGTTTGTATGAGTGGTGATAGATGTGTGGGAGGAGTTACGGTAAACAATACGACATATTATTATAATACAAATACAGCAACTGCGAGGCTCACCGGTGGTACATCTACTATAGATGGTCGTGGTGGCGAACATCAAAGAGTAATTTGTAAATCAGATACGGAATAAATGAATTATATAATATTTTTTAATATATTATATAAATATATGAATGTAATATATTACATTTTATTGTTAACATTAATATCATTAGTATTTTATTTTAGAATAGTAGAAGGTTTTGATAATAATTATACTAATTATATTCCACCTATATATACTAAAGAAGCAATTAAATCAAAAAATATACATAAGTTTGGATTTCATAAAGGTAAAGGAAGTTATAAGAAAGAACAATTAAAAGATAAAAAATCAGATGATAAATTATCTGTATTGAATGAATTATTAGATAAATTATTAAATAGAATTGTAAGTGATACTCAAGACTGTGTAGGAAGTTTTGGTAAATATTCTGAATGTGATAAATCTTGTGGAACAGGAGGATATCAAACAAGAAAATATGAAATTACACAAGAAAAAGGTATAAATGGTAAAGCATGTAGAGTAGATGAAGGTGTTGAAGAAAAAATACCTTGTTATATAAGAGATTGTAATGAAAATGAAGAATGTGAAGTAAATTTAGATTGTAGATCTGGGAATTGTGAACCAGATAAAAAAACATGTGGTCCAGAAGTATATTGTTCTAAAGAAAATTTACATGTTTGTAGTCAAGATGAATGTAGAATATTAAATGAAAACAATATTAATAATTCAAATGTATTAGAAGGTAAATATTTATATGAAACTAATTCAGAGAAATGTTTTTTTAAGACACCTGCTGAGATAGAAGAATTAAATATAAATATATATTCATATAATTATGAAAATCCTGAATCATATGCTGTAAAACAAATTTGTTCATATTATGAAAATTCAGATCCAGATACGGGTGGTTGTAAACTAAAAGAAAATATTGTAATGGATGGTGATTATCCAAAATGTGTATTGGGGAGAAAACCAGAACCTACATTATTAAATATAGATAAAGCTTGTGATACATGTATTATAACAGGTGCTGTAGATGAAATACAATGTAAATGTCCAGAAAATGAATTTTTAAATGAAAATAATGAATGTATTGAAAACCGGACTATCGATGGTAGGGAAGCAGATTGTCAATGGTTTGAAAAGTATGATGATGGGATATGTAGAGAATGTGAACCCAATTTATTAACAACAAAAGGTATGAATGAATTATGTGAACAAGATTATAACATAAGGAATGCCACTAATTGTAATGGATACATACCGGATAATGATGATGATTTAAATAATGTTAATTGTTCAGTAAATGTATGTAATGATGTAGATAAGTTCTTAGGGTGGGGAAATACTATATGTAAGTCATCTATAGAGGTTATATGTCCACCGGGTCAATATTTAGATTCAGGTAGTAATGTCTGTGAATATTGTCTTCCAGGAAATTATTGTCCTGGTGGAAATGATGTGGAATGTAGTCCGGGCTCATCTAATGAAGCAGGTGTTGGTATTTGTAAATGTCAAGAAAAAACATATAATCCAAATACGGGGAGTGATAGTCCAGATGATTGTATGACATGTGGTAATCAATTGTCTGGACGAGGTTCTGTGTCGTGTGGAAATAATGCATTTTCATGTGGTCGAGGTGATTATATAGACAATATTGATAGTGGGGATGCCGACCAAAATTATTGCGATTGTGATATTGGTTTTTATTTTAACGAACAAGAAAATATATTGGCTCAATTTGAAAATATAAATCAATCGCAGAATATGTTAAATTCATTAGATCCTAAGGATAGGTCAGAAGAATTAAATCAATTGACTTGTATTGAACTACCTGATAATTTTCCTTGGTTTAGATCCGATGCTAATAATCCTAGATTTAGATACTGTAGTGATCAAGTTAATTGTGGGGTGCATTCAGATGATAATTTATTAGAGAATGCTTGTATTCAATCATCTGGTGAGTGGGTAAGGAGATGTGTTTCTGGACCTGAGGTAGGGAAATACATTAATAGTGATGGTATCATTACAGATTGTGAATCTCAACCAAACTGTGCTCCTGGTGGTGATGTTCTGAACCCGGTTGATTGTGTAATGAAAGTTGATATTACGGATGATGGATCAATGTATAAACAATGCTCTTCAGCAAATGATGGTTATATAGTTAATGACTATGGACAAGTAGTCCCTTGTAGTAGTTGTCAAGATGGACAGTATGTAGATAGTGAATGTGTATCAAATGGAGAGACACAAACTAATACTATATGTAAACCAGATACTGCTCATCCTGAATGTCCTAGTGATGCGGTAATAGGTGTAGAAAATTATCCTGGTGCCGGTACAAATCGTTCTTGTAGTCAGTATCATCCTTCAGAAAATGAAGGGTGTGATAATTTATATGAAGAAGTAGTTTGGTCTGGTGAGACGATTTTATACAGAAGGTGTGGGCGAGCAACTGGTATAGACTGGTATCATGCGTGGGATGATAAATCTTTCACACCAGGGTGGGGGTTTACTCGTGAATACTGGGAAAAACATTGTGTGAGTGATAGCACAAATGAATATCTGTGTTATTCACCTACTGGATTACCTCAATCAAATACTGCTTTTATCAGTCCTTGAAGATAATTATATATATTTAATATATTAATTACATTCCATATTAATAATATTTTTTTGGTGTTTAATATTATAAATTAAATAAATAGAAATAATAATAAAAAAAAATTGGTAAATAGTCATTATATAAATATAATATAAATAAATTTATTAAGCAGTTTTGTTTTTCTGCGCCATCCATGGGTCTTCATCATTAAGAGCTCTTTCAAGATCACTTGCTCCACCAGGTGCGGGTTCATCGGATACTACAGAACAAGGTTCATCCTCGGATACTTTATCAGCACAAGATTGAACAGATGGTTCCTCGGGGCATGGTTCATCTTCTGGGATTGGTCCTTCAGGACATGGTTCATCAGAAACATTATCGAGTGCTTCTTTTGCTTTACGTTCTTTATCAGCGCGAAGTCTTTCTTCTTGTGCGGCTTTAATTTTATCACGTTTTTGTTCTTCATAGAAAATATCTTTATTAACATTATTTTCTTTGTATTTAGTCATGAGTTCATTAAGTTGGGTATCAGCAAATGTTTCATCTTCAATTTTATCAGCACTAGGATCCCACGGCAACCAATAACCTACTTGACCTACAAAAACATGAAAATTAGAATCAGATTTATGAAGCTTACTGGCACGTAATTCAGCTTCTTGACGACTTTGGTATACACCTCTAATTTTTACACCACGAACAGATGTTTTAAAGTTATTACGTTCATCAAATTCTTTTTGAAGAGCATCTTCATGCTTATAAGTGAAATCTTGATATTGACTCATTACTTTATCAAACTCCATATCTTGACTTTTACAAATAGATTGTAAGAATTTACTTACATTGAATGCGTGTCTATCTTCAATTACAGATTCAGGAGATACAAAAGATAAACAACAATAATTTTGTCCATTGATAGGTGAATCAATATCAAGGTAATCTACGTTTTCGTCTGCCATTTTTATAATATTATATTATTTTTTTCTTTAAATAACTTATAATTAATTAATTAATTAATTAATTAATTAATTAATTAATTTAAATAACATTTTCTACAAACAGCAATATAATCTTTATCAGAACCAACTAATATTTTACTTTTATTATCAGATATTCTTTTAGAAAAAATACCTAATGTTCCATTTTTACATATAGAGCAATAAGCTTTTAATTTAATAATTTCATCACAGATAGGTAATAATTTATGTATTTCACCAAAGTTTTCTCTATTAGAATCACCATCTAATCCAACAACTATAATATTTTTTTCTAATATATCTACTTGATAAATAACAAATTGATATAAATCATTAAAGAATTGTGCTTCTTCAATAATAATATATTTATTATCATTATCATTTAATTCAGATAATGAATCTAATGTTATACAATCATTTACATTTTTATTATGAGTAGATATTTTATTAATAGAATATCTATCATCTATTTTAGGTTTAATAATTATAGGGTTTTCGCCGATATGTTTTAGTGAATTAACTATTCTAATTATTTCAGTAGTTTTCCCAGAATACATACATCCTAATATTAATTTTAATGACATTATTATTTTATATTATTATAATATAATGAACTTTAATTTAAATAATTTAATAAAATATTTAATAATGTTTAGTATTGTTACATTTTCAACATTTTTTATACCAAATTGTAGTATAATGAATCAACATGCTATTTATATTGGTTTATTAGCAGGAACAACATTTGTTTTATTAGACAAATATTATCCAAGTATAGTGATAAATCAAGAAGAACATTTTTAAACTGACGGTATATATTGCCATTTTAAATCTTTACATATTTTTTTCCATATAGCATCTTGTTGTTGTAATTTTTCTCTACTTTTAAGTAATGGAAAATATACTAATAAATGATCTAATTCTAATAGTTCACAAAATTTATGTAAAACATATGAATATGATAAAAAATTCTTTCTATCATCAGGACAATTATTCATAAAAGGGGTTTGAATTTCTTTGAACATAATTCTTAATTGTTCTTCATTCGATCTAGTTAAAATAGGAGATTTTTCACCTGATATTATATTAATAATATGTGGTATATGTTCATAAAATTTATTATATTTTAATTTTTTTAAACAATCTCTAACAATTTTATATGATAAATTATTATTAATATTAAAACTTTTATCTTTTTTTAATTCTTTAAGGATATTATTATAAACTTCTTGTGAAATATCAGTGGTTTCTTTGGCTTGAAATTGTGCTAACCATTCATTAAAATGATTAATACGTTTATATGCAAAATATGTAGATTCTCTAATAGGATCTTTATAAGAATTACCATCTAATGTAATCATAATTTTCTCAGTATATCCACATGTTTCACATACAATTTCACTATTAATATATTTAATTGTAAGTTTTTTAGAACAATTTTTACATAAATTAATATCTATTATATCAAAATCATTTATAAATTCATCATTAGTATTAATAAGATAATTAGATATGATTTGATCATAATTATTATCTTGAGCATTATTATTATTATTATTATTATTATTATTATCACCATTATTATCATCCATATAATCTAGAATAGTAGTTTTCTTTTTTTTATTATCTGGTTTTTCCTCAAAAAAAAACTTACTATCTTTTTCATAATAATCTGATAATAATAAACCATTATTTAAATAATAATCAATTTGTTCATCACTATTAAATTTTTTAGATTCATTTTTCAAAGATAATAATTCATTTTCTAAATTAATTTTAACATGAATATCAGATTCATTATTAATTTTATTTTGTAAATCAGATATTTTAGATTCTAATTCAGATTTAATATTTAAATTTTCTTTTATTTTATTAATTTTATTATTATGAATAGCATCTATAGTAATTCTTTTATCACATACAATTTTTTTAAGTGGTTTATCTTTAATGGAACTCATTATTTTTAAATATTATTATATTGATTATATAATCTTTAAATTATTATTTAAGTTTTAAATGTCTTTTAATTTTATTAATATGTTGTGCGTTATAAATTGCTTTACCAGATTCAATATCAGAAATAATTTGTTGAGAAAGATTGATATTATTAGCAAGTTGTTTTTGTGTTAAAGCTTTAGCACATCTTGCTTTCTGAATAGATTGTCTTAATTCAACAGTTAATTGTTTATGATGTAAATCATCCGCTTCAGCTTTTTTTTCAATAGATATTTTTTTAAGAACTGTATTATCTATTTTTTTCTTTGAATTAGCTACATTATTTTTAGGATTTTTTCTGATAACAATTGTTTTCCAATCTTGATGATCTAATGTATTAAAATGATTATCCATATTATCCATTATTTATAAATGAATATAAAATAATTATCAAATTTTAATTTAAGTATAATTTAATTATTATAAATAAAATGAATATTATATTAGCGAATTGTAGATTTGGACAAAAGAAATTAGGAACCGAATTATCTCCTAAAATAATTTATAATAAATTATTAAAAAATGTTTATAAAAAAGATTTAACAAAAAAAGTATCAATAAATGAAAAATATTTTATTAATAATAGAGGATATAATATGATATATAATGAATATTATAATTATAATATGATAAATACAAGACCTATAATAACATTAGGAGGTGATCATTCAGTTAGTATAGGTAGTTGTCAGGCATTTTTAGATAAATATAAAGATGATGGACATATAGTATGGATAGATGCTCATACTGATATAAATACTAAAGAAACAAGTAAAACAGGTAATACACATGGTATGGTAGTATCTCAATTAATGGGATTAGATAAATCATTTATAACAAATAAACAATATGATTTAAAACCTGAACAAATTACATATTTAGGACCTAGATGTATTGATATGAAAGAGAAAGAAATATTAAATGAATATAATATGAAAGTATATTCATCACAAGATATTAAATTAATAGGTATATTTTATATATTACATGAATTACAAAAAAGATTAAATAATAAAAAAATACATATTAGTTTTGATATAGATATATTTGATCCACATTATGTAAAATCAACGGGAACACCTGTGAATTATGGATTAAATTTATGGGAAATATATACAATATTAAAATATATTTGTAAAAATAATTCAGTAAAATCATGTGATTTTGTAGAATTTAATCCGTTAATATCTGATAAAGATAATGTAGAAAAATCATTATTAAATTTAGAAATATCTATAAATAGTTTATTAAAATATATTTAACAATTAATATTAGGAATATGTGAACATGAAAAATTAATTAAATGTTTCATTTTATTATATGTAGTATCAATATCTTGAGGATCATTTAAAAAAGTATCATGAATATATTTATTATAAAAATATAAAGCGATACCAACATAGAATGTATTTAATAATGTAATAGAACATAATGCAGTGCTAATAAAGCATGTAGTTTTATTATTTTCTTTATCTTCTTTTATATTTAGATTTCTATCATATCGAGGAAATGCTGGATGTCTATCATCTAAATTATATTTTTGTCTTAAAGTTTTATGCATATATTATTATTATTTATTTATTATTTATTTAAATAATAATATTTATTAATATTACCTTTATGGTATTATTATTATGAATAATTAATTTAAATTATAAATATATATTATAATAATATATATGAAATGTGTGTTTATTGCTGACACAGGTACTGGTGATGATAACCAACGAGCAGTTGGTCGAGGGTTATCTAAATTAGTTAGGGATAATGATATTAAATTTGTATTGTTAGGTGGAGATAATTTTTATGAAGATGGTATCAGAAGTGTTAATGATCCTAAGGTAAAAACTGCGTTTGAAATACCATACAAAGATATTCCAAACGATATTAAATTTTTTTCATGTTTAGGAAACCACGATATCTACAATACAGAAGGCCATACAGCGCAATTTGATTATTCAGAACAATCAATTGAAAAAGATATGAAATTTGTTCTCCCGTATCACTATTATTCATTTGGAAAGAAAGGATTATTTAAGATATTTGTTATAGATGGTAATTTAGATGAAATGGAATCAAGTTTAAAAAGGGAGCAGTCTAGAGAAACTTGTAGAGATATTAGAGAATGTTCTGATCCTTGGAAGATCCTAATGATACATCAACCACTAGTATCTCCAGGTGAACACGGATGTTTAAAAGGTTCTAATGAAAAATATGTTAAAAATATTATAAAAAATGGTATAGATTTAGTTTGCTCGGGCCATGATCATTTACAAGCATGTGCTAGTATGAATATAGGTAATAAAGATGTAATACAAGTAGTAAATGGTGCTGGTGCCAAGAAATATTTCGATGACCCGGATGATCACATTCATCCAGAATATATAAATAATAAAAGAGGATATAAATTATTACATTTTAATACAGAATTAGGATATTGTCAATTTGATATGAAACCTACAAGTTTAAAAATAGATTACTTAAATAAAAATAATAAAGTATTATTTACACATAAAATATCTAAATAAATATTATTTATTTAAATTAAAATCTAATATATAATTATAATATGCCAAATAATAATTCTAATAATAATAATAATAATAATAATAATAATAATAATAATAATTATAATAGTGATAGATTATACCAACCAGTTAATTCGAATTCTGATAATGAGAATAAAAAATGGGATACTTGTAATATGAGACAACATATCGCATCATATTCATTTAATTTTGAACCTAATGGTTTTATTTCATCTGGTGGAAGAGCTGAAACTACTTCTCATACAAGTAAATTTCCTGATTATGAAAAAGAATTAAATCCCTTAAATCTTATTAATAATAAATAAATTAAAAAATAATATATAATATATTATATATATGGTATCCAATTGTATAGAAGATTATACTGGAGGAGGATATACTTTTGATTTAAATAATCCTATAGGTGGGGGAGGTATGGCAGAAGTAGTTGGATTAAGTGGCTCTACATTAGATTTTGCACAATTAGGTGGTGGAAAAAGAAAAAGAAAATCTAAGAAATTAAAACGCTCTAACAAATCTAGATTAAATACACGTTCAAGAAAATCTAAAAATAAATCATATAAAAAGAAATCTAAAGTGAATAGAAAATCATTAAGTAAATCTAAATCATTTAAAAGGAAATCTAATAAAAGATTAAAAAAAAGAAAATCATTAAAGTAAATAATTTGTTTTAATATATTATTTTTTTTATATAAATTTTATAATGAATAATCATAATCATTATAATAATTTAACAAATACAGATATTACAAGATTAGGTATACAAAAATCATTTAATCAATCACAGCAAATAAAACCTAATGAATTATTAATAAATGATAATATGATGAATATTACTAATAAAAGACACGGATTTGATGAAACTAATAAAGTAATAGAATCTTTAAATGAAGAAATATTAACATTGAATAATAAGGTTCAAAGTCTATATATACAAATGAATGATTATGATAAAATAAAATCTGTGAATAATGATTATGAAATACAAATAGATAATTTAAAGAAAAGTGCAAATCAAAATAAAATAATGATGAGTAATTTAAAAATAGATATAGATAAATTTAAAAAATTAATTTATGAAAAATATAATACAGAAATGTATTCTATGTTAAAGAATATATCTAATAAATATAAAATAGATTTTGATATAGTTCATATCATATCACAACAATTAAATATAAAAGAAGTAAATAAAGGAACTATAAATGAATTAATATCAGGAATAAATAGATATAAAGAAAAATCTAAAGATGTAAATATTAATTAATAAATTTGATTCAATTCAATATTTAAATTTAAAATTAAATTATGGAATTTAAAAAAGAAATAGTTCAAAATGTTTCTAATGAAATTAAAAACTTATTTTCACATAATATTAATTCATTAGTAAATGTAGCTGTAAATGAAAGATTAGAAAAAGAAAAAGAAATATTTTATGAAAAATTAAATGTATGTCAAGAAGAATTTTTAGAACCAAAAGGTTCTGGTTTATTTAGATATTGTGGTGAATGTGAATATTGCCAAAAAAATTATCTTATTGATAATGAGCAAGTGGATCATCCAAGTAGTTCTAAAGTATATTTAAATAATTTAATTAAAAATAAAATTAAAGAATCTAATTTATATGATAATGAATATTTATTTATTTGTTCTTGTGAACCAAAAAATTTTCATGGACAACATACATACAGTCATTATTTAATTTCAAACTATGGTAGAAGTGTTAATTTACATAATAATGGTCAGGGTATTATTCAATTATATACAGATCAAAAATGTGATATAATTTTAAATCGTGAATATTTTAAAATATTAAGAACCTTAAAATTGTATAATTATAATGGTAATAACAATTATACATTTGATCATCTACAATATTCTTTAATAATGGATATATATAAACAATATCATCCTAAAGCAACTGAAATATATACAATAGAACAAAAAATATTAAAATTAAAAGATAAAGAAATTGAAATAAAAATATTAGAAGATAATTATGTAAAGAAATACGAAGAATTATCTAAAAAAGAAAATCAATTGATAGATAAAGAAATTAAATTGGAAAATGATATAAAAGTACATAAAGAAAAAATCAAACATTTATTTAAAAGAGAGAATGCTGTGAAATTAAAAGAAACAATTAATTCTTGTAAAACTGAATTATTACAATCAGCATTTAAATTAAATGATGTTATATCAATTATACCATGGCCAGAGGATGATGATTATGATTTAATAAAACAAAATATAGATAACGTTATAAGTATTATGAATAATTTAATTTAATATTTTAACACCATATTTATTATTCATAAATTTCATATTATTTTTATCACATAATAATAATTTTTTAATTATTTTATCATGATAATATAATGAATCATTTTTTATATAATATATATTATCTTGATTATTTAAAGATCTTTGAATATTTTGAATAGTGTTAATATTATCAACATATATATAAGATTGTTGTGATATCGAATCATAAATACATGCTGAATGATTATCTGATAAATTAATGAATGATATACTGATTAAAAAAATGATAACAATTATTAATAAAATGAATAATAACATATATTTAAGATTATATTTTTAATCTGAAAAATTTTGATCTGTAATATATAAATTTGAAACATTATCAGAATGGTTATTCAATTAATTAATATTGTCATTATACTTACAATGACTACTATGAATACTGAAACGGTTAAGTTCTTATTAAAAATGGTATATGATGGATTAAATGGTGATAAATCATGTATAGAAAATGTATTAAATGAGATTCAATTAGAATCTCAACATCGGATTCAAGAAGAAGAATCTGTAGTTGATGAAAATACATTATCGAATAAAAGTAATACTATAGTACTTCTATCATCTGATGATAGTAGTGATAGTGATAGTGATTATGAAAGTGTATGTGAATTTTCAGATGATACATCTGATTATATAGAAGACGGTAATATGTCTATCCTCTCTATCCAGGTATCAGGTGATAATATATCAACTCCAAGTATTCCAAATACTTGTTTTAGTAATGATGATGATTGTGTTAATCAAATGATAAAGGAACTAGAAAATCTTGAAGAATTGGTGATTGTTCCACATAGACATAAAACAAAAAGTAATCATTATTATACTGTAAAAAATAAAGATGATAGTAAGAAAATTATAATAATTGAAAATCATAATGAAGGTATAGATACGCATCCTGGTATAATATCAACTCATAGAGGTCCTTCGGGTTGTAAAAAGAATATGGATATGAATTATTCAGACGAATCTGAAAGAATAATGAAACAATGGGATAAATACGGTAAATCTCGAACAAGGAGGTGTTATGATTACCGAGGGAAAAATAAAAAAGAAACTCTAGATTTGATAAAAAAAATACTTAGTTAAATATATACAATAAACATAGAAGATTTTTCCATATCTTCTATTAGATAAATTTTTTTATCGCCGTTTTGTTTTGCTTGTCTTTTTAATCCTTCTAATGCTTCAATATCCATAGATTGTAATATTTCTTGATCAGGCATATATTTTACATCAACTCTATTTTGAGATTCTGAACATTTAAATGATAAAATACCTGGACCTATATTTTCTCTAGCTTCCATGTATATATCATTTAATTGAGCACTATTATTACCTACAAATTTATTAAGATACGGTGGTAATGATGATAAATTTTGGATATTCATTTATAATTATAATTTATATTATTCTTTAAATATAAACTAATCTTCTAATGAACGTCTAATTGCTTCTTGTAAATCAGGATCATATGGTTCTTGTGGATAAACATTATTCATATGAATAGGTAAACGATTAAACCTAAATGGTAATAATATAGTTCTTCTTAAATTTATAGGTGGAGGAATTTCTCTAAAATTTGGCTGTATTTCCATATTAGGTATAGGATTAGATGTAATATTTCTAACAATAGTTTCTAATATTTGTTCAACAGCTTCTTCTTCATTTATATCATCATCTTGTTCTAAATTATTATTATTATCATCTTGTTCTAAATTATTATTATTATTATCTTGTTCTAAATTATTATTATTATTATCTTGTTCTAAATTATTATTATTATCTTGTTCTAAATTATTATTATTATTATCTATAGTTTCGGGGTCATCATCTGGTTCTAATGGAAATTCTTCTCTACAAATGGGACAAGTATTGTTATTTTTTAACCAAGGAAGAATTCCATCACATAATTCAGGATCAGAATCATAATGAAAAAAATGAGGGTCTTTACATGGTAATTTAATAACTTTATCACCTAATTTAAATTTATCTTGACATATCGCACAACATAAGTCATGTTCTATATCTTCATTTGTAATGATTACTTTCTCCAAACTATCAACAAAACTATTTAAACAAGGTTTGCTAATATTACCTTGTTCATTAATAGATTGTTCTAATATATCCATATCCATATCTATATTATTTATCCTTTCAATAAAATCTATAAAACTTATTAAACTACTCATTATTATTAATATTAACTATATTTTCTTTTATATCTTTTTTCAATAAATTATATAAATAAGAATATATTTCTTCAATAATATTATCAAAATCTTTTAAATCATTATTATTAATTTCAGGTGTATCATATTCTATAGGTTCCATATAATATTTATAATAATGTTTATATAATTATTCAAATTTTAATATAATATATTATAACTATGAATAATTATTATATAGATTTAAGTTATCAAAATTCAAGTGAACTATTAAGAACTAATAATGGTTTAAATTTTAATATAAATAATGGTTCAAATTTAAATAATAATAATAATAATAATAATTTAATAGAAGGATTTAGTAATTTTGGTAGAGTGAATTTAGAAAAATGTTGTCCATTGGAATATATGTGGAGTGAGAAACAAAATAAATGTGTAAAAGTATGTAGTGGTTGTGCTATAGGGGCTTATGGAGATATAAATTATGAATTTTTAAATAGTAATGGTGAATTTATGAGTCATTTTTCTTGTAGAGGTGATGCTACGGGTGCATATGATTTTGATAAAATAAATAAAAGATATGATAAATCTGAATTATTAAATCAATATGATATGAATATGTATATAGATCATGATGAAGAAACTAGTGGTATTCAACCAGCAGATGGTGATCCGTGGTCTCCTGTAATGGGTGGACTACATAGCGACTACAAGAAACAAACAAATATAAGGACTTCTACATATGGTGGATGGGATGATTGGGTTTCATATAATTCAGATGGTTCAGCAGAGTCAGTTCATGGTGTAATGTTAGCTGTTAGTGATCAAGACCGATTACGTGCACAAGATAATGAGGTATCACAAGAAGAACAAAATGAGATAAATCTATTAAATAACAGAATCACATATTGTAATATTATATCGGATATGATTGATTCAAATCAAGGTTCAGAAGATCTTGAAAGTCTTCAAACAAATTTATGTCCAGCAGCAAGTAATAATATTTATTGGCCAGGTATATGTAGAAATATAATAGATAATGTTCCACAAATATGCTCAGAATTACCTGAAGAAATAAATATACATGAAATATGTCCTGATTTACCTGAAAATAGTTGTGAAGGTCAAAGATAACAAAAAATAAATATTATATAATATATTATATGTATTCAGTATTGATATATATAGTTATTGTATTTATTTTTATATTATTCACTAAAGATATTAGAAAAAATATAGAAGGTCAAACATTAGAAAGTTATAATTATTTAGAATTTCAACCTATAATTAATAATGATACATTAGATGAACAATTAAAAGAACATTTAAATAAATATTCTGGTGATATAGATGATATATTAAAACAAGCAATAGATAATTCAGATATAAAAAATGATTTAGCATTGTTGTCTGAATTAAAAGAATATGAAAATGAAGATATTGATTCAAATGATGCGATAAATGTATCAAAAGAAAATTTATTATATGATATATATATTAGAGATGTATTAGGTGAATCAATTAATTTTTTAAATAGTGAAGAATCTTATGATAATTATTTAAAACATTATGTAAAATTTCATGAAGAAGATAAAATATCAAAGAATATTCCATATTCAGATGATCAAGCAAAATTATTTAGTAAAATATATAAACCTAATATATTACCTTCAAATGAAATGACTTATGTTAATCAAGGTTATTATGATAATATTATTAAAGAAAAAAAAGAAGATGAATTATTTTTACCTGGATTAATTGATACTGTAGATGATCAAGTATTAAATAATATGTCAGAATATGATAAAGATTTAAATAATTCAGATATTGATATATCTAATGCTGAATTTTGTTGTGATTATAGTGCATTAAGAATTGATGCAGGTCCACCAATTCTAAGTGAAGATGAAATATTGAGAGTTAATAAAAGAATTAATGATTTGAGTATGGCAGGGATTGAAGAGGAAAAAAATGAAGAAGGTGTTCATGCCTATAATTATCCATATTATGAATATATGAAAGGTCAAGGATTATTATCAAAACCATTATTTTTAAATTATAATAAAACAAGAAATATAGGTTCTATAAATTTATAAAAAAAAGATTTTTTTTTGTTTTTTTATTTTATGTTTTTATATTTGTATTTAAGCAGATGGTGATGGTGGTTCGTATGTAGGTGATTGTGGTTCGTATGTAGGTGATTGTGGTTCGTATCGTGGTTCCGCATCCATATTGTCTAGAAATACTGATGCTTGATCTTTCACTTCAAGTGAGATATCGTATGTATCCTCTAGGAAATCTACTTCAACAGAAAAGACTTGTTCTTCTTTCGGAAAGAGATTGACAACACTATCAATGATGATGGGTTTGACAGCCTTGAAGATATCGTTGGGATTGCCTCCATAGATACAAGACACTGTGATCAATACCTGATTTTCAGTAGGGACGTCATTCTTGATGTTGAAGAGCTTGTTGTAAGAACCTTTCTTAAGAAAACGATCATCGCAGATATTGACACGGACAGATGTAGCATCAATTTTTGATTCTGTGATCTTTTCTTCGCAAAGTGCCTTAATATTCTTGATGTTCTTTCCCTTAGAACCAACATACTTACCAACATGATGAGATTCCATTTTGGTCTTGAAGATATGCTTGATTACCTTAGGTTTTCCGTCGTTTTGTTTTTTCTTCATGAAGATGTCGGTGTGCTTTAGCATGTTCTTGATAACGATTTCAAGTAGAGTGTCGTTATCTACTGTAATCGTTGCGAAAACGATATTATCTTCCTTGGAGATATTGATATTCAATGGAACTTTCGTCTGTTCATCAATGTCGTTTTCAGACTTATAGATTTTGACAGACTTATTGACAACGTGTGTTTTCAGAGAAGTTCCCTTCGGACCGATGAGACGTCCGATATCGGCGACTTCAATCGGAAGAGTGAACTTCTTGATACACGGCTGGGATGCTGCCATAGGTATGTAAGTAGTGTAAGTGTTTGTATAAGTTTAGAGTAATTCAGTTGCTTAGTGATTAAAGCAATTGATTTTGTAATATGAATAATCTTTAAATCAAATTTCAAATTTATTCAAAGAATCGAAAAATAAATTTTAAAGATCAAAAAATTAATTTTAAAGATTTTAAATATAAATGATTAATAGTATTTAAAGATAAAACATATATATATAATGTGTAGAAATTGAAATATTATAATAATAATAATATTAAAGAACTATTATATTTATATATATATATATGTTTGAAGGTATTTAAAGATAAAACATATATATATAATGTATATAATACTGAGTCCTATAGCTCAGTTGGTTAGAGCGCGGGTCTTATGAGCCCGAGGTCGCGGGTTCGAGCCCCGCTAGGACTACCATGTCAGGTTACCCGAGTTTGGTCAAAGGGGTTAGACTTAAGATCTAATGCGAAACGCTTCGTGGGTTCAAATCCCACATCTGACATTAAAAAGACCTTACGACTGTTAGTAAGGCGTGCTGTATTAGCTCAGTTGGTAGAGCGCTTGACTTTTAATCAAGTGGTCCTGGGTTCAAGTCCCAGATACAGCATAATAATGGTTCTGTGGTGTAATAGGTTAGCATTTTGGACTTTGAATCCAGCGATCCGGGTTCAAATCCCGGCAGAACCTTGACTCACTATAGCTCAGTTGGTAGAGTAGTGGACTGTAAATCCATTTGTCGGGTGTTCGAGTCACCCTAGTGAGATATATCTCTGTAGCTCAGTGGAAGAGTGCCTGGCCCATAACCAGGAGGACCAAGGATCGAATCCTTGTGGAGATATATATTTGTCCGTGTGGCGCAATCGGATAGCGCACCAGACTTCTAATCTGGGGGTTGCGGGTTCGAATCCCGTCATGGATATAGCACAGATTCCCGAGTGGTCAAAGGGGGTAGACTCAAGATCTACTGCATTATGCTTCGTGGGTTCGAATCCCACTTTGTGCATTGCCTTATTAGCACAGCGGCAGTGCGTTCGCCTTGTAAGCGAAAGGTCATGAGTTCAAATCTCATATGAGGCTTTCCCATATAGTCTAGATGGTTAGGATACCTGGTTTTCACCCAGGCGACCCGGGTTCAAATCCCGGTATGGGAATAATATTTAAAGAATATTTTTTATATTTATGATAATGTATATTTTTTTTTTAAGTTGTTTTAATAAATGTTTTAATAAATGTTTTAATAAATGTTATAATAAATGTTATAGAAAATATTATATTAATACTGAATCAAATAAAGGTGTATATGTTTTAAAACTACAAAATGATAAATATTATGTAGGTAAATCTGATAATATAAAAAAAAGATTATGGATTCATTTAAATAATAATGGTTCTAAATGGACCAGAAATAATAAAATAATTAAACAAATACCTAGAATTACAAATGATACAGGTATATTCAGTGAATTAATCGAAACATTAGAATGTATTAAATTATATGGAATAAATAATGTTAGAGGATCAATGTTTACACAAATAAATTTATCATCTTCTGATAAAATTAGAGCTGCTGAATTATACTGTGAAATGTATGATTTATGTAGAAAATGTGGTTCTTCTAAACATTTCATTACTCAATGTAATAATAATACTGTAGAACCTTGGGTAAATAATTTTGGTGGTATATTAACAGGTGATAGAAATTGTATTAAATGTTTTAAAGATATAAATGATAAACCATCTTATTTTAAATATTGTAATGAATGTTATAGATTTAATTAAATATAATCACATTTTACAGTTCCATATTTATCTTTTTCTACTAATAATTTAAATGGTTTTCCACATCCATATATTAATTCTTCTTTAAATAGTCTATCACATTCATCTTTATTTAAATGAGGATCAATTTGTTTATTATCTTTTTTATATACTCCATGTCTAAATATCTTACAATTAAAATCATTCTTATTTATAATAATCATATCTTCACAATTAGGACATTTAACTAATATATTATCCATATATATATATATAATAATTTAGTTCTTTGAATGAATTTGAAAAAGATTTAAATTGTAAAAGATTTTAAATCGTAAAAGATTTTAAATCGTAAAAGATTTTAAATCGTAAAAGATTTTAAATCGTAAAAGATTTTAAATCGTAAAAGATTAAAAATTGAATTCGTTGAATAAATTTGAAAAAAAGATTTAAAATTATTTAGATAACAAAAAGAACTAACTTTAAGCAACTAAAGTAAATTCTTATATAACTTAATACTCAAAACTCTACCAAACTTCTCCAAGATAATGGCTTCTCTCAAGCAAATGTCAATTGAATCTGGTTTCATGGGTGAGCAGATATTGAAACACATCGTGAAGAACTATTCTGGCAAGAAGTTTTCTCTCAAGGATTTGAAGAATGACCCGGTTATATCGGGTCTATCTAAAAAGCCTGAGAAAACATCTAAAGACAGTCCTTCGCCATCCAAACAGGGAAAACTTTCGCGTCAAGAGAAAGCACAATCCCCTATCAATGCTGATAAATGTCAGTGTCGTGTTTGGAATGATGGATGGGGTGGTCAATGCAGCAAGAAAAGGGTTGATGGAATTGAATTCTGTAAAGACCATATGGACGGCGCTGTCTATATTCGTTCTAGCAAGGACCATGAAAAGGGCGATGTCAATGAATTCCCACGATTGTGTGGAATTATCACTGAACCTCGTCCTGATAACCGACCTGATAACGGAAAGCCTCACGGATGGAAAGACCAAAAAGTAGTAAAGGCGAAAAAGGTCAAGGTCTCTAAAGAGAAGAAGGTAGAGAAGTCTTTGGTAGAGAAACCTCAGATAGTGAAAAAGCCTAAGAAGTCTAAGAAAAAGAAATCTAAGAAGTCTGAGGAAGTTGTTCAGGTGAAACCACAAATGGAACTTGAAGAGGATAATACAGTTTATCAAGCAGATATTGAGGTAGCAAAGGATACCTCAATGGAAGAACTGTTCGGCGAAATATCTGATGATGATGATCAGGAAACAATTGAACAAGTAGAGGAAACACCTGTTGAAGAGGAAGAGGTAGTGGAAGAAGATGAGGAAGTTGGTTCGGGTGTGGGACTGGTAGAAGTTCAGGAAGAAGAGGGAGAAGAAGAAGAAGAAGAAGAAGAAGAAGAAGAAGAGGAAGAAGAAGAGGAAGAAGAAGAGGAAGAAGAAGAAGAAGAGGAAAAGGATGAAGAAGAAGAATCGGTATTTGATAATCCAACTTCAGATGAAGAATCTGAAGAAGAATCTGAAGAAGAGGATTCTGATGAAGATGATAATGCTATGTAAATATAAAAATAAAAGACAAAAAACAATATAAAATAATAAAAAATAAAAAAAATTTTTTTTATAAATTTGAAAGTTGATTATATTTAATGTATAATATATATAATGCCGTGCCTTATCAAGAGGGATGATGGAACTTTGGCATATATTTCAAAAATCAATGAATGTTTAATAGGTAGAACACCTAGGTCAAGACCTAATAAAAAAGTTTCACAAAAAGAGAAAATGATTGTAAATAATTTAATATTAGAAATTAATAGAATTATAAATAAAAAAGAATTAAATACACTACAAAAACAATTTTATTATAGAAAAATAAATATTTTAAAAAAAAGAATTAAATAATTAATAATTTTAATTCTTTGAATAAATTTGAAATTAATTTAATATTTTTTTATAAATAAAATAAACTGAGAAGAATAAAGAATAAACAAAATAAATCTTAATATGTCAGCTATCGTCCCTTGCTACATTGATTTTGAACAGATGCCTGTTCTGGATTGTAGTTTTGGTGAACTTCCTTTCGCTTTCGGTGAATACGGTGATATTGAAGATACCACTCTCCCTGAAGCAGATCTGATAGAAGTTCCCAAAGCACCCGAAAAGCAGGTCAAGTCTCTTAGGTTCAACGATGAACCAGTCTTTCAGACTTTTGAGGAGAATCGTTCTGACAAGGCTGTTCCGAAAGTCCCTATTTCTGTTGGACCAGAGGATGTTCCATTGTTTAAGTGCAAGAGTGGACACATGTATGACGAAATCGATGTGAAGATTGCTCTCCTTGAAAACAAGATATTCAATGAAAAGTTGGGTGAAGACTTCAAACAACCACAGATGAACTATCTTGTCAAGAGACTGAGGAAAGAGAACTATTTCCTCCTATCCGATCCTATCGGATACGTTACCACAGAACTCCTTCTAGGCTCTACTAAGTCAATCGGAGAGTTTCCTGTTGAAGTAGTCAGGGATTGTGTCGCCAATATTAAGTATATATTGGAGAATGTTGAGGAATCGGGCTCAAACTATGTAGTGAACTACATAGAGTCGTTCTCGATTACTAACAGACCAGGAAAAGATCAGCGTCCAGCAGTTCGGAAGAAATTGGCACAGATTGAAGCAATTCTTGACCGTATGTAATTATATATAAAAACATATAAAAAAACAAAAACAATATAAAACAAATAGACAAAAAAAAACAAATCTTTTTTTTATAAATTTGAAATAAATATTTAAATTATTTAGACAAACAACTTTAATTATGTTCACCAAAGAACAAGTGAAAAAAGTTTCAAAAGAAGTTCTTAAAGACAATACTGGTTTCAAGGGGTTTAGTATTGTAAGATTAATTGATTTCTTAAAAATATCTGGAGAAAATATTGATGAAGTCATGTGTTTAAAACACAGGAATACCTCAACACCGTATGAGATATTGTGTCTGATTGATTTCAGGGATAATGTATCTCATACTATGTCTAATGAAAGAAGACGTAAATTAAATAGAGCTGGTGGTGCGAAGAGGAGAAAGATTAAAGAAAAATATCATTATGATAATGTATTTAATAGAATTCACGGATATATTATTCTTGAAGAGAAAAAAGGATACAAAGATATTCCTAGGAATAAAACAGTTGTATCTTTGTCTTTGATATGTTCTTCATATTATTCCAATAAGAAAGGTGTAGGAACAATTCTCATGGAATCTATGATAAAATTGGTAAAAAAATCATTTTATTTTACTGATATTGTCCTTGAAGTATCAAATGAATATGCTGGGACTGAAGAATCAGATGAAGAATATGATGAATCAGATGATGAAGAATATGAAGAATATGAAGAATATGATTCAGGCGATGAATCAGATGAAATATCAATACAAATTGAAACAGTTAATGGTGGTTTAATACAGAAAATTAGTAGGGAATTTAGTAGAAAGATTGTCAGAATGAATGATGGTATAGCATATTATAATATCTGTGATGATTATATCAATGATATTATATATTCATATATAGAAGATGAAGGATACGGTGAAGATGAAGAAGAATCATGTGGTAAAGAAATAATAGAAGAAAAAACTGAAAAATATATTGAAGAACATGGTTATGGAGGATACTGGTATAACAAAGGAAAACAATCACAAATTGGTTTATATAAGTTTTATGAAAAGTTTGGATTTGTAGAAGATGGAAGAATTAATTACGAATGGAAAGTATTTACAACTAATCCATTCCCTAGTATGGTATTTGAATTGTAAGTGAATTATATATATATATATATATATATATATATATTATAACCTATTTTTTTTATTATATATAATATATATGTATAAAGGTGGTGGGTTATTGGCCACAGGATCTAGTAGTTGTATTGTAAAACCTAATATTTCTTGTAAAAATGGTAAATATAAAAAAAAAGATGATAAAAAAATATCTAAAATAGTATTTGGTAGAAAATCAGAAGAATATACTAATAGGGAGAAAAATATTGATGATATTATTAAAAAAATACCAGGATATAATAATTGGTCATTAGTATTTGATGAATTATGTAAGCCACCACCATTTAATGAAGCTAAAAAAATGGATAAAGGATTATATGATTGTATAGGTGATCCGAGTGTTGAAGGATCTAGTATTAAATTAAAAGGTACGAAAAATACTAAAAAAAGAGAACTATTTGATAAGCATAGTATTATGTTAGTAGGTGATTATGGTGGTGAAACATTAGAATCATATTTTGAGAATCAATTCGATGAATCTAAAGAAAATATTAAAATAATTGAGAAAAAATTTTTAGATATTATGGAAAAATTAGATGAATTATTTTTAGGATTAGTCGAATTAAAAAGAAATGGTATATCTCATTTAGATGTAAAACCTAATAATATTGTATTAGAGAAAAATTGTAATGATTTTAAATTTATAGATTTTGGATTATCAGGTAAATATAGTAATGTAAAACATTTTAAAAAAAGAGCAGTAAATGAAGAAAATACTAGTAGATTATATTTATGGTATCCACCTGAGTTTTTATTTTCACAAACAGCAGATAAAAAATTAGTATCTATGAAACAATATTTAGAAAAACATGATTTTATAGATTTTCGTAATAATGCCGATACATATAAATCAATATATAAATTATTTAATAGAGATGCTAAATTATCATTAATGAATATATTTAATAATTATTTAGATAGTGTATGGGTCCCTGATTTTAATAGTATAATAACTAAATTAGACGTATATAGTTTAGGTATGTTAATTCCCATTCTATTTTATAATAATGATTTATTAGAAAGAATAGGAGAAAGTGAAATGTTAAAAAGTTTCTTTTCATTATTTGATTTAATGACTGTGCCACTTTATATTTTTAGAATAGATATTGAAAATGCATATATTTTATACAAAGGTTTAATGGAAAAATATTCTAAGAGATCTAATAAATCTCAAAAAAAATCTAATAAAGCTTTAAAAAAATCTAAAAAGAAATCTAAAAATAAATCTAAAAAAAATAAATCTAAAAAACTTAGTAAAAAGAAATAAATTAATATATATTATTTTTTATGAATGATAAATATAAAATATTAGATAATAGATTGAATGAAGAATTTAAACAAAAAACATTTTCAGGTTTCCAAAAAAAAGATATAATATCAGCATTATTTAAATCAATTGATCAAGGTAAAATAGAAAATGCTTTATATTGGTGTTCTGAATGTATTATATCAGGATACACTATGAAAATATGGGAAAAATTATTAAATTATTCATTTAAAATAGTTCATATAAATAATCCTAGATTACCAATATTTTTATATAAAAAAAATAATATATTATTTAATCAAATTAAAAGATTAGATATAAAAAATAAAGATTTTCTTATTTTAAGAAATAGTCAAATGATAAGAAATTTATTCGCAGATATAATTGTAACAATAATTACATCTGAAAAGAAATTAAAGTTTGATAAATTAATAAAAATAAAAGAAGACGATTTTAATATTAAAAATAAATTACAAGCTAATTTAAATATTTTACCTTCTCATATATTAAGATTTGACGATCCTGAAGAATTTAAAATAATAATAAATGAAATATTTTTTCATTTAAAAAATCAATTATCAGGTTATGATAAAGCAATCTATTGGATAATATGGATATTAGAATGGGAAAAAAAACATAAAAAGAATAAAGAAGATTGGATAATACCTAAGAGAGATGTAAATATTAAAAAAGATAAAGATAAATGTGATTTTATATGGATAATATGGGAAACAATATTTGAAGAACTTAAATGTAGAGATAATAAAATATTAACAACTATAATAAAAGTATTATATTCACTATTTATAAATGAATATACTAGTGGAAAAAGAACTGAACGAATGTTTATAGTTTATAATGCAATAGGTAATTTAACAAATAAAATAGATTATAAAAAAGATATAAGATTAAATGAAGTATTATATATTCAAACTCAATCAAATATAAATAAAATGTATGAAATAATGAAAAAACATGAAAAAAATAATAAAATAAATCCAATAAAACAACTGGATAAAAAAGAATCTAATAAATTAAAGAAAAAAGATTTAAACAAAGAGAAAATGATGGATAAATTAAATATATTTAATGATATTAAATTTTAAAACTATAACCTATTAATACATATGATATTATTGCTAATATAAAAGATAACATCCATATTTTTTTCATATATGTATATATATCAGTCCATGCCGAAACTTGCTCTTTTCTATCTAAATGATATAACATATAGGTAGATTTAGGATATCCTTTATAAACTATCATTTTAGTTAAAAATACTATTACTATGAATATACATATACTTCTTTCAGATTTTTTAGTATAAAATAAATATATTAAACCTATTAATATACCTAATAGCATACCACCTAAATATAATGATAATCTTTCTCTGATAATTTTATGATATATTTCTTTTTGCTCACTATTTAATGTATCCATAAATTTAATAAATAAATTATGATCTTTTAAGAACATCATAAATACACTAGAAAATAATATTACAATAGCAATTGAACAAATATTAAAATTCATTTATAATTTATAATTTATTTTAAATTAATTAATTAATTTATTTTTTTTAATTCTTTAAATAAATTTGAAAAAAAGATTTATATTTATTTAGATTAAAAAAAGAACTTGTTTAACTAATTGAACAAATCTTAAAACTTTCAAACACTTACAAACAAATATGGCTACTATCTATCAGTGTCAGGCAGCGGCGAAGGAATTGGTCTCCAAGTTCGGAAATGATGGCGTTATTTCTGAAGAGGACATCACCAAGATTATCCAGGAATATTGTGTTGTCCCGGTTGAGTCTTCTGAGAAGAAGAAACGCGGTCGCCCAGCTGGATCAAAGAATAAGAAAAAGAAGAAGGATGAGAAAGAACTTGTTGAGGAAGTTGTTGAGAAGAAGAAGCGTGGTCGCCCAGCTGGTTCAAAGAACAAGAAGAAGGGTGAGAAAGAACTTGTTGAGGAAGTTGTTGAGAAGAAGAAGCGTGGTCGCCCAGCTGGTTCAAAGAACAAGAAAACTATTGCACTAGATAATTTCATTGATGGGATTCATGTAGAAAAGGTAGAGGAACCTAAGAGGGAACAGGCAGCAACCCTTATTCAGAAGTATGCTAGGAGGTTCATAGTGGAGTATCAGTCGTTGTTGCTCCTTCATACTAAGAATTAGATCTACAAAATAAAAAAACAAAAAAATATAAAACTAAAAGACAAAAAAAAAATCTTTTTTTTATAAATTTAAATTATAAATTTGAATTATAATTTAATATTTAAATAATAACAAATAATTTATGAATATGAGTAATAAAGGAATAGGTGTTATAGAGATACAAAATATGGATAGGTTTCCATATGAATTATATTGGGTTAAACCTGGTATAGATAACCAACGTTGTATTAATAATATGAATAAGGGTGATATGTTCAAAATAGAAGGACACACATTTTATTTAAAAAAGATTAAAGATCTTTCTATAAGGTCTAAATCATATCTAAGTTTATCATCTGTAGATGATAAGTTTATAATAGTTAAAAAATCTAAAACCCATTATAACATACCTTTACGAACAGACTTAAACTATTTTGTAGGACATTTACCTTATACAGATAATCTTAGTAGGGTAATGAAGATTTCAATTGTGAACAGAGAAATTAATTATTCTTAAAATTTAATAAAAATATATATATTTTTTTATAATAATATTTATATATGAGTATAAATATTATAATATTAATAATATCTTTAATAATAGCTTATATATTAAGTATCTTAGGTTTAAAACCAACTAGTAATTTTTTAAATAATAATGAATTATTACCTATAATAAATGCTAATTTATGGGTAGATTTAGCGATAATATTTATAACTTTTTCAGGAATAATATTTACAGGGAAAACATTAAAATTATGGTATAAAAAATATAGATTATCAGCGATAATAGCAGATATGTTTAGTATAATATTAGGATTAATATTGTTAAGATATATAATATATAGATTAAATATAAAAGTAAATTTATTTACATTTATATTATTAGGATTAGGATTACAAATAATACATGATATATTGTTTTATTTGTTTTTTACTAATATCCCAAAAGGGGAAAATCATATGTTAGATTTTTTTAAAGGTTATTCAAAAGAATTAGGATTATCAGCAATAACAGGTGATTCAATATTAGTTATATGGGCTATAATTTTATCAGCATTATTAAATACTAAATCTAAAAATTATAATATAGTAACATTAATCATAGGGGTATATTTAATACCGTATATTATATATATGAAAGATTAATAATTATCTACGTTTTCTGCGTTTACTACCTTTAGATTTCTTAGATTTTTTAGATGATTTATGTTTTCTTTTTTTAGATTTTTTCTTTTTATGTTTAATAACTTTAGATCCAAGAGAATTTAGAATTATTTTATTAGCACCAACCCATTCAATCCATTGATCTAGATCAAATCCATGGGTTTCAGGATTATCTTCTTTGAAATGTTCATTCACAATATTTAAAAATCTATCAGGTGAATGTAAATGTGGTAAAGGATCACATCCAATACCTGTATAATAAATTACTACAATAGGAACACTACCACCTTTTTTATTTCTATTCATATTTATATAATATATTAGATAATTATTTATCCTGAACAATTTTCACATACTTCAGGTGCTACTGTGAATTGAATTGCTTTAGAACTAGGTCTAGATCTTAAATAATAAATACCAGTTTTTAATCCTTTTTTCCATGAATAAAAATGCATTGAAGATATTGTTTTAAATGTAGGTGCTTCTATAAATAAATTTAATGATTGTGATTGACAAATATATTTACCTCTATCTACTGACATATCAATAATATTTTTTTGTTTAATTTCCCAACCAGTTTTATATCTATCTTTAATAAATTTAGGAATTTCATTTATAGTCTGAATAGAGCCATCATTAACAATAATTTTATCTTTTAATTCTTTATTCCAAATACCATAATGAATTAAATCATTAATTAAATAATTATTAATTACAACATATTCACCAGCTAAAACTCTTCTTGTATAAATATTAGACATGACTGGTTCAAAACATTCATAATTACCTAATATTTGTGAAGTAGATGCTGTAGGCATTGGTGCTACACATAAACTATTTCTTAATCCATATCTAATAATATTTTCTTTTAATTCATTCCATTTATCTAACATATTATCAGATGGTTTAGAATCCCATAAATCGAATTGTAATAATCCTTGACTAGCAGGTGATCCTTCAAATGTTAAATATGAACCATAATATTTATCAGTATTAAATAATTTATCTAATTCTTCTTGAGTGCAACCAATTTCATCTTTTAAAGTATAATATTCTTCAGGAAATCTTAATCCATCAGTTTCATGCATATATGATTTTAATTTAATAAATAATTCTTCTCTTTCTTTAGATATTTCCATAGATTTTTTAAGAGAACCATAATAAATATGTTCAAATATTTTTTCATTAATTTTTTTAGCTTCATTAGAATCAAATGATACACCCATTTCATAAAATACATTAGCTAATCCTTGAACACCTATACCAATAGGTCTATGTCTAAAATTAGATCTTTTAGTTTCTTCTAATGGATAATAATTATTATCTATAATATTATTTAAATTTAATGTTAAAATACCCACAATTTCTTCAAGTTTATCATAATTAAATTCAGGTTTAATATAATCATATAATTCTAAGAAACCACCTAAATAATTATCATTTATATAAATTTGTGGCATTATTTCTACTAATATATCTTCTTCAGAATCAATTTTTTGATATAATTTAATTCTATCAGATTTATTATCTAATTTAATTTCAGTATAATTAATATTTCTATTATTCATGATATTTTTAATATAATCACATTGTGAACAATTAGATTTAGAATAAATAGTAATATTATCAGTAATATTTTTATGTTCAATTAAATTAGTTAATGAAATAGATGCTAAATTACATACAGCAGTTTCATCTTTATCAGAATATTCAATAATTTCAGTACATAAATTAGATGATTTAATAGTCCCTAAATTATTTTGATTAGATTTTTTATTACAAGCATCTTTAAATAAAATATATGGCATACCTACTTCAATTTGTGAAATATATATAGAATGCCATACTTTTTGTGCTTCAATAGTTTTACCTCTACCTTCTTGTTCATATTTAATATATAATTTTTCAAACTCTTCACCATAACAATCAGATAAACCGGGACATTCATTAGGACACATTAAAGTCCAATTACCATTTTCTTGAACTCGTTTCATAAATAAATCTGGTATCCATAAACCATAAAATAAATCTCTTGCTTTTTCTAATTCATTACCATGATTCTTTTTAAGTTCTAAAAATTCCATAATATCAGCATGCCATGGTTCCAAATAGATAGCAATAGAACCATTTCTTTTCCCACCACCATTATGTATATATCCATTATGTATCATATAATTATGTGTATCTTTCATTTGTAAGTCATATAAGATACCATTATATTGAGAATCTTCTATTTTATTAATTCTAGAATAAATTAAATCATTATGGGTAAAAAACTTAAAAAATTTACCAGATTCTATATTTAATAATTCAGATATTTCTTTAGTTTTAGGAATTCTTAAACAATATGAAATTTTTTTATTAATTATTTCACAATTAAATTTACTTATATGTGATTCACCTACTCTATCTCTAATATATCCGCTAGTAGGGATATTCATTCTCAAAAGTAAATATCTAAGAGATTCAATTAGATTTCTAGAAGTGCTATCAAATACTAATTCATTACCTTTACAACCATCAGTATCAATTAAACCTTTAATAATATATTTAGATTTATTAATTGGTAAATTTAACCATTTATGATTTATTTTTTTTTCTTTATTTTCATCATATATATCAAAATATCTGAATGGTAAAATAATATTTCTACTCCAATATATTCTAGAACAATTATTATTTTCTCTTAAATAATATTCTACACATTTAGATTCTAAATATTCTTTAATAAAATCTTTAATATGATTTTTAGTAATAGTGTTAAAACTTATATAACAACTAGTGCTTTGTTGATTCATACACCCATCACCTAATATCAAACCATATATATAACAATCATCTTCTGTCAGATTTATATTATCAACTTCATATTCGGGTTTAGAAAATATTAATAGATCATCTGTAGTTAAATCTTTTGCTTCACACCATTCTGGTTCAATTAAATTTTTATTTAATCTATTTTTAATAACAGAATAATTTAAATTTTTTTGTTGATTTTTTAAACAATATACTGGATGTTCTAATGTAATTTCTAATGGTTCTAATGAATGTGTATTATATATTTTTTTTATATATCCTTGATAAGGATGTTCTAATATATTTTGAATAATCTCTGGACCTTTTGTTGTAAATATACAAGTTTTATTTAATTCACAATATTGTATTTCTTTAGGACCTTCAGTTGTGTATATAATGGTTTCCGGTTTAACACATTGATCAACATACCTAGCAGTATCATTAAATACTCTTAACATAGGAACTAATCCATTAGATATACCATTAGTACCTTTAATCATAGAACCAGCTGCTCTAATATTATGACAATGTAATCCAATACCACCTGCATGTTTAGATATAAGTGCACAATCTTTAAGAGTATCAAATATACCTGAAATAGAATCATCTTTCATAGCTAATAAAAAACATGATGCTAATTGTTCATTATTAGTTCCAGAATTAAATAATGTAGGTGTAGCATGAATAAAATATTTATTAGATATCATATTATATGTTTCAAATGCTTTATCTAAATTATGTCTATGAATACATAATGCTACTCTCATAAATAAATATTGTGGTGTTTCAATAATAATTTTATTTTTTTTTAATAAATAACTTTTCTCTAATGTTTTAAAACCAAAAAAATCTAATTTATAATCATTTAATTGATTAATTTTACTATCAATTAAATCTTTATTATACATTACTAAATCATATAAATATCTATGAATAATAGGATGATGATCATTATCAACATAATTATTATATAAAATATCTATACTATCAGAGAATTTACCTGGACATCCTTTTTGATGATTAGATATACAAATTCTACTTGATAATAAAGCATAATCAGGATGAGTTGTGTATAAAGCAATAGATATTTCTGATGATAATTTATCTAAATCAGATGTTTTTACATCATTATATATTTCAGAACATACTTTTTGCGCTATAATTGTTGAATCAATATTTAATTTTTTGGTAAATTCTTCACCAATACATAATAGTTTAATACGATTTAAAATCTTATCAAATGATACGTCTTCATATTCACCATTTCTTTTTTGAACACGCATATTATTATTCATATTATAATACAAATATATTTTTAAATAGAATTTTATATTCAATATAAATTTGAAATTATATTTAATTATTTTTTATAAAAATTAATAATGTTTTTAGAAGAATATCTGAAGAAAAGATTATCACATATAAATATAAGTTTATATATTAAAATCCAAAATTTAGAATTATTGAAATATATTGCTAAAAAAGAAAAAATAGATTATAAAGAATTATGTAAAAAATATATTAAATAAATTTATTTATTATTATTACCTTTAAGAAATGAATTTATTTTATTATCACCTTCTAACTTACGAATTTCACTAGTAATTTTAGAAACGAATGGTGCCATAGAAATTAAAGCTTGGATGAACGATACCAATATTAAGATTAGGATACTCTCTAATCCTCTACACCGTTTACACATAGAATATACAAATGTTGATAATAATACAGCATGAATAGTTAACATTAAATATCTAAATAATATTTGATTTCTTGTTAATCCTACGTTTTTATATTCATTATATGCTAAGAAGTTGAGAACAGTAGTAATTATAATGAAAAAGATAATAATCCAACATACAACACCAGGACCTCTAACTTTAACACCATCTTCTACCCAACAATGATCACTTAATCCCATATGTTCAAATAAATTATATTTATCAAATGGACCATCTAGTTTTTTATCAATAGATTTACTAATCGCTCGATTTGCTTTACTAACTTTTTTTGCTACGGATGACATTAATATTTATATATTAATATATAAAAAAAAATCAATTATTTAGGTATTTTATTTAGTCTAACCCAAACATTACACATCCATTTTATCCCATTTTTTGGAGGTAATCCAGCATGCTTGGAATTTTCTAATTTATCTATATTATTTTCATCTAAATTAAAAAATAATGCGGCTTTACCCTTTTCAGGTGTAATTTTTTGATTTCTTAATGGAAAATATGTTTCACCTTCTTCAAAATCATCATTTAAATATAATAAAAATGTAGCATATCTATTACCACCTTTCTTTAAAAAATCTGAACATTTACCTTCTTCCCAACATGCATCCCAATGTTCTTTATACAATTGTCCCGGATGATATCTAACTACTTGTAATTGCTCGAAATGATCCTTATCTATACCTATAATATTTGATAATTTATCATAAATATCTTGAACAACAGGATATTTATCTGGTAAAAATGTATTATGACTTGTCCTTACATTATTCATATGGATATTCTTCCCACCAGGACCAATTACAGGTGATGGTTTTACTAATGGTTCCGCTAATTTAATTATTTCACTTATTTGTTCATCTGTAATAATATTTCTATATTCATATATCTTATTTATATTAAATTTATCATTACTATATATGTAATCTAATATGAAATAAAATATTAATAAAAAAAATATAATTAATAATAAATATTTATACATTATATATATAATAAGACAAATTAATTTATAATATTAATATATATGTGGATTAATATATTATTATTAATATTATTCATAATAGTATTATTATTTAATATTAATATTATAGAAGGACAAGAAGATGATATACTAATAAATAGTGATAAATTAAAACATACATATACTATAAATAATTTATATAATACAGCTATTAATTATATAAAAAATATAAATATAAATAAATTAACAAATACAAATTTAAATAAATCTATGTTAAAATATAATAATAAATGTTCTGATAATGAATCAATATTAATTTCTAAAAATATATATGATAATTATATAAAAGATACTATAAAACCTGAAAAAAATTATATAAATGAAAAATTAAATAGTTATTTAAATAATTTTAATATTGATATAAAAGATATACCAATAAATAATGAATTAAGTGATGATGATCATTATAAAAAAAATTCACCACCATTATGTAGTATGGTTGATAAATTATATGATTCAGATAAATTATCAGATTCTTTAACTAAAGAATTAACAGATAAATATGGTGAATGTATAATTAAAAATAATAAACCAGGATTTCAAAATTTATGTAGAAAATCATGTTCAGATAAATATAATGAATTAAAACCTTGTTCAATTTATAATGATATTTCAAATGAATGTAAAAGAGAAAATACTTTTATATTTAAAAATGGATTATATTATAATTGTTTAAGTAATAATGATAATACTTTCACAGAAGAAATATGTAAACCTATTAATAATATTTGTAATGAAGAAAAAAGAACTGTAGGTCTTGGTAAAAACTGTTCATATTATAATAAAATGGAAAATCCATTAGGTTCTTGTGAATCTTATTATATGAAAGAAAATGGTAATTATTATAATTGTATAGAAACTGAAAACGGTTGTAATAAAACTGATAATCAAAATAATCAAAAAATGTGTGTTTATAAAGATAAATTAATGAATTATGATAATTGTTATTAAGATTTAACTTTTCTTAAAATATGTGTAATTTTCACAGATCTATTATTTAAAATATTATCCATACATGAATCTATTTTATCAGATTGTTCACCCAGAACTTTCTCTAATTCAATTCTAATATAATTTTTATTTAATGTAGATTTTGTTTTTCTTTCTGAACATTTTAATTTACCATTCTCTGTATTTAAATCTGTTATATTATGTTCAACCATAAATTTAGTAATTTGTGGCATTAATTCTTTTTTTACTTTTTTTATATCTTTTATTTGATTTTCTAAATCAGTTACTTGTTTATCTATTGCTAACCAATGCTTTACTTTTTCTTTAAAATATATAAGTTCATTCTGAGGGATTTCAGAAGGCACTATCGGTGTATTATTTAAACCATCTGGTTGATTTTCCATATTAATATTCATTATATTATTACTTTTAAATTATTTTATTTTTATAACCTCTTAAATTTATTTATCCAAATAATATCCTAATCCTTTATCACCTTTCTTAAATATATATCCTTTTTTTACTCCTACAAATCCATCTGCTTTAATAAATTCATCATTAATTTTTACACTTAAATTCTTCTTATCATTCTTTAAATTATCATTTATATCATCTATATTTTTAGATTTCATATAATATGTATATCCAAAATATCCAATACCAACTATTAATAATAAAATAATATATGGTAAATATTCATAATATTCTTCTGACATTTATATTAAATAAAATATTATAATTTATATAAAAAAAACTTATTATATATTTATTTATGTATTTAACATACTCAAGGGCAACCTGAATCTACCTGTATATAGAACAGCATACATTACAGTTCCGCGTGTCGCATAGATACATACGAGCATGTCAGTGAGGCACACATTCTTTCCGCCAAGGCGTATGTAATGGTTCCCTTTGCCATTTTAATGGCAATAGTGGTCTGGTGGAGTCGGCATGTTCATTTGAGTAAATGATATATTCTCCTATCTTACTCATTTCTCTCAGAAGGGTGTATTGACGCTGGCGCTGGTTAAATTCAGCCCGACGAAGATAAGTTACACGATCGGTAATCTGCTGAAGACATCCAAAAGGAATGTCATTCATAGAAGACATTTATAAGTTTACTTGTAATTTTAATAACCCTCGTGTATAATTATACTTCATCCTAATCTAAATATATAATCAAATTTATAATTTACCATTGTAAATCTCCAGAAAAGAATTCATTTAATAAATTATCATAATATTTTTTAACATCATTTGATATATGAATATCATCTTCTTTAGAATATAAATCAAATTGATTAAATTCTAAAACATTTTTTAAAGTATCATAATCTTTATAATTCATAAACTGTGAATATTCAGATTCTGTATGCCATGGATAAAATGAATGATATCTAATTATATCCCAATACTTCTCAGATAATTTATGTTTATCTTTATTTTGTTTTAATACTTGATATAAATATTCATCATGTCCATATGATAAATATAAATTATCTAATCCACAACCTTCTTTATAAATACCATTTAAAGTATTATTTTTATCTGAATGTTCTTTTATAAAATCATAATAAACAATAGATTTAGGTAATTTACAACCAACTACAAATGTATCTCCAACAACAGCATAATCAGGTTCATCGAATGTAAATAATACTTTACCTAAATCATGTATTAATCCTATAATTTGATATTCTTTATTATCAGGATACATTTTTCTAATTCTTTCAGCTGTTTGGTAAGCATGAATAGAATTAGGTTCATCTAAATCAGGATCAGACGGATCTACAAATGAATCCATTAATGATAATGCTTTATTCATAGTCATTTTTACATTATCTAATTTATCATATTTTCTTTTCATCATTAAAACAAATTTTAAATCTTGATTTTGATACATTCTTTTATAAAATTCACATTGTTTGGAATCAATATCATAAGTTCTCAAAGTTTCTGCCATTATATATTATTTTAATAAAAAATTAATTTAAATATTATTTTATTTTAATTAATATAAAATGAATAATTTAGAAAAAAATGATAAAGAAGTTTTTAATATTATTCAAAATGAATATACTAGACAATTACAAGGTATCGAATTAATAGCAAGTGAAAACTTTGTATCTGAAAATGTATTGGAAGTATTGGGATCTATTATGACAAATAAATATTCTGAAGGACAACCAGGTGCAAGATATTATGGTGGAAATGAACATATTGATGAAATGGAATTATTATGTAAGAAAAGAGCATTGGAATTATTTAAATTAGATGATAATGAATGGTCTGTAAATGTCCAACCATATTCAGGTTCACCTGCTAATTTTGCTGTTTATACAGCACTATTAAATCCCCATGATAGAATAATGGGTTTAGATTTACCCAGTGGTGGTCATTTAACTCATGGATATTTTAATAATAAAAGAAAAGTTTCAGCAACTAGTATATATTTTGAATCTATGCCATATGTTGTATCTTCAGAAACAGGATTAATAGATTATGAAGATTTATATTATCGTGCTAGAATATTTAAACCTAAATTAATTATAGCTGGTGGATCAGCATATCCAAGAGATTGGGATTATGAAAAGTTTTCTATCATAGCAAAAGAAGTTGGCGCCTATTTAATGACAGATATGGCACATATATCTGGATTAGTTGCTACAGGTAATGCTAATAATCCATTTGAATATTCTGATGTAGTTACAACTACTACACATAAATCTTTAAGAGGTCCTAGATCAGGTATGATATTTTGTAAAAAAGAATATACAGATAAAATAGATTTTGCTGTATTTCCATCATTACAAGGTGGTCCTCATAATAATGTTATATCAGCATTAGCAGTAGCACTTAAAGAAGCAAATACTATTGAATTTAATGAATATATAATTAGAGTAAAAAATAATGCTAAAAAATTAGGTAATAATTTAATTAATTTAGGATATAAATTACAAACAGATGGAACTGATAATCATTTAATATTAATGAATTTAAGAGATAAAAATATCACAGGAAGTAAAGTTGAATATATATTAGAAAAAATAGGTATATCTGTTAATAAAAATTCTATTAAAGATGATAAATCAGCTATATCCCCTAGTGGTATAAGAATAGGATTATGTGCCATGACTAGTAGAGGATTATTAGAGGATGATTGTGATATATTATCAGATTTAATTCATAGATGTATTCAGATAGTTTTAAAATGTAAATGTAAAAAATTAGTTGATTTTAAAACTGAATTATTAGATTATTTAGATGAAATAAATATATTAAAATATGAAGTAATAGAATTCACAAGTAAATTTAAATATTTATGTAAAGTTTAAATTAAATAAATAAAATAATTAAATTATAAAAATGATTAATTTAAAAGATATAGCAAATTTTGTTTCACTGATAGGCACAGGATGTGGATTATTTTCAAGAGTTCCACAAGTTATAAAAACATATAAATCTAAATCAGCAAATGATTTATCTAGTAAAACAATGTTTATAAATATATTCGCAAATAGTTGTTTTTTATTTTATATGGTTGTAAATCAAGAATATTTTATAATGTTTAATTGTATTTCAGTAATTACATTAGAAGGATCTTTAGTATATATGAAACATAAATTTAAACATATGAAAAAAACATCATCGCAAAAAAGTTTAGTTGATTTAGTAAATGATGATGATGAAATTTAAAGTTTATATAATAAAATATTATAAAATATATATATGAAATATGGTAAATTATTGAAACAAATTCAAGAGAAACATTTACATTATATTGATTATAATTATCTTAAAAAACAAATATATAATAAAGATTTCTTAAATATATTAAAAAATAATATTAAATTTTTTGATTGTAACTATAAATTAAAAAAAGTATTTAATAAAGAAATTTATAATTATTTAATTATAAATTATTTATCTATTCATAAAATTATAAAAAAATATAATAAAAAAAATAATAAATCATATGAAATTAATTTAAATGAATATAAATTTTATAATGATATAATTAATCCATCATATATAGAAGATAAAATATGTAATGTTTGTTATGATCATGGATTTATTATAAAAACTGAATGTAATCACAATTTTTGTTTTAAATGTTTATTGAAATGTTCTAATCTAAATATTTCTTGTCCTATGTGTAGGAATATTACAATATTAGATCCAATATTAATTTATATTAATAATATAATAGATAATAAAGATAATAAATATTCTCCATTTGATAATAAATTATCTCTTGATATAATTAGTGATTTACATATTGATCAATGGTCAAAAAAATATAAAATTAAATATCCATATGGAGAAATAGTTGAAAAACCTATAAATATAAATAATAAATCAGATATATTAATTATAGCTGGAGACATATCAGATGATTTAGATTTATCATTAAATTATATTAATAATATATCTGAAAAATATGATAAAATATTATTTATAGATGGTAATCATGAACATGTTAATGCATATCCAGAATTATATGATATAAATTTTATTCATAAAAAAGTAAATGAATTAAATAATAATAAAATAATATATTTGCCAAATAATGAATATAAAATAAATGATAAAGTATTTATAGGATATTGTGGTTGGTGGGATTATAATAATAAATTAGATTTAGAAAATGGTAAAAAATATTTTAATAAATGGATACCTGAATTTACAGAAGAAGATAATATTTTATTTATGAATAATGTTTTAAATCAAGCTGAATATGAATATGATAAAATAATTAATTTATTAAAAAAATATGATAATGATGATTCTATAAAAGAAATAATATTAGTAACACATTCAGTTGGTCATAAATCATTTAAAGTTGTAAATAAATCAACTGATTATAATACAATGTTCAATAATATAAAATCTAATAAATTAAATAATTGGATATTTGGACATACTCATTATGATATAAATGATAAAATTAATAATATTAAATATATATGTAATCCAAGAGGTAGACCCAATGATTTTAATAGATTAAAATATGATATAAAAACTTTAATTATTCATTAAACCTATATCTTTTCTATAATAAATATCTTTATAATTTATTTTTATATTATTATAAATATTATTTATACAATTATTTATTGATTTATCAATTGAAACTAATGAAACAACTCTACCGCCATTTGTATAATATTTATCATTTATAAGTTTTACATTTGACCAATAAATATTATATTTTTTAATTTCATCATCTATATCTATTAATAAATATTTATTTGATCTATTATATGGATATTCTTTATGTGATAATACTAAACATACAGATGAATTATTTGTCCAGTTAATTATTGGTATTTCACCATTTACACAATCTATCATAATTTTATATAAATCTGAATTTAATAAACTAATTAATACTTGTGCTTCAGGATCACCAAAACGACAATTAAATTCTAAAAAATATATCCCTTCATTAGTTTTCATTAAACCAGCATATAATATTCCTATATAATTTAATTTTTTAACAACCTTTTTCATATGATTTTTTACAATAATTAATTCACCCTTATTAAGAATATTAACTGGTGCTACTGAACCCATACCACCAGTATTAGGACCTAAATTATTATTATTTCTTTTTTTATAATCATGTGATTGAGGCATTAAATATACATCTTTTCCATTACAAAATGCCATTAATGATATTTCTTTTCCTTCTAATCTTTTTTCAATTAATAATTCTCTAATATTTCTATTAAATTCATTTTTAAGATTTAAAATTTCCTTGTCATTATTTGGTATATAAACTCCCTTTCCACTGAATAATCCATCCTCTTTTATTACATAATCTAAATAATTATTTTTATCAAAAAAATCAAATGAATCTATTATATCATATTCTGCTGTTGGAATATTATTTTCATTCATAAACTTTTTTGAATAAAATTTTGATCCTTCTATTTTTGAAGCTAATTTAGATGGTCCAAAACATAATATATTTAATTCTTTTAAATAATCAGATATACCATTTACAAGATATGATTCATCACCTGGAACAACTAATTCTATTTTATTATTTATTAAAAAATATTTAAAATCTTCTGTAAATAATTCTATATCGATTAATTTAATATTATCTTTTATCATTCCATCATTACCTGGATATACATAAACTTCTGAAACATATTCAGATTTTAATAAATTAATTGATATAATATGTTCTCTAGCACCTTTTCCTAAAACTAAAACTTTTGACATTTATAATAATAGTTTTAAATATTAATTATTCATTAAACCTATCATTACAATTACAATAGAAGGTGATATATCTTTATTATTAGTTGAATTATACATAGATACATTACCACCTAATATAGGGATTTTAAAATATTTACATCTATTATTCATATTATTTAAATACATTATCACAATTTATAATATGTTTATCAGATTTAATAACTTTACCTAAATATATTAAATCTTCATTTAATAATTCATCACAACAAACATTTTTATCAAATATAATTACCATACCTATCCCACAATTATATGTATTAAACATATCTTCAATACTCATATCAGATTTATCATAAATCCATTTAAATACATCAGGAATATTACTGATTGTTATATTAAAATTTAAATCTTTATCTAATATTCTAGGGATATTGTCAATTAATCCACCACCAGTAATATGAGAAAATCCTTTAATATAATCAGAATATTTATTTTTTAATAAATTTAAATCATTTACATAAATTTTTGTAGGTTTAATTAATTCATTTAAATCATAATCATATTTTTCTAATAATTTATTTATTAATGAAAATCCATTTGAATGAACACCTGATGATTTTAAACCATATATTAAATCATCTTCTACAATATTTTTAGGATATATATCCTCTTCAATGATACCAACAGAAAATCCAGCTAAATCAAAAGTATTTTCTTTGTATAATAAAGGCATTTCAGCAGTTTCACCACCTAATAATATACATCCAGATTGTTTACATCCTTCATTTATACCTACAATAATTTCAGTACCTTTATCTAAATCTAATTTATTCATGGCATAATAATCTAAAAAAAATAATGGTTTAGCACCTTGACATATTATATCATTTATACACATAGCAACTAAATCAATACCAATTGTATCATATTTATTTAAAAATTTACATAATTCTAATTTAGAACCAACACCATCAGTTGAAGCAACTAATTTAATATCATTATATTCATATATTCCTGAAAATCCACCTATTTTATTATGATTACATACATTTTTAATAACATCTACAAAACTATTACCTTTCTCAATATCAACTCCTGAATTTTTATAATTCATTTAATAATTATTATTAATAAAACTTTATATGATTAATAAAATTTAATATCCATTATATTATTAACAATATAATCAGGATTAACAATATCAAAAACACCTTTTGTTGAGGATCCTGATAATACACCTACTGTTAAACAACCCGCACTTTTACCCTCTAATATATCTACACCTGTATCTCCAACTTTAACAATCCTACTTCTATCAAAAATATTATTACGATTCATTAACGCATGAATCATATGAGGATATGGCCTACCTCTTTGTACCTCAGAGGATGATATATAATCATCAATACAATTATTTAAATTAAATTTATTAATTAATAATTCTTGTATATCTTTATTATATCCTGTATTCAAAGCAACTTTCATACCAGCATTTCTTAAATCATTAAAATAATCTGGTAAACCAGGATGAATTAATGTTACACTTGGATCATTAATATAATTTTCTTTTAATTTTTCAGTAAATGTTTTATTCATATTATTTAATAATAATCTGGAACCTTTTTTATCTAAGTTTTTTTCTTTAACATAATGTTCCATTACTTCAACTTTATTAAATCCATGGAAAGTATCAATTTCAGATGTTTTTAAATCAGGATTAACACATTTAATTGTATCATATAATGTTTTATAAACTATTCCATTTTCTTGAATAGTTGTACCAGCCATATCACATATCAATAACTTCATGAAATTCTTTTTTAACATGGTTTATAATTAATATAATATTTAATATTTAAATATTTAATAATTCACTTTGATAATTATATTTATTTTTTAACATATTATTCATTAAAAATATTTCTCCTTGTTGTTCAACTATTAATTTTCTACAAAACTCCATTAAATATGAATGATTTGTATGTAATAAAAGTCTTTTACTCATATCTATTGCTACTTGATGATGAGGTATCATATGTTCTAAATAACTTTTATCTGTTATTTCCATATGTAACATATGTTTCATATGATCATCTGGTTTAAAAAATAATGGATTACATTCACCATCTTTAGATTTAGATAATATAGGATTAAATATTTCTAATTTTGTTTTTATATTTTCTTTATAACTAATATCATTTGTAAATATAGTATCTGACAATTGTTTTTTCATATTATTCATTTCCCATATTTCATATCCTTGAGTTCTTATAATATTTCTACATAAATTTAATATTAGTGGATTATTTGTTTTAGGTATTAATAATTCAGACATATCTATTGCTACTTGATGATGAGGTATCATATGTTCTAAATATTCAATATCAGTTAATTTATCTGTACATGGATTAGATTTTATATTATTATGATTTAAATGATTAATATGATTCATATATATAATATTTAAATATAATTTAATTATTTATATAAAATGGATAATTTAACATATGATTTTTCAAGTGATTCTTGGGTACAAGGTAGTAGTGATTTATGTGAAGAAGTAACAAATCATTGGTTATATTTTATATTCGCGGGATATGTATTACCACTTATATCACCTAGAGTTAGAGATTGGTTTAAAGAAACATTAAATTCATTAAAAAATAATGAAATTACTGGTCAAATAGTAACATTAACTGAATATGGTTTTGATAAAATTCAAGATATTGAAAATAACAATGAAATGAAAAATTATATTAAAAGATTATGTGAAACTAAGAATCCTAGTTTATATTATTCAGATGAATCTATTGAAAAAATAGCATGGTTATTCTCTGGTGAAAGTAAAAATGGGCAAGAAGGATTACAACAATCATGGAAAAAATTAAATAAATTAATTAATAATTCAGAATATAGTATAAAAAGTGCATAAACCTTAATTCAATAATTTAATCCATTTATCTTTATTCTTATATGAACAAGGATTAAAATTTTTTTTTAAACTTAATATATTACCTGGGTCCATATTATTTATATTTTTTAATGTTAATAATCTATTATTTTTAACAATACATTGTTTAATATCTCTAAAGAAATTTTTAATTAAACAACTTTTTCTAATTACATATTTATTTATTATATCATAATGATACATTAATTCAAATATAAATCTTAAATCAGCATATCCTACAAAATCATTTAACCAAATAGTAGGTGGTTTAGATACAGAATCAATACATATCTTTTTTAAATATTCTAAATCTTCTTTATCATATTCATATATTTGTAATAAATTATAAAATCTGATATAATCTTTATTCAAGTACTTTTCCAACTTATATATTTTCACTCTTTTATGATAATTTTTATATATAAATGAATTAACCATACTAAAATTATTTTTATCATCATATCTATCTAATTTATCCATAATTAGATTAACAATTTCATCAGGAATACATATTATATCTTTTTTACATTTCCTTTTATAAAAACACAATGGTTCTGTATAAATGATATTTGTAATGTCCATTATTTAATTATTTGATTATTTATATTAAATAATTCTTAAATTTTTAAATCAAATTTATAAAAAAAAGATTGTTTAGAATTTAATTAAAGAATGGTTAAATTATTAGTTATCACAGAAATCTTTCTTGAAAGTAAGTTCAACAAGATATGGGTGAGCTCTTTTAATCTCAGTTCTAAATGGTTTGTAATATAGATCCGCACATTTAACAGTATTAATAAACTTACCATGACCTACATATGCCACCATACATTCTTGTCTATTCATAAGAGTATGAAAGAACATATTCATTTTCTTATTGTAATCAACACCGTTATCTTGAAGATTAAGTGGGATTACAGGTACATTATCAAATAGTTGATTAGTAGTTTTAATAGATTTAGGTGAATTATCAGTAATGATAAGTTCAATCTGATTCTTGATTCTCCAATTGGATTTAAGAAAGTTTACTTGAGTTTTCCCTACATTTGTAAGGACTTTACCGTTATTGTGAGCATTGCGGATACAATAGAGTGATTTATACATATTTGATTCTTTTAATCTTTTTAGTTCTTATTTTGATTTATAAATTCTTTAAACTAAATTTCAAATTTAACAACACAAGAAACATTTTTTATTCTTCTTTTTATCTTTATCAGATAATTTAATCCATTCTTGAATAGTGTAATTATCTGACATTGACAGATTACATCTTGCACAAATAGGTTTAATATTATTAATATCTAATGTTCCTCCTTTTGATTCTGGTTGATCATGACCAACATGATAATCAAAAGGATTAATAAGGTTTTCACACCAATCTACATAACATTTATGTTCAAATACTTTACCAAACGATGCTATCCAACATTGTTCTCTGATTGCTTTAGGAATAGTTTGTTTTTTATATGGTTTTGTTTTTAATTTTTTAGGCATTTTATTTAAATATAAATAAATATATACTTTTATTTATAAATATAAATGAGTTTACCACTATTTATATTCACTGATAAATTATATGAAAATAATAAAACAAATAAATTAGTATTAGTCCCTGTATCTAAACAAGAATTAACTGAAAAAAAAGATATTAAATCTCCAAGACTAATTAGTGCTAAGAATAAATCCAAGAATAAATCAATGGATAATTTAATTAAATATCAATTAGGATGGTCGGTATAATTATTTCCTAGTTTTATTAAACATTTTACAATAATAATTATTAAATCCTGTGAATTCAAATAATATATGAGATAATGCACCAGTTAAAAATAATACAGCAAACATACTAAAATTCCATATAAATTTAGTGGATTTACCTCTAAATCTTACGATAAAATAAGTTAATAATGTTCCTACTATTGCAACAACAACACCAACAACACTAGCTTCAATCAATAATAATAATTTATAATCCATTTATATATTTACTTAGATTTTTTTTAGATATCTTTTCTTTTTAGATTTCTTTTTCTTTTAGATTTTTTAACATTCATTATTTTTTCATTCACTTGAACGCACTTACTTAGATTTTCTTGAATTAGATTTTGATTTTCTAGATGGGGCGGATCTAGATTTTCTTGAATTAGATTTTGATTTTCTTGAATTAGATTTTGATTTTCTAGATGGGGCGGATCTAGATTTTCTACTAGAACTATGAGATTTATCCATTACACTCATTTTAATACCTAAATCTAATTCATCTGCTGAATTCATAGATCTTGATTTTCTTGATGAACTTATATCACTTGAACCTAATGGGATATTCATTTTATTCTTTCTTGTCTTTTTCTGTTTTTTTATTTGTTTTCTTGTTTTCTTAGATAACCCGGGTTTTTTAAGTTGCTTTCTATAAAGTTCAATCATATTATCAAGTTTTTCGCCAGAGAATTTATTTTTTAAAGATTTTTCTATTTCTTTTTGTAATTCTTCTTGTAATGTCCACATTAATAATTCATTTGTTTTATCTAAGGTATCTTTGTTTAAGGTAGGCATTTTAAGAGATTTTAATATTTTTATAATAACATCATAGTTTTTATCTGTGTGTTTAGAGTCAATAATCATGGTAGCAAATTTAAGTCTCTGTTTTGCGTGTAATTTTTTAACTTTAAATGGGAAAATGTATACTGTATATATTTCGTCGATAATCTTTGGTTTATTACCATTTTTGTCTGTAATATCGGGATCAGCACCTGCTTCAATTAAAAGTTTAACAATATCTATTTTTCCATATTTTGCTGCATTAATCAATGCAGTATAACCCATAAAATAATCTTCAACCTCGATTCCAGCACCCGCTTCAATTAAAACAGGAACAACATCTATGTCTTGAACATTAAGGTCAGCTCCTGCTTCAATTAAAAGTTTAACAATATCTGTATGTCCATTTTTTGATGCTATCATTAATGCTGTTTCACCATCACCGTCTTGAACATTGAGATCAGCTCCTGCATCAATTAAAAGTTTAACAATTTCTATATTTCCTTTTATTGATGCCATTGACAATGCTGATATCCTGTCATGATCTTCTTGAACATTGAGATCTACTCCTGCTTTAATTAAACGTTTAACTTCCTTTATATTTCCATTTTCAGCAATTTCATCAATTAATTCACTCATTTATAATATATATTAGAAAAAAAAAACTATATTGTTAATTTATTAGGAATTATTAAAATTTCTTTGTCTTAATGAAAATAATTTATAATCCATTTATATATTTACTTAGATTTTTTTAGATATCTTTTCTTTTTAGATTGCTTTTTCTTTTTAGAACCGATTTTTTTTTTATATTTCATTTCTTCACTACCTAATGATCTAGAATCTTTATCAACATAAAGTTCATAAGAATCTCTATCAATTGAACTACTTCTACTATATCTATCAGAAGATTTTTTAGATTTTGGTAATTTAGATTTATTTCTAAAAGATCTTTGAATTAATGATGCAGCCGATTGTTCAAATTGATCTCTTACAGCAGGATTATTTCTCGCTTTACTACGAGATTCATCAATCTTTTGAGCGCTTCCTTTTCTACAAGATCCTACTTTACCTTTAACTTTTGATGCTGTATAATAACAATGGACACCATCTTTAGAATAAGCATTACATTTAATGGGTTGTCCATGAAATTTAGTACAGGGCGATGGACCAGAAGATTTAGCAGCAGATTTATCAGCAGATTTAGAAGGTTTCACTTTTTGATCTTCATGATATTGAGACCATGCTCTCTCTGTTTTAGATGGAGGTTTATCATTTTTCTTAGCCACAACCTTTACCTTTTTACTAGACGGATTTAATTTTTTCATCAATGAATCAATATCTAAATCAGATTCACCTGAAGATAAATCACTAGATTGAGATTTTTCATTATCTAAATATTCTTCTTCACTCATAACTTTATTTAAATATTTCACTTCAGATTCATAACCATCTTTCATATAAAAATATTCCTGTATATATTCTAAATATTTCTTAAGTTTAGGATGAACTGCTTGATTTTGTATAATATTTGTATACATTACATCAACTATTTTCATAATTGTTAATATTTTATTTCTGTCTATAGACATTTGAGAAGCAGGATCAAATCCGTGATCTGTAGTACGAAATCTATAATGAGAAATATTTGGCATATTTTCTAAAGATCTTCTTTGTCCTGTCCCATATCCATCACCACCCCAACCAAGTTGAGTATTTAATAATAAACCAAATATATTTAAATTTCCCATATTTCTTTCTATATTTTTCATATTTAATTTAACATTTGAATGAACACCATTTACTATTGGACCAATTTCAGCAGTATAAGCTGGTGAGACAAATGTTACTGCTTTAATTCTTTGACAAAATTCAACATCTTCTAAACATTTTAATAATATTGCTCCTCCTTGACTTGTAGATATTGCTACAACTTTAGCATCTTCCGGTAATCCTTTAACTCTTTCTAATATATATTGATATTTTTCATATGGTGTTGTCTTTTTATTTGATCCCATAAGCATTTTACCATTTGATAACAATTCATCAGCGTCATGACTATAATAATCTGGATTAACTAATTCAACATATTCTCTTTTTCTGAATAATCTAAATATTTCTTGTTGCCATCTAGATCTAGATTTTACTTCTTCTATCATTTTTCTTTGAATACTTGCCTCATACGTGGGTATGGTTTTTCCTACACCTTTATGTAGAGGTTGACCTATTCTATCCATAAACTCCACATCTTTTAATGAATTACCAATTATTAACTTAGAGAAATCATCATCAAACCTGAATGGTCCAAATAATCCATTAGTGCCTGGTATACATAATGAATAAATAGTTTCACTATTTATATCATATGATTGATGTTTTTTTAAATCTCTATAAATTTTCGCTGTTTCACCTAATCTTTTTCTTTTAGTTTTAGGTTTTCCTTTTTTAGAACTCATATTTATAATATATATTAGATATTTATTTTTGTAAATTTGAATAATTAATTAATCATAATAAAAAAAAATGGTAATCATTACCATAAAACAAGAATATGAAAAAATCTATGAACTACATCAAAATATTGATATTGAAACTATTTTAAAAGAACATAAAGAATTCTTTCTTAGAAAATCATTAACATTAGACGATATTTCAGATATTAAAAAAAGATATATGAATACTAAAACTAAAAGATATATATATGATTCTGTTATATATTATATTGATAAATATTTAAACCGGTATATGTTATCATTAACAAATATTTCAAAGATATTCTTACCAAATCTATTAAATCAAACGCATTCTAAATTTTATATAGGTGTTTCTGATGAAGGGATTATTAATGGTATTCCTATGTGTATGGATATGATTGATAATTTGAAACAAGATTTAGAAATTAAAATGAATGAATATTATGATAATATATTAGGATTACATTATAATAAAGGTAATATAGAAATTATAATAGGTGATGAAACTTATTATGATTTCAGTAAATTAATTAATATATTAAAAAAACATACTAAAATTAATATTCATATTCTTAAAAATAATAATCATAAAAATAAGAAATGTGATGATTTATTAAATAAAATTAATGAAGCATTAGAAGAAGAAAAAATATATTATAAAGATTTAAATAAATATAAATTATTAAAAAAACAAAAATGTGATTATAATGATAAATATTCACAAGCATTTCATAAATTAATTAGATCTAATGTAATGGATGAATTTAAAGAATATACAAGTATTTCTTTAACTAAATTTAATAATTTATTAAAAATATTACATGATAAAATAAAAGAACATGATGATGTAGAAAAATATTTAAAAAATGGATTATATATTGATAAATCATTATATCCTGAAGATAAAGAATTAGATGAAGAATATGGAGAATATATGCATTTATATTTAGAAGAATATAAACATTTTAAAATGATACAATTATCTAAAAATATTGTTGTTAAAGCGTTCCCACAAAAGAATCCTATAAAAAAAATAAATCCCATTCTTAAAAATATAAGTTGTTTCAATGAATATTTAGATATGAATTATATTATGATAGAAATAGAAATACCATTTATAAAAGATAAGAATGTATATATTGTATCAAAAAAAGATAAAAAAATATTAAAAAGAGGCTATACAAATGATATGAATATGCCTTGTACTATTTGATTAGTTCGCAAACTAAATTTGACATTTTTTTTTAAATAATTTATACATAAAATTTAAAATACATAATACAAATATGGGAAATATCAAAACAAAATTCGTTCAAAACTCTTACATATTTCTTGATATTGACGGTGTTCTTAATTGTTCTACAACTAGGACAAATGACAGGGAAACACATATGCCTCAACATGACCTTCTTAATAATCTAAAGAAGATATCGGATATAATCCCAAATACTGTTATCATATTATCATCAACTTGGAGACTTACTGTTGAAGAACGAAGACTTGTAGATATATATTTGGATAAGATTGACCTTAAAATATCTGGATATACTTCTGATAAAAGTGTAGATGCTTCTGGAGATCGTCCAGCTGAAATACTTGAATATATTAATATCAACAAAATTAATCAACCATGGATAGCAATAGATGATATGGATATGCTAAGAATGTCAGACCAATTAAACGACATTAATTTCTGTAGGACTGATGATAGATATGGTTTAACGTCTGAAAAAGCAGATGAAGTCATAACAAAACTTCTAAATCAAACAAATAAATAATTCATTCATCAATCAATTCTTAATATTTTTCAATTTCAAAAACTTCTGATAAATCTTTTTTTATATATTTAATAAATGTTAATTTAATATATTTGTGAAGTTTATATTTAGTTTTAATGTAATCCATTGTTTTATTATATTTTTTTACAGTTTGTCCATTCATTTCAATTAATTCCATACCAATACATATTTCTTTATTATTATCAGCAATACTATCTTTAATAATATCAGTTACAATAATTTTATTATTAATATTTTCATAACAAATACCAATAGGTTCTACACCCTTAAACTCTATAGCCTTTATCATAGATGTAGATTTACCCCGCTTAACATCTGTTAATATAGGTACAATTATTTGATCATAGTCATTCATATTTATTGGTACTGATTTTGATTTAAACATAATATTTATATAAATTATATTTTTTTATAAATCAAATTTAATATTTTATAAATATATATGAATAAGATTAAAAATAAACGATTTAATTTACCAAAGATTAAAAGAAATATAAATGAAATTGAAGTTAAAAATATAAATGAAATAAATATTGAAGAAAGAATTGAAAGAATTGATAAAATTAATTTAAAAAAAATACAAATAATTTCTAAACAAAATTATTATGATAATATTAAAAATCATATGATAAATTATATTAAAAATAATAATAATATAAATTATTCTAATTGGTTAAGTGAATTTAGTAAAGAAGATTATAATCAAGAAATTATAAATAAAACTAGAAAAAATGAAATATATCATAAAATATGGAATAGTATTATAATAGAAGATAGTGATTTTGAAGTAATATATTAATTATAATAATTGTTTATAGCTAAACAATTAACACAATCACACTGTAATATCTTTTTACAAGTTATACAACATATATATTCACTACATTCATCCCGTTCATAACTTGTTAGCTTCAAAAGTGTTACTGACATTTTATAATCATTCCCGTTATTTAAGTCTAATTCAGTATAATACAATGCTGATTCAGGTGATTTAACAATAGTTGTTTCAAGCATTGATTTAATTTTTTTTAATATATCTAATTCTCCATATCCATATCCAATAGAGGCCACATTCCATTTTATATCAATAACATTATATTCTAATAATTCATCTTTAACCTCATCTATAATCATATCACATAAATGATATAATATCTTATCATATTTAGATTCATATAATTCTGATTTATTTTTATAATGTATTTTATTTTTTATTTCTAAAGTTAATTTATTTTGAACTTCATCTAATTCCTCGTTTAATTTTTCAATCATAATCGCAGATTCAGGAAGTGTATCCATTATCTTGTTTATCCTTTATTAATTATTCTAATTCAACATTTTCAAATTTATTATGTCTTATAGGACTTGTAGATCTAGTTTTAATCGGTGCTTTAAATCTATATTCTATATCTTTAGGTGAATTAATATGTAATTCATATTTATTATTATTATTATTATTATTATTTGGTCCATTATCTATTTTTAAACAAATAGATAACAAGTTTCCCATATTATATTCTATATATATAATATATAATGTATAATTTTTATGTATTCCTTATCATACTCGCTATAATTTCACCAGTCGCTGCATACAATAGAAATAAAATTTTAAAAGATATTTCAGTACCAAATGAAGTAATGTTTACATCAATATTTATTTTAATAATATATGGATCATATCAATTAATAAATAAAAATAAATTAATACCTGATGTAAAAAACAATACATTAAAATATTTAATATTTAATGGTATTTTAACATGTGTCGCATTATTTTTAGGCGGATTAATTTTAACAAAAGAAAATGTATTTAAATATAAAACATTACAAAAAAGTGTATATTTAATCATATTAATTATAATAGCAGTTTGTGTATATAAACAAAAATTAACTTTCAAAACAATATTAGGATTATTATCAATAATAATGGGTACATATTTAATAGATATAACAATTTAAGGATTATTATCAGGACATATATGACCTCCATTAGGATCGCCATTATTATTTCTAGGCTTGTGATATGGACAAAAATATTTCTTACAATTTGGACAATATGATTTAGTTTCATGACATCTATTACTATTTATTAATGGAATTCCACCAATTAATGGAAATACACCAATTCTTGCTACGTCTGTTTCTAATATTTGACAATACCTTTCTTCAGAAGGTTTAGCAACTTGTTCTGGTTCTGGTTCAGGTTCTGGTTCAGGTTCAGATTCAGGTTCTTCACCTGATTCATCCGTTTTATTTTTATCTAATTGTGTTTTCCATTTATATATATAATAACCTAATAAAGGTGTAACAATACTAACACCACCACCAATTAAAGCTACAATAATTTCAACAGCAACCATATTAATATATATTAATATTTAAAATTTGATTATTTAACTTAATTAAATTAAAAATTAATAAATGGACAATGAATTAATTTATAAAATAAATCAATTAAATAATAAATTAATTGATTGTGAAAAAAATAATGTATCAGAAGATAATTTAAATATTTTAAGGTGTGAATTATATAAAAATAAATATAAATTAGAAAAATTTAAAAAAGAAGAAATTAAAAAAAATTATTATAAAATTGTTAATTTATTTTATGAAGAAATAATTGAATATAAAATTGAAATGAAGCGAGAAAACTTGGTTATGTCACATGATGATATTTATTTTGGTATATTAAATAATGTTTAATTAATTACTGATAAACAATATTCTTCTGTATATTCTATATTTTGTCTAATCTTATAATTTTTTTTATTATATTTAAGATATGTTCCATATGGTCCTAACATAATTTGAATATCTTTATTAATTTTAATAGGATATTTTAAAATAATTTTACAATCATCAATAGTTAATTCATCTAATGTTTTTTTATTAGATTTAAGATATTTATCAACACTTGTAAATTTCTTATTATATAATATATAAGGTCCATATTGTCCTGTACCTGTTTGAACTTCTTTATTTTTATACATACCTAATATATTTTTAGGTTTCTTTACTTTATTACCGATTTCTTTTAATACAATAGGTAAGAATGAATTATATACTTTATTTATTACTAATATCCAATCTAATTTTCCATTAGATATTTTATCTAAATCTGATTCAACACCAGATGTAAAATCTTTATGAATAATATCATGAAACTTATTATCTAAATAATTTAATACTTTATTACCTAATTCAGTTACAATAATTTTATTTTTCATAGTTTTACCTTTCACTTTATTTACTTTTTCAATAATATTATTCTTTTTATCTAAATGAATTACATCTTCTTCTTTATCATCTAATTTAATAGTTTTAGTTAATGTATAATTTCTATTATATAATGTTGAAATAATTGAAGCATATGTTGAAGGACGACCTATACCTGTATTTTCTAATAATTTAACAATAGATGATTCATTATATGGTTCTGGTGGATTAGAACATTTATCAAAACAGGAACATTCTAATAATTTATATTCATTCTTAAATTCAACTAATTTATTTTCTTTATCTAAATTTTCTTTATATATTAGAAATCCTTTAAATTTAATTTCTTTTTGTTTTGATGTAAAATATCCTAAATTTTTTGTATTAGAATTACATAATTTAATAGAATTAACATTATATATTGCGGGTTTCATATGTGATTTAATAATTCTATCATAAATCATTGTATATAATTTAATATCATCTTTAGAAAATTTATCTTCAGATAATATAATATTTTTTAAATCAGTTGGTCTAATACATTCGTGTGCTTCTTGTGATCCTTTAACTTTTTTTGTTAAAGGAACATTATAATATTCTTGACCGAACTCATTAGATATATTTTCATTAAGTAATCTTTGAAAATCTTCTGATACACATGTTGAATCAGTTCTCATATAAGTAATTAAACCATTTTCATATAATTTTTGTGCTATATCCATAGTTTTCTTAACATTAAATCCATAAGATTTCTGAGCGTCTTGTTGTAATGAAGATGTAATGAAAGGTTTATCAGGATATTTCTTTTCATCTGATTTTTTATTTTCAATTACTTTAAATTTTCTATCTTCTGAGTATAATTTAAACATATTTTTAATATAATCTTCATCAACATCTTCATCAAATGTATCTTTAAATACATATTCAGATTTTTCAGATAAATCTTTAAATTTACCTTGAATATCAAAAGAATATTCAGGTTCAAAATTATTAATTTCTTTTTCTTTATCAAATAATAGTTTTAATAAAGCACTTTGAACGCGACCCGCTGATAAACCACGTTCTTTAGTATTAATATTCGCCCATAAACACGGTGATAATTTATATCCAATTAATAAATCAATAACAGATCTTGCTTTCTGAGCATTCACTTCATTCATATTAAGTTTAGTAGGATTATTTAACGCATTAAGAATAGCTTTCTTAGTAATTTCTCTGAAAATAATTCGATTATTAATATTAAAATCAACATTTAAGATATCACCACAATGCCATGCGATCGCTTCACCTTCTCTATCATCATCTGCTGCTAATATAACTTTCCTATTGTTAGAATATTTTTTAAGATTATTAATAACATCTTGTTTATTAGGAATTACTACAAAAGGTGGTTCAAAATCATTATTAATTTCTATATCTGAATTAGCCCATTTAGTATTTAATGTTCTGACATGACCTACAGAAGATTTAACAATATATGTTTTATCAAGGAATGATTGAATCTTTTTGCATTTAGCCGGAGATTCAACTATTAAAATACTCATTATTAATTTTTATAAAAAAATATTATAAATAAATTCAAATTTATTTATTTAGCATGTAATATTGTAGCTCCATAATATTCTAGACTACTACCACCACCACTCATTTTTCTAGATTTTCTACTTTTACTTTTATTTTTTCTTTTATATACACTACTACCTCCTCTCATTTTTCTAGATTTTCTTCTTTCAGTAATACCACAACCTTGACCTCCTCTCATTTTTCTAGATTTACTTTTACTTCTTTTAACACGTTTAGATAAATTTTTGACCATTTTATAATATATATTAGATATTTATTTATATTAATTATTATTACATTTTTTACATTTTTTTTTACATTTACATATTTTTCTTTTAGAACATTTACATCTTTTATTTTTCTTAGATTTACCACCACTCATAATACCAAAAGTTTTCTCAATCCATTTAGGGTCATTATGATTTCTCCCAGTAAAATTTTTCACTTTATAAGAACCTTTCTTTTTTAATTTATATGTTTTACATTTCTTTTTCTTAGATTTACATTTCTTCTTTTTAGATTTTTTGTATTTTTTTTTAGATCCTTTGCTATTAGATTTCATATGTTTTCTTACAAAATCTCTTATATCATCTGGTTCTCTAGACCCTTGATGATCTTCTATATGTTCTCCATTCATAAATAATCTAATAGTTGGGTAAGAAGACGCTTCCATACCTAATTTATCTAATTCAGTATCATGAACTTTCATCATATGTAATTTATCAAATTCAGATTCATGAATTAATTCATTTTCTAAAGTATTTATAGTTGGTTCTAATCTTTGACAATGACCGCACCACGGAGCAACCATAAATACAATTACAGGTTCAGATTTTAAGCATTGTTTCATAGGATTAATATTATGATGTTCATTATTTCCAGTTAAATGTAATATTCTTTCAATATCCATATATATATAATATATTTATATTATAATTTAACCATATTTTTTTTCTAATATATATTATAAATATGCAAACATTTGGATCAAGAAGACAAGTATTTAATGGTAATGCTCTAAAAACTAATGGTGGTTTAAGTAAAAAAAATCTAAGAAAGAATAAACATGGTCGCATTGTTTCTGTTAGAGCAAGTAAATCAGCAAGAAAACATAATAATTTAAAGAAAGCAGGTTGGACTGCTAAAAAAGGTTCATTCGGTGCTGTAAAAATCTCTGATTTAAAAAGAGTAAAAAAATCTAAATCTAAAAGTAGAAAAAGACGTTAAATAATTTCTAATAACTAGTACTTGAATTATTTATATAATTTTCTACTTGTTTTTCTTTATATGATAAAATATCCTCTATACTTTTAATATATGTATTTTTTAATTCTTCATCTTCAGAATTATTTATATAATTTAAATTTTTATAAATAATATATATTTCATCATTATCCCATATATTTTTTAAATTATCTATTAAAGGTGATTCTTGTTTACTAATATCTTTAAATTTAGTTAAATCATTTGTTTCTAATAAATCTTTTATCATAGTAATATAATGTGATATAGAATGATATATTATAGTATTTTCATCATATACTGAGTTTAATTTTTCTAATCCTATAATTAATTTTTCAAAGAAATATCTATTCATATTAGAATCTTGTATATTATACCATTCAAAACCTTTTAAAATAGGTGAATATAAATTATGAATATCTTCTCTATTATCACCATAAAAAGACCTTAATATACCTTGATAAAATGTTGGATCATTATATAAGATTGAATTATTTTGTATAGATATTTTAGTTCCATTTGGTTTATATTCTAATAATATTATTCTCATAATACAGCTAAATGGTTCTAATATTAAATTTCTATTATTCATATTATTATAATTAAATGATAATATATTTAATACATTTAATTTAGGAATAAAAAACTCCATATATTTTGAATTATATTTAAAATATTATTAATTTAAAAAAATATGATTAATAATTATATGAAAAAATTTAATTTAGATTCATTAGAGAAAACTTTTTCAAATATAAATGATTTATCAAAAAATATAAATGATAAGAAGAATAATATTATTAAAAAAACTTATAAAAAATGTAATAATAAATCAATTGAAACAATATTATTTTTTATATTATTATGTTTTGAAAATGAATATGATAAAATATCAAAAGAATATTATAAAAATATTAATTTTTTTTCAGATAATTATTTAATAGGTTCAGATTGGTATATAGGACCAGAATATACAAAAGAATATTATTTTAATCAATTAGATTTAGATGTTCAATATAAATATACATTTTTGATATGTTTATTAAATTATATGTATGATAAATAAATTTATCAAAGATAAATATTGTATGATAAATAAATTTATCAAAGATAAATATTGTGTTTATCACACGTTTCTTGTATCGCACCTTTAAATCTAGTTGTTAATGGATCATATGTTTCATATGTATCATATCCTTTTATACATTCTTTTACTTTTGAACAAATATTGCAATTACAATTATTAGTTTTTAATTTTCTTTTTTCATCAGGTATTTCATATTCTAAATCTTCATCAGAATCTTCATAATCTTCATCATAATCATCAATATCATTTAAAATATTATCAGCAGATTGTAATGAATCAATCATATCTTCGTCTGATATTGATACCATTAATCTATATATTAATCCACAAATAATATGATCACCTGTTAGTTCTTCTTCATCAGAATGTTCATATATAATTTTAGATATTTTCATAGCAGAATCCATTTGTGCTAAATATACTTTAATAATATTTTGAACAGCATCTTCTTGTTTTTGTTGAAATAAATCCATTATTATTTTAATAAATAAATATATTTAAATAAATTATTCAAATTTAATTTTTCTTTTTAACAGTATCTTCAACATATTTAGCATATTTTAATAAGAATTGTTTATTAACTTTTTTCTTAATATGTTTAACAATTTCTTTACTAGTTACATCAGGATTTAAAACTCTATAGTGTAAATACATAGTAGACCAAGTGACACATAATCCACTATAAGCATCATATTTTGCTTGAAATCCATATGAAGGTAATAGGTCTTTAGGAGAAACATATTTATATTCGGGAAAGAATTTTTGGAAATATTTTTTTAATAATTTATCAGAAATATTATAAGCACCGACTAGACTATCCATAGTTGTTTCTTCGGATCTTTTACCGTGAGGTTCAAATAATTCAACAGTTTTTTCCTTAGTATCTAAGATTAACATATTAGCATGAGTTCCAGGTTTATTTTCAACTATTAATTGAACGGATACAGCAATAATTCTTTTTTTACATTTTTTAATCATTTGATTAAATAAATTTATAGATACTTCAGGATCAACAGGTTTAACATTTTTTGCCATTAATTCACTTGTTTTTAAATCATCTTTACTTAAAACTACTTTTAAAAAAGATCTCATCCATTTTCTACCAACATCAGGAATACATAATACTTTTTTAATATCTTTTTCTTTTTTCATTATAATATCAAAAAAGTTAAATATGTTGTCATATTTTTGATAATGATAATGAATTTCACCTAAAGTAGCCATAGATCCCATAGAACTTTTTTTAGAAATAGGTACGTCTATTATTGTCATATTTAATATATTAATATATTTTTATAAATTTGAATATTTATAAATTACATTATTAAAAAAAACAATAATATGGGTTTATGTAATTTATTCATTAAAGAACCAACTATTAAAACTTTAGAAGAAATCTTAAAAGTAGGTGTAAAACCTAATGATCTTCATTCTGTATATTATGATTTATCTTTATTACATATCAGACAACCATATGAAACTATGAAATATCTTTTAGATAAAGGTGGTAATCCTAATTTAACAAATGGATTAGGATTGACACCTATTCATTTCCAGAAAGAATATAAAACTATTAAATTATTAGTAAGTAGGGGAGCAATACCTAATCCGCGGGATATTTATGATTTCACACCTTTGTACTGGCAGAAAGATCCAGAAGCTACTGAATATTTATTAAAATATAATCCTATAAGAAATAATTATATATTTAATATAGCAGATTATGATAGAACTCACCCTTATATGAAAATGTTAATAGAAGGTGGATATGATCCATATTCAGAAAAGAATATATCAATTACTCCGGTATTTCTTCAAAAAGATTTAAAATCATTAGAAATATTATTAGATCATTGTTTTATAAATAGTATTACTAATTATGATATAGCACATGAAACATTATTATTTAAACCCTGTATTAATCCTAAAATTATTGATTTATTTGATGAAAATAATGATAATATGAGTCATTGTAATGTATTAGGAAATACTCCATTACATGTTCAACATGATCCTAAAAATATTGTTAAATTATTAAGATGTGGAGCAAATCCTAATATAAGAAATTTAGACGGTTATTCACCAATAGGATATCATTACACTAAAAATAATATATTATCAGGATTAATTATAATTAAATATACTTCTGCTGATATTATTATTAAAAATTGGAGGATATATTGGTTTAGAAAAACATATATTCCTCCTAAAAATTATAGAAAAAAAATGGAATTATTAGAAGATTTAAAATTATTATCTCCATCTGAATGTGGGACATTTCCAGGTGGAATAGATTATCAAAATGCATTAGAAGAATTTAATAAATATGCTAATCTACAATAATAGCCGATATCTGGGTTCATCAGTTAACCTATTTTCATAAAATTTTTTTATTGTTTTAACAACATCTTCTCTTCCAACTAGATTCATACTAACTCTATAACCTACCATACTATTTAAAAATTTTATACATGAATAATCTAAACTATTATTAAATTTATACATTTTACAAATTGTATCATGATGATGTTCATTTATCTTAATACCAAAATGAAATAAGTTATCATGAAACTTCATTGCTTCTTCTTCTCTAGATAATCTAACTTGTTCACTAAGCATAATTGACATATCATTATCAAGAAATCTCAGAGGTGAGTTTTCCATATTCTTTTTTAAAAAAATATAATATATTATTCAAATTTATAATTAAAGATTTTCAATGTAATTATTGTGTATATCTTCTCCATTACCTATAAATTCTATATTATTATCTACCATATTATAAAAACCTATTTGTTCACCTGTTTCAGAATCGATTACTAATTTATCTGTTTTATTAATATAATATTTAATATCTTCAAATATTATTTCTGGCCATTCATCATCTTCGTCGTCTTCTAGATCCAATTGTTCAAATTGTGAAATTTCTTCAACAACTACTTCTTTAATAGGTTCTTTTATAACAGCTTCTTCCTTAACAGGTTCTTCAATAACTTCTTCTTCCTTAATAGATTCTTTAATAACTTCTTCAACAACAACTACTTCTTTAACAGGTTCTTGAACAACTTCTTTAATAACTTCTTCTTCCTTAATAGGTTCTTTAATAACTTCTTCAACAACTACTTCTTCCTTAATAGGTTCTTTAACAACAACTTCTTTTTTAATATTCCTCTTTTTCTTATCTTTCTTCTCTTTCTTCACTTTATTCTCTTTCTTCTCTTTCTTCTCTTTCTTCTCTTTCTTCTCTTTCTTCTCATTTTTTTCTTCTTTTTTTATTGTATCCTTTTTATCTTCTTTATCCATGACTTTTACTGGTAAATCAACAATAATTAGAAAACCTTTTTTATAATCATTTCTGATATCATCAGATTTACCGCCATTATCTTTAAACTCCTTGTAATTATTAGAAGTTTTATATAATTCATATGAATCATATGAATTTTTTCCACGTTGTTTAGGATTTTCTTGAATGAATTTAATTGGACTTTCAGGATTCTCTTTCAAGTATTTGAAAGGATTGAATACTGAATTAATTTCAGTCATGATTGAATTTTTGTCTAAAAAAAATGATAACAAATTTCAAATTTATTTACGAATCTTCGCATAACATGAATTCAGGGATTACTTCTTTTTCAATTGTAATAATATTTTTTTTATTTTTTTTATTTTTATTCTTATTTTCAATATCAATTAAATTTTTTAATTCAGCAACATTATTTTTATAATACATATAATCATTATAAAATTCAAGGATATATTCAATAGTATTATTCCACCATACTTTATCTCTATATACAGTAGATAGTTCATATCTAGTAATTTTCCACCATTTAGTTTCAATAATATTATATCCTAATTTAATATGATCATCAATCCATTTAAGATATAGGTCATCTGATAATAGTAGTTTAGGATATAAATATGATAATTTATCAGGTGGATCGCCTTCTTTTAAATAAGATATAGTGCAACCTTTAGGTAAATTATCACTAGTTTTACCATTAATAGTTGTATCATAATCTTTTATATTGGGATATGAATAATTATGTGGTTTGCTATCATTAAATACGTCGTTTTTATAATCTGTAAAATTATCATATTCTTCTACTTTAACTTGTAAGAAATCACATTCATCTAAATCACATACTTCAAGTTGTCCTTGCATTTGCATCCAATAATGTTTAGGAACAGATTTAGTAAATTTTCTTTTAGGTGGACACTTGATTTCAAGCATTCTAGAACAAAATTCTGGTGGTCCTGTATCATCACAAATACCATCTGGAGAAGCACCGAATATAGGAAATACTGGATGAGGGATTAATCCAAATTCTTTAACATTAGTATTAGTGATTAATTGATAGAATAATGTAGCAATTTCTTCATATTTAACACCCCATTCTGTAATAGGATTACTTTCATATGGTCGTGGATTAATTTTATCATAAATTAATTGATTTCTAGAAGTAAAATGGCAATCACCTAATGCGGCTGCGAATGAACTAGCTGTTAAAATATTACTTCTCATTTCAAACCATTTAGGTGATCTTTGTTCAGGTAATTCAAGTTTCATTAATTTATATAATTTATTTTTACGAATATTAAATATGTTATTATTATTAATATATTCTGAGATAATTTCTTTAATAAAATATTTCTCAGAATTTATTTGATGTTCATTTTTATTTTCACCCACAATATTAAATACATCAATAATTTCTTCTAATATATATTTTTCATATAAATGTAAGTTATCTAAAGCATCGGAATAATTACTATTAATGTAATCGATAATATCTGATTTTTTAATCATTATAATTTGTTTTAATTTTTAAATAATATATTATCAAATTTATATAAATACTTAAAATGTTTTTAAATAAATTTCAAATATTATTAATATTGTTAATAATAATAATAATAATAGTAATTTATATAGTTAATAAAGATGAAGTATATTATATAGAAAATATATTATCAAAAGAAGATTATGAATATATAAAAAAATATGTAAAAAATATTAATAATTTAAAACATGAAAGATTTAGATATATAAAACCGATATATGATAAAAAAATTAATGATATATTTTATTCTAATGAAATGATAAATAAAATAAATAAAATAATAAATAATGAAATAATTAAATCTGATTTTCCAATAGAATATAGAATATATCCAGAAGGTTCAAAAGGGATGCATTGTCATAAAGATACATTATTGTATAATAAACCACAATATGAAGTTGTATTCACGATAGAAAATGAATCTGATAGTTATACAAATTGGTATACATATTTAGGATTTAATAATATAATATATACAAAACCTAATTCTATTATAATAGTTAAAGCACAAGAAAATACACATTGTGTATCACCTATAAATAAAGGATATAGAACAATATTAAAATTAATATATACACAAACGAATGATTATAATAATAATTATTTAAAAGAAATTCAAAGATTTAAATAATAAAATATAAATTTGAAAATAGGTTAATAATTAATTTATAATTTAAAAAGTTGAAAGAGATAATAATAATGGGAAAACTAAAATCTAAACACCGCACTAACACGGGACCGACTATTAAAACATCAAATATTATTGGAGCTGAGAAAACACTCCTTGAACAAATTCCTGATAAAATTAAAGAAGATATTATTATTTCTGATTATAATTCATATATTGATAAAAAGAAAATTAAGGATGAAATTAAAGAAATACTTAAGAAAGTATATGAACAAAGATATATAGAATATAATAAAGAACGTAAAAATAAATTAGAAAATATTAAAATTAATCATCAAGAAAAGGTAGATATTAAAAAGAAAAAACAATCTGGACGAAAAAAAAGAGAAATTAAGTTTAAAGGAATAGATAAGAAAATAGATGAAAGTTGTAAGTATGTATTCACAGGATATTATACAAAACTTGAAAATGATAATTATAAAAAGAAAATTAATTTATTAGAAAAGGTATTACTCAAAAGTAAATATATAACATCAGAACAATATATTAATCATGGTGTAAAAGACCTATTCCTATAAATTAGTAATTACCATCCTGTCAATATATATATTTTTTTTTATAAATTTGAATTTAAATTTGAAATGTTATTTAAATTTAAATAATAAATATAATAAGTAATAAAATATTAAAATGTCTTATAAGAATATGACAAATAATGATATCTTAGAAGATGATGATTCTAATAAATTCACTTGTTCTGAATGTAATAATAGTTCAGATAAATATTTTATTCATATGAATATTGATAATATGGATAAATATATATGTTCATATTTATGTTGTAAAAATATAGATGATAAATATGGAGGAGATCATATGAGATATGTTGTAAATATTAAAGATTTTCAACATTTAAGACCTTTAAAACCTAGTGGTTATAAAGAGAATAAAAATAAATTTAGTTTAGAATATGATTATATTAATGAAGATAGAAATGAATTTATTGAATCATTATATTTAGAGGATGAGAGAATGTCTAAATTAGAGGAAGAATATTCTTATATTAGTTCAAGTAGTGATAGTGATACAGAATAATAAAATCTAATATATATATATATATATTATGTATAAAACTTTTTTTTCATTATTAATATTTTTAATATTGTCTATATTGGTATTATTATTCGCAGCACCATTTATAGATCATTTATTCTACGTAGGGCATAGATTAGAAGATATAGAAGAATATGAAATATTTATTATGATAATAACTCATATAATATTATTGGGGATATTAGTTTATATATTTCATAAATATTTAGTAAAAAATTATATGAAACATTTTAAATTAAGTAGAATTTTTATAAAAATAATGGATTTAATATTAGCATTAACTTTAACAGGATTACAAAGAAATTTAATAATAAAAATAGGATATTTATCAAATAAACATCCAATAAGAAATGAGTTAATTGTATAATAAAAAAATATATTATAAAAAAAATGAAATTAATAAATGGATTTAATGAATTTGAACAATGTATAAATTGTGATAAATATATATTGTTATTTTTTACAGCGAGTTGGTGTGGTCCATGTAAAAAAATATATCCTCAATTAGAAGAATTATATAGTAAATTAAATACAGATTTAGTAGAAATATATAAAATACAAATTGATAATGATGATAATTCAAACATATGTGATATATTTAAAGTGCAGTCAGTACCATCATTTTTTTTATTAAAAAATAAGGAATGTATAAATACATTGAAAGGAGCTGATATAAATGGGATAAAATCTATGTTAAATATTAAAGATTAATTAATAATAAATATATAAGGATGACAACATTTGATGATTTTGATTTAAAAGACAATTTATTAAGAGGGATATATTCACATGGATTTGAAAATCCATCAGATATTCAGGTAAAAGCATTACCTATAATTAATACCAAAAAGGATTTATTAGCACAAGCTCAATCAGGCACTGGTAAAACAGGAGCTTTTTCTATAGGTGCATTAAATTTAGTAGATGAAAGTCTGAAAAAAACGCAAATATTGATTTTAAATCCAACATATGAATTAGTTAACCAAAATTATGATGTAATTAAAGCATTAAGTCAATATATGGATATTAATGTAATGAAAGTGGTTGGTAAGACTAGTATACAAGAATGTAAACAAGAATTATCTAAAGAACCACATATTATTGTAGGGACACCTGGTAGAGTATTAGATATGATTAGTAAAAGGTTTTTATATACTAATGATATTAAATTATTAATTTTTGATGAAGCAGATGAAATGTTATCATTTGGATTTCAAGAAACAATATATGGAATTATTAGATATATTTCTAAAGATACACAGATATGTTTATTCAGTGCTACTAGAACTGATGAAACAGATGAATTAAGTAATAGATTTTTAAATAATCCGGAATCTATTTTAGTAGAGAAAAAGAATGTTACATTAGAAGGTATTAAACAATATAAAGTATTAATTAATGAAGAATGGAAATATGATACATTAATTGATATTTATAATTTATTAAATATTTCACAATGTATTATTTATGTAAATTATAAAAATAAATTAATGGATTTATATGATAAATTGATTGAAAATAAATATCCAGTTGATTATATTCATGGAGAAGTTACTAAAGATGAAAGGGAAAATAAATTATTAAATTTTAAGAATGGTAAAACAAGGATTTTATTATCAACAGATTTATTAGCGAGAGGTATAGATGTTCAACAATTAAATTTAGTAATTAATTTTGATTTACCTAAATCTAAAGAAACATATGTTCATAGAATTGGTAGATCAGGAAGATATGGTAGAAAAGGTGTAGCTATTAATTTAATTAATAATAGAGAAGCAGGATATTTAAGTGAACTTGAAGAACATTACAAGATAACAATTGACGAATTGCCACAAAATGTTGGTGATATTTTAAATATTTAAAGTAATGCGTATTAAATATAATAATATTTTTAGTATATTAATATATGGATAAATTGGATATTAATTTAGATGAAGACTTTAAAAATATAAATACTAATTTATCATCAGTAAGTAATGATGCTATAGGTATAGATTTATTAGTAAATTCTGGACCAAGTAGTAATAATAATTCACCTAAATCTAATCAAGGATATGAATCAGATGGAGCTCAATCAAATAAATCAGAAGAATATTCATTTTTTAAATCAGATGATAATAATAATTCGAATAATGATTCTAATACAGAAGAAAAGAAAATATCTATAGATCCTATTAATGATCCAATTATGAATAATGTAGTTCCAGATGAATATAAACCAATTCATGTATTATCACAAACAGATATTAAGAATGAAAAAATAGATTTATTATATAAATTTAGTAAATTAAATAATCAAGGTGTCAGAACATCAACAAATTATAATATGAATTCTAATCTGGATGATATGAGAAATGAATATATTAAATTAAAAAAACAAAGAGATACAACAAATTCAGTTAAATTTCAAAGAAAAATATTAATGGCAGCAGTATCAGGTGCTGAGTTTCTTAATAGTAAGTTTGATCCATTTGATATTAAATTAGATGGATGGTCAGAATCAGTTAATGAGAGTGTGGAAGATTTTGATGAAGTATTTGAACAATTATATGAAAAATATGGTGGTGGTGGTGAAATAGCACCAGAATTAAAATTAGTAATGATGTTAGGTGGTTCAGCATTTATGTTTCATTTATCAAATACTATGTTTAAATCGTCTATGCCTGATATGGGTGATATCATGAAACAAAACCCAGATTTAATGAAACAATTTGCTAAAGCAGCTGTAGGATCTATGGCACAACCAGGAATGAATGTGAATCAACAACAACAAAACATGCAACAACATCAACAAGGTATGCCTAATCTTATGAGACAACAACCACAACAAAGACAGCAACCACAAAGACCTGATATGGATGGTCCTGTAGGTGATATAGATGAAGTTATTAAGAACTTAAATTTACAACCCAATTCTATGCCTGATTTAGATAATTTATCTATTATGAGTGGTGATAGTGATAGAGGATCTACTAAAGGTATTACATTAAATTTATAATCTAGATTTAACATCATTTAATAAATCTATAGCATTATTTACTTTATCTTGATTAGAATTATTATTATTTTTTTCATCTTCTTCTTTTTTAAATTCATTTATAAATTGTATAAAAATTATATAAATTACAATTAAAATTAATGATAAATTAATATCTTTTGTAGCTATAAAAAATAAACAAAATATAAATAAATATTTTAAATAAAATTTATTATGTAAATGAGGTTGTATATCTTGAAATAACATTCTACCACCAAACATATTTAATAAAAATGCTCCACTCATAAATAAATAGTTATTCGTTAAATAATCAAATAAATACATATATTTTATAAAATAAAAAAAATATATATATATATATTAAATGGTTGCCTTACTTTCACAGTGCTTTGATAATAATTCCAACGGTTCTTCAAATGATAAGAATACTAATGTAGTTGCCAATAATGATATTAGTAATTTAACTATTCAAGATGTTTCACCAGTTAATAATAATAAAAATAATAATAATTTAAATGTTCCGACAGTTTCAGGTCCTGATACTGGTCCTAATATTATAGAACAACAATTTAAAGAATTAAAAGAATATACTAAACATTTAGAAAAAGAAGTTGAGGAATATAAAAAATATATAGAAGAAAGATTTAATAATATTAAAAATCAACAATTTCATGTAGTGGAAGGTTTCGATAATAATAATAATAATTCTAAAGATATGAATGATATTATTATATATTTAATGACTTGTATATTTGTATTATTATTAGTAGATTATATATTTAAAATGGGTAAAGATTCTTATTAACTAAATTTACTATTAATATTTGATAAAATATTATCATTATATAATAAATTACCTGTTGGATTATAATCATCTATTTTTTTAAATGTATTATCATTATTATTTAATACTTTTTTAACAGACCGTTTATTATTTTTCTTTCTTTCCCATGAAATAAATAATAAATTAGGATGCATATATAATACATCAAATTTATCTCTTTTTAATGAATCTATTAAATATTTTCTTAAATCATCTACTTTATATAAAGGTTTTCCTATAAGAAATTCAGGTATTTGATGAGTGCAAAAGAATGTTTTATTTTTAGATTGATATTTAATTTTATTATGTATTTGGACTAGTATATCATCAAACATTTTTAATCTATTTAAAACTTTTTGATCCATTTCTTCAAATAAAGAATTTATGTTTAAAGAACTCATAATATATAAATAATAAAATAATATGGATATTGATACACTGATTTTATCAGGTGGATCTACTAAAGGTATATCATTTATAGGTTCTATGAAATATTTAATAGTAAATAATTATATAAATAAAGATTTTAATAATATTAAAAAAATAATATGTGTATCAGCTAGTTTTATATTTGTATTAATATTAATATTATTAAATTATGATATAAATTTAATAGAAGATGAAACATTAAAATTTAATTTTGAAGATTTATTAGATGTAAATGATATATCATTAAAAAATTTAGTTGATAATTATGGTTTTATAAATTATAATAAATTTCATATTCATATAAAAAAAATATTAAAAGATAAATATAATGTTGATAAAATGTCATTACTTAAATTATTTAAATTAAGTAATATACATATTATAGTTAAAGTAATTAATGTATCAAAACAAAATGTAGAATATATAGATCATATAAATAATCCTAAAATGAATATATTAAAATTATTACAAATGACAACAGCAATACCTATATTAATAAAACCTATTAAATATAAAGGGGATTTATATTGTGATGGAGGATTAAGTGGTAATTGTCCGAATGAAATAAATGATTCAGAGAACTATATATGTATAGATATTAAATCTAATAAAATTAATAAAAAAATAGAAAATATATTTGATTATTTACAATCAGGATGGAAAATGTATGATCCTAATATATTAACAAGAAAATATGATATAAAAAATATAAAATTAGATTTATCTAAATTAAATTTAAATCCTAGTAGTTTTAATATAAGTAATGATGTGAAAAAAGATTTATTAAAAGAAGGATATAATCAAACACTAGAACATTTTAATTATTATCTTCATCATCCACTTGACGAAAGTTAAACTTGGGACATCTTGTAGTTCCGTTAGGTGCTTTATCGCTTTTGAGCCTACCGAATACTGGAGGACCGTATTCGGTTTTCTCTTGTGCTTTAGATAATGCACTAAATACATCTTTTTTAACAATCTTTTTATAATCATAACCTACATCATCGCACCATGTTTTAAGATTATCCATTAAATCATCTAATGAAGTGACATTATCAGATTCAGATAGATCTTCCGAAATCCATTTTTGAACAGTATCACTTTCTGTAATATATACAGAAGTTGCTGCTGTTACAGATTCAGGTGATTTAGTTCCTTCTTTATCATATAGGGTATAATAATCTAATAGTTTAATCATGAATAGAATATTCCATTGTTTTAGTTTTTCTCCTAATTGTAAGTCTGCCATATATTGATGTGGATTATGTGTAGAAGGCCTAGGATTATTAGTAAATTTAGAGATAAAATCTACTACCTCAATACGTCTAGCAACACCACCATCATTACCAGCAAGTTTAGGTAAATCATTACACATTAACATTAATTTAAATTGTGGTTTAAATTCAGTAGTATTTTTAAATAATCCTCTGCTAGTCATAGTATCACCACCAGTAATTTGTTTAAGTTTACCAACATATATTTGATCATCTTTTTCAGGTTCAGACATAGATACAAATCTAGCATATCTAATAGCTTCTAATTCAGGTGAAGCACCAGCTGAACTACCTCTTTTAGTAGTTAAATAAGCTACATCCATAGTTTTACTATAATCACCTAATGTATAATTAATTAAATCTGTAATCTTAGATTTACCATTACTACCAGAACCAGTCCAAAAGTAAAATTTTTCTTCTCTAATTTCACCACTTAAACAACTAGATAAGAATCTTAAAGTATAATCCCTAACATCATCTTTAGGAAGAACTTTTAATATAAAATCTTCTAAATCATCATTCAATTCTTTATATCCATTAATATGAACAATATTTTCCGTAATTTCATTAATATTAATAGGTAAATCTTCTTTACATACTGGTAGAGAATAACCAACAGATAAACTTACATAATCATCTGGACGACCTTGTCTAAATATTCTTTCAATAATGAGATTACCTTCATAATTTAAATATTCTGATTTTAGATCAACTACACCATTATCAAATCCTATTAGATTTTTTTTTCCATTTAGTTTATCCATAAATTCTCCATCATAAAATCTTTCTTTACATTCTTTCATAATTTTATCTTTATAACCTGAATCTTTTAATTTTAAGATATTTTTAAGACAATTACTATGTTTTCTATCATTAATTTCATAAGTTTCAGATTCTGGATCATCACCTCTTTTATCTTTATAAAACTTACTATAATGTTCAAATATACTAATAATATCATAAGATAATCGTTTTCTTAATTCATGACCATGTTCAGTTTCTTTCCATCGTCCAGTTTGTTCATTAAAATAGAACCATGTGCTATCTTTTAGTCCACTACATACAAATAGGTTTTTATAATAATTATATACAACATTTGCTACATCGGTATGTGCTCCACAGTTTTTTTCACCTTTTATAGTTTTTTCAATAATTTCTTTTAATGATTCTTTATGAATCTTAATAAATTCATCATAATTATCTTGTTTAGCCCAAAATATTAATGTTCCCATAGTATATTGTTTATTACTAGTATTATTCATATATTCCCATTGTTTTTTACATTCATCTTCATTACAAAATCCTTTCCATTTCTTACTAAATACTATCCATGCTTGTAATAAATGTTTTGATGAAATGCTATGTAGACAATAACCTACATCAATCCAAGTTTTACAATCAGTAGCTCTTTCTTTAGAGAGAATACCTGATAATTTCTTGGCATAATCTAATTCATCTTTCTTGATTTTAACATAATTTTCCATATCTTCAATATTATCAAGGTCTATACTATTATTATTATTCAAATTTACATTATTAATTATTGGTTTCTTTTTAAGTATTTCTGGTCCAATATATTCAATATTAATATTTTTATGTAATTGAACACTATTTTTATTCATAATTTCTCTAGGGTTTTCTATAAAAGTATCTATAGGTAATTTACTTACACTATTATCATTTATTTTAAATATATTAGTTAATTCATATACAATTTCATTAGGTTTACCAGTTCCATATACATACCAATTACCTGGATTATATATATGTGTATCAAAAATTTCATTAATAGGATTAGAAGATATACCTATACAAGTATCTTGAAATAATTTATTAACGTTTTCAGTATCTTTTATAATACTTTCAATTAATTTAATATAGGTTTTTTTATCAGAAATAATGTTAGGGAAAAGAATATGTATTCCATCCTTTTTCTTATATGTTGGTTTATCACACGGTAATATATGTTCTTTTTCCATTATCCATATATGTGATTGATTTTCATCATTAATTCTATATAATTCTTTAATTTTTTTAAATATATATATAGATAATTGTTCTAATGTTGTAGGTGTATATTGTCTATGATCAATATCATTTTCATATTTAAAATCTAAATCAATAATTAATGGACAAATATCACCAACTCTTTCTAGAATTGAAAGTTTACCACCTTTATCTTTAATATCTGATATAAGATCATATAATTTAGGAATATCAGATATATTAACATTATAAGAACCTCTTAAACGCTGGTCACCGTGATGTATTGCATGTGTCATAGGTCCATTATCGATTCTTCTTTTGTCTTTCAGAAAATCCACTAATTCTACAAACATTTTTAATATAAATATCCAAATATAATTATTTATCAAATTTATTTTTATATATATTTATTTTAAATAATTATTGATATAAGTTTATCATTATTTATAGTTTCAAATTTATTTATTATTTAAATATAATAAGATAATTATATTATATTAAAAATATGAGTAAATCGATAAAAAGAATTATTAATAAAGATTTAAAATCAATTGAACATAATAAATTAAATGAACTAGGAATATATATAGAATTTAATGAAGAAAATATGTTAGAAGCTAAAGCAATGATAATAGGTCCTAAAGGAAGTCTATATGAAGGAGGATATTTCTTTTATTATATTAATTTTCCAAAGAATTATCCTTATTCACCACCAGATGTAGCATATGTATCTAGAAATAATGTCAGAATACATCCTAATATGTATGTGAAAGGACATAAATCTGGATATGGTAAAGTATGTTTATCTATATTAGGAACATGGAGTGGTCCTAAATGGACAACTATTATGGATATATCTACTGTATTATTATCATTACAATCATTATTAGATAGTGATCCATTATTAAATGAACCAGGATTTAATAAAAAAAATAAACATCAAGCAGAAATTATTAAAAATTATAATGATGTTATATTTTTTGAAAATATCAATACATTATTAATTAAAAATTATTTAGATACTCATCCAGATTTTATGATTTTTAAAGATATGATTTATAAATATTTTAATGATAATTATCAAGATATTTATAATAATATTTTAAAATATAAAGATATTAAAAAAAAAAGAATAATTATACCTATATATAGTATTAAATATGAAATAGATTTTCATGAATTAATGGCAGTATATTGTTTATTATTAAATAAACTAAATTTGAAAATACTTAATAATTAATTTATAATAATATTTATATATAATGGAAAATAAGTTTTGTGATAATTGTAATAATTCTATGTATATATATCTGAATAGAGATACTAATAAATTATATCTATTTTGTAAATCATGTGAACATACTGAAGAATATAAAGAAGATATAATTTATGATAATGATTTTAATATTGATTTAAGTGAAAGTATTAATAATAATAAATTTATTAATTATGATTTAACTTTACCACATATTCATAGTCAAAATATTAAATGTCCTAACAATGAATGTGTATCAATTATAGAAAATAAAGAATCAGATATTATATATATTAAATATGATAAAGGTAATATGAAGTATATATATAGTTGTAATTATTGTGGTCAAAAATGGACAAATAAATAATTTTATAAATTAAATAATAAATTATAAATTTGATATTTAAATATTTTTTTATAAATTATAAATATAAATAATAATGTCAGATGAAGAAGATATTATAGATGGTCCAGATATTATGGAAGAACCTGAACCTGAATTAGATAATAGTTCAGATTCAGATGACGAACCTATTGATATAAGTAAAGAAATTATAGATGATATTGAAGATATCAATGTATTTAAGAAAAATTATAGTGATTTATTAAAAAAAAATAAAACAAATAATGTTTTGAGTAAATATGAAAAAACAAAAATATTAGCAAAAAGATGTGAACAATTAGAGTCAGGTTGTTTACCGTTAATTAAAGATTATGAAAAATATGATAATATTTATGATATTGCTTTGGAAGAATTAAATGAGAAAAAAATACCATTTATTTTAAAAAGATTTATTAATGGAAAATATGAATATTGGAAATTAGAAGATTTAATTTATTAATTAAATCTAAAAAAATATATTTATTATATTATAAATGAACTTTAATAATTTAGTGAAGAGTGTTAACAAAAATTATCTATTACTTTTTTTAATAGTTTTGGTTGGATTTGTATTGGTAGATTGTAATACTAAAATGTTTAGTAAATTAATGGAAGGGAATTCGTGTGGTGGTCCGAATAATCATAATCATAATAATAACAATAATGGTTCATCCAAAAGTAATTGTGGTAGAGGATGTGATGGAGCCAATCCAGCAGGATGTGCTAAAGGAACATGTAATTCTGGTTCTGTTAATGCATTAAATAGTAATAGTAATAGTAATAGTAAAAAACCAGTTGTTCAAGGATTTATTGAAGATCAGAAAATGTATGTTAGTGCTCAAGGTCCATTAGGTAGAGAAGTTCCAAAAACTCTTCAAGGTGATTATTCCACTCTTAAGAGTTTCGGATTAACTAATCTTAAAGATGTTGTTAATTATATCCCTGGTGATGGTCCGGGTCAATTCGTAAAAGGCAATACTAATAATAATAATGCCGCTGGTAGAAGAAATACTAATGTTAATAAAAATACTAATGTTAATAAAAATAATAATAGTAATAGTAAATGTAAACCTATTGTATATGGTGCTGATTGGTGTGGATGGACTAAAAAACAGAAGAAATATATGGAAGATAAAAAGATAGATTATACATATGTTGATTGTGCTAAAGATAAAGGAGCTTGTCCTAAAGAAGTTAAAGGATTCCCAGCTATTAAACATTGCGACGGAACTCTAAAACCTGGTTATCAAGAACTTTAATATAATTTATTAACACTTACTTTATTTTTATATCCACCACCACCTTGATATTCATTATCTTCATTAGATTGTCTTAAATTTTTTTCAGAATATTCCCAGAAACTTGGTGCTCCAATTTTAAAGTCATCATGAGGTTCTGCTTTATACCAAAATACTTGATCAGTTAATTTATTTGATTTAGCATTATTATTTATTACCAAACATTCATAATTCTCTGTGCATTGATCCATTATTTGACAAAACATCTCAAATGATGGAAACATACCCGCATAATGATCATATAACCTTTTTCTATTACTAACATAGTTTTCTCTCAGAATAAATACATAATCAATATTTGTTCTCAAATTTGGTGGAATACCTAAAGCAAACTGCATCGTTAATAAAAATAATATTTTATAGTGACGCCCATTCATAAATACTGATCTCATAAATTTATCTTTAGCCCAAGTATTATCATATAAACAATCATCTAATATTAAAAATACTCTTGGATCTATACCTGTATCTCCTTCATTTATTCTTGTAATTAATGTCTGTTGTCTCTTAATCATATTTTGAACAATTTGTGTATCAAACTCACCATGAATAAATAATTTAGGTATGATTTTACTATAGAATTGATTAGCCCCTTCAGTTCCTGAAATTACTTGACCTACTGGTATGTTTTTATGATGATATAATATATCTTTACATAAAAATGATTTACCTGTATCTCTTTTACCTATAAGAACAACTACTTTATCATCCTTTATTTCACTCATATCAAATTTTCTTAATTGTATTTCCATATATAATATTAACATAATTTTTTTAAACTATAAAAACATATATATCATTTAAAAATAAAAAGATATTTATATTAAAAGAATGTTTGAAAATTTAACTCAAGAACAATTTGAACAAATTATAGATATTATTATTGTATATAAACAAGCAAATCCTAAAAAAAATGTATATTTAAATGAAAAATGTGCTAAAGAAGCATTAAATTTTATGAATACTACTGGTAAACAATTTGCTTCTCAATTAGGTTTAAATAATTCTGAAGATAATGACGATTAGTTTAAATAATAAAATAATTATTTATATTTTTTATAACTATGTATGATTTATATATCAATAAATATATTTGGGATAAAAAATTAGTAAATAAATTTTATAAATCTTGCAAAGAATTATTTAATTTAGAATGTATTCAATTTTATAATCCAATCTATTCATTATATTTTCATTTATTTAATACTAAAAAATCACATAAATATATAGACATTAAAAGAAGATTTTATATTCATAAATTATTAGATATTATTAAATATAAATATTATCATTCTAATTGTTTATTAAATGCTACTGTATATGATTCTAAAGATAATAAATTAATTAATAAAGAAATATTCTGTAAAATAATCCCTATATTAGAACCTTTATATTTTATTAAAAATAACTATAATAATTTAATCTATAGAAATCCATTATTACCATCTAATTATAACGCCAATACTTTTGAGAAAATTAACAATATGAATAATACAGCATATATTGATACCTTTTTCTCATATATATGCTCTGAAATTACTGAAAACAATATATTACCTAATTTTCCATTATTTTATGGATCTATCAATAGTATTATGAAAAGATATAATTATGATATATCTGAAGATTATCATGATTTTAAAGAAGAATCATGGTTTCATAAGAATTTAGGCGAACAATTTAAAATGGATATTTATATGGACGATTCTGACGATTCTGATGATGATAGCGATTATATATCAGTAATTAAAAATATTCCTTGTCAAATGTTCTTTATAGAAAAATTAGATGGATTATTATCTGAAATATTAAATGATAATTTTAATGATAAATTAATATTATCTTGTTTATTTCAAGTATCTTTTGCTTTATCATATCTACAAAAATATCTTAAATTTACACATAATGATTTACATATTGATAATATAATGTATCAAAAAACTGATAAAACTTATTTATATTATAAATTTAATAATATTTATTATAAAGTCCCTACTTATGGTTATATATTTAAAATAATTGATTTTGGTAGAGCTATATTCACATTTAAAAATAAATTATTTTTTAGTGATTGTTTCTCTAAATATGGTGAAGCTGATGGTCAATATAAATACCCTATAGATACTTTTATATATAATAATAAAAATGAAATATGTGATATTAAACCTAATTATAATTTTGATATGTGTAGATTAGCTATCACTATACTTAATGAATTAGATTATAATGAAAATAAAGATTATAATAATTTTCAATATTTGATAGATTTTATTTATTCTATGACATTAGGTGATAATATTGAATTATATAATTTAGAAGATGATTTTGATATGTATGTATCTATAGCTAAATATGCTAATAATTGTTTACCTCTAAATATTATTCAAAATAATATATTTAAAGAATTTAGAATTAAAAAGAAAAATTTTCCTAAAAATAGTAAATATTATTATCATTTTTAAAATATTATCATTATATTAAATACGCTTAATATTCATTTTATCATCCATATATATATCTCCTTTAATTAAATTATTATTAGGATCATTACCTTTATTAGCATCATCATTTATAATATATTTTCCATCTATTAATTTTCCTTCTATATTTATAGATCTATTATATAAAGTGCATAATATTTTTTTAGTGTTGTTCGGAACATTAAAATAATTTCTCTCAAATTTAATTTTTTTAAATGGTTCCATATCGTTTTTAGTTTTTTCATCAATCATAGTATTAGGTAATCCCCTACTAGTTAAATCATAAAATATTTCACCATTCTGTTCTAAACTATTTAAATGAAATATATCTATATATACTCCATTATTTATATTTTTACATATAGAAAAATCATTATTATTATTTATAATGTTTAAATTAAAATTTTTAAATTTACAATAATTTCTATATAAAGGACTATTACATGGTAAATATCCTTTCATTATTTTAATATTAGATGGTAATAATTCCGCAAATTCTTTTGAATGTATTACATCTACATATTCTTTAAATATTGTAGTATCAATATCATCATCCCATGGTATAAAACCTTTATGTCTATAAGCTCCTAATAATGTTCCATGCGATATATACATTTTTACATTTGATTTTTCACATGCTTCATGAAAATATTTTAATATATTAAGAGTCTGTTTACGTTGCTCATCTTTTGATATTTTACTTTTAAATTTAGTTTCTTTAAATTTTTCATTATTATATTCATATCCTTTAATCCATTTATAATTTAATTCTATTTTATCACTGAATAAATCTAAATTATCACAATTCAAATGTTTATCTTCTAATGTTATAAATACACCTTTATTCTTATAATATATCATTAATATTATTAATATTATTAATATTATTAATATAAATACTATATAAATCATATTTTTTTGAAAAATAAACATATATATATATATATTAAATATAAATGATTTATTGAACTATATTTTAAAATGGTGGTTTATCATGAAATGGTATAGAACATTTACTATCAACAGGTGAAATATTACATGAAAATAATAATTTAATAATATTTAAAATTACCATATTTATTACAAATAATGCAATCATATTCCTTGATTTAGATACTTCAACTTCTTTATCTATTTTAGTATAAATATAATAAATAAATACTAATGATAAACTTAATATTACATCCATTACAATACTATTATTCATTATTTTTATAACATAATAATATAAAAAAAAAACTTATATTATTCTAAATCATCAAATAATGTATATTTACTTTCATCTACTGTTTCCATAGATAAGCCTTTTTTATCTGACATTTTCTTTAAATCTTCATAAAACATATCTACTGTTTCTGTATCATCATCTTTTTTATCTACTGATACTATCTCTTTTAAATCTTTTTTATCACCATCTATTACATCTTCAATATATGATAATTCTTTTTTATCATATTTATTTGGTTCATCAATAATCACTTCTACCTTTTCATTAATAGTTTCTTTTAGATCGTTTTCTTTTTTCTCTTTTTCAACATCTTCCGTTATATCTACTATTCTATCATATCCTCTAGAATCTTGTTCTTTTTTTAATGTTTCTTCTACTGATAATGAGGATTCAATCGATTTAGATATTTCTTCATTAGATTCTATTTCTTCTTTATCTATTAATTTATTATCTACTGGTTTACTATCAACTTTAGATACTAATACTGGATTATTTTCTGATACTATATCAGAATTATTACTTTCATTTATTTTAATTAATTTTTCATATATTTCATTATTTTCTTTTGCTGAACTATCTATAATATCAGGATTATCATATTTAATTTCTTCAACATTATTTATCATACCTTCTATATTAGATGTTTCTTCATTAACATTAATATCTGGTATATCATTTATCTGAATATTTTCACAATTCTTATTAATAGTATCTTCATCAGGTGATTCATATCCATCATTATTTACAAATACATCCCCTTGAATATTATTTTTTTCATCTCCTTTATCTATAACCACATATTCTTCTTTATTATCTTTATCATTATCTTCTTCATTATCTTTTTCATTATCTTCTTCTTTATTATCTATTTCATCAGAACATTCTTCATCATTATCATCTACTTTATCTTTTTCTTCATGTTCAATATTTTTATTACCTTCTTTTAATTCTTTATTCATTAATAATTCTTTTAATTCATTTAATAAATTACTATCAGATGATGGTGAATTATCAGATGATGGTGAATTATCAGATGATTTATTATCATATATATCTAAATGTTCTTTTAATATTTCTTTAACAGGTAATGATATTCTAATTGTATTTTCTATACAATCACATATTATTTTTTCTATAGTTTGAATATTTTTTTGATATTCAAATCCAGAAATAGATTCTGAAAATAATAATGGATTTTTCCATAATTCTCTTGCTATATTAATATAACATTTATGAATAAAATTAATTAATTTAGGTATAGTTAAATTAATTTTATTATTATTATTACTACCTATAGACATTAATATTTTAGTATGACTAATATAAACAGCAGTAACTAATTCATCTAACCAATCACATTTAGAACAATCCATTATTCTATCGGTTTCATTCACTATTAATTCATTATTCCATTCAGGTATTTTCTCTAATAATGTTCTAAATATAAATAATAATGATGTTGATGAATTTTCTCTATATAATTCTTTAGCATCATCATATATTGATTTAATACCATCATACATATGTGGTTTTAATGTATTTATTAATTGTTTTGTATACTCTATTTTTGCTTGAACAAAGATTGACGAATTACTATCCATAATATTTCATTACTATATTTTAATTTTATTGTTCTAACAAATAAAATATAATGTATATTATATGGAAGGAGGTGCATTAATTAAAAAATATAATTCTTCAGATACTTTAAATTTAAATGAACAAAATGATGAAATGGGTGCTAAATTATTAGCATCAGGATCTAGTAGTTGTATATTTAAACCATTTATTCCATGTAAAAATACATCTGATAAACAAACTAATGATAAAATTTCTAAAATTGTTTATGGTAAAAAATCTGATAAATATCTTGGTCAAGAAAAAACTATGAATAATATTATTAGAAAAATTAAAGGCTATAAATCATGGTGCTTGATATATGATACATTTTGTAAAGCACCTACTTATTCTAACATATTTAAAAATTATGATAAAAATATAATTGATTGTTTAGATGAAATATATACAGAAAAATTCAATAAAACTAATAATATGCTAATAGGTGATTATGGTGGTATCACTTTCGAAGATTATTTTGAAAATAATATTTTAAATAAAAAATCAGTTAAAACTATTAATAAAGAAATATATATTTTATTCAAAAAAATGGCACCATTATTCTTAGGATTAGATGAATTATATAAAAATAAATTATTACATTTAGATATTAAAGTAAATAATATTGTATTACATAATAATGTATTTAAATATATTGATTTTGGTTTATCATGTAAATTAAGTAATAATAAACATCTTAAAACTAGATCTGATTCAGAATTTAATGGTAAGAGATATTATTTATGGTATCCTATAGAATATATTTATTCAAATGCTAATAATTCTGATTTAGATTATGAATTATCTAAATTAAATTCTGGTAAAACTAGAAAACATTTTGAAAAAGGTTTAAAAATTCATAAATTATTAAATAATGATTTTGAATCTAATATTAGAAATAATATTAATGATAGAAAAATGAATAAAAATGAATTATATTCTAAAATAGATGTATATAGTTTAGGATTATTAATACCATATTTATTTGTAGATTATGGAATAACTAAATATATTAATAAAAGTAATTTTTTAAAAGAATTATTTAGTTTTTTCAGTGAAATGTGTAATCCTGAATATGATAAAAGAATTACACCTATTATGTGTTTAAAAATATATTATACATTATTAAAAAAATATTCTGATTTAAATAATAATAATTCTAATAAAAAATTATCTAAAAAAATATCTATAAAGAAATCTAAGAAAAAGAAATCTAAGAAAAAGAAATTATCTAAAAATTATCGTAGATAAAATAAACCTATAAATATTATTATAACACCTAAAAATTGTTTAAAAGATATTTTCTGTTTTAAGAATAATACTGAAAATATAAGTAATATTAATATATTTAAATTAATAATAGATACTGATTTAGATGGATTATCTGAATTTTTAAATGAATTAAATATACATGGTTCAACTATTATAAATACTATAAATAATCTTAAAAATATTAAAAATAAATCATTATAATCATCTATTATTTTTATTTTTCTTTTTGTAAAAACTACATATAACATAGTTATTATAAATACAAATATGTTAGCATGTATTACATAATCAATATAATTATATTTTCTAGCAATTTTACTAGCAAATACATCCCTAACAGCTATAAATACTGCAGCGACTAAAGCATATTTCATCCATAATTCCATATATATATTAGTTTATATTTTAAGATAAGTTTAATTCATATATTATTATTATGAAGTTTAATGGTATCGATTTTGATAAAATGACAAATACAGAATTAATTGAATTATGTTTAAAATATAAATTAATAGATAGATCTAAACAATATAATAGACAAGATTTATTAAATTTAATTAAATCATTTATTATAGATAGATTAAATCGTAAGAAACAAAATAGTAATAATGTTAAATCTTTTTCTATTGATAGTGATAAAGAATATAAACGAAGAAATTCAGTATCAGGCAATTTACAAAATATTAATAATAGAAATGGTCCACCTAAAGTTAATGTTCATAAAAGAAGACTATCACAACCCACAACTTTATCTGAAAAATCAAACGCTATAAAAACCCATGAAATGAATAATATACAACAACAATCTATTAATAAGGTTAAAAATGAAATTAAATCATTAGATCCTAGATATGATTCTATAGGTATGTATCCACCTGTTAAAAGATTAGTTTGTATAGGTGATTTACATGGTGATTTAGCAGTATCATTAAAAGTATTAAAATTAGCAGAAGTAATCCCACAAAATAGTAATATAAATAATTTAAATAGTGTTCATTGGTGTGGAAAAGATACATGGATAGTTCAATTAGGTGATCAAATAGATAGGTGTCGTCCTGATGATTGGGAAAAGAATTGTATTAAAGATTTTAATGAAGTAATTGAAGATGAAGGAAGTAATATGGCAATTATTAAATTATTTTTAAGATTAGATGATGAAGCTAAGAAATGTGGTGGAAGAGTATTAGGAACTTTAGGTAATCATGAATTAATGAATGTTGATAAAGATTTTAGATATGTATCCCCTAAAGAATTTTTAGAATTTGTTCCTGTTAATGAAAGAAATAATAAATATACTGATGATGGATATCCTATGGGATATTATCATAGAAAAAAAGCATTTGAAAGAGGTAGTAATATATCTAAATTATATGCGGTTAAAAAGAAAAGTATTGTAATTATTGGTTCATATTTATTTGTTCATGGAGGATTAAGTATTCAATTAATGGAAAAATATACTATTGCTGAAATTAATGATATAGTTACTAAATGGTTATTAAAAACTGATAATGATGTAGAATCACAAATATTTGATGAAATATTTAGAGATGATGATGATATGTCCCCATTTTGGTGTAGAATATTCGCAGAAGATGAAGATAATCCTGATAATAGTTTACAAAATTTTAATAAATTATTAGAAACAATTAATAAAAAGAATAAATTATTAACACCTATTAAAGGTATAGTAATTTCACATACTCCTCAATTTATGGAAGATAAATATTTAAATTCATTATATAATGATAGATTATGGAGAATTGATGTTGGTATGAGTAGAGCATTTGGAAAACAAGATGATTGTAATTATAATAAATTTAGAAAACCACAGATTCTAATAATTCATAATAATGGTCAATTTGAAAAAAGAATTATATCATTAAATTCTGATAGATATCCTTCTTCAAATCAAGGTCAATATGTTGATTTATCTAATTCTAAATTACCTTTTTAATTAATTAATATTTATTTTCTAATATATATTATAAATGCAAAATCCTGAAAATCCACCTGGTCCTGGTCCAAATCCTGTTCCCCGTCCTAGTCGAGAAGAACTCCGAAGAAGACGAAGAAGAGCATTAAGAATGTATGCTAGACGTCCTCAAGCTAATCTACCACTTGATCCAGCAGATCCAGATCCACCTGACCCTTATGCTGGTCCAGCTAGAGGTTCTAAAAAGAGAAAATCTAAAACGAAAAAGGTGAAGAAAAGACCCAAGAATAAAGGTGGTAAAAGTCCTCCACCTGGATGGGTGGCACCTGTAGCAGCAGTGGTGGCAGAACCTAGAGTAGTAGAAGCACCAGTAGAAGCACCTGTTGAGGCCCCTAGACCATTACCTGCACCTAGAGCGGAGACACCTGAAGAGGCAAAGGAAAGAAGAAAGGCTTTCCGCGCGGAGATGCGCCGCCGTCGTGAAGCATTTGAGGCGCAAAACGCGGTGAATTTAGATTTAGAGAATCCTCCACGCCGAGAAGCCCTGGCAGCCAAAAGAGAGGCGGCACGCCACGCAGGTAGTAAAAAGAAATCTAAGAAAAGAAAACAATTTAGAAAAGGTGGAACTCTTGGAACACCACCTTCTCAAAAAGGTGATCAAAGAGGTAGAGAAGCCCGAAGAATACAGCAAGAAGAACTTAGAAGAAGACGACGAGAAACAGTAAGAAGATTCACTCGAACAAATACTACTCCTGGAACTGGTTCTAAGAAGAAATCTAAAAAATCTAAGAAAAAATCTAAGAATAAATATTAATTATATATAATCAATTAATTAATATTTATTTTCTAATATATATTATAAAAATAATGCCCCGAAAATCAAAGAGTTCTAAAAAATACACAACTATTGCTAAAGTTAAGAAATTAAAATCTAAATCTAGTAAAAGATCCGTAAAAAGATCCAATAAAAGCTCTACTAAAAAATCTAAATCTAAATCTAAAAAACCAGGAGCCTGGAATGCTCATATGATGAGTGTATACAGAGAAATGAAAAAGAAAAATCCTGATACTAAATTAGGCGACGCTATGAAAGCTGCGAAAAAAACCTACAAGAAAAAGTAAATTTGAAATTATTATTTAAAAATCTTTAAATAACTTTTAAAGAATTTAAATAAATAACTTTAAATAATCTAATCTTATAAATTCACATTTTAAACAATACATATATAATAATATGTCTTCTAAGTTGTCATCATCTAATCCTACATTGCAACCATTGCCTTTGTACTTGAAGAGTCATACGGATGTTTCACATCTTTATTGTCGGGCTGTGTGCGGTGTTAGTATCCTGTATTGCGTTTTACGACCGAAAAAAGAAAATCATAGTTAAATCTGGTTCTAATCGCGTTAATGGTAATTCATCTTCTAAAATAACTTGTCATGCTGAAGAACAAGCTATTAAATATTGTAATAAATATGATAAAAAGAATAAATATGATATATATATTTGGAGATATAGTAAGACTGGTAATATTAAATCAACATCTTGTTGTAAATCCTGTACTAAATTAGCAAATAAGTTTAATTTCACAAATAGAATATATACTTTTGATAATGATAATATAACTAATGCGATTATAGATAATCCTAAAGTATCTTTGGGTAATATGATTCGTAATCTTTAACGTTTTCTAGATCTTTTCTTAGATTTCTTACCATTTTTTCTTTTTAGAGATTTCTTTTTGACTTTAGATTTTTTCTTTTTGGAACCGCTTACATTTAAATAATCTTCATCATTCAAGAAAGCATCTGCTACTTTATCCACACCTTTCTGTTTAGGAGTTTTTAATAATTTTAAATCGACTAATTGTATTTTAAGATCATTGTGACAATTATTAACATGTCGTTTCATATCTGGGTGATTATTTAAAATACTATTATTATCTCTTAAAAATCTTGCTAAATCATATACTGGACCTTGTGGCATATTATATAATATATATTAGAAAAATAATATTATATAAATTATATGTTATTAGAAACAAATACTTTAGTTTCAAAAACTATATATTTATCATTAATTATTCAAATAATTACAACTATTATAAGTTTTGAAGGATTATTAAAAAAATTAAAAGAAAAAGATTATGTTCTTAAAGAAATACTAGTATTAGAAGGTGTTGTTCAATTAATTGAATCATTCTTTTATATATGGGTCATATTTGCTATACATGATTTAAATAAAGTTACTCCTAGAAGATATATTGATTGGACATTTTCAACACCTATTATGTTAATATCTACAATAGTTTTTATGAAATATCAAGAATATAAAGAAAATAATATTGATAAAACTTTTAAAATGATAGATTTCTTTAAAGAAAATAAATTAAATATATTTAAAATTTTTATTTTTAATGGTTTAATGTTATTATGTGGATTCTTAGGTGAAGCAGGTATTATTGATAAAAAAATAGGTATTCCATTAGGATTTGTATTCTTTTATTTATCATTTAATTTAATATATCAAGAATATGGTAAGAAATCTAAATTAGGTAAGAAATTATTTACATTCTTAGTTATAGTTTGGGGATTATATGGTGTAGCTGCTATGACAGATTTAAAAACTAAAAATATATCTTACAATATTTTAGATATAATTGCTAAGAATTTCTATGGATTATTCATTTATTATATGATTCTACAAATATCTAAGGATAAATAATTTTACATTCTTCTACATTTTCATTATTTAATATTCTTTTAACATTTATTTCATCTTTAATAATATATACAGGAGCTACAGGTGATTGTATAAAAAATATTAAATCTAATAAATATTGAATAAAATTATTTTTAACAATTATAATACTTTTTTCTAAATATTGAATAGGTTCTTTTTTTAATCTGTAGATGAATGCAGACATTTTAAAACTATATTTAATATTTAATACTTCTAAATTTGTAGTATCAAATATAAATGTAAAGGGGTTTTTTTGTTCATATAGTCTTAACCATTCATTTATAAATTGATTAAATTCATTTGTTGAATTTAGTTTTCCAAAAATTACATGAACTAATGGAAAATCTTTATAATTAAATTGAACAAACATTTATATATATTTTTTATTATAAATTATTAAATATTAATAAAAAAAAATATATAAATAAATGTATATTAATGAATAAATTTATTTTGTATTTTGTTGCAATAGTTTTAGGTATTTTTGTTGCTAATATATTGAAGGACGTTTGTGGATGTAATAATTTAGTTGAAGGGCAGTGCGCTACAGATGACCCCGATAAAGGAGCAGACGATGTTTGTATATGGGACTTTAGTACCATTATACCAACATCTGAAAAGCATAGATTCGATAGTGAGTGTAATGAAATAATAGATGAACAATGTATTGGGAACGCGTGCGATACAAATGAAGAAAAAGCAACAACACTTAATAATTACTGTACAAGTGAACCCAACGACAATTGTTGCATATGGAACTATTCAATAGATCCAACTCCACCAAGATGGACCGTTAATTCTCTGGATGCGTGCAATAAAGGCCCTGCCGGATCCACCTGTGTTTGGAATAGTGACCCTACGCTCCGTAACCTGAGTGATTGGACGGGATGTACCAGAGATGTGATGCCAAAAAATCAGCATGATCGCGCTAATTATTGTTTAAATAGAGGACAACGATCACCCTGTTGCAAATGGACAACACCAGCAGCAGAAGCAGCATCTAATGAAGCAGCGATACTTATCGCAGCAGCACGAGCAGCAGCATCAGCAGCAACAGGAGAAAACGAAGGAATAGAAATACCCGATGAAGAAGAAGCAGAAGAACCAGTAGGATGTGGGTCAGGATGCGCTAATCCTATAGCAAACCCAGATCAGAATGCAACTTGGAGTACTGGAACTAGAGGATCACAGCCTCAACAATGTAGTGACTTGAAGCAATCCTCTGAATATGCCTGTGAGGCTTTTTGTCAAATACACCACGATCTACTCGGGAATCGGAATTACTGTCAAGGTTGTTGTATAGAAGCAACACAACCAGGAGCATCAGCAGGAGCACCACCACCACCACCACCACCAGGATGCTTACCATAAATAGTCCTTTAAATATTTAAATTAATAGAAAAAAAAAATATATAATATATAAATGAATAAATTTATTTTGTATTTTGTTGCAATAGTTTTAGGTATTTTTGTTGCTAATATATTGAAGGATGTTTGTGGATGTAATAATTTAGTTGAAGGGCAGTGCAGAGAAACCAGTTATTGGACTAATTCGCAAGATCCATCAGCAGAACTGATATGCCGAGCTAAAGAACACTACTTAAATATAGATGGAGATGATGATGCGGAATACTGTAATACTGAAAACCTTCGAGCTATTGGGTATCACGATCCATCAATTGACATTGACAGCATGACCCCATTGCAGTTAGCTGATACAGCATGCTCTATGATAGCTAATCCAGTATACGTAGGTCAGATTCTCAGTGGTAGCCGTAATACGTTTAACTTTGCTCAATTTGGAAGTAGGTGCTGTACTTTACAGGATCGTGTTAGTTACGATGCAGGAAATAGAGAAACACTATGGTGTACGTGTGATAACGGTACACCATACAGTGAGTGTGGTCAATACGTTGCAAATCAAGAAGTTAACGCCTGTAAAAGATGTGATGATGGGTATAAACTCGACTCGGGTCAATTCCAAGGATCGGGTGAGGACACCCGTGAATTTTTTACAAATGAAAATACATGTAGTCTCGCAAATTGTCCAGTTAATACTATGGGGGACCCACCGAATTGCGCCTGCGCTCCTGGCTACACCGGTTCCGTCACGGCCAGACCGGGTGGATATACTGTTACTTGTGGTGCAGCATTCCCCTGTCCTGATCATTCCAGTGGAAACCCATACCCTCCAAATTGCACATGCGATCATGGCTTCACCGGTACCATCACACCCATAGTGGGTGGATATCGAGGTTCCTGTGTACAAGATGGAGTTGTAGAAGGAGAACCAGGAGCAGGAGCAGGAGCAGGAGCAGGAACACAAGCAGGAGAAGGAGAACCACCACCAGGATGCTTACCATCAACACGTTAAATATAAACTATTAAATTTCAAACGCAATTCTATAAATAAACATTTCATTTTCTTTTTCTAAAGGAATTTCATAAAAAAAATCACTTACTTTTTGACTTTTATTATATAATTCAGGATTATTATATATATATGGTTTCATTACATAATTATTTTTATCATACATATTAAAAATTAATTCAATACCAAAAGATTCAAAATATTCTTTCATTTTTAAAATAGAATCAATTTCTAAAGAAGCAATATCTAATTTACCATCTTCATCTGAATATAGATATTTCATACCATCTGTAAATATTTGTAATAATTGTTCAAATACATGTTTATTAAAATTATTCCCAGGATTTGGTGGATCTAATTCTAATTTTATAGAGTTCTTTTCTTTCGGTGAATTTTTAAAAACATATTCAATAAATGAATTATGATCCCCACTTTTATATTCTGTATTTTCATTTTCCATTATCTATAGTTAATCAAATATTTTTTTAAATAATTATATTTAATTAAATATATTTTTTAATATTTTTTTCTATATTTTATATATATAATTATATGGGTGGCGGGTTAATGCAATTAGTAGCTTATGGTGCTCAAGATATTTACCTTACAGGTAATCCACAAATTACTTTCTTTAAAGTAGTCTATAGAAGACACACTAATTTCTCTATGGAATGTATCAAACAAAGTTTCAAAGGGACTCCGGGGGATAATTCTAGAGTTGTTGCTACATTAGCCAGAAATGGTGATTTAGTTCATGATTGTTTCTTAAAATCTGTAATTAATGTTTTGGGTGAAGACAGACATATAATAAATCCTGGACATATTATAATTAATAGTATTGAATGTGAAATTGGTGGTCAATTAGTAGATAAACATTATGGTCATTGGTTAGAAGTTCATTCTCAATTAACTGAAGAAGTTCATCCAGGTCATCATCTTGCTGAATCTACAACTACTTTAGATATGCAGATTGGTAGAGGTGATACTGAATCAAATTTAAATAATTATCAAAAAATGGCATATGCTGGAGGTATAAGTTTCAACATTGGTGATAAAAATAACGCCACCGCCTCTGGTCAAATTATGTATGTTCCTCTTCGTTTTTGGTTTAATAGACATGTTGGTTTATCTTTACCTTTAATAGCACTTCAATATCATGAAGTTAATATTAATATAGTATTCTCAGATATATATGAAAGTGTTGTAAGTAAAACTGAATTGTGGTGTAACTATATTTATTTAGATACAGATGAAAGACGCAGATTTGCTCAAGTTTCACATGAATATCTAATTGAACAATTACAATATAATCAATTTAGTGTTACTAATGGGGATAATTCATTAAAATTAAATCTTAATCATCCTGTTAAAGAATTAATATGGGGATCAAGATTAACTGAACATAAAGTTTGGGGGAGCGCTGTTACCGCTGGATATTTTACTAGTATATATAATTCAAATACAACTGTCGAATTAAAATTAAATGGCCATGACAGATTTGAAAAACAACATATAGATTATTTTACTAGATATCAACCATATAAATACCACAAAGGTATGGTAAGAGGTGGGGATGCTCTAGGGACGGAGGGGGCAGCTAACTCAAAACCCACCGTGATTAATGTAGATTGTGCAGGGGTTTATTCTTTTGCCCTTAAACCAGAAGAACATCAACCAAGTGGAACATGTAATTTCTCTAGAATTGATAATTGTGAAATGAAAATTAATGGGATAACAAATGCTTTATCAGTAATTGATATGTATGCTGTAAATTATAATGTTCTTAGAATTATGTCTGGTATGGGTGGGTTAGCATATAGTAATTAATTAATATTATGAATATTTTTATATTTTTATATTTTTTTATATTTTATATATATATATATAATATGGGTGGTGGATTAATGCAATTAGTTGCTTATGGTGCTCAAGATATTTATCTTACAGGTAATCCACAAATTACTTTCTTTAAAGTAGTCTATAGAAGACATACAAATTTTTCTATGGAATGTATAAAACAAAGTTTCAAAGGGAAACTTGATTCTAACTCTAGAGTGGTAGCAACTTTAGCTAGAAATGGTGATTTAGTTCATGATTGTTTCTTAAAGATTATAGATCCTGATATAGGGCAGCCGACCGCGTACGCTTATCGCGATTACCGAAGTAATATAGGTCATAATATTATTGATAATATTGAATGTGAAATTGGTGGTCAATTAATAGATAAACAATATGGTCATTTTATGGAAACATATTCTCAATTAAATGAAGATATTATAGCAGGTTTTCAATTAAATAATGGTATAACAATTTCAAATGATGATAGGGGTGGTTCTCTAAATATTGCTAATTTTAATACTTCTGATTATGGTATAGATGTGCGTGGTACCCTGGGGGATGCCGACGATAATCCATTATTTAGGGGGAGTACAGCAGCAGGCGAGAATGGTGATGAGGAACATGGTGAACGTAAGAGGCGGGATTTCCTCCGTTTGAACAATTTAAATACATTTCAGATAATGAGTTACAGTGGATCAGTTCAAATAATTAATTTACAGGTTGTGTCTGGAGATGATATTAATACCGAGGCGATTGATGGCCTGAGCAGACCAAAATTAGGATCAAATATATATGTTCCTTTACGTTTTTGGTTTTGTCGTAACCCCGGATTAGCATTACCATTAATAGCACTTCAGTACCATGAAGTTAATATTAATTTAAAATTAAGTGAAATATATAATAGTACAGCAGTCGATACTAAATTAACAATAAGCAATTTAGAATTATGGTGTAACTATATTTATTTAGATACAGATGAAAGACGCAGATTTGCTCAAGTTTCACATGAATATTTAATAGAACAATTACAATTAAATACTTTTAACAAATCAAGTACAGATACATCAGTTACAGTTAATCTTAATTTTAACCATCCAGTTAAAGAATTAATATGGATTAACTTACAGAGTGATACACCATGGGGTGCGCCAAAAACAGGGAATGGTTCTGATGGATCAGGTATATTAGGTAATTATGGACTGTCGGGCGGTAATAAATTAATATATGATTCAAATACAACTGTTGAATTAAAATTAAATGGGCATGATAGATTTGAAAAAAATGATATAGATTATTTTACTAGATATCAACCATATAAACATCATAATAGTGCTGGAGGATATAATTTTCATAATAATGATATAATTGCTGTATATTCTTTTGCACTTAAACCTAATGAACACCAACCAAGTGGTACATGTAATTTTTCTAGAATTGATAATTCTCAATTAATCTTTAATAATTTAACATCGTACGCATCAGGAGCGGGTAAAATATTTCATCTCTATGCTATTAATTATAATGTTCTTAGAATTATGTCTGGTATGGGTGGTTTAGCATATAGTAATTAATTAAATTAAATATTAAAGTTTTTTAAATTAATTTTTTTATTAATTTATTTATTTTTATAGAAAAAAATCTATATTATATTATAAATATATGAAAACTGAACAAATCATTGTTCTTGTTGTAGCTTTTTTTCTAGGGATGTTATTATTAAACACAATTAAGGGTGTATGCGGGTGTGATTTAGTGGAAGGCCAAGGCCAGGTTGGCTGCACAACAGAAGACGACATTAAAAAACAATTAAGTTTGTGTAAGGCTGCGAAGAGTGATGATGAGCTTGCCGCCAAGTCGATGAATGCATTGATTTACAGTGATATACTTGATACTAATAGTCGGTACTACAATAGGCATGGCAGTAAGACAGTCAGCGAGGACCAATTTCCGTGGAGGAGGTTACCGAAGATGCCAGACCAATTAGGTGTTGAAGTAGAAACCGACGACGGAGTGGCTGGATGCAACAAGGATAGGCTACTGGGGACTGAAGATAACCCCGGACCTTTTACAAATATTATGACAGAACTACTCCAGGCGCAATCTGATGGTATCAAAGTGGGGCAATTTTGTAGAGTCGGAGTACCAGGAGGAGATGGGGGGGGAAGAGGAGGAGACGGAACACAACTAGAAGGAGGAGCAGCAGGGGGGGGAGGAGGAGGAGACGGAACACCAATGTGTACATATCCATCAATACCTGCTGGAACAAATATGAAATATGAAAGTGCTAATACTGTTGCGGAAAATAGTGCTCCATTTGATAGCCCGGATGATGTTGTATGCATAAATGAACTTTATGTCCCTATTAGCAACGGTGTTCCTACTATAACGTGTGATGGTCCTCCATATGGAGATTTTAATGTAACGGGGGGATGCGAACCTATTACATGTAGTTTTAGTACTAGCAGTCAAGGATATAGTAAATTAAAAGGGACTACGGGAGAACCTATACAAATATCATTGGATACGACGAATAGCACAGTAAGTAATCCATCATTTCTTTCACCGGCATCACTCACATGTGCCGATGGCCGATACGGGGAACCATCTTTTGTTTGTGATAATACATCTGGTCAATGGCTTGTTAATAATGTAATTGGTTGCGAACAATGCCAACCACAAACTGGTTGTAGTGATACCACACCCACTGATTGTTTCACTGATCATGATTCTTCTGGCGATAACTATGGGTCTTTTCATTGTAATACTGCATCACCTGGATACTACATTGATGGAGATACTCCCGGTTTAGTTCTGTCGTGTGATGATCAGGCTAATTGTAATACATACAGCAATACTCTTCCATGTTTAGATGGAAATATTAAAGCATGTGGAACTGCCGCACCTGGCTACTACGTTGATGTAGGTATCGGTTCAGTTAATGAGTGTATTAATCAGTTGGACGGAGAAATAGAAAAATGTAAAACATACAGTCCTCCTACTACATGTTTACCGAATAATGAAAAATCATGTGAAACTGCCGCACCTGGCTACTACATTGATGGAGCTACTCCCGGTTCAGTTCAGTCGTGTGATCCTCAGGTAGATACCGCAGGTAATATAAAGTGTAATTCGTACAGCGATACTCTTCCATGTTTAGACGGAAATATTAAAGCATGTGCGCCATCTGGAGCAGAACCTGGCTACTACGTTGGTGATAACGGTTTAGTTCAGCCGTGTGGTGTTCAAACTGGTTGTTCTAGCCCAAGTGATGGTCAAGCATGTGTCGGGGATAATTTTAAATCATGTGATACTGTAGATGCTGGCTATTACGTTAATAACGGTTTAGTTCAGCCGTGTGGTGTTCAAACTGGTTGTTCTAGCCCAAGTGATACTCAAGAATGTGTCGGGGATAATTTTAAATCATGTGATACTGCAGATGCTGGCTACTACGTTGGTGATAACGGTTTAGTTCAGCCGTGTGGTGTTCAAACTGGTTGTTCTAGCCCAAGTGATGGTCAAGCATGTGTCGGGGATAATTTTAAATCATGTGATACTGTAGATGCTGGCTATTACGTTGATTCTACCGGTGTAGTTAATGAGTGTGAAGGTTGGGGTATGTTTACAAGAAGACATGCCGACGATAGTGAAGAAGATGTTGATAAATGTAGTGAATACAGCGATACTCTTCCATGTATACAAACAACCCGTCACGACGATTGGAACCAACCTCCGACGACGTATTATTCGAAAGCATGTGCAACCGCCGCACCTGGTTCCTCGACGTACATTGGTGATGATGGATTACCTAAAACATGCTTGAGACAGGACGAAATGGTACCCTATGGTAATACAGTTGTTGCGCGGAATATGTGTGGTCAATACAGCGATACTCTTTCTTGTATATCTAATAATGAGGCTAAGTATATGTACTGTGAAACAGCAGCACCTGGCTACTACATTGATACTCCCGGCTTAGCTAATCCGTGTGAGAGTCTATTAGGTTGCCAATTAGATGACTTAAGTAAATCTTGTTTTTCAGAACCATTAAATCCAAGACCCTTACGCCATTGTTATACTCCTGAAGATAACCACTACATTAGACCAGATAATATTCTCTCAGAATGTACGCAACAAGGTAATTGTGATGTAAATGACTTGAACCACTGCTTTAATAACCTTAATAGTGATCCCGATGATGTATATGGGAAATATTTATGTAATACTGCTGCCCCAGGTTACTATATCGATGAAAATGGTGTCCCTAATCAATGCGCTAATTCGGCATGTGGAACATGCGGAATATCAGATACTATTGATCTTACATCTGAGACCGTCACCGTTAAATCTGCCAACGAGATGATTACAGAAGATACAACAGATTTTGTTAATTCGTGCCAAAGTCTTGATAATATGTCAGATTGTAATAACGCTTGGGCTCCTGGTGGCGCGCAATGCCAGTGGAATACAGAATATACTGCACCAACAGAAGATTCAGAATCTAATGAAGAATCATCGGAAGTAGAAGTAGGAGGAGGAGGACCATCTGTAGATCCAATGGCTTCTGATAATCAAGAACCAGTAGAACCACCACCAGTAATCACATGGTCTACTGCACGGCCGTCTTCCTACATCAATGCGTTGTCTAGCATTAATCCACGCCCGAATGTGAATGAGGCACTCAAACAACTTTATGGAACAGTTGATATTAATGGTAATACAATTCAAGGCAGTTATGATTGTGATGCAACAGATGCAACAGCGCGGCCATTCGTTCCAGGATGTGGATTTCCAATTCATATTCATGTGGAAATAGGAGACCCCACGATAGCCAGCTGCATGGAGATAGATGAAAGTTTTGATTCTATTAAAATTAGGGAGGAAGATGATAGTTTGGAGGGAACGGTTTACTACAATGGAACTCCACATGTGTGGTGCTTTCCAGATACAGACATAACGTCATTAAATTTATGTGATAGCAGTATAGATTCTGCTCGTTAAAAAAAAAATAGATAATTAAATTTATAATTCAAAATACAATATTTATCTTTGATATCTTTGATATCTTTGACTACAATTAGTTCTACCAGGTTGATGAATGTTTCCATATTTTCTACAATTTTTCTTCATATTATAGATCTTTGAAACATTCTTATATTCTTTCTTTTTCTTAATCTTTTTAATCTTTTCAACCTTTTTATCTTTCACAGTATTTTCTTCAATTACAATATAATAATATTCGTTTTTATTGTAAATGATATATTCATCATTATCATAAGCAAGTAGTTGTTTCTTGGGAACAACTGCTTTTGTATTATTCACAGAATAATAAGTCAATACAGGTAGAGTGCATGCCATACAAGATAGTGTCATTAGTTATTTATAGTCTGTTAATTTAAGTTAGACCTTTGATTTAATTATAAAAAAAATTTAAAGTTAATTTCAAATTTACTTTTAAAGATTAAATATTATTCTTGTTTATTAAGTTCTTCTTCTAATGTGTGGAGGAATTGATGGGTATGGTATCTTAGGTTTATTAGTATTAATTCTAGATTTGTATGTATTTGGTGTGGTTTCTTTAACTGTAGGTTTAAAAGATCTTTGTATCATAAGTTCTCTCATCTTTTCAACAAGAGCGGGTTTTCGCCCTTGAACCTTCATGATCTCAAGTAGTTTTTGAATTTGTTCTTTGTTATTCATATTTGTTCTTTAGATAATTTAATTATTTTGTGTATAAATTTACACAGAATTGAATTTCAAATTTATTTAAATTATATTTTTAAAAATTTGAAATACTTAAAGAAATATTAATATAATTAATTGTAATACTTAAAGAATGGACGGACTTAGAGTATCTACTATGACAGCATGTACTGAAGTAACAAGTAATGTAAATCTTAAAAATCTATATAGTCAAGTTAGTATAGATGATTTTATAAGATATGCTGAACATGGTGATAATAATCATAAAGGTTATGCTAAAAAGAATGATAAGAAAAAACGAAAAGAAAAGACAAAAAGAACATTCTTTAATCAATTAACTTTACATTGCTTTTATAATGATAAAATTATAAATGTAAAGTTCTTTAATAATGGTAAAATACAAATGACGGGTTTAAAATATGAAGAACAGGGTTATAATTTATTAAATGATATATTAATCCCAATGTTTAGAACATTTACAGAAATATTTGATAATGATGAATTAAATATTCTTAATTATAGAATTGTAATGATGAATAGTGATTTTGATATTAAGAAAAGTATTGATAGAGATTTATTACAAAAGAATATTGTAGATAAAGGATATTATTCTACATTTGAACCAGATTGGTATCCAGGTGTTAATATTAAATATTATTTTAATACAGTTAATAATAATAATGGGATATGTAGTTGTAATAGTATATGTAAAGGTAAAGGGACAGCTGATGGAGATGGTGAATGTAAAGGAGTAACTATAGCAGCATTTGAAAAAGGTAAAATTTTAATCACAGGTGCTAAATCTAAAGAGCAACTGATTACTTGTAAAAATTTCATTGAAGATTTTATTGAAAATAAAATCAACTAGTGTTGAAGATTTTATTGAAAATATATCATAAATAAAATATAAATAATATATTAATATTATATATATGAATATAATTTATCCAGCAATACTTGTAGTAGCATTAATGATATGTTATTTTGTTTTTTCAAAAAAGGTTCATAAAAAATCAAATAGTTTAAATAAAGTTGTCGAAAGTTTTAAGAATACAACTGATTTCAATGAACCATCATTTAAATTTTTCAAAGCTTTAGATGATATAAAATCATCTGATAAGATAATATTAGAAAATATTCAATCTAAATGTTATTTAACAACACAAACTATTGAACAAGATTTGAAAATAAAAGTAATTAATATATTAAAACGAGTTATTTCAGATTTAAATAATATATTAAAAAAAGATGAATATTTTATTAATGATATAGAAGGATTATATATTATAAAAGATGATAAAAATAATTATAGAATTATAACAATATCTATGATACATGATGTTAAGAATTATTATTCAGTTAAATTTTTAATGGATTTAGTGTTTTTTAATAAAGAATATTATTTAAATTATTTAAATATAGATGAGAGAGCAACGAATAATATATTAAATACATATGATGTAAGACAAGTAGATCATTCTAAGGGGATATTATTTAATCAAGATATGGTGAATGAAGATTTAGAAGATACATTGAATGATATTTATAAAACAAATAATAAAATTTTAGATTTATCAGATATTAAAAACACAACATATAATTTTTTTAATTTAGATAATTTAAGTAAATATTATTTACCTGAAGGAGTTCCAAATATGTATTCATCAACATTTTGTGATAAATATAATGAAAAACAATGGGATTCTAATGGTAATCCAGTAGAGAATAATAATATACCTGAAGCATGTATAAGTAATAATAATTCAATACAACAAATATTAAATCAACCATATGATGCACCAGGAGTATTGAATGATGGTAAAAATACAAGTGGATATTCTTGGTTATTTAATCATTTTTCAAATCCTGGTATAGTAGCGAGTGATTATACAGTAAATTAATAATAGGGTTTTGTTAAATTAATCGGGTAAAAAACTTAAAAAAAAATCGACAACGGGTGAACTATCATCTTCGTTATTTTCTGGTATAGTATAACTTACAGGTGTTAATGTTGGAGCAATAAAATCTGTATCAGGACACATGGAACGATTTAATATACGGGATTCTCTATTTCTATAATTGGGATCAATACTTACAAAATCTTCAGTTGGTAAACATACATACGGGTTATTTTCGTCAAGATCTTTATAATCCCAAGAATGATTTGGTATTTTCATACAATCAACACATTTATTACAATTATCCGGATTATCTTCACCACAATCTTTATTTAAATGTCCATATATAAAATATATTATATATAATATCATATAAATAATAAATATTAAATTAAATATTTTTATAATTTTAGGTGTATCTATCAATTTGTCTTTCAATTCATAATATTTTGTTCTACCTTCTCTTGTAAACAATGTAATACAAATTAATATAATATAAATAGTATAAATAATAAATATAAATAACAAAGGGGGTGTGATAAAATAACTAATATTTTCTATGATATAGAATATCTGTCCTTTTAGATTATTATTTAATAATTTAAATGGTCCGAAACATTCTTCCTGTTGTTCTGGTGTTAAATTTCTACGAGAACAGTCTCCTAATTCACCTATAATATTATTACACATATTTTCTATTTCATTTGTTTCAGTGCTATTAATATTAACATTAATATCAATGGAATTATTTTCATTTTTAGGAATTTCACCTTCTCTCCATGGGTTATTAGCTTTAATATATGTTTTATTATTATTATTAAATGTTTTATCAATATTCATTTCATATAAAATAGTATTAGGATCAATATCTTGACAATTATTATTGAATATATTTTTCCTTATTGATCTTCGAGCTTGTTGAACTTTAATAGGTTCTTCATTTGTTTGATTAGGATATATTAAATCTCTATATTTATTTGTAGCATAACAAACATTGTATTTGCGAGGAGCACTAGTAGTATTAATACCATTAATTAACCCTAAATATTTGGTAATATTTCCATTTAATCCTTCGAATGGCCATGTTTGTGCTGTTTCTAAACAATCCATACCATTTGAACATAAGTATGTAGATTTATCAAGACATTTATCAATATTAAAACTATTTGAACGATTAGTGCATTCCCTACCTTCAAGATAATCAGAACTATCATAATATCTATAAGGTCTTTTTGAATCTTCTAATATGCTAGATGGTATAGGAAAATTACTATTATTATAATTATCACCCATTATATCATCATCACCACCTGTATTCTTATAATTCTCTAGTGTTTCATCTATTTTTAAAGTAAAATCACCAGCAAATCCGTGTTTAGATATAAATTTTTCACATCCACCTCTTAATGTTGGATTAGTCCATTTAGAACCAAAATCATATGAAATTTTATCAAAATCAAATTGTAATAAATTTATAATAATTTGTAGAGAAGTTATTATTGAACCAACTACCCACCATTTTAAATTTTTAAATATTCTATCTAAAGCTGCTCCGGTATCACTAATACCCAAATCACTTATATCAGTTGTATAATATCCAGGTTTTAAACCTTCTAATAATAACCATAATTGTGAACCATATATTCTTATAATTGAAAAAGATATAAAAATTATAATAATACTTATTAAAACTATATTATAATATGTTCCATCCTGATTGGCATTTTTTTTTTCAAAAACCATCCATATCAAGTCCACAATTAAATTTATTATTTTAGTAATTAATTCATTTATTTTATTTACACCCCTATCAAGTTCCTTACCGGTGGTTTCTGGTGGTTTTATATTTTTTAAATGTTCTTCTATGAAGTTAATTGAATATTCTAACATTACAGTATCTATCCCACCCATATGTATATATATTATATAATAACATTTTTATTAACACAATAATCTAACCAATTCTTTGGTATCTTTTCTAAATCATAATATATATATATCCCATTCATATAAAACATACTTTTTTCACCATTTTTTTTATCATTTAAATATCTGTAATAATATTGTAATATATCAGATACTTGACTATCTTCATTTAAAAATTTAATTATTATTTTCTTACCAACATCTAATAAATATATAATTGTTAACCAATTATAATTAGATCCTAAAATATGATATAAATAATCTGAATATAATTTATAATATTCTTTTTTTAATATATTTTTACTATGAGAATAACATTTACCATAATTCATTAATACTGGTTTATTTTTACATCTATTACCATTTTTTAAATTACATATACATCTAATTTTACCAACTCCACTATGACACATTATAGATATATTTCTTTTATGATCATTAAGAAACGGTTTATCAATATTATAATTCATTACTCTACATAATGGACAATTTATATAAAAATTATTATTATGATAAACCATTTTTTTAAAACATAAAAAATGGAATGTATGATTACATGATATTTTTTTAACAATATGATTATCTTTAATTTCTTCTAAACAAATAGAACAATTATTCATTTTTTTACATTAATATTTATACATAAATACTTAAATAATTTAAATTTGATTTTTAATTTAAAGTTAATTTATATAATTAAATATAAATATGTTCAGAATTATTAGTCGTAATATCACTTCATGGACTAGATATATCAGAACCGATACAGATAATTTAAAAAAAATAAATGATAAAATTACTAATAAAATTAATTTACCAAATAAAGATAAATTAAATTTTAATGATCATAGACATATTCTAAAAACATTTGATGCTAGATGGAATGGTAATATGAATAAAGAAGAATTTAAAATGTTAACAGATAGTTATAAAGGTAATATTGATTCACATGATAATTCATTATATCAAGAATCATTATATAAAAAAGAAAATAATTATTCAAACCATTCTATACAATCTATTGTAGATGATTATAATAGAAGATGGAAAAAGAATTTAACTGTAGAAGAATATTATAAAAATTTTAAATAGTTATATTATAATTAATAAAATGTCTTAATTATAATTAATAAATGTCTTAATTATAATTAATAAAATGTCTTTGACAAGTTTCATAACCTAATTTACAATTTTTATTACATTTATTACCTTTATTTTTTCCAGATTTTAAAATAGCTTGACATTTAACACTTTCAAATACATTATTTTCATCTATTATATGAACTTTGGGTTCAATTCTTTTTACTCCATTAACTAATGGTAACATTTGAAATGGTTTAGCACAATATGGGCATTTATTAAATTTATCATTTTTTAATGTTGTAAAAATACATTCATAATGATATTTAGATTTACAATCACAATCAAGTGATAATGAATATTTACAGTTTATATCTTCTCCACAAATAATACAATTCATTATTTAAGTATATATCAATATATATAATTGTATTTAAATGATTTATAATCAACAATTAAATAAAAATAATATTAATATTAAGAAACGATTAAAATATTCAGATAATTGCACTCTTATACCTATTAAATATAATAATAATGATTTAATTATTCAAACACCAAAAATGTATATACCATATGGTGAGAAATATGTTTATAATAATAATAATAAGAAATTTGTTGATATATCTTTTCAAAATATAAATAATGATAATAATATTAAATTATTTTATAATAATTTATTATTAATTTATAATAAAATAAATGATTTTTATGAATATAATGTAGATGATATTATAAAAAAATATAATAAAAATGATTTATTAAGATTAAAAATTAATAAAGAAATATTAATATTTGATCAAAATAAGAAAAATATTGATAAAATTATAAATAATACATATGGGTCATTTATAATATATTTACATGGATTATGGTTATCGAATAATACATTATATTTTCATTTTGAATTATTACAATGTAAAATAGATATCCCTATTTTTTTGAATGAATATAGTTTTATTGATGATGTTAAACCAGATTTAATTAATAATATTAAAAAAGATAAAGGAAATAAATCTAATAAAGGTAAAGGTAAAGGGAAAGGGATACAACCACCACCTCCTCCTCCACCATTAAATGAAAAATATGAAAAAATGATTAGAATGGGGATACCTAAAGAAGCTGTATTACAAAAAATGCGTTTAGAATCTAAAGTAAATAGAATAAAACCATCAGATTTACAAAATGTATCATTAAAAAAAACTAAACCGAATGAAAAGAGAAAATCAGAAGAATTACCATATTTAGCAGAATTATTTAAAAGAATTGGATTAATATCTAATTAAATATATATATGGTTAAAGATATATCATATTTTATAAATGATATTAAAAAATCATTTAAATCTAAAAGACTTAAAAAACCTAAGAAGTCTAAAAAAAATAAATATAAAAAAAAGAAAAATACAAAAAAGAAAAGATAAATTATTTTTTTAAATTAATCTTTCAATATATTATAATTAAAATATAATATAATTTATATATGGCGACTGTTAATGAATTACTAGAAGAAATTAAAAACGGATGTCCTGAATTATCTGAATCTATAGATACATTAAAATCTAATATACATGGTAATACTCTCTCAAAAGTTATTAAAAAAAAAACAGTTCAAACGCAAAAGAAACCAAGAGGTCGTCCTAAAAAAGTGAAAGAATCTGTTAAAGAATCTGTTAAAGAATCTGTTAAAACACAAAAGAAACCGAGAGGGCGTCCTAAAAAGGTTAAAGAACTAGTTAAAAAAGTATCTGTTAAAGAACCTGTTGAAGAACCTGTTGAAGAAGTAGTTGAAGAACCTGTTAAAAAAGAATCTGTTAAAGAATTAGAAGAATCTGTTAAAGAATCTGATGAAGAAGTTGAAGCTAAACCATTTAGTTCTATAAAAGGGTGTGGTGAAACTAAATTTAATAAAGAATCACTTGAAATGATAAGAGAAGATGATTTTTTAGAAGGTAATTCTGAATATTTTGAAGAGATTAAAACTGAAGATGATGGTAATTGTGGATATCATGGAGTAATACAAGGTTTATTAGAATCATATTATATCATGGGTAGCAAATCTAATGATAATTTAAAACGATTTGTAAAAGATATAGAAGAAAAATTAGGATTAAATCCAAAAGATATTATAATGAATAATAGGAAAAATAAGAAAATAAATATCCCTAGAGAAGTAATTAATCATTTTAAACAATTTATATTAGATATAGAAGATCCTATAAGAAAGATGCCAGATGGTTCATCAATTCATCAGATAGAAAGGGAAGGTGAGGTTCCTGAGGTTAAATGGAATTCAACTAAAGAAAAATATACTAAAGAAAAGGTTCCAATAAAACAATTAAGAAAAAATAGAAAGGTTAATAAAGAAAAATATGATAATATTTTTGGTGGAATAAAAGATAGTGATTCTATTAGTAGTGGTTATTGGCTTACAGATTATGTTCTTACAAATATAGTATCAATATTTGAAGTCCCTGTATATGTATATTTAACAGAAGCAATACCATTAGTACCAGACGCTGTTTATGAAGATAGTTCTGATAAAAAGGAAAATGAAATAAAAAAAGATAGGTCTTATAATTTTCCAAATAGTTGTCCTCAAGGTATGGATGGAGATTGTGGACATATAATATTTATGGTAAATCATGTAGGTTATCATTTTAATTATTTAAAAACAGATATCCAAGATTATAATGAAAACATATTGAAATGTTTAGGAATAGATGATGTTGAAAAACAAGGTAAATCATCATCATCATCATTAGTATTTGATAATTCACCTAAAAAATCTGATAAATCTAAATCTAAATCATTATCTAAATCATCATCAACACCATTATCATCCACATCATCATTAGAATTTGATAGTTCACCAAAAAAATCTAAATCTAAATCTAAATCTAAATCTAAATCGGATGAAAAATTGAATAAATTAATGAATTTGGGTATTGATAAGGATAAAGCAAAAACATTATTAGAGAAGACAAATGGAAATATTAAAGAAGCAGCAGATATAGCATTTAAATCATCTAGTAGTTCTGTAATTTCATCATTATCTTCTACAATAGATTCAGTAATATCTGAATCAGAATTAAATATGTTGAATTATAAAAAACAAACTAAATTGTATGAAAAAGAATTGATGAAAATAATAAGGAAACAAATGCCTGATTCACCTGAACATGCTATTCAAAAAGTGTTTGACGATAAAATAAAAGAATTAAAATCTAAACATAATTAATAATGGATAATGTATTTTTAATAGATGAAGAACATGAATTAAGAGATGAACATTATATAAATGAAAATGATATAATACATAGACAAAATATATCAGAAGGTGTAGATAATAGAAAAGGTATTTATGATATAGATGGATTAATTCATAGACAAGTTACAAGAGAAAATATATTATTATCTGAAAATGATGATTCTTGTATAAAAAGTTCAGATAGTAAAACATTAAAATTTAATTTTAATATAGATAATGCAGGTGGATTAAATTATAAAAAAAATGTTATAGGATTTAGATTAAATGAATGTATTTATACATCACCAGTTTTTAATGTAAAACAAGGTATTAACGATACAATTCAATTAACTATTAATAATAATTCTTATATCATTACTATACCACAAGGTTTTTATACAATTAATACATTATTAAATACTATAAATATTTCTACAGCTGTAAATGTATCTGCGGGTGAATTAGATACCTCAGTAACTAGTATATTTACTTTATCTTTTGATTCTATAACATCAAAGATAAATATAATAAAAAATCATAGTGATAATATAATATTTAATAATTTAACTGTAGATTCATTAATGTATAAATTTGGGTTTCATGGAATATCTGGAAATACTTTAACTATAAGTGGGAATAAAGTAGCCGATACACATCCAGCATTAAATATAGGTTCATATATAGATATAGTTGTGGATGAAATACCATATAAAGCATGTAAACAAAATTCAAGAGGATTAAATATTGTTCATAGATTACCAATTACAACAACATCTGGCTCATCAATTGTATATTATAAATCTAATTTTATAGATCATAATTTTCAATATTTATTTTATCCGATGAATTTAAGTCAATTAACAATTCATTTATATATGGATGGTAATGAATTAAATTTAAATAATATGACATTATCATTAGAGTTTGAATTAGTAATTTTAAATAAATAAATAATTTAATTTTATCGATATAAATAATTTAATTAAATTTTATTAAATATAATATTTTAATTAAATTAATTGATTTATTATATTAAATTTAATTGATTTACTTATTAAATTAATTGATTTTATTGAATTAATTTATCTAAAAATTAAAATTACTTAAAAAAATATCTAATATATATATTAAAAATGGAAGGAGTTGATTACAAGAATTTTGATGCTGTTGTAAGTAAAATGCGAACATTCTTTAGAGACGTAAAGGGTTATAAAGAAGTTCATACCCAAAATAAACTAAGTATTCTTGCTGCATGTGAGGATCCTAATACTATTGCGACTTATAATTATAATGGAGAAGTCTGGCCACTCCCTCAGACTGGGCAAATGTGGTTAGAGCATTATCTCCTTGAGCATCCAGAAGAAGATGGTTTCTTCTGTGTATCAACTTCTTACCGAAATGAACCTAATCCAGTAGAGGGACGACACGATAAGATTTTCCCTATGTTTGAGTTTGAACTTAAGGGTGGTATTGATGAACTACGTAAGGTAGAAATGGAACTCCTAGATTATCTAGGATTCAATGCTGAAGGATTAACAATGACTTATCCTCGCGATGATTATGATAATGTAGCAAATAAATATGGTGTTGTAGAACTTGATCATATTCATGAGGAATATATCGAGAGAGATTTTGGTAAGGCATTTTTCCTTGAGAACTTTCCTCGCCATACTTCTCCATTTTGGAATATGAGACATACTGAGGATAAAGAACATGCTAATAAGATTGATGTCATCATGCATGGTATTGAGACTATTGGATCTGCTGAACGCTCTACTGATCCTGAGCAAATGCGCGAGATGTTCCATACTATCTCTGAAGGTGGATATGCTAATATTCTATTCGCACAATTTGGTAGAGAGCGTGTTGAAAAAGAACTAGAGACATTTTTGAGTAAGGATTTCTTCCCACGATCTGGTGGTGGTATTGGCATGACTCGTATGATTCGTGCCATGAAACTATCTAACTTAATTTAACTAAGTTTTTAGGAACTAACCAAGTTGAACCCTTTTCACCTGATTCTTTACCAGGTTTACAACATATTCTATATGATTTAGCTGTTTCACCCTCAATAATACCATTAAATTCTTTTCCATCTTTTGACCACTCAACTTTAGAATCATTAGGTATTTTATCTAATACTGGTTTAATTTCTTTCTTATCTTTTTTATCTTTCTTAACTTTTTTAACTTTCATAGGTTTAATAGGTTTTTCTGATATATATTCTTTATAATTATTAACAAGTATTTTAGGTTCATCTACTAAATAATATTCATTTATATCTATATTTTTAATTTCATTAAATAATAAATTAATATTATTTGAATTTTCAATATATTCTTTTCTTAATTCTTTTTTTTTAATAATATCATCAGATTGTTTAATATCATTTAATAATCCTTTACATTCTAATTTTAAATCTTTAATTTTTGAATAATTTTCATTTATTTTTTTTTCATTATCAGAATTATATTTATTAAATAATTCTTTTAATTTATCGACTTTTTCATTATGTTTTTCTAATAATTCTTGATTATCTTTTATTAATTCAGGATTTATATCAATAAATTTGCTAATATTTTCCCAATTAATCATTTCATTAAATTTAAATTTAAAATATCTTAAATCTTTATCAGATTTATAAATAGGTAAGATAATTCTAATTTTATTACCACATTTAGATTCATCTGAACTAGTTTCACCACAACTCATTATAATTTCAGAATTATTTTCTATAAATTTTTTATGATCATCACAACCATTACATCTAACATGTTTATCACTTGATAAATATAAATGTTTTTCATTAAAAAAAATACTTATTAAATCTAAATATTCACTCATTATGGTTATGTATATTATTATATAATTTATTTATTTTATGATTATATATTAATTTATTAATTTCTCTATTTTTATATCTTTTATAAAGTAAATATATGAATAATACTATTACAGAAAAAATAATTAAATGAATAATTAAATAATCAAATCTACCTGTAAATTTAGGTTTAGGTTTAATATCAATTGGATTATCTAAATGAATATTTTTATTAATATTATTAAAAAAAGATACGGTTTTAATATCAGTTAATTTAGGTCTTGACATAATTAAATATTATATAGAGAATAATTTTATTCAAACGAACTTATTATTTTTACTAACTAAAAAAACATATAATACAATACTAGGTATTAAAATAACTAAAAATACTGGATATAATGTTTGTTCTTTACCAGTGCCATATGATTTAACAGAACCATCCGAATTAAATAATTGAGAAGGTTTTTTAACAAATAAAGCTATTGATAATAATATCTGAAATACTATAACAATAAATACATTTTGATCAATATTTATAATCATTTATATATTAATATAAAATATTTTAATAAAAAATATTAATTACTATAAGCTAAATATAATTACATATACCCTATATGGAATTTATAATTACATATACATATGTTGAGGAGGTTGATCAGAATTATTAATCTTTAAGAATATATCAACATCTTCTTTATTAATATTATAGGGTAATTTAAAATCTTTTATTTTAAAATTTAAATCAATATTCTCAGAATTATTAGTTAAATAATAAATATTAATTTTACTAATAATACTTTCAATACATCTTTTTAAATTTCTAACACCTTCTTCTTTATTAGTATGTTTTTCAATAATATATTCTAATACATCATTATTAATAATAATATCATCATGTTTAAATAAATATGTATCATATAATTCAGGATAAATATATTCTCTACAAATTTTAATTTTATCTTTAGTATTAAATCCTTTAGTATTAATTACATACATTCTATCTTTAAGAATTCTATTAATTTTAGATTCATCATTAAATGAGAATATAAATAATACTTTAGATAAATCAATATTAATACCAGGATAATAATTATCTTGAAATAGAGAGTTTTGAGAAGGATCAGTTAGATGAGTTAACATATGAATAATTTCTTCACCTTTATGAGATTCACTAACTTTATCTAATTCATCAAAATATATTACAGGATTCATACATTTACTTTCAATAAGAATATCAATAATTCTACCCCAATGAGAACCTTCATATGTATAAGAATGACCTTCGAATATAGAAGAATCTGATTGACCACCTAATGCAATAAATGAAAATGGACGACCTATAGCTTTAGATATCCCTTCTTTTACTAATGTAGTTTTACCATTACCCATAGGTCCTTGTAATGCCAAAACATTACCTTGAGACATGGGATTTTTAATCCATTTACCAATTACTTGTAATATATGTGTTTTAGCATCATTATGACCATATATAGATTTATCTAATGTTGATTTAGTATTTAATATAAAATCTCTTTTTTCTTCTATAGTATTATCATTATTAATAGGTAGATTAACATATTTATTAAAAGGTATAGATATTAAACCTGAAATCCATTTATCCATTTTAGAATATTCACCTGTAGATACATCCATTTCACTTAATTTATCTATATTTTTTATAGCTATTGCTTTAGTATTTAAATCCATATTAGATTCATAAATTTTAAATTTTAATGGCATATTTAAATCATTTATTTCACTAATTTTTTTAATTTCTTCTAATAAATTTTCTTTTTTATTTTTTTCTAATTTATGAAAATAATTAATATTTTCATCATCATCATAATCCATATTATCTTCAACTTCCATAAATTCTTCATCTAATTCATCATAATCAGATACATCAGAATCTGAATCTTCTTCATCATCATTTTCAGTTAAAGGATTAGATAATATAGTTATATTAGATTCTGATAAATTTTCTTCAGATTCATCTAATTCTTCAGATTCATCTAATTCAATATCAGATTCATCATTTAATTCATTATCAGAACCTTCATTTAAATCTAAATTAATAGATTGACTATTAGGTATTTTAATAACTTTCATAGAATTATTATTCATCATATTCATTAACATATAAGATAAACACATTTCACCTATTTTAGATTTACCTTTATTTCTTTTACCTTTTTTCATTTTAGGTAATTTAATGTTTTTTTTATTTTTTTTGTTTTTTTTATCATAATTATAATCAATTAATCCTTTAATATTTCCATGTTCATCTATATCATCATTATCATCTAATATTTCAGGATCATTATCATTATTATTATTATTATTATTATTATTATTATTATTATCATCAATTATATTTTTTTGAGAACGTGTAATCATTTGATGACTCATGTTATATTAATTATAATTATATTTTTAAATTATAATCAAATTTAAATTTGAAAATATATTAATAATAATTTAGGTAATTATACTAAATTTATTTAAAAAAAAGAGTATAATATATATATAAATTTGATTTAAAAAAAAGAATATAATATATTATAATTATATATAATGGAATTATTTGAACCTGAAACGAGAAATATTAAAGGTGTTCAGTTCAGTATAATGAGTCCGGATGAAATTAGGAGTAGATCTGTTGTAGAAATTACTAAATATGAAACATATGATAAAGAAACACCTGTAGTTAAGGGTTTATTTGATATTCGTATGGGTTCAACTGAAATGGGTAAAGTATGTGGGACATGTCATCAAAAGAATATACATTGTCCTGGTCATTTTGGTCATTTAGAATTAGCTAAACCTGTATATCATTATCATTTAATTAATATGATTCCAAAAATATTAAATTGTGTATGTATTAATTGTTCTAAATTACTTATTAATAAAGAAGATAATTTAGTTCAAAATATTCTTAAAAAACAACCTAAAATTAGATTTAATGAAATAAATGAATTATGTTCAAAAGTAAAAAGATGTGGTGAATCAAATATTGATGGCTGTGGATGTAAACAACCTGATAGATATAAAGTATCTAATATAGAAGGTATCCAAGCTAAATGGACTAAATTAGAAATTGATGATAGTAATTCATCAAGTATTAAATTACAATTATTAAAAATTGAACAAGTTAAATCTATATTAGAAAAAATTACTGATGAAGATTGTAAATATTTAGGATTTTCTGAATTATGGTGTCGTCCAGAATGGTTGATTTGCACTGTATTACCTATACCACCACCTGCTGTCAGACCTTCTGTAAAACAAGATAATTCACAGAGAATGGAAGATGATTTAACACATAAATTATTTAATATTATTAAAGTTAATAAAACTATTAGAGATAAACTAACACCACCAAATGGTGATCCTAATACGGATGTAAATATCTATAGTATGAATTTACAATATCATGTAGCGACATTAATTGATAATGAATTACCAGGAGGTATTAATCAAGCAGAACATAGATCGGGAAGACCTTTAAAAGCGATTAGACAAAGATTAAAAGGTAAAGAAGGACGTATTAGAAATAATTTAATGGGGAAACGTGTAGATTTCTCAGCAAGAAGTGTAATTACTCCTGATCCTAATTTAGATTTAGATGAATTAGGTGTTCCTACAAAAATAGCGAATAATTTAACTTATCCTGAAAAAGTAAATAATATTAATATTAATAAATTAAATGATTTATTAGAAAAAGGTTTTGATATATGGCCTGGAATTAAAAGTATTATTGATAATAATGGAACAACTATTACATTATCTAAAACTAATGTTAAAAATATTACATTAGAAAATGGATTTGTAGTTAATAGAAATTTAATGGATGGAGACTATGTATTATTTAATAGGCAACCTTCCTTACATAAAATGAGTATGATGGCTCACAGAGTTAAAGTAATGAAAGGTAATACTTTCAGATTAAATGTTAGTGTTACTCCACCTTATAATGCTGATTTTGATGGTGATGAAATGAATATGCATGTTCCACAATCTATTACTTCTGTATGTGAACTTAAAAATTTAGTATCTGTTAAATATCAAATTGTTTCTCCTAGAGAAAATAAACCTATTATCACTATAGTTCAAGATACATTATTAGGTATTAATAAATTAACTAAATCTGAAAAAATAAATTATATTAATAAATCTGATGATTCATATTATTATAATGAAAATACAAATATTTATCCTGTAAAGAAAGGAGCTGAGAAATCTAATATAATTGTAGATGAATCAACATATTTCAATAGAGTTCAAATGATGAATATTATTTGTAATCTATCTACATTTAATGGTATTATCCCAGAACCATCTAGAATATTAAATATTAATGGTGAAGATATTAAATTATGGTCTGGTAAAGCGATTTTATCATATATTTTACCAAATAATCTTAATTTAATTATGGATAATTCTTCATATGATAATAATATTAAAGATGAATTTAATGATCAATTAAATAAAATTATTATTAAAAATGGTGTATTAATTCAAGGTTGTTTAGATAAGAATGCTTTTACTAAAACTTCTAAAGGATTAATTCATACAATATATAATGATTATGGATCTGATAGAGCGTGTGATTTTATTAATGATTTACAAAAAATTGTAACATATTTTCTATTAATAGAAGGATTTTCTGTTGGTATTGGTGATATTATAGCTGAACAATCTGTGAATGATGAAATTAATACTAAAATTCAAGAAAATAAAAAACAATTAAATGAATTAATGCAAGAAATACATTTAAATGTATTTGAAAATTATTCTGGATTATCAAATGATGTATATTTTGAACAAAAAGTTAATTCAATATTAAATAGTTTATTAAATGATACTGGTAAAATTGGTTTAAGAGATTTAGACCAAAAAAATAGAGCAGTAAATATGGTTAATTCTGGATCTAAAGGTAAAACCACTAATATTGCTCAGATGGTGGCATGTTTAGGTCAACAAAATGTTGATGGTAAACGTATTCCTAATGGATTTAATGATAGAACATTACCTCATTATTATAAATATGATGATTCTTCTGAAGCAAGAGGTTTTGTAGAAAATTCATTTATATCTGGACAATCACCTCAAGAATTCTTCTTTCATGCTATGGGGGGTCGTGAAGGATTAATTGATACAGCATGTAAAACTGCAGCTACTGGATATATTCAACGAAAATTAGTTAAATCTATGGAAGATTTATATGTTGATTATGATTTATCTGTTAGAAACAGCACTGGTTGTATATATCAATTTATATATGGTGAAGATGGTATGGAAGGTATTAATATTGAATCACAAAGTTTATTAATTAATAAACTAGATACTAATGGATTATGTAATACATTCTTATTCTCTAATGATACAAATTGGTCTAAAATATTAGAAGATTCTGTTATTGAAGATATGAAAAAAGATAATAAATATTTAGATAAATTAAATGATAGTTTTACAACTATCTTAGAACATAAGAATTATTTATATAATATTAATAATAAATTAGAAAATAATATATTATATCCTATTGATATAAATAGATTATGTGAAAATAAATGTTATCAAAAAGATAAAGATATTATATCTAATATATCTCCATTATATATTTTAGAAAAAAATAAAGAATTAAAAGAACAATTAGTAGTTACAGATATATTTAAAAATAATAAAATAATTCATATATTAATTGATATTCATTTAAATCCTAAATTATTAATTACTAAATTTAATATATTAAAAGAAGAATATGATGAGATATTTCAAAATATTTTATATCTATTTGAAAAATCAAAGATATCACCTGGTGAAATGGTTGGTGTTATGGCTGCTCAAAGTATTGGTGAACCGGCTACACAGATGACTCTTAATACTTTCCACTTTGCTGGAGTATCTGCTAAATCTAATGTTACTAGAGGTATCCCTCGATTAACTGAATTATTACATTTAAGTAAAAATATTAAATCACCATCTACTATAATATATTTAACAGACGAATATAATTTTGATAGAAATAAAACTCAATATGTTAAAAATAAATTAGAATATATTGGATTAAAAGATTTAGTTAAAAATAATCAAATATATTTTGATCCTAATAATAATTTATTCGAAACCGTTATAGAAGAAGATCAAGAAATGTTATCTATGTATAATGAATTTAATAAATTACAACATGGTGATATAGATTTTGAAAATACTACACCATTCATTATTAGATTTGTATTTGATAAACAAATTATGATGGAAAATAATGTAATTATGGACGATATATATTTAGCAATTATGAAATATTATAATGTTGATGAAAAAATTAAATATTATTTCTCAGATGATAATTCTAAAGAATTAATTGGTAGAATATCTATAGTAGCTGAAATGACTGGTGATGAACATATTAATGGATTATATGATCAAAGTGAAGTAATTACTGTATTTAAAAACATTATGAATGATTTATTAGATAATGTTGTAATTAGAGGTATAACAAATATTAAAAATCTTGTAATTCCTGAACAAAAAACTATTATTAAAGAAGATGGCGAATTTATTAATAAAACTGAATATATTTTAGAATCTGATGGTATTAATTTATTAGAAGTTTTCAATTCTAAATATGTAGATTTTACTAAAACATATTCAAATGATATTAATGAAATATATGAAAAATTAGGTGTTGAAGCAGCTAGAAATATATTAATAGAAGAAATTAGTTCTGTATGTGATGATGCTGGTGAATATATTAATAGTAGGCATATTGAACTATTAGTTGATACTATGACTAATAGAGGATACTTAACAGCAATTAATAGACAAGGCATTAATAGAGGTGATGTAGGACCATTAGCTAAATCATCTTTTGAAGATACTACTGATCAATTTATTAAAGCTGGTATGTTCGGTGAAAAAGATAAATTAAAAGGTGTATCTAGTAATATCATGATGGGTCAAACTATTAAATCTGGCACTGGATTAACCGAACTATTATTAGACGAAGATAAACTAATTCAAGGATTAACTGAATTAGATGTCATACAAAATGATTATATTGAAGATATCGGTGAAAATTTAAATACTTTATTAAATGATAATGATATATTCAATGATGAATATTGTAATGATGAAAATTTCGGATTTTCCTTATAATTACAAATAATTTAATTTACTTATTCTTTCCCTTATTATTTCTTCATACATCTCTTCTGGACACTTATCTAATAATTCTATAGAATCATAACTCACTTTTAATTCATTCGAATTCATTATATTATTATTTAATGACTTACATCTACTATTTAATGATAATTGTTCACTAAAATTATCTACTTCTTTTTTTGTTTCTGTTTTTTTTTCAGATATTGGTAGTTCTTTTTCTAATTCATATTCCGCATCTTTTACCACTTTATGAACATTTATATTTTTTATTATTTTATCTATTTTTTCTTTTATCTCATTATCCTCTAATCTTTCTTCTTCTAAATCAATTTCATTATTATTTAAATTATTTTCTTTTTCTTTTTCTTTTTCCTTTTCCTTTTCTTTTTCATTTAATTCATTCTCTTTTGCTTTTAATTCATCCTCTTTTCCTTTCAATTCATTCTCTTTATCTTTTAATTCATCCTCTTTTAATTTTAATTCATCCTCTTTACCTTTAAATTCATTCTTATTTTTATTTTTTGAATTAAATATTGAATCAAATATACTATTACTTTGTTTTGGTTCATTATTATTTTCTTCTAATTTATCTTCTAATTTAATATCATATTTTTCAGGTGATTTAAAAGGTGTTGGTTGATTTAATGGACTACGATGTTTAAATAAATCTGGGTTTTCATTACCTTCTAACCGAGGTGAATCATATTTATCAGGATTAAGTTCTTTACTCATTTTATTTGGTGAGTCAACATCATTATATGGATAAAACTTATCATATTTTCTAGAACCTGGATTCATTCTATTAAATTCTGTTGGTAAACGTTTGTCAGGTAATCCATCCGGATTTTGATTATCAGCCATTAAATTATTTTGTAATGTTGATTTACTTGAAAATGGTTCTGGTTTAATATTCATGTCTGATGTTGAACCAGGTGCTAATGTATCTGGTTTATCAGATATTCCGGGTGCTAATGTATCTTGTTTTAATGTTCCTGGTGTTAATGTATCTTGTTTATCAGATAGTCCTGGTGCTAATGTATCTTGTTTTAATGTTCCTGGTGTTAATGTATCTTGTTTATCAGATATTCCTGGTGTTAATGTATCTTGTTTTAATGTTCCTGGTGTTAATGTATCTGGTTTATCTAATGTTCCCGGTGCTAATGTATCTTGTTTATCTAATGTTCCTGGTGCTAATGTAGCTTGTTTATCTAATGTTCCTGGTGTTAATGTATCTTGTTTAGGATCTAAATAATTATCACCTCCAGATTGTTCTTTTTTATTCTCATTTTTATCTAAATTATATATTTTTTTTAATAATTTCATAATAATAGATTTATTTGTATTTTTTCTTCTTAATACTTCTAATGAAAAATATTTAGATAATAATGCTAATCTATGTTCATAAAATATTAATAATTTAATTTTATCTTTTTTAGGTATATCAATTAAATCATCCGCTAAAAATACTAAATTTTGTTTATCAAACTTTAATAATACATCTTTAGGCGGCGCACATTTCTTATTACTACTAAATGATATATCTCCGGTAAATAAATCAAAAAGTGATATTGGTTTTTTAGAACAATTTTGAAGTTTTGATAATATTATTTGTTTAAATGTTTTATCTGATGATAATATTCTAGATGATTTTTTTAAAATAGTTTCTAAATCTCTTATATCAAATAATTTATCCATTAATATCATATTTATTTCAGTCTCGAATGCATCATCATATAAATTATTATATGTTATTACAGAATATATATCTATATTTTTTTTTACATATCTATCCATATTATAATCAATTATATGTTGAAATAATATCTTAATATTTTCACTTAATGATGAATTTAATATCGTTAAATCTATATTACCATATATATCACTCATTTTCATGATCTCTTTATTTTTATAGATATTTGATATAATATTAGATGTCATTAAATATTTATTACTATCTATAAGTTTTTTAAGTTCTTTTATATCTACCATATGAACATATTTATTTTGTAAATCATTTATAAATATCCCTGTCGTTGGTAAATATTCAATTACATTACTTGAAAACACATTTCGAATTATATGACTTAATTTATCTTCTTTTGCTCCACCACGCTGTGTTCTTTTTTTCTTATTAGTTAATTTTTTTCTACCTGACTTTCTAGATATTCTTTTGACATCTTTTCTTTTTGTTAATCTATTTTTATTAACCATATATATATATATATTTAACATATTTTTAATTTAAAAAATTAAATATTAATTAACATATTATTTTTTATATGATTCAAATGTATCTAATGTATCTGATTTATCTAATATATCTGGATTATTAAATGTATATGGTTTATTAAATGTATATGGGTTATTAAATGTATCTAATGTATCAGATTTATCATATTTTAAATTATAATTTTCAATAGGTTTTTCTGTATTGGGTTTTAATATTTCATCTGGCATTTGATATGGTAAAACACTATTTTTTTTAGGTGTTTTTATTAGTTGTTTAGGCGATTTTTTAATTTTTTTAAATTTATTTATCTTCTGTGCTTTATGTTCTCTTTTATTAATTGATTTTTTATTATTTACTTTATTAATTAATTTTTTATTAATTGTTTTTTTATTGTTTGATTTAGTATCCTCCTTATTGCCCTTATTATTTTTTTTATTAATCGTTTTTTTATTATTATTTAGTTTTTTTTTTAATGATTTTTTCATAAAATCATATGCTTTCTTACTTTTACTCTTATTTTTATTTTTATTTTTATTTTTATTTTTACTCTTACTTTTATTTTTACTTTTATTATTAATATTAGAATCATTATCAATAGATTCTAATATATCTATATATTTTTCAGTATTCATTAAACTTATATCATTATCATCACCTTTAATTAATTTAATATATTTTAATAAATCATTATTTAATTTTCTTAAATTTATATTTTTGGATGATAATTTATTTGAATTATTATCTAATAATTGTATTAATATTTCAAATACTTTTCCTTCTAATAATTTAATTTTTTCTTTATTTTCTATATTTTCTTCTTCCATCTTTTCAGGATTTTTTTCAATTAATTTAAATGTTTTTTTCTTTAATAAATTATATTTATGTGTTGTCTTTATTTGTTCTATTAATAGTTCTTCTAATTCTTTATCAGTTAATTTAATTATACCATCTTTTGATTTTTTAAATAAATCCACTATTATTTGTTGTTTATCTAATTCTTTATTTAATCCTTCTTTAATTATTTTATCACTTTCTTCTTGATTTTCTAAAATAGTTTTAGTATCTTCTTCACCAAATATTCTTGATAATAATGATGTTCCACTTTTCTCATGTTTTTTATCAGTATCTGTTGATTTTTCAGATATATTAGATTGTTGATACTGTTTAGTTTGTTCATTCATTAATCGATCATCCTGACCTGCTTGTCTTGATTGACCATCCTGACCTGATTGTCTTGATTGACCATCCTGGCCTGCTTGTCTTGATTGACCATCATGACCTGATTGTCTTGATTGACCATCATGACCTGATTGTCTTAATTGACCATCCTGGCCTGCTTGTGTTGATTGACCATCCTGGCCTGCTTGTGTTGATTGACCATCCTGGCCTGCTTGTGTTGATTGACCATCCTGGCCTGCTTGTGTTGATTGACCATCCTGGCCTGCTTGTCCAGAACTACTTGAACTACTTGAACTACTTGAACGTGGTTTTGTTTTTTTTTTAAATAATTGGTCAATACATTCATTAAGGTCGGCTTTTAATTTTTCACTATTATTAATTACCGTATCAGATAACCCTGATTTTTTTAATTCAATATTTTTATTAACATATTGGTATTTTAGCATTTTTTTTAAATGTAATATTAATTTTTTATCTTTTTCATTTGAGAACCAAGATTTATGTATTTTACATCCCCCACCACCTTCAAGTGAAAGGGGTTTAACAGATATATTAAATTCATCCGGTGAGAACTTTGAATGAAATGGATTTGTTAAGAAATCCACTTGCCCACGCGATTTCCCTGCCTTACTGCTTTCACCTTTCTTATTTAAATAGTATTCTATATAGCTTTTGACAGTTTCAAATAATTTAATTATAGTTTCAAGGGGGTCAATCCATTTGGCCGTTAACTTTAAAATGCTTTTCACATTAGGACCCAAAGATGAACCATTATATTCAGAAGCTACGTTATATAATTCTTTAAGTTTACTCAATATTCCATTATATATAGTATCATATAATATATTAAATTCTTTAAAATATAGAGAGATAAAATCATAATATTTTGCTATTTCTTCTAGTTTATTACCATCGGTTAATGAATCAAATGTTTCACTTAATTTTACCAATGCCGAATTAATTTCAGTTATAATATTCATTATTTTAAATAATTTCATATCATAATCAATTAATAGCTCATCCATGTTTTCCATAAAACTTAAATCTATATCAGGATAAAGTGTTTTAAAAGTTTGCAACGGTTCAGTCATTATTTCTATAAATGAACTAAATTTACTAAAAATATCTGTCGCAATAAAATATTGGTTTAATATTGATAAGTGAAAAAGGTTTAATTGCATTTTTATAATAGTTGATGTATATAATCCATCATCATTATTTCCGAAAAATTTTTTTATATAAATTGTTAAACTATCAGAAGATATCATATGTGGTTCGTTTAAAATTAATTGTAATTTATTTGATTGTACAAAATCAATAGTTTCCCGAATATTTTTCACTATTTCAACCCATATTGTTTCATCGAGGTATAATTTATTAAAATTCGCATTCTTGGGGGGTAATAACATATTAATTGGTAATGCCTTCTTTTTATGGTCGACATAATTATATTTTTTTAACAGTGATTCAAATCTTTTAGGGAAGTTTTTAAGATTTTCATTTGAACCAATATTAATCTTTTTAATTTTTGCATGTAGAGATAATATTAAATTCATATTTTTTAAAATATTTTCACACTTATCTTTTATTAATCCAGGAAATTCTCTAGAAGACTTGTTGAACTGTCCCGCTATTTTATTAGTTAATTTTTTTAATCCTTTTTGTCGAAGTAGGGCTACATTTTTTTCACTCGGTCTCATTTCTAGAGTCTTTATCGCTCTACTATTCCTTTCTTTTGCCGGTAGTTTATGTCTCCGGGGGCTTAATTTAGATTGAATTCTCTGCTTCGCATTCTGTTGCATTCGTTCGTATTCATGTTGACTTGGCTCGGATACTGATTTTCCATCCATTACGTAGTCGATATCCCCCAAACCTTGCAATACCTGTTGCCGTTTAGTCCAAGTCTGTCTTTTTCTAAAATGGTTGACTTTACCACCATTTGATCCAGTTTGTAGTTCCTTTGTCGACCCTGCATGATCCTCAGGACTATCATCAACAACAGCAACACCATCTTCATCACCATGTACCGGATTTTCATAGTCGACGGAAGAAGGTGGCGATGAAGATGGTGATGAAGATGGTGATCCACTACCTTTTATTTTATTAAGCATAATCTTCAAACTCCCCTCTTTCTTATCCCCCATATCAACATCCTCCACAGGTAATTTCCACTGTGATATTTTGGTGTTTGTATTGAAAAAGTAGTATGTATTGTGTTCTGGGGAAAATATGGCCCTCCAATTGGGGAATTCATTGCTAGTGAAGTATTCCTCGCCATTGTATCCAGATTTTTTTTTATCCCAATTAGTTTCAATTAAATACTTTATAGCTTCTTTATCATCACCACCAACACCTTCTTCATATTCATCTGCTTCTCCTGCTCCTGCTCCTGCTCCTGCTGCTTCTGCTTCTGCTTCTGCTTCTGCTTCTGCTTCTGCTTCTGCTTCTGCTTCTGCTTCTGCTTCTGCTTCTGCTTCTGCTTCTGCTTCTGCTTCTGCTTCTGCTTCTGCTTCTGCTTCTGCTTCTGCTTC